>JDSF01000125.1_pt1 | contig 58182 bp, 58 predicted proteins | sample 199441 | NCBI WGS metagenome assembly JDSF01 (sample SAMN02592751, study PRJNA231836) | bioreactor metagenome | isolation source: continuous culture bioreactor denitrification-DNRA | place: Germany: Bremen
AACTGTGAAATCCTCCTAAATACTTTTAAAGTTTTAAAAGTAGCTCTTAAAACTTTAAAAGTGAACTATTGCCTTTAGGATATTATCTCACAGGATTGGGTCTTGGACTATACACCGTCTTATTAGACGCTTACCTTCTTTGCAAGAGCAACAAGTTATTTACCATTTACACCTAATAAATACTATGTAGTTAAGGTGAACATTGAGACCGAAGAAGAGGAAGCAATAAAGTTGGATTCTTATTCTATTAGTTCTGCAATCTGGAGCTATGACAACGAGCATTTAATTTACTTGAGTGATGATGCATTAGAAAAGCCGAAATCGAATTTGAGTAGAAAAAAAATAGTGCATTATCTATTCCTGAAAATATTACAGGGTGTTCTAGTCAAGCGAGGTTGTAATGCCGAGGGATGCGGACATGAAACCAATTTTAAGAGAACAAATTAAGATGTAAATGAAAAATGAATATTTCGTTACGATTGGGCCACCTTCACGGAGAAAATGGGCCACTGTCACGGTATAATGTTGCCACCCTTCTCGGTGTGGTGTCCACTCGTACTTTTATTTGTAGGAGCATCATGTGATGCCCCTACGATATAATTAGAATGTTTCGCGCTTCTGCGGATAGTAGATATTGTTTTTATCTAGTGTCGCTTTAAGCAATTCATTCTCTTTGATAAGCTTTCCCTTTTCTCTTAATTCAACTTCATGCGCTGCAATAAATTCATCAAAAATCTTTTGTAGCTCATCATATCTGTGCAAAGCTTCATCCTTTGTCATGATGATCACCTCCTAAGTTCTGAGCGTGAAGTCCATGACGCTCTCTCATTGAGATTTTACCTTGGATAATGATTTCATGTGCATTGTGCTTGATTCGGTCAATGATGGCTTCAGATACAGTGCCATCTTCTGTAGTGCCGAGTCGATCATACCAACCACGTGGGTCATACTGTGAACAGAAAATCACCGACCCATTTCTGGTACGTGCTTCTATTATTTCAAATAGTTCCATAGCTTGGTCCGTTGTTAAGGGCTTTAATAGCCATTCATCAAGGATTAGTAAATCTACTTTTTGGTATGAGCGAATTAGTTTTTTGTAAGTACCTTCACCCTTGGCGATAACAAGATCATTAAGAAGTTCAGGTAGCCTGATGTAGCGAACTGACATGAAGTTTCGACAAGCTGAATTACCTAGAGCATTGGATAAATAAGTTTTGCCACTTCCAGCGGCACCTTCCAATAAAATATGGTGACCTTCACGAATATAACTACAAGTAGATAATTGCTGAAGTAAGCTTTTATCAAGTTTTCTATCTTCGTGATATTCAATACTCTCAATACAGGCGTCAGGAAACCGAAAGGATGCGACCTTAATAGCTCTTTGGATTTTATTAGAGCGCCTTTTATGATACTCTGCATCCACTAACATACCTATTCGTTCATTGAAAGACAATCCGTCATATTCATGACCTCTACTTTGACTTTCAAAAGCATCAGCCATTGCACCTAATCTCATAGAACGTAGCTTCTCAATAGTGAGTTGATCAATCATTAGACTCACCTCCAAAGTACTCAGCACCACGAGTAAACCCGTACTGACTGCTATTCTTACCTGATGGCGTGGATGTATCTGGTTTAACACGGTCTTGCCCTGATTTAAGAATCATTTTTTATGTTCTTAATGCTTGGAGTCGGTGTATATGCTAATGCTCTTGCACATGCGGCTTCAACTCGTTTGACAGAATACTTATCTACCAGCTTCATCAATGAACGACATGAGGGAAATGCTTGTTTATCAACCTTATAGGTGGCTAATAGTACATTCATAACCATTACGGTTGATTCACCGATGTTGCTAGCCCAATCAATAAAGTTCTCAGATGAATAAGCCAGGTATTGTCTGTGGTTCTCTGGCATGTGTTCTGGGAGTATAACGGGGTCATGGTAACCGTAGTGACGTACATGAGATGCGATTCGATTGTTATGAAAAAACACCTCTATACTGGTTTGACTGTAGCGTATTTCGACTGATTTACCAATAAACTCATATGGTACTGAGTACTTGATATTATCTACGCTTATGAGATAATCAGGTTGTATAGTAGATGTTGCCCAAACAGCTATTTCATACATGGAAGTCGGTAGTGCCATTAGAAAATCTTTTTCTTCGTTTTCAAAGGCAGAATATCGGCTTCCGTTTTTCTTTTGAAAAGGCTTTTCATTAAATTCTTTTAATTTTTCATGAACAGCCTTGTTGAGTTCTTCAAATGAAAAAAACTTTCGATTCCGAAGCGCTGCAATAATCCAAGTCGTTAATACACCAACAGCACCTTCAGCATTCGGCTTATCCTTAGGTGTATATGGTCTAGCAGGAATAATGGCAGTGTTGTAATGTTCAGCCATTTCATGATAAGTTCTATTAAGAATCAGTTCATTGCGCGTGTGCCGTATGACACCCGTTTTGAGATTATCTGGAACAATAATTCGTGTGATACCACCAAAGAATTCAAAGGCATGAATATGTGATTTAATCCAGTTTGTACTCTTCATATTTGGGAATGCTTCAGCATAACTATAAAGGCTACAAGGCAGGGTTGCTACAAAAACATATGCTGGAATCAATTCACCAGTAAGGGAATCCGTAACGTTTAGTGTTGTTCCAGCCCAGTCAACTTCTAAAAGTTCTCCTGGTTTTCGCTTGATCCGCATCGTTGCTTTGTTCTTGCGAGCAAAATCTCTGTAGTATTCACAGAACTGAGTATACTGATACGGAATCGTGGATTCTGTGTAACACTGTTCACAGTACTCCGACCATAGAAGAGTCATGGTAACACCTGACTTGGCCATTTCTTTATGAACATAATCATAATCAGGCATTTTGTGCCCAGTAGTAGTTGCTCTGTGGGGGTACAGTAACACTTGGATTTGTGCATTGGTAAGTTTTAGATTATCTTCCCATATCAAACCAATATGATATGCTAAAGAAAGAACCTCGCTGACAGTTTCTCTAGAGTGTTTTGTACTCTTCGAGATTTGACGAATACTAATGTGTTGGCCTTTAAGCCGTAATATTTCTCGATAATTCACCATTATTATCGACCTCCATAACTTTATTTACATAGCGCGCTATGCATATATTCATTATGAAGTTTATTAATCTATAAACAAAGGGTGGACACCAGTCCGTGAAGGGTGGCAACTTTTCTCCGTGACAGTGGCCTAAAAACTCCGTGAAGGTGGCCCATTTCAAACGAAATATTCAAAAAAGGAGAATTCTAACAATGTTGTTTGGAATCCTATGAATAGAGGTGACTAAAAGTGTATATAATTGTAATACTAGTGATATTGGTGATTCTCAATTTTGGATTGCATATTAGGTTGAGTGGACTTAGAAGAACTAAATTTGATATAGTCTTGCAGATTTTAGGTAATATTGTACTGATAATTGCATTTATAGTTAAATATTACAAATGATATATAGATTCTAATTCATTATCAAATTTTTCCTAAATCTTTAGGGTTCTTTAATAATTAATATGTATTATAATAGAGGTAACGTGAAATTTAATTTAACTTCACGTTACCTCTTTATTTATAACATCGTGATTAAGACAGAATCCGAAAGGTGATGAGAATGCCAAAGAAAATACATAAACACAAGCATTTGAATAACGTCAAACCTTGTCGAAAGACAAAGGATTATAAGAAGCATGGCCTTAAGAAGAGAATAGCCAGAGTCATGCGATTTAGTAACACCATTAGTGTGGTCTTGTTGCTTGCAGCAATGATTTTTGTTATTGGAGCATTGGTCTCCATAATGGGTATGGGATTCTCCATGTACACAGCTGGTCAGATAGCTGAGGAAGTACAGGAGAGTTATGACATGTTGGAAGACAAGGATGACTTCGTTGATTTGATTAAAATGGAATCAATGGATGACAATGAAGGTCTAATGACTGATGAGATGAAGGAAATCTATCTGGAGATGGCAGATGCCAAAGATCAGCATCTTATACAATCAGATGTTGAGTTCTTATCAACCATCACTTATTTTGAATACAAAATATTCTATGACGACCGTATAATTTACGACAGTTTTGAGCAGTCACGTCAAATGACCGCCATGGACAAGTATAACAATGATAATATGATGAGCAAGAAACTATTTACAGAAGCGGAAGTACCTTTCCTTGATGATAATGGTGATGAGATAGGTCGTGTTGCAGTTAGAATCAGTCCTGATATAACAGGCATGGTATATTTTGCTTCTTTTATACTGGTAGTAATCATATTCTGTAGCAACTTAATCATCAGTAAGATTATTACAGCCATTACTTCCAAGATGGTTGCCAAGCCTTTAGAAACATTGGCTGAGCAAATGGAGACAATGGCCAATGAAGAACTGGAAGACGCTTTCAACATGACCCTTGATGTCAAGCGGCCAGTATCTGAAATCAAAAGTCTAACAGGTTCAACAGACAAGATTATGAAGAAGATGGCCCATTATTATGAGTTAATGATGGCTCAGAACCAAGAGTTAGAAGCACAGCGTGATACCCTTGAATACCAGAGGGATGAGTTAGAAGCTCAAACAGAGGAACTAGAAGCTCAAAAGGATGAGCTAGAATCACAGAATGTCACATTAACTGAAACAGGTAGTAGCCTTCAATCTATGAACAATGCCTACCTTAGCCGTACACTGAAATTACAGAACCTACTGGACAATGTTGGCCAAGGTTTCTTAACCTTTGGTAGTGACTTGACCATCAATTCTGAATATAGTGTGGCATGTACCGATATGTTATGTGAGGTGGACTGTGATGAAGAAGGACATCCAATGCATGACCATCATCATGACATAACTGGCATGAATGTGGTTGACTTATTGGTTGCTGACCCAGAACAACGTGAATTCATAGAATCCTTATTCCTTAAGGTCCTTGAAGGTTCAGAACATGAGCGTAATCTCTTTGTTCCGCTCTTGCCAGAAGAGCTTGAACTAAAAGGTCGTATTCAAAGTGTTGAATATAAGATTGTTAAAGACGAACATTTCAAGGAACAGATGATGGTGATTCTAACAGACATCACTATGAGAAGAGAACTTGAAGAGCAGATGGAAGTTGAGAGAGACATCCTTCAGATGATTGTAAAGGTCTTACTTAACAGAGATGGCTTCTTATCAACCATTGAAGAGTTTGGCAATTACCTTGACAGTGGTGTTGGGTCTTTCACACAAGATGACTATGAAGATGCTCTAAGAGCTATCCATACTTTTAAGGGGTCTTTTGCACAGTATTATCTGAACAATACAAGTCAGTATCTCAATGATCTTGAAGACATTATCTACAAGGATGGCACCATTGAGGCTGTGAAATCCATTGATACAGACCTTGTAAGAACTAAGCTTCAAGAAGACTTGACCATTATAGAAGGTTATGTTGGTAATGACTTTATCTACAAGAAGGACCTCTATACAGTTAATGAAGATAAAATCATTGAGATAGAGCAAAAAATCAAGAAAGTACTGCCAGCGACGGAGTTTAAGAAAATCATTCCAATTATCCAAAGTATCAGATACCGGTCTGTTAAGGAAGGGATTAAGTCATACCCAGATTACGTGACTAAGCTCAGTGAGAGAATGGACAAATCGGTTGTACCTTTTGAAATCAAAGGTGATGATGTCTTTGTTGATTTTGATGTTTATCAAAAGGTCTTCAAATCTATGGTTCACTTATTCAGAAATGCTGTTGACCATGGTATTGAGGATAGTGACACAAGAATTGAACTTGGTAAACACGAAAGTGCCCTTGTTACATGTGAAATTGTTGAGCGTTCTGACGGTTTTGATGTTATTATAGAAGATGATGGACGTGGTATTGACACGGATGTTATCAAAGAAAAAGCACTGCTTGGTAACATTGTAAAAGCAGAGGAAGTGGCAACAATGTCTGATGTGGACATACAGAAGCTCATATTCAAACAGGGCTTTACCACCAAAGACAGTGCAACAGCCATATCAGGTAGGGGCGTCGGGTTATCGGCCCTGAAAGAAGCCGTGGAAGAACTTGGAGGAAACATCACATTTAAAACCAAGAAGGATGTGGGGACCAAATACATTGTCTCCTTACCACTTTTACATGGAACGGATATTGTTCACTTCGAACCTGAGAAATTCTTAGTGCGAATCGAGCAAGTGGCTGGTGGATACCTAAAGAGTCTTAACTTTGACTTTAATGGGGCAGAGATATTATCCAGAGACCAGATTACATTACACCGTGTTTCTGCTTTGCTCAACATGAAAGGGTCCATTGATGGCTTGTTGATAGTCAGCACTAATGAAGCTTTTGCCAGAGAGTTGGTGGGGGCATTCGTTATTGATGAAGTTGCAGATGAAGACCTAAATGCCTATGCAGAAGATGTCTTAGGTGAAGTAACCAACACCATACTTGGTAATGTACTTGGAAGTCTTGAAGAAGAAGGTGTCTTCCTTAGCATTGGTGTTCCAGTCATGTTATCAAATAAAAGTGCTTACATCAAATATTCTGAGAGACAAATACTATGTGCTGAGTACAAAAATGGTGACCATGTGATTACCTTGAGCCTTCTGATTACTGAGGGCAACGACATACTGCAGCAGATGAATTATGATATGGATTTAGACGATATTATGGAGATAGAATAGAAGTGATAGGAGGACATAGAAATGGCAAAAATACTTGTTGTGGATGATTCAATCGTTATGAGAAAGAACCTGGCAACCATACTAAAGGGTGACGGACATGTTATCGTTGGTGAGGCTAGCAATGGGAGGCAGGCAATTACCCAATATGAAGAGTTAAAACCTGATATAGTGACTATGGACATATCAATGCCTATTATGAGTGGTGTCGAAGCGGTTCAAAAAATAATTGAGCAGTTTCCTGAAGCCAAGATTATTATGATCAGTGCTGTCAATCAAAAGAAGATGGTCTTCAATGCCATTAATTCAGGTGCCAAACACTATATAATTAAGCCAATAGATGCTAAGAAAGTTCTAAGTGTTGTTAATGAAGTTATCTTAACGGAATATGAAGATACCCTCAAAGAAGAGGTAGAAGCAGTTAATTCCAAGCAAGGCTTTGAGATCAATAACGTGGAAGGCAAGTTCATCATTTTGTTCAACGATGCCCTTGATAAGTCTGACCATAATTTGCTGAATATGGCCATACGTGGCATCTTATTTATCAAACCTCTCAAGGTAGAGTTTAACTTTGGTGACTTGGTAACAGTCAGTGATGATGTCATTAGGCCTATTGTCCTTCTTGCAGATGAGATTATGGAAAATGGTGGCGAAATTAATTATGTGGTGACTTCAGACAGTATAAAGTCCAAGCTTCCTATATAAGAAGATAAATACCGAAGAAATATTATACAACATTATATGTAACTTGAAAGGTGTGCTATTTTGAAACCACTTATATACCTAATTGGAAAGAATCCCAGTTACATGGAAAAAATAGAGCAGGTGCTTGGCACTGATGTTCTTATACGTCATGTGTCAAAATCCAATCTCATGAGTGAAATCTACAAATCGCTGCCACAGTCGATAGTCATCATTGAAGATGACTTGGATGGTGATGGCTTTTTGCTTGTGGATTCAACCATTAGTCTTGAATACATTCCAACAATCTGTGTGTCTTTTAGCAAAGAAACTTGGCAGGTGGAGCGTTATATCAAACATGCCACCTATATGCATGAAAAAGATATGGACATCCTTTTACCAAGCTTAATAGATCAGGCCAAACATTTTACAAAAAGGTACCATGCCATGCATATTTGTCAGGACACTTATGATGTAATGAATGAAGAGATTAGGTCAAGTATGGAAGCCTATTTATTGGAAGATGAGAAGTATGATCATAAGGTCTTACAGAATTACCTAAGTCTAATCTATGTTGACAACTTCTTTCTTGATAACAGTCCAAGGTCAGTATGGATGATTAAAAAAAATAGTGACTTTGAATTTGTGGGCTATCATTTCCCAGTAGCAGGCCAATGTGATTACTATGAGAAGGTCTTTGAAGATTGTCAGTTTTCTTTCGCGCCCTTTATGGAGACTGGATTCTTCAAAAACAATGCCATTGCGGAATACTCTGACATTGATGAGGTTGAACAGTTAATACCTGAGGCCCTTATGGAAGTGTCAGATGAAATCTCAAATATTGCGGCATTTGCTATGCATGATATGATGCTTATAGCCATGAATTATAATGAGAAAATCAGACAAAGTGACTTGAACATACTTAAGGCTTTGACCATTAAGATGGACCTAATGGTTACCATCAAAGATAAGATGTCAGCCCTTGAGGCGTCCTTTGACTATACAATGAATGCCTTGGCCAGAGCTGCTGAGGGTAAGGATGATGTAACTGGTCATCATATCAGAAGGGTCAATTATTATTCCAGAATGATTGCTATGGCCCTTGGTCTTGATTCTAAGTTTGTCAAAGGTATTATGGTTGCTGCTCAAATGCATGATGTTGGTAAAATATTCATTCCTGAGACGGTGCTTAATAAGCCGGGTAAATTAACGGATGAAGAATTTGCTTTGATGCAATCACATACAGTTCAGGGTGAGGTCATCATCGGTGATTCGCAAGACCTTAGAATGGCTGCCAATATTGCCAGATCACATCATGAGAAATACGATGGCACTGGCTACCCAGATAAGCTTAAGGGTGAAGAAATTCCGCTGGAAGCTCGAATTGTAGGCCTAGCTGATATCTATGATGCCCTTCGAAGTAAAAGATCTTACAAAAGAGCCTTTACCCATGAAGAAGCCTACAGGATTATTGTTGAAGGGGATGGGCGTGTTGAACCTCATCATTTTGATCCTGATGTGCTGAAAGTCTTTATTGAACGTCACGAGTTCTTTGATGAAGTGTATACGGCTTATAGAGACTAGTCGGTATTTACAATTGTTTCCAGTAATGTCAATATATGTAAATTATAACGAAATATTTTAAAATAATACAGTGAAGTGTCTTTACACCCTTTCTAAGCCTATGTATAATGTAGGTTAGAGGGGGTTTTTGTGTATAGGGATATATCATACAATCAAAAACCATAGAATTCTACAAATACATAGGGTGCATCTGTAAAAGGTGTAAGAGGAGAGATAAAATGCGTCTATTTAAGTCTGTAAAGAAAGTAATGTCATTGATATTGGTTATGGTGCTACTCATGTCGATGGCAGGTTCAAGTGTATTAGCTGCAACTGAATTTAAGGATGTTAAATCAAATGATTGGTTTAAGTCAGACCTTGAGTATATATTAAGTGATTCTAGGAAGATTCTATCAGGTTATCCTGATGGCAGTTATAAACCAGCAGGAACATTGCAAGTGGACCAGTTCTTGAAATGTGTTATCGTTGCCACAGGGCATACAGTGGCAAACGTTGAGGGCTACTGGGCGCAAGGCTACATAGATAAGGCTATCGAAGTAGGCTATATTGGTGGAACTGATTACAGTGATTATACCAAAGGTATCACCAGAGCTGAGATGGCCAGTATTGTTACCAAAGTCATGGAAGACCTTGAATCAGTGACCTATGAGCAACTTGAAGACATAGAGAAGAATTTGTCAGATAGCAATTCTGTTGCAATCAAACATAGAAGTAACGTAATGAAAGTCTATGAACTAGGCATTATCACTGGTTATCCAGACGGAACATTCAAACCAAGTAATACGCTTACTCGTGCAGAAGCGACAGTTGTGCTTAGAAGAATTATTGACGCAAGTGCTAGGAAACCTTATGTTGCTGTTGAGGATGCTTATGCTTCTCACTATAAGGGTGGGGAGGATTGGGTTGATCCGGTTGTTGCTGATGATGCTGAGAATATTGCTATTGATACTGGGATGATTGAAAGTGAGAAGTTGTGGTATGACGATCGAGGAAAACTAAATGACAAAGATAGACTATCAGTTAATATTTCATACGATGAAAATGAATATCCAACAAAACAACTTGAAGATTTAGAGAGATTATTGCGGAGGAGACTAAATGAAGATAATTCGAACGTGATACTTGATTACCTATCAGTAAAAACAGGATGGTATGAATTGTTAAGTGAGAGTCATAAGACGTTTGAACTTGAAGAATACAATATAATAATTGAAGATAGAAGAATTGGTGAATGGCTCGGTGCAGAAATGTCAAAAAAAGTAGAAATTCAAGTGTGGTGTGAGTAATGAGAAATTATGTCATTCTATATACTATAGTCTTATTATTATTTTTAACAGTATCTGACATTAATGCTGAAGAAGTATCGATTGATATACATTTTCCAAATTTACATGTTGATGAAGCAATAGAAACAGCAAATTCTGAACTTAAGGATCTTGTAATGGAAGATACTTACTTTTATAGAGAAATTGCAATACCACCAGATATGGATAGGTTTGAATTGATTAATGAAGATGTTTGGGATGAGTATGGACTCTTTTCAACGAATGAACCTACAAAAAATGATGCAAAAGAAGTTATTGAGATAAGAAAGTATAGTGAACTGGATCATCAGCCAACTTTACAACCTAGATATGTAGGGAGATCTAAAAATGGTGATTGGGTCTCAAATCCATACTACACGCCTGATAGTTATCCGATTACAGAAATTATGGGACGATGGGTTTGGGTAGAATATCCAGATACTGTGAATAATCCCAAAGACATTGACAAAAAGCTCATTAGTAATGAATCCGCAATATATTTATCTAAACTGTCTGAGGAGGACCAAATTGAGCTGCATAAACAAATAGTGCTTGCACTTGATAGAAAATTTAGTGATAAATTCGATGAGCAACTAGCTATGGATGAAGGTTATGATGTCTGGATGAAAAGAGCTGGTATTATAATTCCACCTACAAAAGTTTCTAGAGGATTAGTACAATTATGGCATTCAAATGGAAATTGGTATACATCAGTTACTATTAATCCTCTATACCATTTTAGTCCTGAGTTTCTAATAGAAAAAGATGGCGCTGATTATACAGACAATACCATCTACACCAACAATGATACTGAGGCAATTACATTGGTTAATAGTACAGAAGTTGGTGAAGGTAATGAGACAGAGTGGGTAGAGTGGTATGTAGATGGTGTACTGCATGGTACAAGAGATACGACTACTTATACATCTGACACTATAGGTGGTAACACGGTTAATCTAACCATCAGTGCAGACACAACAGTGACATTAAGGGTTAAGATAGCTAAGAATGATGACTACAAAGAAGTGACTCATTCCATCGACTATGTGAAAAATACTGTTGGTGGTTCAGCGGCAACGGCTACTGGTGATGTGACCATAGGTAGTGATTCACTTGGATCAGAAGATTACAATACAGTTGATGGTATTCCAACAGGTAAGGATATTTACGCTAGAGTACAGACGGATGAGTATATCATAGATTACTTATTTGAACTAAAGACTGGTGGGAGTTCTTATACAGCAACCATAACAGGTGAGTATGACAATGGGGATGGCACTACTGAATCCTTTAGTGAGACTAGGTCTGTATCAAGGTCTTATTCTTATTATGACTTGGCTTGGTATTATGTCTATGAGATAGACCAGGCGGTGGTTAGTAACTATGCACTACCGACAGGTTCAATAACTTTGGTGCCACCAGGGTCTTATGGTATTGGTTCAACTTACAGTTTAGGCAGTCTAGATAGTAGTCCATCCAGTGAATCAACAGATGTTGGGACGGTACCAAGAAACTATAATTTTGGCTCAAAGGCAAGGTCCATGATTGATTCTTATTCTACAACGGATGCAAGGATTACTATAAGTGGAAGCCAAGATGGAACGATTACAGTCACAGGTAGTGGGTCTGCACCTGTTCCTGGAAAAACAGATAGGGAGCTTTACGGGGAAACAACTATACAAGAGACATTGGCCAATCGTTCTAATACACCAAGTAATTCAGTCATTACCTATAGCTTGGTCAACTCATATAACTCTACGGCTACAGCAACTACGGACATAGGCCTTACTGGTAATAGTGTTACTGTCCATTCGCCAGTGGTTTGCTATCCTGATATCACTAGTGACTTAAGTGATGAGACACAACATATGAGCTTGAATGCTTCAAGAGACCAGCTTATAATCGGTGAGAACTTCACAGTAGATTATCCACTGGATGGACAACACAGATCTATCTTTGGTTATGGCAATAGAGATTATAGTGATACAACACTAAACAGACAGATTCAGTTTTCTTTTGACACCTACATTGGAACAGATGACAGTGGTGGTAATGGTAACTTCTTAGAAGCTGGGACATGGCACGATTTTGTACCAGGTGGAGAAGACCACACAACAGAAGAGGTGGATTACTATATACCTCATTGGAACAATGAGACCAGTGGCGGTGTGATTAGATTTAGAACCATACCTAACAACATACAAGACATCGTCAGTGATGGATATGGATTTAACCAAAACGATAGCACAAGTGAATACAAAGCAGTGGAAAGTATTACTGTAGAGCTATCTTCCAAAGCTTATGGATTTGCAATCACAGACATCACAGACCCAAACTGGGATACCCACTTCAATGACCCAAGTTTGTCAGTACCATCCGATGCTTATCTAGGTGCAGATACACTACCAGTCATGGAAGGCAAGAACGGTAATTCAGCTTATGAAGACTACAGCATCAAGCTTGGCTATGAAGCCCTCTTTTCCTTTATCACCAATGGGGACATGACAGGAAGAGATGATGTGGTCCTTATTACACCGACCTACTATCATGTCAATGAAGATGGGTCTGGAAGGCAAGAAGTGGATGTCTACTACGAAACCAAGAATGGTTTCATCGCCCTAGGTGGAAGTCAAGATGACAAGGCCAATAAGATGATTCTAAACAAAGATGGCAGAGGACTACAAACAGGTGAGATTAGAGATACAGCCAGTGTCCTTGACAGCCAAAACAGGGGCAATGGTTTTGATGAAGACAAATACTATGACGCCCTATCAGGCAAGTACGAGTACAACATCAAACATGAAGACAAGTTGCTCCTAACTGAAATGCAAAAAACATACGTGGGACAAACTGGAACAGATGATGGCACAAGAACAGGCAACACCAATGGAGCCCAAGGTCACTTGCCAAGTGGCATAAGTTCAAATGACATTTTAGAAGGAACACAGAAGTGGTATGGTGAATTCTACTTGCCAAGTCAAAGTGTCTTTGTACCAGCTGGAACTGACCTAACAGATACGACAAGCTACCCAACGCTAAAAATGGGCAAAGCACCATTCATCACGGATGGTTATATCATCGTTAACTTCCAGATAGATGTTTATCACAATATTTCAGACACCACAGATTTGACAGCTTCCAATCACTACCTAACTTACAACAATGATGACTCAGATAATGGTAATAACAACAGAGGCAATATGTGGGATGTAGAAGGTTTTGACACAAGTCAGGCGCCTTATACTTTGTATTATGGTGATGCTTTGTTCTACCATGTAGACAAACGTGCTAGTGATGATTATAAATAAGCAGTATTATTAATGCAGTTGCTATCTACAAGCCCACTAAATGCCTTGCAACAAGGCGTTCTCATATGATATAATATAATCCGTCTAAAAATGATAGTAATTGGAGGAATTATAAATGAAAAGAATCAAAACTCTTAATAGTACAGTGCTAAAAGAAACACTTAAGCACGGTGGATGTGGCGAATGCCAAACATCATGTCAATCAGCATGTAAGACATCATGTACAGTTGGTAATCAATCTTGTGAAAACGAGAAAATGGCATAGTGTAGACATAAATGTAGCGGTGACCAAGTCACTGCTTAATTTTTTGTTTCAAGAATAGTGAAGTTGTCAATTTGACATCTTAGCTAAAGTTAGGAAGGAAATACTCAATGATACATCAATATAAAATGGGTGACTTAGATATCGTTCTAGATATCAACAGTGGCTCAGTTCATGTTGTCGATGACATCTCTTACGACATCATCGAGATGATGGACAAGAAGTTGCCAAAAGCTGAGATACTGACATATCTTAGTGAGACTTATGCTTCAATGGAAGATCTTGAAGAAGCTTATGGTGAAGTTGAAACACTGATTAATGAAGGCATGTTATTTACCGAGGAAGATTATTCTGAAGTGGTGACAGACTTTAAGAACCGCAGTACGGTTGTTAAGGCACTTTGTCTTCATGTAGCCCATGATTGTAACCTAGCATGCAAGTACTGTTTTGCATCAGAGGGAGAATACCACGGTGATAGGGCCTTGATGCCTCTTGAAATTGGTAAGAAAGCCATTGATTTCTTAGTGGCTAATTCTCAGAATAGACGTAACTTAGAGATAGATTTCTTTGGTGGTGAACCACTAATGAACTTTGATATGGTCAAAGATGTGGTAGCCTATGCAAGGTCTATCGAAAAAAGAAAAAAAACAAGAACTTCAGATTTACATTAACGACCAATGGTGTCCTTCTAAATGACGATAATATGGCTTTTATGAACGAACATATGCATAATGTTGTGTTGTCAGTAGACGGTAGACCTGAAGTTAATGATTATATGAGACCAACACCAAATGGTAAGGGTTCTTATGAGACAATCATGAAGAAGTTTAAGACATTTGCTGAGTCAAGAGACCAAGAAGGTTATTATGTGAGAGGGACATTCACTCATCACAACCTTGATTTTGCTGAAGATGTGTTACACCTTGCTGATGAAGGTTTCAAGCAGATATCGGTTGAGCCAGTTGTAGCACCTGATGATATGCCTTATGCCCTGAAAGAAGAAGACTTGAATAAATTAATGGATCAGTATGAGTACTTGGCCACAAAGAAGGTTGAGTACAAAAAAGCTGGTAATGATTTTAACTTCTTCCACTTTATGATTGATTTATCACAAGGACCGTGTGTAGCCAAAAGGCTTGCAGGCTGTGGTTCAGGTGTTGAATACCTCGCCGTGACACCTAATGGAGACTTGTACCCATGTCATCAATATGCAGGTATGGAAGAGTTTATCTTAGGAACGGTAGATACAGGTGTTGTTAACGAAGTTAAGCAAGATATGTTCAGGTCTTGCAATGTACTGGCCAAAGAAGGCTGTAATGATTGTTTTGCCAAATTCTATTGTAGTGGTGGTTGTTCTGCCAATTCATGGAATTTTCATGGTGATATATTGGCCAATTATGAACTTGGCTGTGAATTACAGAAAAAAAGAGTTGAATGTGCCATCTATCTAAAAGCTATGGATATGTTGGCAGATGAATAAACAAGGAGGCTTCCTATAATGAAGGGGAAAAATATTATTGCTTTATTGCTGACAGTTGTGATTATTGGCTTGTCCATATTCTCAGCCACAGTTGGTATTGGAGAATCAAAAACAGGTAGTGCTGAGGCTGTTAATCTAGGTCTTGATCTTGAAGGTGGGGTTAGTATTACTTACACACCTATGACAGATGATCCTACACCAGAAGAGATAGCAGACACAATCTATAAACTACAACTTAGATTAGATGATTATGGTTATACGGAAGGTGAGATATACCTTGAAGGTAACAACCGAATCAATGTGGATATTCCAGGTGTTCAAAACGCTGAACAAGTACTACTTGAAATGGGTAAACCTGGTAAGTTGGCATTTGTTGATGAAGATGGTAAAACATGGCTAACAGGAGCCGATGTTGAAAACGCTTCTCCAGCAGAAGACACACAAGGTCTTGTTAAAGACTATGTCATTAGATTAGAACTTAATGATGAAGGAACGGACAAGTTTGCTGCAGCAACAAAAGCAAATGTTGGACGTAAACTTCTAATCTATTACAACGACGTCCTAATTCTAGATCCAATTGTTAACACTGAAATCAACACGGGTGACGCTGTAATTAACCATATGGGAAGTTTTGAGAATGCATCACGTTTGGCTTCAAATATTCGAATCGGTGCATTGCCACTTGAGCTGAATGAACTTCGTTCAAATGTGGTTGGTGCTAAGATGGGACAAGACGCTATAGCAACAAGTCTTCGAGCTGGTCTTATTGGAATTATCATTGTATTCTTATTTATGACTTTCTTCTACAGACTGCCTGGATTCTTATCAGCAGTGGCTTTGGCCTTCTATGCTTCCTTAACGATTGTTGCACTAAGTGTGTTTGGTATTACACTGACATTACCTGGTATAGCTGGTATTATCCTATCTATAGGTATGGCGGTTGATGCCAATGTCATTATCTTCTCAAGAATCAAAGAGGAGATAGCTACTGGTAAGACACTAAAAGCTTCTGTTAAGTCAGGCTTTAAAAAAGCGACATCAGCTATCCTTGATGGTAACGCAACGACATTCATTGCTGCTCTTGTTCTTTTCTTTATGGGAACAGGTACAATTAAAGGTTTTGCAGTGACATTGATGCTTGGTATTGTTGTCTCAATGTTTACAGCCCTAGTGATTACAAGAATTCTCCTAAGCAACATTGTTGCTATTGGACTTAAGAATAAGAAACTCTACGGTGTTGATAAAGGTCATCAACCTATCAAGGTTATTGAGAAGAAACAAATGTGGTTTGCCATCTCAATCATTATCATTGCCATTGGTTTTGTCATGATGCCAGTCCATAAGGTGTCTGGTGATGATTACCTAAACTTTGATATTGAATTTGTTGGTGGTACTTCAACAATGGTTAGTGTGGGTGAGGGTAATGGTTATGATTCTCCAGAAGCACTTCAAGAAGCCGTTAAGGAACTTGTTGTTAATGCAACAGGTGACGCTACACCTCAGTTCCAGAATGTTGCTGGCAAGGATCAATTCATTATTAAAACATCAGACCTTAATACAGAGAAACGTGCTGCGCTTAGTAGCGCACTTGTTGATAAATATGGCATCACAACGGACAATATTGAAAGTGAAAGCATCAGTGCCACAATTAGTGGCGAGATGAGAAGAGATGCAATCATTGCAGTCATCGTTGCAGCCTTTTGTATACTAATCTACGTGACCTTCAGATTCCATGACTTTTGGTTTGGACTTGCAGCAGTTATTGCCCTTGTTCATGATATATTAATTGTATTCGCTGTATACTCAATTGGTAGTGTGCCAATCAATAATTCATTTATTGCGGCCATGCTTACAATTGTAGGATATTCGATCAATGATACCATTGTTGTATTTGATAGAATCCGTGAGAACATGAACCTTGAGCGTAAGTACAGCTACAAAGAGCTTATTGATATGAGTATCAGCCAAACATTGTCAAGGTCTATTAACACTTCATTGACAACCTTTATTATGGTCCTTGTACTTTATATCTTAGGTGTAGCGTCCATACGTGAGTTTGCATTGCCATTGATGGTTGGTATCCTAAGTGGTACATATTCATCTATCTTCATTGCAAGTCCACTTTGGTTTATCTTTAAGCAAAAACAAGAAGCGAGACTTAAAAAGAAAGCATAAACTATGTTAAAATAAGACTTAACCAGAATCCTATCCTTTGTGGTAGGATTCTTTAATTGAAAGCATAATTAGAGATAATATAAGAGGTTACTATGTTAAAAGAATCTATTTGGAAATTAGAGAATACAGATGAGGAGAAAGTGGCTTATATAATGAGCTATGCTAAGGTGTCTTATAGCATTGCATGTTTACTGGTGCATAGAGGTATTGATACCAAAGAAGCTTATGATGCCTATTTTCATGTGTCTAGGGAGAGATTTCATGATCCTTTTCTGATGTTAGATATGGACATTGCTGTTAAGCGAATTCTACTTGCCAGAGATAAAGGTGAGAAGGTCTTTATCTATGGAGACTATGACGTGGACGGTGTGACGAGTACATCTATCCTATATATGTTCCTTGATGAAATTGGGTGTGATATTCATTATTATATACCTGACCGTCATGAGGAAGGCTATGGCATTAATGCTGAAGCTATAGACAAGTTGGGAGAAATAGGTGCCAAACTGATGATATCTGTTGATACAGGTATTACGGCAGTAGACCAGGTAGACCATGCTAACGAGATTGGTATTGATGTAATCATAACAGACCACCATGAATGTCAAGAAGTGATTCCGAGAGCTTTGGCTGTTATTAACCCAAAGCGACCTGACAATGACTATCCTTTTGACATGTTAGCAGGGGTTGGTGTGACATTTAAGTTGATACATGGTCTTGCCAAGACCATTAATGAAACAGACCTTATATGGAAGTATCTGGACATTGTTGCTGTTGGGACCGTAGCAGATATTGTTCCTTTATATGGTGAGAATCGTATCATTACTAAGCTCGCCTTTGAATCAATGCCTACAACTTGGAATATGGGCCTTAAGGCTTGATGAAAGTTTCTGAGATTGAAGGGAAGAAAATGACCGCAGGTCGTATTGGCTTTGGTATAGGTCCAAGACTAAACGCGGCAGGACGTATACAACATGCAAGAAGGCTGTTGAGCTCTTCATCAGAGATGACGAAGATTTCTGCTATAGTGTGGCTGAAGAACTAGACGCTGTAAACAAAGAACGTCAGTCCCTTGAACGAGAAATCTTTGACCAAGCTGTTGAAATAGTTGATACCACTATGAAGCCTAAGGAAGAACATATTCTTGTTATAGCTCATGAAGGATGGCACCATGGCGTTATTGGTATCGTAGCTTCTAAGTTAGTGGAGCGTTATTATCGACCAGTTATTATTCTTGCCATAGAAGAGGGGATTGCCTCAGGGTCAGCAAGGTCTGTAGAAGGTTTCTCAATCTTTGAAGCCCTTAGTGCTAATAAGGCTTTGTTTAACAAGTTCGGTGGTCATGATATGGCTGCTGGGATGTCTCTTGATGCCTCATTAGTCAATGACTTAAGAAAGGGTCTGAATGCTTATGCCATCAAGACGATGGAAGAGGGTGTTCTGATTCCAAAAGTCAAAGTAGACATGGGCATTGATGTTTCAGAAATCACCATTGAGTTTATTGAGAAAATACAGGAAATGGAACCCTTTGGTATAGGTAATAGAGAGCCAAGCTTTATCGTTAAGGGGTCAGTAACAGAATCTAAAAAGATTGGTAAGGATATGACCCATCTACGTATTGGTTTTAATAAGAAGCTTAATGGTATTGGCTTTGGTATGGGACAAGCTGATCAGTGGTTATCAGAAGGTCATAAAGCTCAAGTGGTATGTACACTTGATATCAATGAATGGCGTGACAAACGTAATCCTCAGATGATGTTAAAAGATATTCGCCTTGAAAACCATGTCTATGCCAAGCTTAGAGATTTGGTTGATGTTGTTAAATCAAAAGAATATGAGGAGTGGTACAAGGATATACATGTTACAAGAGATGATTTTACAAGAACCTATCGTTACCTTCAGTTCCAAGCTTCGGTCAAGGAAATGACTATATATTATAGCAAATGGATGGAAAAAGAGGGTGTCAAAAGAGTCGATGGGATGAGAAAATATCTGATGATATTGGAAGTTTTTGTTGAACTTGGTCTAATTACTGCAAGTTACGATGCATTCTCCTTTAACTTTACAATATCAAAGGGCAAAAGAGTTGATTTAGATCAATCTATCGTATATAATAAGTTGTTGTCATAACGTAATGACAAATCGAATAAATAGTTTCAGGAGGACAGTGATGGATTTAAAGAATTTGATTAGAGATGTACAAGATTTCCCAAAGGAAGGTATACTGTTTAAAGATATTACAACAGTGCTTCAAGACCCAGAAGGACTTCGAGCATCTGTAGACGCATTTGAAACTGCTCTTGAAGGTGTTGAGTTTGATTACGTGGTAGGGCCAGAATCAAGAGGCTTTATCTTTGGTGTGCCACTAGCATACAATATGAATAAAGGTTTTGTCCCAGTACGTAAGGCGGGCAAATTACCATACAAGACTAAGTCAAAGGAATACGACCTTGAATACGGCTCAGCTGTAATTGAGATGCATATAGATTCGATTAAGCCAGGAGATAAAGTGGTGGTTGTTGATGATTTGCTTGCTACAGGTGGTACTTCAAAAGCCATGGTTGAACTTATTGAAGACCTTGGTGGTGAAGTGGTTAAGATGGTTTATTTGATTGAGCTTGATTTCTTAAATGGACGTGACTTACTTAAAGGTTATGATGTTGAAGCAATAATCAATTACTAGGCAAAGTGCAATACTAACAAAAAACATTACTTACAAAACGAAACACCTACTATACAGATGAAATGATCGCAGTTGTTAATTATTATATTAGCAACTGCTTTTTAATATAGATTTAAAGATTATATGTTAGTCTAATAGTCATATTGAAAACATATAAATATAGGCAGACGGATAATGAGGAGCGTATACAATGGAATTTAAGATTAAGTTAGAGCAAATCAACAAAAAAAATGGCTGAGGTGACCCAGGAACTTCAAGCGCATCAGGTTCAGCAAAGACAAATTGAATCGGTAACATCAAGTCTTAGAAATATGTCTATGCAGCTTGAGACACTTGAGAAGAATTTTGCTAAAGAAGAGAAAGATGTTGAAAAGTTAAAATCAATGACTTTCACCAACTTCCTTCATACCTTGTTAAATGATAAACCAGAAACCATCCAAAAAGAAGAATTAGAAGCAATGGCCGCTAAAGAAAAGTTAGACCAGTTAGTGGCCTTGATGGAAGCAGAGAAAGCCAATCTAAATACACTAAATAGCCATCTAAAAGACGGTGGGAAACTGAAGGCATCTTATGATGAGATATTAGATGAGAAAACACAAGTAATTAAGAAATCAATGCCAGAAATATGGAGTAAAATTCTTATTTCTTACGCCGAGATTGATGACATAAAGATGGGTTTAGTTGAGATGGAAGAAGCCATTGATGCTGGTGGAAAAGCCATATTACATGTTGAGAAAATCAAGAAATCTCTTTCTTCAGCAGAAGGTTGGGGTACATATGATATGTTAGGTGGAGGTATGCTTGCAACAATGGCCAAACATAGCCATATGGAAGAGGCACAAAGAGAAATGCATGCCTTTCAAAGCAGTTTGAAAACATTTAGTAGAGAGTTACAAGACGTTGGAGACAGCATTAACTTTTCACTGGACATGGACGGATTCCTGAGTTTTGCAGACTATTTCTTTGATGGTTTGTTTGTTGACTGGGCAGTTCAGAACAAGATTCAAAATGCCAAGAATCAAATCAATGGTCTAGAAGTCAGAATTAAACAGATTATTGAGCGCCTTAGAAGTCAGCACCGAGCAAGCAAAATGCTGATGATTACAAAAGAACAAGAACTTATTAAGGCTATAGAGGCAGTCTAATATTAAAGTCATAAAATGCTAGTGATTATGACCTAGATATTTTCTTGCTTTTTGCTTCGAATATCATTATAATGGTAGTAATTATCTCATACAAGAAAGATGGGATATGTAGGGCAAAATGACAGAAGGATTAAAGACGGTGATGATATGCCAGATCAAATATATATTGAGTTGATCGATACTATGAAAACATACCATCCATCTGATGATTTCTCTATGATTGAGAAAGCTTATGAGATGGCTAAAGGTGCTCACCTGGAACAACTTCGAAAATCAGGTGAACCATATATTATCCACCCATTGGCAGTTGCAAAGATTCTTGCAGAGCTAGAGCTTGACAAAGAGTCTATTGTTGCTGGTATTCTACATGATGTGGTGGAGGACACTTCTTACACAACTGAAGACATTACAAGAGAGTTCAATGAAGAGGTTGCACTCCTTGTTGATGGCGTCACAAAACTAACAGCAATCACTTACACAACAGATAAAGAAGAGATTCAAGCTGAGAATTACCGAAAAATGTTTTTGGCAATGGCCAAGGACATTAGGGTAATTCTTATTAAGCTTGCGGACAGGCTTCATAACATGCGGACTCTAAAGTTTATGCCTCCCCATAAGCAAAAGGAAAAAGCCAGAGAGACTTTGAACATCTATGCACCTCTTGCCCATCGACTTGGTATATCCAAAATAAAGGTCGAGCTTGAGGATTTAGCCTTTAGATACCTTCATGAAGAAGCTTATTATGAATTGGTTGAGAAAATCTCTGAGCGCCGTGATGACAGAATTGAAAAAGTTGATAAGATTGTAGAAAAGTTAAAAGAGCAATTGGCAGAAGTCAACATTGATGCCAGTGTTGAAGGTAGACCCAAACATTTCTTTAGTATTTACAAAAAAATGGTGAACCAACAAAAGGACCTTGACCAGATATATGACTTATATGCTGTGAGAGCTATCGTTGAGACAGTGAAAGACTGTTACGGTGTCCTAGGTATTATCCATGAACTCTATAAGCCTATTCCAGGCCGTTTCAAAGACTACATAGCTATGCCTAAACCAAATATGTATCAATCTCTTCATACCACTTTGGTTGGACCGGCAGGTTATCCTTTTGAGATTCAAATTCGTACAATGGAGATGCACCGTACTGCAGAATATGGTATTGCAGCCCATTGGAAGTATAAAGAAGGCGACAGGTTGTCCGCCCAACAATCCAGAGAGAAAAGTGCAGAACAAAAGCTGAACTGGCTTAAGCAGATACTTGAATGGCAAAGAGATATGTCTGACAACAAGGAATTTATGGATGCCCTTAAGACAGACCTAGATGTATATGCAGAGATGGTCTATGCCTTTACACCTACTGGGGATATTATTAATCTGCCAGCAGGGTCAACACCAATTGATTTTGCCTACCACATACATAGTGCGGTTGGTAATAAAATGGTTGGTGCAAGAGTCAATAATAAGATTGTGACCTTTGATTACGAAATTCAGACAGGTGACCGTATTGAGGTTATTACTTCTCAGAATTCAAGAGGTCCAAGTAGAGACTGGCTCAAGATTGTTAAGAGTTCACAAGCAAGAAGTAAAATCAGTCAATGGTTTAGAAAAGAATTCAAAGATGAGAACATCGTTAAAGGTAAAGACCTAATAGAGCGTTATATGAAGGCCAAAGGCTATTTGCCATCTGATTTATATAAAACAGAGTGGCTTGATATAGTTCAACGCAAATATGGTTTCAAAGATTGGGACGCAGTATGTGCAGCGGTTGGACATGGTGGCTTAAAAGAAGGTCAGATTGTCAATAGACTCTATGAGGAATTCAAGCGGAATAAGAAAGAAAAAATCAAGCCAGAGGAGATTCTAAAAGAATTCACAGAAAATCCTAAATCTTTAGAAACAAAAAAAATCAAAGTCTGGAATTATTGTTAAGGGTGTAGAAGATTTGGCTGTACGTTTCTCCAAATGTTGTAGTCCAGTGCCAGGTGATGAAATCATTGGATTTATTACTAGAGGCCGTGGTGTTTCAATACATCGTACAGACTGTGTTAATATGATTAACCTTAACGAGATTGAAAGAGACCGTCTTATTGAAGCTGAATGGGGCTCAATTGTTCAGGCGCAAAAAGATATGACTTACCGTGCTGATATTCAGATTATTGGGTCTGACAGAGGTGGTTTGTTACTGGATGTCTCTAAGATTCTTACGGAAGAGAATGTTGTTGTTAAGTCACTAAATGCTAGGTCTATGAGTAAAAATAGGTCTATCTTCAATGTGACCATAGAGATTAATAGTGTTGAGCAGTTATCTAAGTTGACAACCAAGCTACAAACCATCCCAGGAATTGATGACATAATAAGAACCAACAACTAGAGGTAGAAGATGAGAGCAATTGTACAAAGGGTTAAACGTGGTCAAGTACGGGTAGATGAATATGTTGTTGGCAAAGCTGGAAAAGGACTAATGGTACTTGTTGGCTTTAGCATGATGATGTTGATACGACTAAGGGTATAGATTATATTGTCGATAAATTAATCAATCTTAGAATATTTGAAGATGGTGATGGAAAAAAAATGAACTTATCCATCAAAGATATGGGTGGGGAATTTCTGATTGTTCCAAACTTCACTCTGTATGGAGACTGTCGAAAAGGACGCCGACCAAGCTTTGTTGGAAGTGCAAAAGCAGATGATGCCATACATTTGTTCGATTTATTTGTAAACTCTCTAAAAAAGGTATATGATAAAGTTGAGAGTGGAATATTTCAGGCAGATATGGAAGTTGACATTATTAATGATGGACCAGTAACTTTAATACTTGATAGTGACAAGATTGTATAGCAGGTGATGAAGTGGAAGTAAAAAGAATGGTTCTTGGCAGTCTCAAGAATAACACGTATATAGTCGTTAGTGACAACAAAAAATCGGCAGTAGTCATAGACCCTTCATACGAACCAGAGCGTATCATTGAGTATATTGGTGGTCTTGGTCTAACGCTTAAGGCTATATTGATTACCCATGGTCATTTTGACCATGTGGCAGCTGCACCTATGATTAAAAAACATCTAGATGTACCAGTTGTTACTCATGAAGACGAAGGCAAGATAATGAAAGATCCTATAAGGAACCTATCCACATATTTTATATCTAAAGAGATAACAGCTGAGGCGGATACCTTTGTTAAAGATGAAGAAGTTATTGATTTTGGCGATGGTTTAGTTTTCAAAACGATTATTGTACCTGGTCATTCTACAAATAGCGTATGTTATTATTCAGGTGATGCGGGTATTGTGTTTACTGGTGATACACTTATGGCTGGTTCTGTTGGAAGAACAGATTATTATCATGGTTCATCAGATGACTTACAAAAGGCTATTTGTGCAAGACTAATGTTTTTTGCCAAAGGAGACTAAGGTATATCCAGGTCACGGTCTTGAAACTACAATAGGACATGAAAGAACTTTTAACCCATATATCAGTAATATGATGTAAAGCAGGTAGGCAATGAACATTTTACTTAATAAAAAAGCATACGAAGTGGAGATTATTGCCTACTTAAAGGTATTTTATCCTCTTGAAGACATAAAAATTAATGAAGATGAGCAACCAATGATGGTGATTGATGTAAAGCAATTATCCATAAGGGTTGCTTATTTTGATGGAGAAGAAAAAAAACGCCTATCTGGCCAATGGTTGGCAGAATTTCAAGCGCTTGAAGGGAAAGAACAAGACAGACTTGGTAAATCATGTGTTAAGAGATTACTATTTGAACTGTGTGGCCAAGCAACAGGTATTGTACCTCCATGGGGGATTTTGCTTGGTATAAGACCAACCAAACTTGCATTCAAACTTCTTGAGTCAACTGGTGATGTGTCCATGGTTGAAAAGGTATTGATAGAGGATTATTATGTGGCAAAGGAAAAGGTCAACTTACTGCTAGAGGTAATTAAGGTTGAAGATAAGTATGTACATGTGAACCATAACTTGCACAGCGTATACATTGGTATTCCATTTTGCCCTACAAGGTGTTCCTATTGCTCTTTTACATCCTATCCAAAAGAAAAACATGAGGACTTATACAATAAATACACTGATAGGTTGATTTATGAAATGACATCCTGTAAAAAGGCTTTTGTCAACATTAGGTCTGTATATATAGGGGGTGGCACACCTACCAGTCTTGGTGAAAAGGATTTTCGTAAACTGCTAAAAGTTCTTAGAGACTTAATGGGGCCAGTTGATGTAGAGTTTACAGTAGAGGCAGGAAGGCCAGATTCAATTACTTATGATAAATTGCTTGCTATGAAAGACTATGGTGTCAATCGCATATCCATAAATCCCCAAACAGCCCATAACAAAACTCTGGCTGCAATTGGAAGAGAACATAGCTATGAGGATGTTGTAGAGGCTTACAAGATGGCCAGAAGACTTGGCTTTAAACACATTAATATGGATTTGATACTGGGGCTACCAGGAGAAACACCCCTTGATACCAATGAAACAATCAAGAAAGTTATAAATCTAGGGCCTGAAAGCATTACTGTTCACACAATGGCTCTTAAAAGAGGAAGCAAACTTTCAGATGATAAAAAGACTTACTTAAGTGAGATGAACTCAAATATAACATCAATGTTAGAAGGGGCACAAAGTCAATTAAACCATAATGGCTACCATGCCTATTATTTATACAGACAGAAGAACATGGTTGGGAATTTTGAGAATGTGGGTTATTGTGTTGATGGAAAAGAAAGTATCTATAATATTCACACTATGGAAGAAAAAAAAGAATCAATCGTTGCTTTTGGCGCTGGTTCAATTTCAAAAAAAAGGTTGATGGTCACAAGGTTAAGAGGATTGATCAACCAAGAGATGTGAAGCGTTATTTTGAGAAGTTAGATGATTCAATTAAGAAAAAATTGACATTGTTTAGAATTTGATAACATTTGTTACACATTTCCCTCACAATTGACTATTAAGACAAATAAATTGGGCCGTCCAATAGGACGGCCCCAACTTCATAAGAAGTGTAAATCATGTGCTTGATGTGAAAGAGTGAATCAGTCTCTTCCATAATCATCAGGTCGTAGGTAAGCGTTATACTTAACAACGGCCTTGGAGGTTATAAATGAACTACTATTATCACTAAGTGAAATAGTATGTGCGAAGTTGTCAAGGCTTCGCAAGTGCATATAAATGATAATCAATCTCAAGTACATCTTATCACCAATGAGAATGGTTGTCAATAACTATTTGCAATTTTTTTGATTTTCTTGAGATTGAAAGAATGTAACATATGTGCTATGATATGAGGAACATTTTGATACTATAATTAGATAAATCATAAAGAGGTGGAACACAATGAGCATAGAACAAATGTCAAGAATTGCCAAAGCGGCTTCAATAAAGCTTGCAGCAACAGAAACTGAAGAAAAAAAACAAGGCGCTTCTAGCAATTGCAGATGCATTAGATCACAACCGTGATGCTATAGTTAAGGCAAATGCAGAAGACCTTCAGCGAAGTGAAAAGGAAAACTTGGCAGCCCCCCTTCTTAAAAGATTGAAATTTGACGACGCCAAAATTGATGGTGTTATAGATGGATTGAAAAGTCTTGTTGGACTTAAAGACCCAGTAGGAGAAACAAAATTTGCTACAGAACTAGACAAAGGCTTAGAGCTCTATAGAATCAGTTGTCCAATTGGTGTTATTGGTGTGATATTTGAATCACGTCCTGATGCATTCGTTCAGATATCATCACTTTGTCTCAAGAGTGGTAATGCTGTTTTGTTAAAAGGTGGTTCAGAGGCTGCCCTTACCAATAAAATATTAGCAGAAATCATCAATGAAGCGACAAACTCAGTTGGGCTTGTAGATGGATGGATTGGTCTTCTTGAAAGTAGAGCGGATGTTTCTGCCATGCTTAAGATGGATGAAGCCATTGACTTGATTATTCCAAGAGGTTCTAACGAGTTTGTTAGATATATTATGGATAATTCAAGAATACCTGTTCTTGGTCATGCTGATGGGATATGCCATAGTTATGTAGACAAAGAAGCAGACCTTGAAATGGCAACCAAGGTTGTATTTGATTCTAAGACTCAGTATGTAGCTGTTTGTAATGCCCTTGAGACTTTGCTGGTGCATGAAGATGTGGCAGAATCTTTTTTACCAATGATCAAAGCAGAGTTCGATAAAAAAAAGATGTTGTCATTCATGGTTGTGAAATTACAGCTAAGTATATAGATGTGACACCAGCAACAGATGAAGATTGGGCAACAGAATACTTAGATTATGAGATTGCTGTCAAAGTGGTTAGAGATATGGATGAAGCTATCTTCATATTAATAAATATGGATCAAGTCATACGGATTCAATTATTACAATGGATGTTGATGCGGCCAATGAGTTCATGGATATGGTTGACACAGGCAACGCTTTTTGGAACTGCTCAACCAGATTCAGTGATGGATTCAGGTATGGTTTTGGCGCTGAGGTTGGTGTTTCTACCAATAAGATTCATGCTAGAGGTCCTGTTGGACTTGATGGTCTACTAATCTATAAGTACAAGGTGATTGGTCATGGTCACGTAGTTGAGGACTATGCTAATGGAACAAAAGCCTTTACTCATAAGATTATAGATAGAGACTTTGAGTAGAATCAAATTACTTAAGGACACATAAAAGACTTGACAAATTGATTCTATCTCTATAGAATGGAGTCAGTATTTTATGATAATGTACTAAAGCGTTGAGAAGGAAAAGTAGAATCTGGTCCCTCTGCTAGGATGAAGTTCCAAGGGAGAAAAGCCGTGACTGAAAGCTTTTTACAGATACCGATTTGAAAGACACCTTTGAGTGATGTGGCGAAAAGCAATGAGTAGCCATATTCGAATGGTTCGCGTTAAGGACTGCTAGAGAGGAGACATCATGTCTCTACTAGGGTGGAACCGCGGGTTATACTCGTCCCTGACGCTAAGTCAGTGACGAGTTTTTTTTATATTCAAAATGAAATGGTCACATTTCAAAAGGAGAAATTAGATGAAGATTACATCTGTAAAAGGAACAAACGATTATTTACCTAATGAAGCAGAACTTAGAGATTATCTTCTTGAGACGATTCTTCACACCTATAAGTCCAATGGGTTTGAGAGAATCATGACACCAATTCTAGAAGATGTTTTGAATCTTGATAAAAGTGAAGGTGGTGAAAACCTTAACTTGATATTCAAATTGCTTAAAAGAGGTGCTAAGCTGACAAAGGCTTTGGAAGCAGGTAGATATAATGATCTGTCAGACATTGGTCTTAGATATGACTTAACATTACCACTGAGTAGATATTACGCCAACAATCGTGGCAAACTAATATCGCCAATGAAGTGTATACAGATTGATAAGGTCTTTAGGGCTGAACGTCCACAAAAAAGGGCGTATGAGAGAGTTTATGCAATGTGATATTGACATCATTGGCTCAGAGTCCAAATACTGTGAGATAGAGCTGATTAATACAACAGCTAAAGCATTGACTGCTATTGGAATGAAAGATTTTAAAGTAAAGGTTAATGATCGAAGATTGTTAAAAGAATTTATCCAGTCCGTTGGTTTTTTGGAAAATCAAGCTGATAGTGTTTGTATCACCATAGATAAGTTGGATAAAGTTGGAATTGATGGCATAAAATCAGAGCTTACAGATAAAACTTTTTCAGTTGATAGCATAGATAAGTTATGTGATGTTCTTGAGAATATGCCAGTTCAATTGACGGCTCTAAGAGATATATGTAGAGATCAGGATGTGATAGAAAGTTTAGAAACAATTATTGAGACCGCAAAGGTTGAAGCCAATGATGCCTATACAGTAGAGTTTGACTTGTCATTAGTTAGAGGTCAAGGTTATTATACGGGAACTATTTTTGAGATTGAAAGCAATGAGTACAGAGGTGCTATTGCTGGAGGTGGTCGCTATGACAACCTGATCGGAAAGTTTCTTAAAGAAAAGGTGCCGGCAGTTGGTTTCTCCATTGGTTTTGAGAGAATATTTGGTATTTTGACTGAGAAAGCTTATAAGATACCTACTAAGAGGAAAAAGATAGCATTGTTTTATAATGACCTTGAGTTTGCTGATGCTTCGAAGAAGTCACAGGAACTTCAATCAGAATACGATGTTGTCTTGTATGAAAAACCTAAGAAGTTAGGGAAATTCATTGATAAATTGAAAGAATTTGGCTATGACGGTTTCTTGAATTTGGGACAATCAGAAGAAATCAAACCATTATGATCCATAGAAAAGGAAGAGAGGCTATACAATGATACTAGGTGAATCAATGACGGGTATGAAACGTACCCATATGTGTACAGACATTAGTACTACGAATATCGACGAGAAAGTAACGGTAATGGGGTGGGTGCAAAAGAGACGTGACCTTGGTGGCGTAATTTTTCTTGACTTAAGAGACAGAACTGGACTACTTCAGGTAGTTGTTGACGTTTCTTCAATTGGTGAAGAGAATTTTTGCAAAAAGTGAAAAAATCCGTTCAGAATATGTCATTGCAGTACACGGTTTAGTAGAGAAACGTACTGAAGAGACAATTAATACAAATCTTAAAACAGGAACAATTGAGGTTAGAGCCGAAGAACTTAGAATCTTATCAGATGCTCAGACACCACCATTTCCAATTGAAGCAGACAGTGATACTAGAGAAGACTTAAGGCTTAAGTACAGATACCTAGACCTTAGAAGACCTGACCTTCAACAAAAAATGTTGCTTAGAAGTAAATTAACTGAGGTGACTCGCCAGTTTATGTCAGAAGAAGGGTTTGTTGATCTTGAGACACCAATGCTAACAAAATCAACACCTGAAGGTGCAAGAGATTATCTGGTACCTAGTCGTGTTAACCAAGGTAACTTCTATGCACTGCCACAATCACCACAAATATTTAAGCAACTTCTTATGTTGTCTGGATTTGACAAGTACTATCAGATTGTTAAGTGCTTTAGGGATGAAGACCTTAGAGCTGACCGTCAGCCTGAGTTTACTCAAATAGACATCGAGATGTCATTTGTTGACGAAGAAGATGTTATGGGCATGAATGAGAAGCTTCTTGCAAGGATGTTTAAAGAAGTATTGGATGTTGACATTGAACTTCCAATTCCAAGATTAACTTACCAAGAAGCAATGGATAGATATGGTTCTGATAAACCAGATACTCGTTTTGATATTGAACTTGTAGATGTATCAGAAATTGTCAAAGATTGTGATTTCAAAGTCTTTAGTGGTGCTGTTGAATTCGGTGGTTCTGTTAGAGGTATTAATGCTAAAACTTGTGGTAATACACCTAGAAGACAAATTGACGCACTTGGTGAAGCAGCAGTTAGCTACGGTGCTAAAGGTATGGCTTGGATTGCTATTAATGAGGATGGTACATACAAGTCAGCTATTACCAAGTTCTTATCAGACGAAACTGTTGAAGCAATGGTTAAGGCAATGGATGGTCAACCAGGAGACTTACTCTTATTCTGTGCAGATAAGAATGAAGTTGTCTATAACACTCTTGGTAACCTAAGACTTGATATAGCAAAGCGCCTTGATTTATTAAAGAAGGATGTATTCAAATTTGTATGGGTAACAGACTTCCCACTTGTTGAATGGAATCCAGAGCAAAAGAGATACACGGCAATGCACCATATGTTTACAATGCCAAAAGAAGAAGACATGCATCTTATGATGTCAGATATTGGCAAAGTTAATTCAAGAGCGTATGACATATGTCTAAACGGTTCTGAAATTGGTGGCGGGTCAATAAGAATCCACCAAAGAGATGTTCAGCAAAGAGTATTTGAAGCACTTGGTTTCTCAGAGGAAGATGCTCAGGAACGTTTTGGCTTCATGCTTGATGCCTTCAAATACGGTGTTCCACCTCATGGAGGACTTGCATATGGTCTTGACCGTATCGCAATGATTATGACTCAATCTGATAGTATCAGAGACGTCATTGCATTCCCTAAGGTGAAAGATGCTTCATGTCCAATGACAGAAGCACCAGGTCTTGTTGAAGAATCACAACTAGAAGAACTTGGACTTAAGATTGATATAATTGAAGTAGACTAATAAGAGTCATGGCATATAGATGCTTTGATAACAAGCCAATTCAGTTACTGGATTGGCTTGTTCATTCTTATGAATGATCATGTGTATAGACATTTGTACATAAGAATGGATGTTTATATATTTTGATGTTATAATATAATTAGAACTTTTTTTGATGGTTATGACAAGGAAGGTGAGACAATGGCAGAGATTGGCCAAGTGACTAAAATTAAAGGTGAATTTATCACAGTTAAATTACAAAGACACGATGCTTGCGATCATTGTAACGCATGTTCTGCAGGTATAGAGACAGAAGAGATGGAACTTGAAGCTGAAAACCTATGTCGCGCTAAAGAAGGCGATTTAGTAGAAGTGAGCTTAGAGGAGAGTAATTTCTTATTAGCTGTAATAATTATGTATATCATTCCACTTGTAAGCCTATTGGTAGGCATATTGATTGGTTATTTAGTTGGTGTTAGTGTTGGTATGAATGAAGAAGTGGTTGCATTAATCTTTGGATTCGTAATGCTTGCCCTAACTTACCTTACAATTAGAAAGAACGAAGAGAAATTTCACACAAGAAAGTTTAGACCGATTGCTCATGAAATCGTTCGTAGGAATGAAGAATGAGAAAAACGGTGGTTATAACTGGGAGTACAAGAGGCATTGGTTATGCCTTAGCAAAAGAATTTCTAGTCAAACATATGAATGTGGTCATCAATGGGACCAGTAAGCTTTCGGTTGAAAAGGCCTTAAAATCTCTGGGTAGTTATGGTGTTTCGGATAGACTTATTGGTGTCCCAGGTGATGTTGCTGACTATGAAACCCATCAAGCTTTGATTAAAACATCAATTGAACGATTTGGCCATATTGATTATTGGATTAACAATGCGGGCATTAATCAACAAGATGAACTCTTCTTTGAACATCCTAACGAAGAGATTCAAAAGCTTGTAAATGTTAATATAGTCGGTGTAATCTATGGGACCAAGGCGGCATATAACCATATGGAACTAAATGATGGTGGCTATATCTATAATATGGAAGGTTTTGGTAGTGATGGCCGTATTATGCCAAAGCTTAGTATCTATGGTACTTCTAAAAGAGCCCTTAGATATGCAAGCAATGCCTTCGCAAGGGAAATTGAATCCAGCCGTGTTAAGATAGGGACCTTGAGTCCGGGTATGGTGGCAACAGATTTTATCAAGGTAACCCTAAAAAAAGATGATCAAGAAGCCAAGAGAAGAAAGAAGTTTTACAACATTTTGGCGGATACACCTGAAGATGTAGCTAGCTTTCTTGTTGAACGTATATTAAGAAACAAAAGGAATAATGTACGTATTATGTGGCTCACAACGATAAAGGTGTTTTGGAGGTTTTTGTTGGCACCTTTTAGCAAAAGAGACTTGTTTTAGGATTGGTATAAATATGCAAAACGATGTATGTTATAACGTATTTGTCCAGTCCTATTTCTATGTGAAAAAAATAGGTTCCATTCTTATGGAGCTTATGTTATAATACCACTAACATAAATCTGAAAAAATGATAAGTCATACGATATGGTGTATATTTATTTAGATTAAACCTAGAATTTTATGGAGGAAATATCACATGTATTCATTTGATGAAGTAAAAAAAGTGGATCCCAAATTGGCTGAAGCTATGGAATTGGAATTAGGTCGTCAAAGAAGTAACATTGAATTGATTGCTTCAGAGAACTTTGTATCAAAAGCTGTTATGGCTGCGATGGGAAGTCCATTGACGAATAAATATGCAGAAGGTTACCCAGGTAAAAGATACTATGGTGGCTGTGAATTTGTTGATATCGCAGAAGATATTGCAAGAGATAGAGCTAAAGAAATATTTGGTGCAGACCATGCAAATGTACAACCCAATTCAGGTTCACAAGCTAATCAAGCTGTATTCTTTGCAATGCTAACACCAGGTGACACAGTAATGGGTATGAACCTTTCTCATGGTGGTCACTTGACTCATGGTAGTCCTGTTAATATGTCAGGTAAGCATTATAACATCATTCCATATGGTGTTAACAAAGATGGTTACATCGATTATGATGAAGTAATGAAGCTTGCTATGGAGAACAAGCCTAAGATGATTATCGCAGGGGCTAGTGCTTATGCAAGAACAATAGACTTCCCTAAATTTAGAGAAATCGCAGATGCATGTGGTGCATATCTAATGGTTGATATGGCTCATATTGCAGGTTTGGTTGCAACTGGACACCATCCAACTCCTGTACCTTATGCGGATTTCGTAACAACGACAACGCACAAGACTTTACGAGGACCACGTGGTGGAATGATTCTTTGTAAAGAGGAATATGCCAAAGCGATTGACAAAGCTATTTTCCCAGGGATTCAAGGTGGACCACTAATGCATGTTATTGCAGCCAAAGCAGTTAACTTTGGAGAAGTTCTAAGTGATGATTTCAAAGTATATCAAGAGCAACTTGTTAAGAATGCTAAGAAGCTTGCACAAGCTTTGATTGCAAGAGGTCTTAACATTGTATCTGGTGGTACTGACAATCATATGATGTTGGTTGATCTTCAAAGCATTGAGATGACGGGTAAAGAAGCTGAGCACCTTCTGGATGAGGTAGGTGTTACATGTAATAAAAATACAGTACCATTTGACCCTCAAAGTCCATTTGTTACAAGTGGTGTACGTCTTGGTACTCCAGCAGTTACTAGTAGAGGAATGGTAGAAGAGGACATGGAAGTTATTGCTGAGATTATCAGCATCACTTTGAAAGATTTTGAAGCCAATGCAGACAAAGCAAGAGCTATGGTTGCTGAGTTAGTTGGCAAATACCCTCTATACGAGTAAAAGAAGTACGTACAACCTGAATAATAAATCTAGGGAGGACCAGTTTTTAACTGGTTCTCTTTTTTGTTGCTTTAGAATCATTAATTCCACTACTTGACAATATAGAGTAGTGGGTGTATCCTATAACTATACTACTAAACAATATAGAGTAGTGGAGGTGGTAATAGTGGACTCAGCCCAAATGTTAAAAGGTTTGTTGGATGGATGTATATTAAACTTAATCAAGAATGAGGAATCATATGGTTACAAGATTACGGAAGATTTGAATAAGTATGGATTCCTTGAATTGGGTGAAGGGACTGTATACCCAGTCTTAATTCGCCTTGAGAAAAAAGGCTTGCTTCAATCTGAAATGAAAAAATCAGCTCTTGGACCAAGCAGAAAGTATTTTTCCTTAACAGATAAAGGCAATGACTATCTATATGACTTCAGAGGACATTGGCAAAAGGTATCAAAAACTGTGAACCGGATAATGGAAGGTGGTGGCGTAGATGAATTATAAAGGCAGGTATAAACTATATGCTTTGATAGGTTTGACCTTGATGTTAATCATTCAAGCAGTGGTATTTATGATATTTAAGCCAGAAATGGCAGTGGGTGTCTTAATGTTATTTGGATTAATTGTCCTACTTGGCCTTGTGGCAGTTGTAATGAGTTACAAATCGCTTAAAGATACCCAGAGTCGTGTTAAGGACTTATCTTCTAAGTTTAAAGAAGCCTATATCGATGCAAATGAACTGGTAGGAATGTCTACCATGCCCAAGGCGGATAAGAAAGAAACTATGCTAATGATACTTGAGATATTTGAATCGGCAGATAATGATCAAAGAACGGTTGATGATGTGACAAAAGGTGATTTTGAAGCATTTATGCAGGGGTTTGTGGTTGCTACCGGTGGGAAGATGTCAATGACCTACATATTTGCTTATTCTACAATGATGTACATTGCTTATATTCTATTTATGAAGCTGTACAAAGTTGTAAGGCCTGGTGGCGATTTCCTATACAATATTGAAAGTGAAATACTGGATTTTGGTATTATTGCTGTATATGGCATCATAGCCTTTGTCTTCTTACCATGGGTACTATGGGTGATGAACAAAGCTACAAGAGAACGTTGGAGTGGCTTTAAGAAGGTGTGGGTTGTTGTCCCATTTGCATTACCTATTATACTGATGATGGCCATGATATTGATAACAGATTCTGCTTTTTTAGATGTCATTAATATGGAAGTACCTTTATTGTCATCACCATTTAAAATATGTGTTGCTTTTCTTCTCTTATTTGGCACTATTATAGTCATGAAAATAGCTAGGAGAGATCAATTTAAAAAAGGCCCTAAAATAATTGGCAAAAGAGAATTCATTATGGGATAATAGATATGTAAATCTTAATTATATTGCATTGGAGGTCGAAATCCCTATGAGTTCAATAAAAGATAAAATAGAGAGCCATCAAAGCTTATTTGAGGGTAAAATGAGTTTGTATGAAGATTTGATGTTGCTGGCTGAAAGTGATTGTGAACAATCAAGTATAGACAATGTTGTTAGTGATTATTTGGTGGTCTTAAGTGATTTGAGAAATCGAAAAAACCTTGCTTCCCTTAGTCCAAGTACGCATGATAGCGAAGAGTCAATAACTTTGACACAACTAGATATTGAATGTTCTAGAGCTAATAGGTATCAACAAGAGTTGAGCATAGTTAATGTAACCATCGATGGTATAGAGTCGGCGAATTTGCCAGAGGATGAAGTTATAAATACCATTGAAGATGCTATCAAATCGATGATACGCAAACCGGACTATGTAGGACGGATTGAGTCTAGTGAATTGTTGATTCTTCTTCCAAGTACCCCTTCCAATTTCTCGGAAGTTGTGATAAATAAGATAGAAGCCCATCTTCTAGAAATGAAATCAACCTATCATTGGAAGATAGATATTAACTACTGTTTAACCAACTATATCCACTGGGAAGAGTATGATTTAACCATTAAACGCTTAAAACATGGCATAATAAAAGGCAAAAGAGACCAAAGTGCAATTGTGCACATATAGGTAGCTTTTGCCTATATTTTTACTCAAAATCGTCCATATCCTCTTCAAGCAAAACGCTCATGGCTTGGACAGAAATGTAAATCTCAAGTATACATATAATCAAGGAGGCAAATACAAGGGATAAACCTAGACCAAATAGATAAATGGCCAATGTATTCAATCCGAAAAAAATAAGTCCCATTGATACGATGTTTGATGAAAATCCAGAAAGGGCACATATTTGCATATTGCGAATATACTTCATTCGTTTATTCAGTGATTTGATCTGAATGTATAAATTCCTACTTGGATTATGGTGGTGCTCTGCGTGAAGGGCTCGAACACGCTTGGATATAGCTATAAAACGGTTGGTATATGCCAACATCAGTACCGATAGTGCAGGGAAAACTAATGCGGGCGTTGATATTTCTAACATTATGTCACGTCCTTTTCTTAATAACCAAGTACTTCGCCAATTAGTATGACTTTGATACGGCCTTCTTCATGTGAGCGTCTTGTGACGACAGTATTTGAACAAATACAATCATCTGATTGACAGTTGTTACAAAAGCCTGTTTTGGAACAAGGTGTATTCCTACTTAATCGCTGAGTGTTAGGTGGTGCGGCAAAATTCTTGACTCTTTTGATGCCCTCTTCTATATCAGAAGAAACCTTGTTCATTCCTGTTACGACAAGAACTTGTTCTGGTCCATAAACAAGGGCAGCCACTCTATTGCCTCTGCCATCGATGTTAACAAGATGACCATCAAGTGTAATGGCATTTGTGCTCATCAAATATGTATCTGAAGTGAAAGCTTTGGCGTAGATTTCTTTGATTTCTTCACTAGAATTTGCCTTGCCCCGATCAAGTAGATTGTAAGGTCCTTTAGCAATATTATCTAGAATGCCAATTTCCTTAAGGGTCATTGAACCACCAAAAGTTACAGTGGAGTCTTTACTGATCAAGGATAAAATTAATTCATTGGCTTCTTCTTTGTTTGGACAATAGTAGCCAACCATATTTCTTCGTTGCAGATTTTGGATAATTGTTTTTGCCTGACGTTCATAAAATTTCTTAGTAGCTTCCATAATATCCCTCATTTCTATATATTTATCTAATATTATAACTTGTATGAGAATATATGACAATTGGAGAATTACATTGGCCTTTCCTATTTCTTTTTAGGTGAAGTTTTGTTAGAATACTAAGAGCGGATGTTAATATCCCATAGAGAAAGAGGAGGCGTGAGAGTGGCAGATTATTATGCTAAACAGCTTGCCGAGATTCATAAAGAACTTGGTAGTGATGTAGACAAGGGGCTGACAACCAAAGCGGTAGGGTCAGCAAGAGAAAAGTACGGAGAGAATAAGCTTCAAGAGAAGGCGGGTAAAACACTTGGTAAGATGATTTTTGAACAACTAAGTGATTTTATGATAATTATATTGATTGTTGCGGCAGTCTTATCAATTGTTGCAGGTGAGGCAGTAGATGGTGGTGTTATACTTGGTATTGTTGTTCTAAATGCAGTACTTGGTATCACACAGGAAAGAAAGGCCAGCAATGCACTTGAGGCATTAAAAAACATGGCTGCACCAAAAGCCAAAGTGCTTCGAGATGGCGTATTGACTGTTGTTGATTCGAGAGAATTGGTACCAGGGGATGTGGTCCAACTTGAGTCTGGCGACTATGTACCAGCAGATCTTAGGTTAGTGGAATCTGTGAACCTTAAAATAGATGAATCTGCTTTAACAGGTGAATCTGTAGCTGTTGAAAAAGTCTTATGTGACCTTGAGAAGGATGCAGCGATTGGTGACAGAGTTAATAGTGCCTATATGAGTACGATTGTTACATATGGAAGAGGTAAAGGTGTTGTTGTTGGTACTGGAATGGGTACAGAGATTGGAAAAATCGCAACAATGCTTAATGAAACAGAAGAAGGTAAAACACCACTTCAAGAAAAGTTAGCTTCTTTTGGTAAGATGTTAGGTATTATTTGTATTATTGTATGTATCATTATCTTTGGCCTTGGACTATACAGAGGTGAAGAATTGCTTGAAGTCTTCATGACAGCCATATCCTTAGCAGTAGCTGCCATCCCTGAAGGATTGCCAGCCGTTGTTACTGTTGTTCTTGCAATGGGTGTTACTCGTATGGTATCACGTCATGCGATAATGAAAAATCTTGGGGCAGTTGAGACGCTTGGGTCAACCACTGTTATATGTACAGATAAGACTGGGACATTAACTCAAAACAAAATGACTGTTCTTAAAGTCTACGACGGTGAAGAAGAATGGCAAGTGTCAGGTACGGGTTATGGATTCGATGGAGACATTAAGTCAGATATTGATAAGGATTTGACCGTTATTGATAAACTTCTCAAAGTAGCCGTCTTATGTAACGACGCGGAGATCAAAGAAGAAGAGGTTATTGGCGATCCAACTGAAGGCGCCTTGATTGTCCTAGGTGCAAAGGGTGGTTATGATAGAGAAGATTTAAATGCCAAATACCCACGACTTGAAGAATTTCCATTTGATTCTGATAGAAAATTAATGTCAACAAAACACAATATTGATGGCACCTATATGATGTTCACCAAAGGTGCACCAGATGTTGCTCTAACAAGGTCCACTAAGATTAACATCAATGGTGAAGTTAGACCATTAACTGAGGAAGACAGAAATAGGATTCTTGCTAAGAATCAAAGCTACGCTGAAGATGCTCTTAGAGTGCTGGGCTACGCATATAAAGAAATAAACGAGAATTCAGATATATTGAATGAAGAAGAGGAACTTATCTTTGTTGGTTTATCTTGCATGATTGACCCACCAAGAGAAGAAGCAAAAGAAGCTGTTAAGTTGTGTAAAAAGGCAGGGATTCGTGTTGTGATGATAACGGGTGACCACATCGTCACTGCAAGTGCTATTGCTTTGCAACTTGGAATCATTGATAACGTGGATGAAGCGCTAGAAGGTTCTAAAATAAATGGTTATGATGATGATGCTTTTGAAGAGAAAGTTAAACATACTTCAGTTTTTTGCAAGAGTTTCTCCAGAACACAAAGTAAGAATTGTAGAGACTGTTAAACGAAACGGTGATGTTGCAGCTATGACTGGTGATGGTGTGAATGATGCACCAGCACTAAAGAGGGCTGATATTGGTATTGCAATGGGGATTGCTGGTACCGATGTTTCAAAAGAGGCAGCAGACATGATTCTAACAGATGACAACTTTGCCAGTATTGTTGATGCTGTTGAAGAAGGTCGTATTATCTATAGCAACATTAGAAAGTTTGTTGGTTTCTTATTATCATGTAATATTGGTGAGATTCTCATTATATTCATTGCCATGTTATCTGGATGGGCAGTGCCACTTGTGCCGATTCAATTGTTATGGGTTAACCTTATAACAGACTCATTCCCAGCTTTTGCCCTTGGTCTTGAGGAAGGTGAGAAGGACATTATGGATCATCAGCCAAGAGATCCAAAAGAGCCCATTGTTGACAGAATCATGAAAATAGCTCTTATTTTCCAAAGTATTGGCTTAACAGTTGCGGTTCTTGGTTCATATAGGCTTGGATTTATCATGCTGGCGATGTCAGTGCGCAGGCCCAGTTGCTTGTAGCTAGAACATTTTGTTTTACAACATTAATACTTGGTGAGATGTTTAGAGCATATTCAGCAAGATCTGAAACCAAATCAGTCTTTGGTATGAGAATCTTTAGCAATAAGTATCTTAACTACTCAGTATTTGGAGCCATAGCCTTATTGTTTGTTGTTGTCTATGTACCATTTTTGCAACCAATCTTTTCTACGACGGCTCTGACCTTAGGACAAATGGGAATGGCTGCAGGTCTTGCCTTAATTCCACTTGTTTTTGGAGAAGTTGCCAAACAAGTTAAGTAGGTAGAATGGAGAATGATTATTAACACTTTATTCATATAAAAGATGCCCTTCTATGATAGAATAGAAGGGCATTGTTAATGTTTTGACAGTTTTGCAGATTCTTTATTATGTAACATAGGATACAGCCTTATTGGGGCTGTTTTGTTAAGATAAACCTAAGGACTGAGAAATTATACAATCAAAGGAGTTATCATGATTAAATTAATAGATAAATTATATGAGACCAGTACATTAGAGAGAGCAGAACTATTAGCACTCCTAGATGGCCTAGATGAAACATCTACCAAATACCTACATGAAAAGGCCCATGACAAAAGAATGGAGACATATGGCAACAAAGTTTTCATGAGAGGCTTAATAGAGTTTACAAATTATTGTAAATCCAATTGTATCTATTGTGGTATAAGAAGAGACAATAAGAATGCTGATCGTTATCGTCTAGATAAAGAAACGATTATGGCATGTTGTGCTGAGGGCTATCGACTTGGATACAGGACTTATGTCTTACAAGGTGGCGAGGACCCATATTACAAAGACGAAGATGTGGTAGATTTGATTAAAAGTATTAAGTCGGAATTTCCAGAATGTGCCATTACCATGTCTATCGGTGAAAAGTCCAAAGAAAGCTATCAAAAGTTTAAAGATGCCGGTGCAGACAGATACTTATTAAGACACGAGACCAATACAAAGGCTTTGTATGAATCACTTCATCCGGGTATGTCTTATGACAATAGGATTCAGTGTTTATATGATTTGAAAGACATTGGTTTTCAAGTCGGTGCTGGCTTTATGGTTGGTTTACCTAATCAGAAGAACGAAGACTATGTGAATGACTTGTTATTCCTCAAGGAGTTTCAACCTCATATGGTTGGGATTGGTCCGTTTATACCACAATCAGATACACCACTATCGGATGAAACGTCAGGTACACTAGAGAAGACATGTATCTTACTTTCCATTGTTAGATTGCTACTTCCAAAGGTTTTACTACCAGCGACAACAGCACTTGGATCTTTGAGTGGCAAAGGAAGAGAGCAAGGCTTACAAGCAGGCGGTAATGTTGTAATGCCAAACCTATCACCAACCAATGTAAGAGACAAGTATCTTCTATACGATGGGAAAATCTGTACAGGTGATGAAGCAGCTCATTGTAGAGGGTGTATTGAACGAAGAATCAATTCAGTAGGTTTTGAAGTGGACATGTCACGTGGAGATCACTTGGACCGTGTTGTTGAGTAATATTAGATATTAAGAAGCCATTACCGATTGAGGTAATGGCTTCTTTGGTTCGCAGTAAATGACTCTGAATTCAATTAATGAAATAGATACATTTTCTTGATACTTGTAATAGGGTCAATCATAGTGTGCTATTGTTCAACGGAATAGTTTAGGCTCCAGTGAATACCATATTTGTCATTAAGTGTACCAAATTTAGCACCCCAGAATTCCTCTTTGATGGCTTGTACAACTTGACCACCTTGGCTTAGGGCATCAAAGGTAGTTGTTAATTCCTCGTCAGATTCGATCATCAAGTGTAGAGAGATACCATCACCGTAGCTAGTTGTACTGCCTGGTAGACTATCGCAAAGATAAAGCAGGTTGTCACCAAAGGACAATTCTGCGTGCATTATCTTCTTTTCATAACCAGCAGGAATATCAAAGACTTCACCTTCACTATAATACATAATGTTGGTATCAGTAACTTTTAGGGCATTCTTATAAAATTCAATAGCGTCGCCACCATCGCCGTCAAATATAAGGTATGGGATTAGTTTCATAGTATTACCACCTTTCTAGAAATGAAAATCGTTATCAATTAAACCTTACATCTACAGACATCAATATTCAACCCTACATGAGACCTATTCGTTAATAATGTGTAACTCAGTCGTAAATCCTATGTAAATTATATTGACATTATCAGCGTGTAAAGTTAACATTAGCCTATAATTTAGCCGTTTGCTAAGTCAATGCCTTGGTCAAAATAGATTGTAAGAGGCAATTAGAATTCTAGAAAAGGAGATATTAATTATGAAAAAAGTAGCGTTTGTCTGTATACATAACTCTTGTCGTTCACAAATGGCAGAAGCTTTTGCAAAAGAACTAGGTAAAGGTGTTTTCGAAGCTTATTCCGCAGGCACTGAGGATTATCCAGAAGTTAAGCCGGGAGCTGTTCAAGTAATGGAAGAGGTTGGTATTGATATGAGTAGCCACAAGCCAAAACTTCTTGAGGACATACCTTCGATTGATATATTGATTACTATGGGTTGTGGCGTCGAGTGTCCTTATCTTCCATGTAGTCATAGAGAAGATTGGGGCTTAGAAGACCCATCTGGTGGGCCAATTGAAGGTTTTAGAAATACCAGAGATATCATTAAGAGCAAAGTACTAGAATTGAAAGAACGAATAGAATCAGATAAATTGTAATACAACGAATTGCATAAAAGTTTTATCAAACAGATAGGTACATAGGACGTCCTATCTGTTTTGTTTGTATAAAAAACAATCTGAAATACTGATTACGATATACAATTTGACGGTGGCGTGATATACTATTTCTACACACACACTATTTTGGAGGGAATTATCATGAAAAAGAACATTCGTATTCGACTTTTCTTTATTTTTTTTAATGCTTTTTTTGCCGTTTCTTGCTGTTACCATCAATAACTTTATAGTTCTTGGTCATATGACTGGTGGTGAAATCAACTATTTGAGACAATTTAACATTGCTTGCCTTGGTATTGGGGTTATAGTCTTTATTGTTGGCGTAAGAAGTGTTGGCAAAAGTATTGTTAAACCTATTAAAGAGTTGACAGCTAAAATGGAAGAGATTGCAGAGGGTGATGGTGACCTGACCGTATCTATACAAGTAAGAAATCAAGATGAGATTGGCAAGTTAGCCCTATATTTTAATGAATTTGTTGAAAGTATTCGAGGCATTGTAGCTGATATCAGTCATACCGGTGAAGTTGTTGCTGATTCTGCCATGCAACTAGACATCATCACCGATGAAGCAGAAGAAAATTCTACACGTATGAAAGTGGTTACCAACGAGATTGCTGATGGAGCAACGGAACAAGCAGAACATGCGACGACTACTGCGGGTAATCTTGTGGAACTGGGTAACGAAATTAGTCTGATTCATGACTTATCAAGTAAGATGGAAAGTTTGTCCATCACAACAATGAATATAAATCAAAAGTCAAAAGAAAGTATTGATTATCTAAGTTCACAGAATCTTAAAAGTTATGATGCAACCAAGCAAATTGGTGATGAGATTGAAGCTTTAAATATAAAGGCTGAGAATATAAAAGAAGTCATTAGTGTTATTAGTCAACTAGCAACTCAAACAAATCTGTTGGCCCTTAACGCCTCAATTGAAGCAGCAAGAGCTGGTGAACATGGTAAAGGCTTTGCAGTTGTGGCAAGTGAAGTAGGCTCATTGGCTGAACAGTCAGCAAGTTCAACGAGTACAATTGAAAATGTAGTAAGTGAAGTAATAGACGCCATAAACAATGTTAGTGCTCTTAAAGACGATGTCCTTAAAATGTCTCAAGACCAAACCAAATCAGTGGATGATACCAAGAAGGATTTCTTGGAAGTACAACGGGTTCTTGGTGAGATTATTGAAAGCATTCACATTCTTGAAGATAAGGCGGCGTCACTGGATGGCCAAAAAAACAATTCTACAGACGCAATTACCAATATAGCCGCTGTGTCAGAAGAGACGGCAGCATCAACTCAGGAAGTTGCTGCATCAACAGATCAGTTCTTTGAATCTATGGTAGAGATTAACGTTAAGAACAAAGAGTTGGTTGATCTTGCCAATCATCTTAACAGCATTGTGAAACGTTTTAAATTTTAACTAGTCAAAAAGGGAGGTTCTCATATGAGAACCTCCCTTTAAATATGTTTGGATTAAGAAATACTTTTGTTGAATCGATGTTTTTCTTGGTCGGATAAGTCGTGGAAGGAGTCTTTGTCCACGATGTTTTGATAGTTGCTTTTGAGATCATCGAGATGCCATGTATCTACGATGAATAATGTCCGTTCTTTTTGGAGGTTAATCTCATTAACATCCACATTCCGTTTGTCCAAATCAAAATCAATCACTTTTACAGTTGGGCGAGTAGGATTGTCATGTCTATAATGTGAGATGACACCAACGCGTCCATCGGATAATAGGACACCTTGACCAAGAGGGTATATGCAGATGGTGCTGGACATCTTTCGATAGATATCAGCATCTATTTTATAGACGGCATCTTTCATAAGAAGTTCAAGGGCTGTGTGGATAGGCATTTTTTTTACGATATTGACGATTAGTGGTCATGGCATCATACATATCACATACAGTGACCAAACGGACGTACTTTGGAATCGCTAAACCTGTGATGCCTTGAGGGTAACCGGAGCCATCTATTTTCTCATGATGCATATAGATTATGTTTTTAACACTTTCAGGAAGTTGATCCATTGCTTTGACTAGGTTATAGCCAAGCTCAGGGTGTTTCTTTATTTCAATTTGTTCTTCTTCCGTTAATTTGGCTTCTTTTTTGATGAGACCATCTTTGACAAGGGCTTTACCTATATCATGAAGAAGTGCGCCAAGGGCGATTTCTCTAATCTCTTCTTCGTTGTAGTGTAAAGACTTAGCAGTTAATATACTTAGAATTGTCACGTTGACACTGTGGCGATAGGTATAGTCATCAGATTTAATCAGTTCTGTAACGGTGTAGAGAAGATCCTCACTGCTGTATAGTATATCCATCAGGGCATCAATGATGTTTGTAACCAAATCGATATGCTCATCAGGGATAGAAGGTTTAACACCTTTATCTTCAACTGCCATGATTTCTTCGAAGACGCTTTTAACAACGTTAACAGATGAAGTCATGGTTTCTTCGTCAATAAGGGCTTCACCTTTATTGGCTTCAGTGATATCTGTTAATGTTTGATAATAATTTATATTGTGTTTTTTTGAGTTTGGAAAGAATTTCATAACTGATAATGGTACCCTCATTCAGAAGAAGGTGCCCATCACGTGTATAGATAGGTTCTGCAGTTTTGTATCCCAATTCGAGTCCGAGACGTGTTTCATCCGCCATCTTATCGCTCCCATGGTGTCACCGACATTGTCTTTTTTGAATGTAAAATCATTCTAGTTCGGTACCCACAATATATATCGTCACATAGTCCTAATATGATTATAGCAAAAACTGGGAAATATTAACATATTTAACATTGTTTTTATTTTGAACAATCCGTGAACGATTGGTAAAAGTGGTGAATATGTCATATAATTCTATAAAAAAGTCTTCACGATGTTGTGAAGGCTTGATAATTTGGGAATTTATCTAAACAATACAAATAGATAACTGATATAAACAGCCATTATGAGTAGTCCATTCCATCTTTTGAGGTGGTGTTTGTTAAGGAATGAGAATAATACAACAAGACCAACGATGCCAAACACAAATGGAATGTGTAAGGTGAAATAGCTGCTTGGAGTCTCTATAGGTAATATGGTCGATGAGAGACCCAGAACCATAATTATGTTTAAAATGTTAGCGCCAAGTACATTTCCTATGGATATATCATGGGCTTTTTTGACAATGGCTGTTATGGCTGTAACAAGTTCTGGTAAGGATGTACCAAAAGCAGTTAATGTGAGCCCAATGATAACGTCTGGAACACCTAAGAGTTTTGCTATAGTTTCGCCATGTGTGACGAGTAGGTTGGCACCAATGATGGTCATAATCAGACCAACTATGAAGAAGAATGTTCGTTTGAAGACTATATTCTTATCATGCTCGATAGCTTCATCATGTGCAATCTCCATTGCACTTGCTTTGGCGTCTTTAACATTCAAGTATAAATAGAAGACAAGAATTCCAAGGAATATAATGCCGGTTGTTCTTGAAATCTCACCGATAAAATACCCAACACCAGCCACTGCAGCAATTAGACTAAGTAGAAATATGCCGGTTTGCTTAAGTTTCTTCTTCTCGGTGATTTCAGGTTGAGAGAGTAGAATGGTCAAAGCCAGTATAAAGCCAGTATTACAGGCGATAGAACCAATAGCATTACCAAAGGCTATCTCAGTATTACCCCTAATGGCGGAGCTTCCAGATACCATTGCTTCTGGCAATGTCGTACAGATACTAACAAGGGTAGCACCAATGATAATGTTTGGCACCTTCAGAACCTTTGCCACCCATATGGTTGAATCAATAAACCAGTCTGAGCCTTTTATGATTAGGACAAAGCCTACAAGAAATAAGATGATTGATAGATAGTTTTCCATTTTCTCCTCCAATAAGGTAATAATTGAATATAAAAAAACCTATACTGATAAACAGTATAAGTCTCGCTCGTTTGTGAAGCCACCGGACCCATGGTCGTAATGACGGCGACTGCAGCATCTTATATGTCGATGCCAGCTACTCCCTTAAACTAAAAATATTATACACTTTTTGGGCCTCCATGTCTATTGGAAATATGGTGTATATGATATAATGAGGAGATATTATGATTGGTTAAATGCTGGAAATGGGGAACAGAAAATGGGAAAAGAGCTGATAATTGCCGAGAAGCCTTCTGTAGCAAGGGACATCGCAAAAGTTCTAAAGTGCAACACAAGAAAAGACGGCTACATTGAGGGCGAAAATCACGTAATCACTTGGGCAGTTGGTCACCTAATTACACTGTCTGAGCCAGAGGATTATGATGACAAATGGTCAAAGTGGGATTATAAAACACTGCCAATTCTACCAGAGGAAATTAGAATCAAACCCTACGATAAAACAAAGAAACAACTCCAGATTATCAAACGCTTAATTGAAAGAACAGATGTTGAGAGTCTAATCTGTGCAACGGATAGTGGGCGCGAAGGGGAATTGATTTTCCGTTATATTTACAATTACACACAAAGTGATAAAAGCTTTAAGCGACTATGGATATCTTCTATGACGGATGAGGCAATTCAAGAAGGATTTGATACCTTAAAAGATGGGACAGAATATGACAATCTTTATCACAGTGCCAAATGCCGATCAGAATCGGATTGGCTTGTTGGTATCAATGCAACGAGAGCCTATACAACTAAGAACTATGTATTGTTAAGCGTTGGTAGGGTACAAACACCAACACTTGCTCTAATTGTCAATCGCTATCAAGAAATTGAGAATTTCAAACCACAGGACTATTATGAGGTACAATCTGATTATGGCGAATTCAAAGGGACATGGTTTGATGGCAAAGTCAGTGAGACAAAGATACTCAAAAAAGAAGAAGCAGAGGCCATTGCTGCAAAGATTGTTGACCAGACAGGTATAGTTAAGAGACTGACCAACAAGAAAAATAAACAACTACCGCCCTTACTTTATGACTTGACGGAACTTCAGAGGGATGGAAACAGGTACTATGGCTTTACAGCACAAACAGTCTTGACCATTGCACAGAACTTATACGAGAAACGAAAACTGATTACATACCCAAGAACTGACAGTAGGTACTTAAGTGATGATATGAAATCGGTTGTTAAAAGTACAATGAATAAGATTAATGTGCCACCCTTTGACAGAGCGGTAGGACCAGTCCTTGAAAAGGGACTCAAATTCTCTAAACGAATAATTGATAACAAAAAGGTGACAGATCACCATGCAATCATTCCTACCAATGTGAGACCGAACCTTAAAGGGATTTCAGAAGATGAGCTTAAGATTTATAAACTCATTGTTAAACGCTTTATTGCAGTATTTATGGATCCACACCTCTACAACACTGCAGAACTTGTCATTGAAGTTAGTGATGAAACATTTGTCACAAAAGGTAAAGTGATCACCCAAAGTGGATGGAAGAAACTCTACAAAAGTGATAAAGACAAGAAAGATGTGGAGCTACCTGACCTTAAAAAAGGTGATGAGGTAACCATCATAGGAAGCGAATTACTTATTAAGAAAACATCTCCTCCAAAACATTACAATGAAGCCACTTTGCTAAGTGCAATGGAAAATGCTGGACGTTTTGTGGAAGAGGATGAACTGAAAGAGCAACTAAAAGAGTCAGGCTTTGGAACGCCGGCCACTAGAGCAGGTATCATTGAGCGACTAATTCAAGTAAAGTATATTCAGAGAAAAGGGAAGGCTTTATATCCAACACCAAAGGGCATTAAGCTTATCGCCATTGTTCCAGATGAACTCAAGTCTCCAGTGACGACAGGTAAATGGGAGAAAGGCTTAACAAAAATAGCAAAAGGTGAGCTTGAACCAGATAAGTTTATGAGCAGCATTCAACGATTTGTCATGTACTTGGTTGGTTCAGCCAACAAATCCAGCGGAAAAGTTGTTTTTGAGCCTGACAAGAAAAAGGGTGGAAAATCCTACAAGCCCAAAGGACCAGTCCTTGGCAAGTGTCCACTATGTGAAGATGGTCAGATTACTGAGAATAGCAAATCATACTATTGTACCAACTGGCGTAGTGGTTGTAAGATGACAATCTGGAAAAACGTTCTTGACAAGCATGGTAAGGAGCTTGATCATGAAACCGTTTCAGCCTTGTTAGATAAAAAAGAAGTTAAACCCTATATAGTTAGATTGCCACAAACAGGTGAAGAGCGCAGCGCTACATTATCCTTAAGTGAAAAAGGAGAGGTGCAATTGCTGAATATGCACCCTGTGACACCAAAAACAGATTAGTACAAAGGAGCGTGTAACATGAAAAACTCTCTAAAGGCAATTTTTATAGGTCTTATGATATTTATGTTGATGGGAATCCAGTCAACTGCTGAAGAAACTTATGATTACACCTTGTTGATTTATATGAATGGGTCGGATTTGGAGACGGATTATTATGCTGGATCTGATGATTTTCTTGAGATGATTAAGGGTGATATACCTGATAATGTTGCGGTCATTGTTCAAACAGGTGGTACCAGAGATTGGCATACAAATGAATATGGTTTGCCAATGGTCAGTGCTACACAGAATCAACGTTGGCGAGTAACAGATACAGAAATGGTGCTACTTGAGAACTCTGGTAAAAGCAATATGGGTAGTGCCCAGACCCTAACGGACTTTATTGATTATGGTGTGACCAACTATGAATCTGATCAGTATAGTTTAATTATGTGGAACCATGGTGCAGGTGCAATATATGGATTTGGGGCAGATGAGCTCTTTAATTATGATTCTATGACCCTTGATGAGATGCAAACGGCTTTTGAGAATTCTTATGCCAAACATCCTATTACATTTGACCTTGTAGGCTTTGATGCTTGTCTTATGGGAAGTGTAGAAGTAGGGCATGTACTTGCACCTTATAGTAGGTATTTACTTGCATCAGAGGAACTAGAACCTGGACATGGGTGGGATTATACCTCTCTTATGAATCAATTAAGCTTAGATGCCAATTCGGATCCTGTTAGCTTTGGATCAGCAATCATCGATGGTTTTGTAGAACATGCCAAAGACAACTATACAAATAACGCCATTACCCTCTCCTTAATTGACTTAGATAAAGTAGATGAGGTGGTTACAGCCCTTGAAGCTTTTTTGAGTAAGGTCAATCAAGGACTTGGAGTTAGCGGGACAAAAGAGATTCTACTAAAAGCAAGGCTTGATGCTGAAAGTTACGGTGAAGGTAGTAACGGTAATGAAGGCAATATCCCTGATAGTGATATGGTTGACATCATTGATTATGCAAAGAAAGTGCAATCAACTTATAATAATGAAGCAGTAGCCCTGATAGCAGCAGTTAAGGATGCAGTGGTCAAGAATATTAACTCTTCCTTTAAACCAGATGCAGCTGGTCTGTCTATGTACATACCTGCAAGAGATAAAGACACAATGGTCAGTGCATCAAGTACACTAAAGTCAATAGGAATGTCAACGGTCTATGATGGTTTTATTCAAACTGTCTCTAACGTCCTTCTTGGAAACGGTGCTACTATTGATATTGAATCCACGACCATCGATGCAAGTGATGTTCAAGCAGTGGATGTGGAGATTAACCTTGAGTCAAATTCCATCGAAGGTGATGACCAGTTCTTCTATGTATTGCTTGATGAAAATGATTTGTCGTCAGTTGACCAGATATATACCATTATGGGGCGAACAGATGATGTTTTAGATATTCAATACTTAGCAAGAGACTTAGTTGATGATGATGCCATTGGTACAGATGGCTTGATAATTGGTGAAACCCTTGATTACTGGGTGAGAATCAATGATATTGATGTGGCCATGTACTATGAAAGCATGATGAATCTGGCGTGTTGAATTACTATATTCCAATTATGCTGAACGGATCAGATGCTGATTTGATTGTCCATTTTAGCGAAGTTTACCCAAAGGGTAAAATCCTTGGTGCTAGAATTCTTGATCAAGACCATGTCAATATTCAAAATCGTAGCTTGATTGAACTAAAAGCAACAGATTATATTGAATTTGTCTATGAATATGATGTCTACCGTTCAATAGGGGACTACTATGAATATGATGGTTGGTACATTCTTAATGAACTTTATGTTGGCAATGGTCTTGATTTTGCTTGGGAACCACTTGAAGTTGGAGAATATGTCTATTGCTTTGAGATCGTTGACCTATATGGTGAAAGCACATTCACAGATTGGCTAAGTTATGACTACTTTAAAAGTGCAACTGAATCGGGTGTAGTAGATGATGCGATCTGGGATAATTTTGAGGACAATATTGTTCAAACAAGTAATACAGGCATTCAAGATAATCAATATGTGAACTATGACATGCCATGGCTCTACTTAGGTGTACAACCACCTAGTGAATGGGCGATACCACATATTAATACCGCTTATAACAATAATCTTATGACACCAAACACATTTGATGGCTTCAAAAGCGATATTAGTAGAGAAGTATTTTGTGAACTAGTGGTTAATATGTACGAAACCATAACGGATAAGACAATAGCCATTAGTAACCCACATATATTCAGTGATACCAATAACATTGAAATCGTTAAAGCCCATCAACTTGGTATTGTGACAGGGTATGGTAACGGGACTTTTGGGCCAGATGATCTAATTACTAGAGAACAACTTATGACTATGTTCTACAGAGCTTTGGCTAAATTAGATGGGGACTATATGAATTACTATTACCCTCAGTTACAATTTGGTGATACAAGCTCTTTGTCAAGTTGGGCCAGAGAACCAGCTAGACTATTGGTCTATTATGAACTAATAAACGGTGTTGGTGGTAATAACTTGGCACCACAGGATAATGCAACGGTTGAACAGTCACTTAAGCTTGTGAATGGTGTATATGAGTTCTATGTTTCATATAGTTTGTTCTAGCATAGTTGATTAGAGATGATAAGTAGCAGAGTAGATAAATTAAACACAAGATCAAATTGTAGAAAAACAGAAAGAAAGAGATAGACCATAATAATGATAATCAGAGAATACATTCAAGATAAGATACTACTAATGGACGGCGCCATGGGGACATATTTTGCAGACTTAACTGGTGGCAATTATACACTATCTGAGCCAGCAAACCTAAGTAAGCCAGACCTTATTTCGAAGATTCATCGTGAGTATATTGATGCAGGGGCAATGATGATTAGGACTAATACCTTTTCAGCAAACCCTTATAGCCTCTATAGAAGCTTTGATGAAACCAAGAAAGTAATCAAAGCAGGGATTGATATTGCCAATTCAGCGGCAAAAGGCACCGATTGTGCTGTGGCTTATAGTATTGGACCAATACCAGAGCCTCTGGAAGTTGATGATTATGAGATTGAGGACACCTATAAGAAGATGGTGGACATTGGTATTCTTAAAGGTGTGAAGATTATCTTACTTGAAACCTTCTCAAGAATGGATCACGTTCATACATTAGTTGATTATATTCATGAACACGCGCCAAACATTCAGGTGATGACCAATTTCACTGTTAATCAACATGGTTATACCAAGGTAGGTATCAACAAAGATAAAATCATTGAACAAACTATTGGACAAGGCCTCGTTTCTTCCTATGGCTTTAACTGTGGTATAGGCGCAAGTCATTTACTCAGCTAATCAAAGAAATGGATTTTGACCCTCTCAAAATGGTGGCAGTACCAAATGCTGGTTATCCAGATCAACAATTGGAGAGAACAGTTTACCAAAGTAATGCCGATTTCTTCGCAGATACGATGATTAAGATTTGTGAAGAAGGTGTGCGTATTATTGGTGGCTGTTGTGGTACAACTCCAGAACATATTGCCAGAATACGCGAGCAATTAGATCAACTTGATTTCACTACAATCAAGCAGATTGTAAGAGAAAAAAAGGGTGCTATAAAAGTTAGCGCCTTGGACAATGCTTTTAGAGATAAGGTGATGGCTGATGAATTTGTTATAGCTGTTGAACTTGATCCACCATTTAAGCCTGACATGAACCATTTGCTATCAGGTGCACACCTCTTGAAAGAAGCTGGGGTTGATTTGATAACCTTAGCAGATTCACCTCTAGGGCGTACAAGAGCTGATGCATTGTTAATGGCAGCCAAAATCAAACATACAGTTGGCATTGATGTGATGCCACATATGAGTCTTAGGGATAAGAATTTGATTGGCTTAAGGTCTGGTCTAATAGGTGCTCATCTGTCAGATATACGTAATGTACTTATTGTAACCGGTGATCCTATCCCTAGTGATGATAGAGATGAAGTTAAGAGTGTTTTTAACATGAATGCAATAACCTTTATATCTTATGTCAATGAGATGAATGATGAATTAGGTGAAGATGGTTTCTTTATTGGAGGAGCCCTTAACCCTTATAGTCAAAATCTTGATGTGGTCATAGAACGCGTTAAGAAAAAGCAAAGAGCTGGTGCCAAATACTTATTGACCCAGCCAGTCTACAACCTAGAAGGTATAGAGAATATCAAAAAAATTAAAGAAAGTGTTGACATCAAAATTCTTGGTGGCATAATGCCCCTAGTTAGTCTTCGTAACGCTCAGTTCTTACATTATGAATTTCCTGGGATTACAATTCCTGAACATGTAATGGAGAGGTTTGTTGAAGGAATGCCAAGAGATAAAGCAGAAGCTGTGGGTGTAGAACTAGCCATTGACTTAGCCAATGAAATGAAAGCACATGTAGATGGGTTTTATTTCATGACACCTTTTAATAGAGCGACAATGATTGAGAAAGTGCTTAAGGGCATCAAAGCATAGGTGGACATATGAGTAAAGTATACATAATGTGTGGTAAAGTTGGTTCAGGAAAATCCACTTATGCAGCCAAATTAAGTGAAGAGATTGGGGCAATTATTTTATCAGTGGATCAGATGATGTTAACGGTCTATGGTAGAGAAATTCCATGCAGTGAACATAAGAATTATATAGAAAAGGTCAAGAAAAGTCTCTTTAGTATGGGGCACCAGATTCTTAAGAGAGGTCTGCCTATTATTATTGATTTTGGCTTTTGGACCAAAGAAGAAAGAGTGGCAGTGCGCAATGAATTTGATCGGTATCCACTAGAAATATTGGTTCTGGATGTCGATGAAGAACTCTTATATGAACGGGTTGCAAATAGAAACAAAGCTGGTAGAGACATAGAATACCATATGAGCAAAGAGACACATAAAGTCTTGAATCAGCGTTTTGAAATGCCTTGCAATGAGGAAGCCTGTAGATTTGTATAATTTCTGAACTTGGATAGCGGTAGGGAGCATACTATGATAGAAGTGTCTATAAATGGACTTGGAAAGTACTTTGGTGCTGACAAGATTTTTGAGAATTTGTCGATGGATGTGAAGACAGGAGAACGGATTGGTCTTATAGGTTCTAATGGTTGTGGAAAAACAACATTGATGAAAATTCTAACAGATGAAGAGGGCTACGAAGAAGGCAGTGTGGCATTTAGAAAAGGTGTCAAACTGGGCTATCTTAGCCAAATGCCAGAGTACCCAGTGGGTATGAAGGTGATTGATGTAATGACCTTGGCCTTTAAGCATATTCATGACTTGAAAGAAGAAATGACGGACCTTGAACTTAAAATGGGTTCATTAGAAGGAAATGGTCTAGAGAAAGCCTTGGTCCTATATGGTGACTTGACTCACAAATTTGAAGCAGCTGGTGGTTACGATATAGAGAAGCGGCTGTCAATCATATCTGAAGGTCTTAAGTTATCAGAAAACTTTAAAGAGCAGTTATTCGATTCCCTAAGTGGTGGTGAAAAAACAAGGGTGGAGCTTGCTAAGACTTTGCTGGAATCACCAGATGTTTTGCTTCTTGATGAGCCTTCCAATCATCTGGATATGACTTCCATTGAATGGTTAGAAGATTTCCTTAAGAATTATGATGGCACGACAATTATCATATCTCATGACCGTTATTTTCTTGACAGAACTGTGACGAGAATTATTGAGATGACTTATGACAAAATGCTTGTTTATTATGGGAATTACAGTTATTACGTAGTTGAAAAGGAACGTCGATTCTTGTTAGACCTCAAATTCTATGAACAAGAGCAGAAAAAGGTCAAACGTGTAGAAGACCAGATTAAGAGATACCGTGTTTGGGGTGCTATGCGTGACAGTGAAAAAATGTACAAAAAGGCCAAAGAGCTTGAAAAAAGACTTTCTAAGATGGACAAAATGGATCGGCCGGTCTTTGACAATGCTAAGGTGAAGTTGAGATTTGACCATACCAATCGCTCTGGCAAAAGAGTGTTGGTTCTTGATGGTTTGGCTAAATCCTATGAGAACAAGAAGCTATTTGAAGATGTGAACCTTGAAGTATTTTTTGGAGAGTCCGTCTGCTTGATTGGTGATAATGGAACGGGGAAATCAACCCTTGTCAAAATGTTAATCCATGAAGCCCATGTCAATGAAGATGTTAGATGTGATTATGATGATGAAGCAGATTTTCCTTATCCTGACAATGGGACTATCAAATTTGGCAGTCGGATCAAAGTAGGATATCTACCTCAAGAAGTGACCTTTGAAGACGATGAATTGACTTTACTGGATTATTTTCAGAATCAACACAGCCTTACAATATCTGAGGCAAGAAAAGAACTGGCCAAAGTACTCTTTGTCAAAGAAGATGTTAATAAGAAAATTGGTGCCTTATCAGGTGGCGAGAAATCCAGACTGAAATTATGTTCTCTAATGTACAACAAAGTTAACCTTATGATTCTTGATGAGCCGACCAACCATTTGGACATTGATTCAAGAGAAATCCTAGAGGAGACCTTAATAGGCTATAAGGGGACAATACTATTCGTATCCCATGACCGTTATTTTATTGCTAAGATAGCCAATCGAATGGCACAAATAGTTGATTATAAGCTGAAGTATTATGCAGGCAATTATGAGTACTATAGAGAAAGTTTATCAAAAGCTCTAGTCTTAAAGACCTTAAATCAATCAAAAAGTTCAGAGTTAATAGTGGAAACGGAAGTTGTGCAAGCAGTAAAAGAAAGTAGAGTACGCCAAAGAAGTAATAAGGTGCCACAGAAATATCGTATGGAGAAAGAAGCTTTAGAATCAGAAATCGAAGATTTGGAGCATGAAGTTGAAAAGATAAATCTAGAAATGGAAGGGACAAGAGTTGATGCTCAAAGATTAAATGAACTTTACAATAAGTCTAAGTCACTAGACGAGACTTTGCTTAAATGTTACGCTAGATGGGAAGAACTTGAGGAAATATATCTTCAATATGACAACTAAGAGGTGACGCATGTTTTCTATTATCCTAAAGAACTTAATCGGTTTTGACATTATTATTATAGTGCTTGGCATTGTGAATGGTTTCTATTTCTATCCAAATGCAAGGAAAGCTTCTGAGGCCCTAAAAGAGAAGTTACAACCTACAGTCTATGTGCCAATTAATGTATTGCTAAAAAGTTTTAGAGGCAATGAAAAGAAAAGTTATGACTTACACGAAATTAAGCGGCTTAAAGACAAAGAAGCCTTCTATGGCAATATCTTGATGACCATAATGTCGGTTTTTCCACTACTTGGTATTCTAGGTACGATTATTTCACTTCTTAGAATGGTGGATATGGCAAGTAGTGAAGTCTTGTTTAATTTTACAACAGCGCTGACATCAACTTTCTGGGGATTGGTCTTTGCAATTGGTTATAAAGGCTTAACCATGAATCTGATGTCTGTCATGGAGCAAAATAGTGAGAACTTTGAACTTCTAATCAGGCGAATTGATGCAGCTAAAGGACTGGGTGATGTAGATGAAGATACGACAGCCTAAGTCCTTCTCAGTTGAGATGACACCACTACTTGACGTTGTTTTTATTTTACTTTTTGCCTTGATGCTCAATGTCAATGTTAATGAAACAGAAGCAAAGAAGCAAATTGATGATCTGACAAGTTCGGTGGAAAGTCTAGAATCAGAGAACTCAGCCTATGAAGAAAGCCTTACAGCTACAGAGAAATCAAGAGCAGATTATGTCAAAGCTTTAAGAGAGGCACAGTCAAGAAACAAAGAGCTTGAAGACAATGCGGTTGAAAACCTTCATAGGATTGACAGTCAATTACTAATGTTAGCGGACTATGAAGCTTCACTTAGAAAAATACTTGAAGCTGAAGGCGAGGCTTATGAAGGTGACCTAGATGATGGATTCTTTAAGACCCTTGAAGAGGAGAAAGTGCTTCTTGACAAATGGTTGAAATATGAGCAAATAGGCGAGCGTTACTTGTTCGCAGAAGTTAGCATTACCAATAGTGACGGTAGGGTCTATATAGAGGACACCCATACAGGCGTAAATCTTGATTGGCGTGATGCAGTCAATAAAGAAGTGAAGAAGGAAAAGATGGATGACCTTAGTGGTTTTCTCTACAATTGGTTGGACCACAAAGATGGCGGTTATAGCTTTGTGTTTGTTACAGTTGTGGTAGAAGATAGAGTCACGAGAGCAGCTGTTGAGATTATATTTGACACACTTGATGGCATGCAATCCAGTTTTGATAAAGATACCTATCTTATTAATAGACATATTGTTTACCAATAAATACTTGATGCAGCAAACTTTGTTAGAGAAAGGGTGGGACCATGCCAGAGAAAAAATATGTTTCAGGTAAAGATGAGAAAAGAATACGCAAAGATGAACGCCGTAAAGTGAGACGCAAAAAGAGAGCAAAAGGTACTTTGCTTGGTACACTGATTATACTTCTGTTATTTCTTTTATTTATGGGGAGCAATTATTTTGGCGTGAACCCATTTGGAGGCGGTAATGACGGTGATGGAACTACAACAAGGACCAGTAGTAGTCAGAATGAAGAGGGTGAGACTGATGAAGCGACTGAAGCGATTAGTACCAGTGAAGAGAAAAGTGACAGTCAAATGAGCAAGCAAGAAATTATTGTTGAAGGTGACCGGTATATATACTTAGATGAAGAATATGACATTTCTGGTATCGAAGGCGTCATTGATGGCTTAGAATTAGACGGTAGAAATCTTAAATTGATTGACAAAGTTGCAAACAGTAAAGCTTTTGATGATATCGAGAAAATACTACAAGATAAAGGTGTAGAATATAACACCCAAGAGCAATATGAGTAAGCCAAGATGCAGTGATATTTTGTTAACGCTTTAACGTTAAAAATTATATTGAAATTACTATTGACAATGGTGGCCCATCTTGTTACAATAGGTTCAATCAAAAAGAATTGTCAGACAAATGCAATGACAGAGCTACGGTTGATTCACGTACGTTTAAGAGAGCTGGTGGTTGGTGTAAACCAGTACGACAGAATTAATCAAATCACTCTAGAGCATTTTCGCCTAACAGAAGCAAGACTTCTCTTTAAGCAAAAACGGTAAGCCCCGTTATCGGCTAGGATTTGTTAGAATCTTCAATGAGTGGTCACTAATGTGACAACTAGGGTGGTACCGCGTGAATTCACGTCCCTACAGTATATCTGTAGGGACTTTTTTAATTCTTGCTTTCTTATAGTTAAACTATAAAAAGTAAGAATTAAAAGTCATAATAAGCTGAAGCAGACAATTTTGGACCTAGTCAG
>JDSF01000126.1_pt1 | contig 58066 bp, 64 predicted proteins | sample 199441 | NCBI WGS metagenome assembly JDSF01 (sample SAMN02592751, study PRJNA231836) | bioreactor metagenome | isolation source: continuous culture bioreactor denitrification-DNRA | place: Germany: Bremen
GAATTCTATTGCCATGGGCAGACAAATGATCTCCATCAAAAAATATGGGTTTACCATCTTGATCATAGGCATCTACAGAATTACCATTATACAAAGTCTCCATAGGATCCCAAACATACATATACTCGAATTCGCTATTTAATGCAGCTATGGAATTAACAACGGGTTTCATAGCCAAATTAAGTGTTTCAATACTGAAACTTGTACCGCTTTCTGCAATCGGATTCATACTGTTAAACCAATCTGAGCATCGATATGGTGGTATTGGAACCACAGGTAGAGGAGACTCCATAAGAATGTTCAAATCGAGTGATTCAAATTCACTTATAATCTCGCGAGCTTCTTCATATGCCATTTGGCGGTCAAGCTCAGCTTCCTCACTGTAATACGCCTCTAATACCTGCTTTACATCCACTTTCCCAAATCGGTTACTTAATTCTGGCGTTCTCATCGATGCTAAAAATATAATGTCTCCCGGTTTTGCTTTTGCCTTTATATCGACCAACACATTTTGATAAAAGTCATTGCTGCCTTCTAACTTTTTCATTGGTTTCATTAAACCGACTAGTGCACACCCACCTTTTTCATATTCATGCACTTTAATATCTAATTCCTTAGATACAATATTCAACATAGTTCTATAAGCCGCAGTATGTGAGTCACCAATAGCAAATATCTGTCTGTTATTTATTTTTTGGATCAATGATGATCGGATCATCAGGCCCGTCTTGATCATGCTTATATGGATACCAAGTATATTCATCTTTAGTTGTACTTAGACTTAAGTAATTTTGTTGTTCAATTATATAACCAGAAAAACCTCTAGCCATCACAAGTACTAAAACACCAGCCACTACTATCTTCCAGTGTTTTTGAGTGTTTATCCAGTTATTCTTTCTTAGTGGTTTTTCAACATATAGATACGTTACATTTGCTAGTAAAAGACTCAATACAAGGTATATTATTTTACTAGATAATGATTCAAAACCAATTGTCCATCTTAAGAAGACGGCTATAACCCAGTGGCAAAAGTAGAGTGAATATGAGATTTTCCCAATGTATATTAAGGCTTTAGATTTCAAAACAGTATGTGGTAAACTAGATGCCTTTTGTGAAGAGACCACTCCAGTAATGGTGGTTATTGTACCTATTACGGATAAAACGGCCCACGGATATGGAAAAGCTCTGGAATTTGCATAAAGAAACCCAGTCACTATTAAAGTCAGCCCAGCCCATAACCCCATTTCAGAGTGCTTTTCTGTTTTAAAGTAGAACTGTCCTTTACTGTGAAGCATAAATAATAATACACCACAAGAGATTTCCCAGAAGCGACTTGTTAACAAGTAGTATGCTTTAGTAGGATCTGAATGTGTTGCATAAATCGAATAGCCGAAGGAAAGTATCGTTAAAAGTAACATTATTATAAATCCCAAATTATTTGCTTTTCGACTGCTACTATCTTCTTTCATCCAAAAATAATATAAAAACGGAAACAAGAAATAAAACTGTCCTTCGACAGCGAGCGACCAAGTATGCAGTAGTGGATTATACTCTACTAATGAGGAGAAGTATCCATCATTAAACCATACAAGTGCATAATTGCTATAACCAAAAAAAAGACGCAAGACCAACCTGTTGTATCATTTCACTCTTCCAAGTCTCTGGTATAAAGAGCACAATTAGAAATATTGTAATTGTCACAACAGTCACAAGTAGTGGTACGATTCTCACAATTCTTCTCTTATAAAAATCAAATACAAATTCGGAAAAACTCTTATAAGTACTATTATGAAGACTTTTACTGATTACATATCCAGAAATTACAAAGAAGACATCAACACCTGTGAATCCGCCTGGAAGAATACCCGATAACTTCATATGATAAAAAATAACTGCAATGACTGCTAATCCCCTTAATCCATCCACTGCTCCAATATACTGATGTTTTGAAACTCTCACACATACCTCCTAGAAATTTGATTTAAATGACAAAAATTCTTTGCTATTATACAATAGTTAGGTGGTTGTAATTATCATATTTAAGCTGTTAATATCAAATTAAAGTTATGGGAGAAAAATGTTATGCTCATTGATTTAAAGGATACTATGTTAACATTCCATTTGACCACAGATCTTCCAATTCGACTCTATTCAAAAGATTGGAAACTTGTCCATGAACTTAGTAACTTAACCTGCCCTTTCTTTTTCTTAGACAATTTAGACACAGCATGTATAAATAACAAAATTGGTTCGGATCGTTTTACCACTTATCGAACCAAATACTATGAGTCCTATTTGATTTGGCAGTTAAAAATCAATGACAACTCACTTCACTATCTTGTTATTGGTCCAATGAAATCCTACTCACCATCAGATTTTGAAATCAATGGGTTCTTAAAGACCAATAATTTATCAATAGAGGACTCTCATCCAATGGGATCTTATTTTAATAGCCTTAAAACTGTGCCGCATGGTTCATACAAAATGTATTTTGAATTAATTAATAAACTATTTGATATAAATACGACGGAAGTCATTAGGCACCAACAAGGCTACAATGATCAAGCAGAAATTGCAAAAAAGAAAAAATCGATTATATTACATCGGGTTTTTATCATCACAACTATCTTCTAGAAAAAAAAGTGTCTTAATATAGCATTTTCTGAGCTCGACTTTGATCATGACCTAGACCCACTTGAACCAGGGCAACTAGGCGATAATTTTATTAGAAATAATAAGAATGTCTGCATCTCCATGATTTCATTGATAGTCAGACATGCAATAGAAGGGGGGCTAAACTCGCACCTTGCCTTTACTATTGCAGATCATTATATTAAGCGTATTGAAAATGAAGAGAACTACATTGAATACGACTTCATTATGGAGGTTGCAATCAGACACTTAAGAAAACTCTTAGATCTGAATAAAGATCAAGGAGTGTCTAACAAGTTAAATGACGCAATTCATTTTATTGAGAGTCACTTGACTGAATCCATTAAATTAACTGAAGTGGCTCACTATATTGGCATCAACAAAGATTATTTGTCAAAATTGTTTCGTAAGGAAATGAAGATGAGCTTTAGTCGGTACATTATGCAGGAAAAAATAAGTGCATCGAAAGATTTATTGGCGTTCACACCCATGTCTGTTTCTGATATTGCTGAGCGGTACTGTTTTAGTTCTACGAGTCATTACATTCAGTGTTTTAAAAAGTCCGAAGGTGTAACACCTCTTAAGTTCAGGGGTATGATCAGGTGATTGCTGAATGGGTATGATGTGTAAATATAAAATGTCGACTCAATGGGTGTGGCTTCAATCCCTAATATGTGTTACATTGATTTAGGGTAAAATCCTTGCAGTATATACAGCGGTTTTTGTTTAGAATATTAAGTAAAGGACAGATTTATGCTTCTAAAAAATAAGATTGATGAAAGAGAAGTTCACAAAGAACATATCTTAATGATATTAATGTTAATTCCGACGTTTTTCTTTGTGTTTGCACTAATTGTGAACGATGGAAATCTAATTACTGGACTGGTAAGTATAACAAAATCACCAACGATACTGGTTACAGATTTTATGGCTTTAGGCGGAATATCGTCAGCATTTTTGAACGCATCTTTAATAGGATTTATAAACATATATCTATTGAAGAAGTTTAAAATGAGAATGAATGGACTCCTTATTGCAGCTTTTATGACGATGATTGGTTTCTCGTTTTTTGGGAAAAATGTTATAAATATTATTCCATTATATATTGGGGGGTATTTATACGCTAAGAATCAAGGTATTCATATGCGAGATGTTATCGTGGTCATCATGTTTTCGACAGGTCTGTCACCAATAATTAGTGAGTTAATGTTTGCAGACATTATGACGGCGCCAGTCAGTGCTCTCATTGGTATAAGTGTTGGTATACTTATCGGCTTTGTTATCGCACCGTTATCTTCACACATGCTAAAATTTCATGACGGATACAATCTGTATAATGTAGGATTTACAGCTGGTATTATAGGAACGGTCTTCACGAGTATTATGAGAACGCTCAATAAGGAAATTCAGCCTGTGAGTATTCTGTATTTGGAACAGGACATATCTATTAAATTGCTATTGATGGTTATTTTTACTTTTCTTATTGTGGTTGGTTTGTATATTAATAAAAATAGCCTTAAAGAGTACAGAAGTATTTTCAAATACAACGGACGTTCAGTAACAGATTTCACTTACTTTATAGGGTATGGAATGACTTTCTTCAACATGGGGGTTATGGGACTTCTTTCTGTTGCACTTGTTGTTTTACTAAACGGTGTCGTAAATGGTCCTGTTGTTGCAGCGATTTTCACAATAGTTGGTTTTGCTGCTTTTGGTAAGCACCCTAAAAATTGTATTCCAGTAATGTCTGGTGTACTGATAGGTGCTTTAGTGTTAGGTCTTGATGTTTCATCAACTGGAATCATAATATCAATACTCTTTTCTACAACTATTGCTCCTGTAGCAGGAACATATGGTTCAGTAGTAGGTATTTGTGCAGGCCTGCTACATCTTGCTCTGGTTACAAATATAGGTGTAATTCATGGTGGTATTAATTTATACAACAATGGATTTTCTGGTGGTTTAGTTGCAGGTATTTTAATTCCAATTATAGATGCATTCAAGAGGGGAGAATAAAATGAGACACGAAATAAAAAAAATATGCAAAATTGTAGATGAGTTAACAACGCTTCTGCTGCGCGAAGACACAAATGAAGTAGATTTTAAAATTAAAAAGACACCACAACAAACAACAATTATTATTACAGACTATAATACAAAATATACTGAGTTAGAGATAAAAGAATTTGATGAGTGTTTCAACGTTCAAAGGCAACATGAATACGAAGAATACTTCTGGCAACTTGTTGGCGAATCAGATAATGATTCTGAGCTTACAATTATTGGGGCTATGATTGATGAAGCGATTGTTGAAATTAGGGGAAATAACCTTCATATGGAACTCATTAGAAGAACATAAATATAGTTTTGGCAAACCCCTTTCAAGGATGTCACTTTCGTGACACAGTAGGAAAGTAAGATAGGAGTCATCCATGAAAAATGATAGTACTGACGTGGCAAAATTAGCGATTCGTCTTGCAATGTCAACGCGAGAAGAGGAAGATCAAATCAAGAAGGATGCACTTAATAGAGGGTATAAAACAGCAGCGGTTGATATTGGTGGAAAGCTGCCTGACATTACTACGAAGGTTCTTGAACGTGCACTTGTTGCATCAAAAAAGAACGGTATTATAAGAGATATTCATGTTCATGATGGTGCTGTTGCAGGTGCTGCCCGTGAGGCATTTGCCCAAGTCTCTGAAAAGGCTTATGGACTTAGCGCTGGTGGGAAAATCGGGATTGCAAGAAAAGGTGAACACTTAAGTGTTGCAATATTTATGAGCATTGGCTTGTTACACTTGAATGACATTGTTATTGGATTGGGGCACAGGTCTTTACCAAATGATGAAAACTAACAATGATAACTAACAATGATAATTACAATGAAGGGTATGATTCGATAGAATCATGCCCTTATTTTATTTGAATTATGAAAGAGTGACGTTTGCCTGACTGTTTTCAGAAAAATCAATTGACATTGAATATCGCCTCCTGTATACTCCAAGTTGTAATTATTCATACATAGTTAGTGATATTTAGTCAAATCATGAACTAAGATGAGAGTTACCGTAGGACTCGGACGGATCGAGTCATGTAGCGGCGTGCGGCGCCAATGGCAGTATATGATGCGTTTGGTCAAGGTAATTGATCCAGACATAAAATGTAGTATGGCAGAATAGTGGAATCAAAAGACCTGTATCAGTTGCACAGTGTGCAATGACTGTAAGAGGCTTATTTTGTGTATCCAACTCCATACAACATGGGGTTTGTTTTATTTTTTGGACAAATTTCAGTAAAACATCTTTAAAAATTTTGCTGCATGTTAGAAACGGTCAAAAGACCATAGGAAATAGACAGAATATCGGAGGATAGTAGGATGATGAAGAAATTAATGAAGATGGGTCTAGTCACACTATGTGCAGTGGTTCTAGCAACTGGCTGCACTGCAAAACAAGAAGTGGAAGAAACAGAAACGAATAAAAATGCAGAACTGGAAACACCAGTTGCTGAAGAAACATATAAAATTGGTATCACACAAATTGTAGAGCATCCCGCTCTTGACGCGGCACGAGATGGATTTATTAATGCACTCAATGAAGCGGGCTACGAAGGTAGAATTGAGTTTATAGCTAAGAGTGCACAGGGTGAAATGCCTACAGCGCAGATTATTGCACAAGGCTTTGTGGATGATCAGGTAGATATGATTTACGCTATTGCAACGCCTACAGCACAGGCTGCTCTGAATGCAACAGTCGACATTCCGATCATGATCTCAGCTGTTACTGATCCAGTTGCAGCAGGTCTTGTTGAGTCAAATGAAAAACCAAGTGGGAATGTATCTGGAACAAGTGATGAAGCACCAATAGATTTACAATTAAAGCTTCTTGCAGACTTGGGCGTTGAAGCTAAAACTATTGGTTTTATCTACAACACAAGTGAAAAGAACTCTGAAGTCCAATTGTCACAGCTTAAGGTGGAAGCTGAAAAGCTGGGAATGACTGTAGAAGCGATGGGCATTACATCTCTGACTGAACTCGAACAAGGTCTAGATGTCTTACTCGATAAAGTGGACGCGCTTTACACACCTACAGACAATATGGTGGCATCGGGTATTCAGCTTGTGACAAATAAAGCTATAAATAAGATGGTACCTGTACTGGGAGCTGAATCAGCACATGTTGATGCAGGTGCTCTTGCAACTTGTGGTGTTGACTACTTTGCTCTAGGTAAGCAAACGGGAGAAATGGCAGTAAAGGTCATTGAAGGTGCCGAAATTTCAGCAATGCCTGTTCAAAAGGCACTAAGTCCTGAAATTACAATCAACAAATCAACTGCGGATGCTCTTGGACTGACTGTCAATGAAGAACTTATGTCAGGCAGTATGATTGTAGATGCTGAATAGTCTGGTACTTAACCAAGAGAGACTCAAATAAGAGAGACTCAAATGAGAGTGATTCAATAAAGAGATGCAAATTGTTGTATCAGAAACATGGAGTGATTCAAATGAACGCACTGGTTTTATCGACATTGTCTCAAGGGCTTATATTCGCTATTGCAGCCCTTGGCATTTATATAACATTTCGAATACTGGATTTTCCTGATTTATCTGTAGACGGATCATTTACTATGGGGGCGGCCATTTGTGCTATTCTCATAAAATCTGGCGTCTCACCATATTTGGCTGTCCTTGCAGCTGTTGCTGGGGGCATGTCTGCTGGTGGAGTGACAGGGGTATTACATGTAAAGCTAGGTATAACGAATATTTTGTCAGGTATTATTGTCATGATTGGCCTGTATTCTATTAACCTTCGTATCATGGGTAAGAGTAATATTCATTTGTTTGATGTGAGCCACATGTTTACATCATTTTCGGCAGAGCAGAAACTGTTAACAGTCGCAGCATTTGTTCTAGCATTAAAATTTGGTATGGATCTTTTTTTCAAAACTCAGATTGGATATGTTCTAAAAGCCTAGGGGAAAACGAGAATTTTGTAGTAGCACTTGGTTTTAATTCAGGAAGCTATAAAATACTGGGTCTGATATTAGCCAATGGGTGTGTGGCTCTAGCTGGTGGATTATATGCCAGTACCAGGGATTTGCAGATGTGAGCATGGGTACAGGTATAATTGTCAGCGGTCTGGCATCCATCGTTATTGGTGAGATTTTATTTAAGAAACTGACAACACTTAAACTAACGACGGTAGCTATATTAGGTTCATTAGTTTACCGTGCTATATTGTCAACCGCCTTAAAAATGGGATTAAACGCTTCTGACTTAAAGCTAATTACGGCTCTTATGATGGTGCTTATTTTGTCGGGTGTGATGGAAAAAGGACTTACGAAGTTTAGCCTAATAAATTCTAAAAGAAATTCAGAAAATAAATCAGAAAATGATATTGGCTTGCAAGACATAAAAAAGGATGTGAACGCACATGCTTAGCCTAAGAAACTTAACTAAAACTTTTAATCAAAATACACCATATGAGAAGACGCTTTATAATGGTTTGAATCTAAAAATTAATGATGGGGATTTTATCACAGTGATTGGCAGTAATGGTGCTGGAAAGAGTACGCTTTTTTAAACTGATATCAAATGAACTAAGCCCGGATAGCGGGAAGATCAATATTGGTAAGGAGGACACAACCTGTAATAGGGCTTTTCAAACAGCAAAACGTATTGCAGCTGTTGTGCAAGATCCGAAGCTGGGTACAGTGGGAGGTATGACAGTATTTGAAAACCTAGCCATGGCTGAAATGAAGGGAAAAAAAGCTGGTTTTGGCTTTTGTCTACGCCATAATAAAGAGGAAACATATAAAACAATGTTGAAACACTTTGAGCTTGGATTAGAAGACAAACTAGACATACAGACCAAACTGCTCAGTGGTGGTCAACGACAAGTCCTTAGCATTCTAATGGCAACTATGAATATCCCAGAGCTTCTTCTACTCGATGAACACACTGCGGCCCTTGATCCCAAAACATCAGAAAAAGTAATGGATGTGACAGCCCAAGTTATTAAGGAGAATAATTTGACGTGTATGATGATCACACATAAACTTGAGGACGCACTTCGATTTGGTAACCGAATGATCATGATTCACGAAGGTCAGATATTAATGGATATAAGCGGTGAGGAAAAAAAAGAAACTTAGATGTGGATACACTGATGAAAAAAGTACAGTGAAGTAAAAGGCGTCTGAGTGATCGTAACTTGTTTAACTAGTTTCTCATTAACACCACTAATCTAGTAACAAAAAAATGCTGTTATGATTAAGTGTTTTGTGATAGCATCAGATAGAACGTAAGTTCGGTCGCGTCTAATTTGTGAACTGAATGTTCTATACATTACTAGATAGGAGATGCTATATGGAAAAAACATTTTCACTAAAAGATGATTTGTTTAACAGAGAAACTGTTATGGAATTGAGTCATTCTATTAAGTGTGTCCATGAAACTTTTGATGCGGATTCTTATACTGAAAAATGTCTAAGTGGATTTGATTCTAGAGAACTTAAAGAACGTATGTCATACATGTGTGAGCTTCTAAAAACAGAGTTGCCAAGTGATTTTTATAAGGCAACGGACATAATGCTAAAAGCTTGTGAAACAACCAAGGTAAGTGAAGGTTTTGTATATGGTGCATTTTGTGAGTATATCGAGAAGTATGGATGTTCAGACGAATATTTGAATCATTCTCTTAAGATGCTTGGCGAATATACCAAAGTGTTTTCAGCAGAATTTGCTATTAGAGCATTTATCAATAAATTCCCCGAGGATACGTTCAAACAAATGGTTATATGGTCGAAGAGTGTAGATGTTGACCAAAGGAGACTTGCTAGTGAAGGCATGAGGCCAAAACTTCCATGGGGAAAGAGTATTGATTTCGATCCTGCTCTGGCAATGGAACCTTTAAACAATTTGTACTTTGATAGTGAGCGGTATGTTACGCGGTCTGTTGCTAACCATCTTAATGATCTATCCAAGATTCAACCGGATCTTGTAATATCTACATTAATCAAATGGCGGGATTCGAAAAAACAAAATGACAAAGAAATGACCTACATCATTAATCATAGTACAAGAACCCTTATTAAAAAAATGTCATTCTGGCGCATTAGAACTTCAAGGCTATAACCCAGAATCTAAATTAGAGGTCAAAGACTTTCATGTAAATACACCTAAAGTTCATATAGGTGACAGCTTGGAGTTTGAGTTTGAAATAACTGCTCTTGAAGACGCAAATCTAATGATTGATTACAAAGTTGACTATCCTATGGCAAACGGTAAAAGAGGTACAAAAGTCTTTAAAATCAAAAAAGGCTTCATTACTTAAAGATGAAAATCTCAAGATTAATAAAAAGCATCAATTTAGGGTTATGACAACAAAAAAAACTCTATGACGGTGAACACAAAGTAAGCTTGCAGATTAATGGCAAGATATTTGAGGAGGGAAGTTTCTATTTGAAAGTATAGAGACGGACTACAAGTCAAGTATAGAGACAGACTTAAAATGACTGCAAAACTAAACAAAAAACAAAAAAATGCTGACTCATATTGAGTCGGCATTTTTATCGTCAATTATGTATGAAGAATAATTAATGAAAGAAATAGAGGTCCTAATAAGTTGTTAAAAAATTAAAATACTTACTATAAAGTTGTAAGCGATCGTAATTTCGAGTATACTTCTTGTGAGTACATATTAGTACCTACTGATATTATTGTTGTATATTGAAAGCGGGAGGAAGTACATGAATCAGGAGAATCAAATTAAGGAATGGTCGAACCCAACACCAGCGGGCTTAGTTGCGCTAGCCGTTGCATGTTTTTGTTTTTTTTGCATTATTGTCTGGTAAGGTCACACATGAAGCAATGCCACTTTTAGGATGTTGGTTATTAGGTGGTTTTGTTGTTCAGTTTGTTGTAGCACTTTTGGATTTAAAGGGGCAAAACAATACTGGTGGAAACACGTTTTTATTTTTTAGTGCCTTCTTTATGCTTGTAGGTGGGCTTGAAATGATCATGAAGTTTAACATGATCAATGCAGGGATCACATTTGACGCACGTATTGATGGATGGGCGTGGATGGTATTAACACTAGCTACACTGCTTTGGACGCCTGCGTTTTTTAAAAGCACTAGACTGCTTACTATGATTGTATTGGCACTAGATGTTTCACTTCCATTTATTACACTTATGGACCTAGGAATACTTCCAAAATCATATGCTGTTATTCCAGCGTGGGGACTTTTGGTTGCTGGTATAATCGCGATTTACTTGTCTTCTGCAATTGTTGTGAACACAGCGTATGGACGAGCAGTATACCCATTACCAGGTCCATTTGAAATGAAAAAGGATAATGCAAAGGCTGTTTCAGAGTAGTATAAACACTTATGATGCATAAAAATACTTAAAGCATAACCTGAGAAGTGGAGGTGTACCAAGTCTACCTCTACTTCTGGGAGTGGCTTTGATTTAAACACCTTTTGAGGTGTTTTTTTTTATTACAGTATCTCTAGTTGCAATGGATAATCGTTCTCAATTACGTTGACAGTTATTGATCCGAATGTTAATATTTGAGACAAGTTAGCGTTGGTTAACTTAAAATGTTAATCACTTAAAACTAACATTTGAATAAGCTTTTACAGTAATATCTATTATTAGATAGGGGGCTTTCTTGGAATTAATCGCTAAGAAGTATGATTTAACTGAAGGTGTTGTTTGGAAAAAAGTAGTTATGTTTGCAATGCCAATATTACTGGGCATAATACTGCAGTCTTTATACACGACTGTTGATGCAATAATCATTGGTCGGTTTGCTGGTAAAGAAGCTTTGGCTGCAATTGAGTCGGTGTATACTCTAACAAAACTGCCAGTAAATTTTTTTTGTTGGAATCTCATCTGGTGCAACAATTATTATCTCTCAGTATTATGGCGCTAAAAAATTGGAAAAAGTATCAGAAGCTTGTCATACAGCGATAATATTTGCTTTAGTGGGCGGATTTTTCCTATCAATAGTGGCTATTTTGATTGCACCGTATTTTATAAAAATTCTCAAAGTACCAACAAGTATTTCGGGCGACGCATATAAGTATGTAGTCATTTTTTTTGGTGGTATGGCTGCCTCCATGACATATAATATCGGAGCAGGTATTTTTAGGGCTTTAGGTAACTCGAAAACGCCATTCTATTTTTTAATCATTACAAATATACTAAATATAGCACTGGATCTTCTTCTAGTGGCTTCATTTGGCCTTGGTGTAGTTGGCGCGGGTCTGGCAACGGTTATTTCACAGTTTCTTTGTGGGATCCTCATAATCTTGGCACTAATGAAAACTAAGTTACCTTGCAAGATATATCTACGTAAAATTAAGTTTCATAAAGTGCAAGTAGAAGCATTTTTGAAACTTGGTTTACCAGTTGGTGTTCAGTCAACCCTATATCCGATTGCAAACACGTTTATACAGACAAGTATCAATTCATTTGGTGTAAATAGTATAGCGGCTTGGGCTATATGTGGAAAGTTGGATTTTTTAGTCTGGTATATAGCCAGTGCATTTTGCACCACAATTTCAACATTTGTTGCTCAGAACTATGGTGCTAAGCAATATGATCGAGCAACAAAAGGTGTGCGTGTTGGTGCCATTATAGCTTTGTCATTAGTTTCAATTGTAGGGTGTGCTCTTTATTTCTGGCATGTGCCACTGAGCAGATTCCTTGTTGAGGATGTAGAGGTTATAGAAATTGTGTCTCAAATTATGTATCTAATAGCACCTTTGTATATACTTTATGTTTTGGGGGCGGTCTTACCAGGTGCGATTCGAGGGACAGGAGAATCGGTAAAACCAATGTTTATTACACTCTTTGGATCATGCGTTTCCCGAATTTTATGGATAGTGTTTGCGGTACCATTTCATCCAACGCTAATGATGGTGCTAACCTGTTATCCTATATCGTGGGGTATAACGTCACTTGCGTATCTGGTGTTTTATATAAACTATGTTCCAAAGATTAAGAGTGCTGAATATTTAGAAGCATAAGAAAAAGTCCGATTCATTTGAGTCGGACTTTTTTGCTAAAAAAACTGCCATATGTCGTTTTTTTTCTTACCCATCTCCTATACAATAAAAAAGATAATCGAAATGATGATTTATAAAAGAAGAGAATAGTATAACTTGGAGGATAATATGAATATACCAACACCACATATTGAAGCGAAAGCTGGAGAAATTGCAAAAACTGTCCTTATGCCCGGAGACCCACTTCGTGCAAAATTTATTGCTGAGACATTCCTTACAGAAGTAAAAAAGTTTAACAATGTAAGAGGTATGTTAGGATATACAGGTAAATTTAAAGGTCGAGAAATTTCAGTTATGGGTCACGGAATGGGTATCCCTTCAATAGGTATTTACTCATATGAGCTGTATGCACATTACGGCGTTGAAAGTATTATTCGTATTGGGTCATGTGGTGCAGTTACAATGGATCTAGACTTGTATGATGTTATTTTAGCGACAAGTTGCTATAGTCCTTCAACATACGGTCAAGCGTTAGCTGGATTTAAAGAGGATGTGTTCCAAGCTGATGGTGAATTAACAACAAAACTTGAGAGTATTGCAAACGACTTAAGTATTCCAGTGACAAAAGGACGTATTTGTTCTAGTGATGCATTTTATGCACAACCATCTGAAGCGGGTGACAAGGCGTTTAAAGATAATGATATAATAGCAGTTGAAATGGAGTTCTTCGGACTGTGTGCTAATGCAAAGCTTCTAAATAAAAAAGCAGCATGTCTGTTAACAGTTTCCGATCATATTCTAACTAAAAAAGAGACAACATCTGAAGAGCGTCAGACTGCTTTTACTAAGATGATGGAAATAGCTCTAGAAATGGCCGAGTAATTGGAGTGTGAGCATATGCGTATTGAAGACATAAATCAAGAATCCGATGAGTTTAAAGCTTTAGTGCGAAATATGCCTCAGTACTTAATGGCATCATGCCATATGAAACACATTAGTCCAGGTACAGAAATTCTTAGAAAGCACGAAACTATGGATAGGGTCTATATTCTTTGTGAAGGTGAGTTTGAGGTTTTAACTTCCTTTAAGGGTGGACAAACATACATTGTTGGTAAAGCAGGGCATAAAGACGGACTACATTTAATTGGAGAACAAGAAGTCCTAGCAGAAATTAATGAATCACAGGCAACAGTGAGAACGGTCACAGAATGCAGAGTTTTGGAGATGCAACCAAAAATATTTTGGGAGTGGATTCGAAATGATGTGAACGCTTCAATAATTCTTTTAAAACATTTAGCAAGGAGACTGAACTTTGAAACTCAAAAAGCTGGTACCCAGCTGTACTACTCTACATCACACCTTATAAAGCAATATATTATTGATCAATATGAGAACTCAGACACCCAGCCGTTTCGTATAACTGCCAAGAGACAGCAAATCGCAAATGCACTTGGAATTAGCATTCGGAGTGTTGATCGGTCTATTCGAGACCTTAAAGAAGAAAAAACTTGTTCATATTGTAAAAGGTAAGATGGAGATAAACGAATTGGAGTACTATGCTTTAAAGAAGTCAATTGAGGAAAGCGAAGTCTAAAAAACTCAAGTAAAAACAATATTAATGCCGATTCATTCTAAGAATGAATCGGCATTGTTTATATCAGTTATAATATATAGTGAGACGTTTAATGATGCATGAAGCAGTACTAAAAGGAGATAAAAGAATGTTACCAAACTGTCCAAAATGCAATTCGCAGTACACATATAAAGATACAGAGCTAATGATTTGTCCAGAGTGTGGACATGAATGGAATCCAGATCTGGTAAAAGAGTATGTCTGGAAAGATGCCAATGGAAATATTTTAAACGACGGCGACTCAGTCGTGGTTATTAAACAACTTAAAGTGAAAGGGAGTCCAACTGGGATAAAACAAGGAACTAAAATTAAAAACATAAAGTTGAAAGAAACTGTCGATGGCACACACGATATAGACTGTAAAGTTGATGGAATCGGTAGGATCGAGATTAGTTCAATATATGTTAAGAAGACTTAGCAGCAAAATATGAGTTTGCACATGAATACCTATACTGCAAAGTAAGTCATTCCTATCATTGATATAATCCTTGCAGGAGGTGAACGAATGGATTGGCAAAAGTGTATGAATCAGGCTATGGACTATATTGAGGAGAATCTGTTAGGTCAGATTGACTATAATGAAGCAGCAAAGTACATGAACTGCTCAGAGGGGGAATTTCGTAGAATATTTTCTTTTTTGGCAAAGATACCTTTGTCAGAGTATGTTCGAAATAGACGATTAACTTCTTCGGTTCAGGATATTCAAAGTGGAGAAAAAATAATTGAGATTGCAGATCGATATGGATATGAATCCCAAGCAGCATTTTCAAGAGCCTTTCGTCGGTTTCATGGTATACCACCATCATTGGCACGAGAACAAGAAGTTACACTTAATCGCTGTCCACGCTTAACCTTCAAATTAGTATTAATGGAGGGAAGTACAGTCATGGAAGATTCAACTCAAAGAGCAAATGTTATTGGTGCTAGAGACGTTGGTTGTGCAGTATCAGTTGACAAGAACATAAACACTATTCATCAAACCAATGAGACTTTCTGGAGTATAAAAGGGAATGATGTATTAGGAACAACTGCACTTCCTTTATACGGCGCATTTGTATCTGAGGAAAACTGCCAACTTTTTGGTGAAATGAATGGAAAGAAAGTACTTGAAATAGGATGTGGAACAGGCCATTCTTTACATTATGTAGGGAAACGTGGTGCATCTGAACTCTGGGGATTAGACATATCTAAAGATCAGATAGATAAAACCAAGGCTTATTTGGCTAAACACGACTTGGTGTCGAACTTAATTTGCTCACCAATGGAAGAAGCATGTGGAATTCCAACGGATTATTTTGATATTGTTTATTCAGTTTATGGAATAGGTTGGACAACGGATCTCGATTGCACATTTGAACGAGTCTATTCATATCTAAAACAGGGTGGGACATTCATTTTTAGCTGGTCACATCCAATACATAAATGTGTTTCATTTGAAGATGAAGGACTTCATTTTAAAAAAATCCTACTTTGATGAATCATGGTATTCCGTATCCATTGATGGAAATACACTGTCATTGTCTGATAGGAAAATGTCAACCTATATAAATGCACTTGCTAAAGCTGGATTTGTTATAGAACAGATGATTGAGGAATCTCAGGAGGACATAATTAGGCAAAAAAGACAGTAAATTTGCTCAAAAGGCTAAAATGCTTCCTGTCACATTTGTTATTAAGGCAAAAAAAAGGTAGAAGAGACTGACTTTTAAAGATTTAAGATCATGAGCAGACTTTCTGCTCTTTTTTTTAGTGGTTAGATAGTTTTAGGGTATAACAGTATTAGTATAGTGTTTATTTTGGAGTATATTATAAGTATATAAGTGAAAATATTGAATATATAGAGGTGGGATCATATGCGTAAAGTGATACTTTTCATTTTTTCTATCGATAACTTTAATTATGGCTGGTGCTTGTGAACAAGCTCAAGTCGAATCTGACATGGAAGAACTGGGTGTTATAAAGCAAGTAGAATCGATCGATGATGTTAAAAAATCATATAAGGAGCGCATAATCAAGCTTGGTGTAATGCATTTTCCACCATATGAGTACAGTGAAGATGGAGTTGTGAAAGGTCCCTTTGTAGATGTTGCATCTTATGCGCTGGATAGGTTGGGCTATAAATATACCGTAGAGGAATATCCATGGAGTAGATTACTGGAGTTAAGCAAAAATGGTGAACTTGATGGAATTATAGATGTGTTTGACTTACATGAGAGAAGAAGTTTTCTTTATTATCCTGAAGAGCCTATAGGGGTATACAATCAGAACCTAATGTCTTTAAAAACATCTGAAATTGAAGCACTAGAATCTAGTAATTCATTTGTTTATACGTATATTGGCTTTTCTAAAGCAAATGATCTTGGAGACCTTAGAACAGAGGTTGACCAGGTATTAAAAGACATGAAACAAGACGGCTCACTGTATGACATATTTAGCGACTATGGCATGGGTAACTATGCAAGTGCATTTAAGGAGCAAGAAGGTACTGACCCACCACCTGAGAAATACTTTCAAAACAATCCGAATCCCCCTTTAATAATTAGTTTGATAGATGACACAGCGCCATATGTGTATAGAGAAAACGGCGAATATACTGGATTAATTGTAGACATAGTCAATGAAGCATTTAGTAGAATTGGAGTAGAGTTTAAGACAGAAGCCATACCATTTAACAGAACCATTATTCAGCTAGAAGAAGGAACCCTTGATATTGGGACAGATGTATTTATTAAACCTGAACGTGAGGTGTTTTTTACATTATCCTGTCGATTATCCTTTAGCGGTTTATCCATATACATTATTTAAGTTAAAATCCAATACATTCGAGTTTAAAGGCAGTCCAGAAGAATTACAGTCTTATAAAATTGGATATATTCGGGGATATTCCCTAGGAGGATACGACAAGTATCTTGATGATGAAAGATTTACCTTCATCGAATCTGAATCTCCAGAAGCAAATATGAAAATACTCCTTAATGGTCGAGTGGACTTTGTTATAGACGTACAAAGTACAGGGGAAGCTGTTTTGGAGGCACTAGATATTCAAGATGCTGTTGAAGTTGTATTGCCTGCAATAAACTTGAACACAAGCTATATAGCATTTTCAAAAGCAAGAAACCTTGGCAAACTTGTTAAAGAATATGAAGAAGCTATAAAATCCATGCAAGAAGATGGAACACTACAAAATATTTATAAGAAATATGGACTAACTATGCCACCTCAGCCAGGTGGCGAAGACTAAGTGTGATTGAAAAGGCAAGATGTAGCACATGTTCAGCGAGTGAAAGCTTGAGTCGATAAAGCTCAAGGCTTTAGTTGTGCATTTTTTCTTCATATACGACTTAATACTTCCTTAATCTGAATGGCATACTTTCTTAAGCCTTATATATTAGACTTTCAAGTACATACATATACTTACAGAATATAGTCAAATCTAAGGGGGACATTATGAAAAACACTTTAATCGGAGTTATTGTAGGTGCTTTGATTGTTTATCTAATATCATTAGTGACATTACCAGTTTTAAGCTTGAAGTTTATTGGGCTGGCGCTTTTGGCAATTGTATTTGCAATAATAGTTATAGTTGTAGGGTACTTAACGCAGTTGAAAAAGGGTTCTGATCATATTTCAGAAAATGCAAGTCATCTGCCTGGGAAAATTGGTGGCGGTATTCTTGTACTTTTAGTTGTATATATCGTAATTGTTTCCTTTGCAACATCAGGTATATTTAGTGCTTCAGTTAAGCAAAAAATGCTTAAAGTCGATGAAGTTGTATTTGATGAATCTGTTCCAAATGTGGATATGGATAATCTAGTTGTTTGGGACGAATCTGACGCGATTAAGTTTAGTGAAAAGTTAATAACTGAAAAAGACCCTTCGCTAGGTTCAATGTATTCCATATCAAAAGAGTATGGGACATTGTCTGTTATTGACGATAAACCATACTGGTTATTCCCTTTAGAACATTCAGGATTTTTTAAATCAATTTCAAATAAAACAATTCCAGGGTACATTAAAGTTAATGCCACAACTGGAGACGCAGAGTTTATAGAAAAGGAATTTAGTGTTGCGCCATCTGGTAGTTTCGGCAATGACTTAAAGCGTGTGGTGTATTCTAAGATCAAAACCGTTGGGCTGACGGATTATTCCTTTGAGGAAGACACAGAAGGCAATCCAAAGTGGGTTATTACAGCTTATACACATAAGACTGGTTTTTCTACATCGAGGGTTTTAGGAGTCATTATTGTTGACCCAGTCACAAGTTCCGTTGAGTATTTTGAAAAAGACGCACAACCTAAATGGGTAGACCGAGTTGCATCAATAGATATTTTTGAAGAGCATTTATATGCATGGGGAAGATATGTGAACGGTTGGTGGAACCCATCTGATGCAGGCAAACTTAAGAGTACAGATGGAATTGGCTATGTATTTAAGGATAATAATATTTATTTCTATACAGGTATTACATCTTATGGTGGCGATGAAGCAACAACAGGGTTTTTGATCTATAATCCCCGAACTTGCAAAGCTGAATACAATAGGATTTCTGGTTCAACGGAAAGAAAAGCCATGGGCCTTATGGAAGAACTCGTTCAAAACGCAGGGTATACAGCCAAGTATCCATACCTGGTAAATATTAATGGTGAGGCAACTTACTTGTCTACACTGAAGGGCAATAGTGGGAATGTTGTTGGTTACGCCCTGTCATCTGTTAAGAACTATAGAGCAGTGGCTTGGGGGGAAAACGCTTAGAGAAGCCCAGACAGAATACAATAGAATTCTTATTAGTGAAGGAGGCACGTCGAATACACTGAGTGACCAGTTTGATTCACTTGAAGAAAACACTGGTGTCGTTTCAAGAGTCGGGCCTTTAAGAGATGGATACTTCCTAGTTAAAATAGAAAACAATGATGTCTTATTTGTTGTATCAGTTGACCAATATCCTTCGGTTGCTTTAACCGAAAAGGGAGACCAGATTGTAATATCATATTTGAAAACTGAGGAAATTGAGAAAATTGATGCTATAGATTTTGAGAATAAGTCAATAAAGTAGGTTTAAAATAACAAATTTAATTAAGTGAATGATTAAAGTCGACTCTAGTGAGTCGGCTTTTTTTGTGGTGTGAAATTCTCAGTATTGATTGCAAAGAAATCTTAGCATATTTTGAATTGTTACCATTTTATACTTAATGTATCTTTTGATGTTATATGGTGTGAAAGGAAGTGGCTTGATGCAATTCAAAAAGACAGCGGCAACACTTCTAGCGGGAGTTTTGCTATGTACAAGTGCAGTGCCGAGTTTCGCCTGGAAGTTAACGTCTCATGTATATTCAGGCAATTTGGTTTTAGAAGATTTACAAGATGGTTATCTAACTATTGACGGTTATGGGGAGTACAAAGTACCTGATGAGTTTTATAACGCAATTACTCGATATCCAAATGCGTATCGAGCTGGAACTATGGGCCCGGATGTTTATCCGGAAATGGCAACGGGACAAGGTAACATTCATGCTTGGGAAGAAGGACAAGATTTAAAGTATTCTTCGGGGGCATATTTTGACATTATGATTAATGAGTATTTACAAATGCCTTTAAGTCATCCTGAAAGGGAGAAGGCCTTGGCATTTATTTTAGGGTATGCTACACATTATTCGGGCGACTTGTATGGTCATCCTTGGGTTAACAAATGGGCTGGCGGCGTGTTTCCGAGTATGACAGAAATGGATGAAAGAGAAAACGTAGAAATTGCCTTGAGGCATATACTTACTGAAGGCTACATGGATTCAAAAGTACCAGAGGAACATAAAACTGGTGATGGAATCGAAATTGACGCTCCAAAAGAGTTTGTGAGAGACACCCTAATTAAGAAAGCGGCTGAAAAGAGCGAGGTTTCCTTTTTCTTAGAACCAATTGTAGATCTAGAAGAAAATTTAAAAAGAACATCTGAAGAGAATAAAGCATTTAATGGTAATTTTCTTGATTATGCTTTAGACACAAATATAGCAGGGTATGCTGATAAATGGTCAGAAGACATAGACACTGGCTTAATCAAATGGATTACTGCAAATGAACAAATGGCAAAAAATATGCTTGATAAAGATAAAAGCACCAGCGATGCTATAACACCTATTGAAGAATGGGTAACAGAGTATGGGCTTAGAATATCGGGGTCCCCAGATGCTTTGGCACAGGCACTTAACATGTCTGTAGATACAATACTTGAACTTTTAAATTTGGTTACAACAGAGGACATTAGGGAAAAACTAAGTGAACTCAAGCGTGACGCAGTTTATTATGCAATAAAGGAGTCTACAGGTCTTGATCTAGAAGAAATCCTAGAGGCTATGAAAGACCCAGAGCCAATACTAAATTCTGATTTGTTTGATACAGGTAATGAGACGACTCAATTGCTTGATGAGGAGTTTAAGAATTTTGGTCAAACAGATGACATGGCAGGGTTAGAATTTGCACCATTTTATAATACAGTTCAGATGGCTAAACTGACTTTAATAGGTGCTGACAATCTAAAATCAATATTCCCAAACTCAGGTTTCAGACCACAAGAAACCATTGAGACGATAGATAAGTTAGACATTAGAATCCGTACGCATAGTGGAAAGTTTTATCATACGCATGGAACTGATGACGATGTTTTCTTTTACATTAAGTTAGCAGATGGGTCAGAGTTTGAAGTCTTAATGGACCATCCAGGTCAAAATGATTTCGAAAAGGGCAATGAGGACACATACAGGTTAGAGCTACCAAGACGAATTAGGTACGAGGAAATAAGCTCTGTTGGTATTCGTAAGAAAAACATAGTGAACGATGACTGGAATCCAGATTGGTTTAGAGTCTCGGTTCCAGGCCTTGATCCATTCTATTACTCTGACGGAGATTTTAGTGGTAAGACATTCAATGGTAATGACACGTTTGAAAGAAGTGTGAGTTTAGCAAACAGTATAAGTGGTTACTCACAACTGGATCCATCTATCATTAACTTTATAAGGACACTTGATGGGAATGACCAGTGGGTATATTCGAGCATATACAATAATGACAGAGATTCATACGATGTTGTACTGAATGGTGGAGCAAATAGCGGTGTCGGCTTTGCCAGTATTTACAATGACTTAAAACAACAATCAGGTATGGAGTCGTATCAGCATTATTATGAATTTGACGACAAAGATGAAATTCAGACAATGGGTAAAAAGTGGTCTTTTGGAGATGTTTTAGAATGTAAAACAAGTGGTCATGCTGTAGCAGTTATAGATACTTATACCTTTGATGACTTCGTTGCAGAGACTGAGTTAAACATCAAAAAAGGTGGCAATGCAGGTATCGAGTATAGAATGACAAATGTGAAGGACAATGAAAATAATTATCAAGGTTATATGGCGGGGATCGGTATCAAAGATGACGGACAAGGCTATGCATTTATAGGGAGACAGAATTTTGATTATAAAGGTCTGAATGACACGTTCCTAACAATTAACCCAGACCAGAATTATGAGTTGAGGCTTGAAGCTGATGGTCCTGAAATGAAGCTATATGTAGATGATGTACTAGCAGTAACAGCCAAGGACAGCATGTTCAAAAAAATGGATACATAGGATTCCAAGTGTGGAATACAACAGCTAAAATGAGTCATTTGAATGTAAACGAAATGCGTCTTGATGGCATTGAGAAATATGATTTCTTCGAAAGTGAACCGTCGCTTTCATTTACAAATGAAAAGTGGGAAATGAAAGAAGAAAATGAATCCACTCAGTTAAAAGGATATGCAAAAAAAAGGTGAAACTACACTTGCGATTAAAGATGATGTAGAGTTTGAAGATGTTCTTGTTAGAACAAAAAATTATGCAGACAAGTTCAGATGGTGAAGCAGGTCTTGTATTCCACGTAAATGCATACTCAGATATAAGACTTCAAGAAGCTATAGCCTCGGAGTTGTATATGATAATGATGATGCACATCTGATACTGGAAAAAAACGGAGGCAGGAGCTAATGCTAAGCTTATTGCCAAGGAAAGTATTCAATTCGAGAAAAAGAAAGAATACGAACTGGCTGTTGTAGCCAATAATGGACAAATATCAGCATTTCTAAACGGGAGATTGGTTCTAGAGGCAAGCGATTCAACCTTCACATCGGGTATGGTTGGATACTATATAAATGATTCAAGAGGTAGCTTCGATAACCTTGAAATTGCAACATTATCAAATACAACAGGAGCAACAGTACCTTCAAATGAATCAACGAATGATGAACCAGAGCTTACGGAACCTATGGATACGGTAGAGCCTGAGGAGCATACACAAGCATTTAGTAATGAGTTCGATGGTTACCTTGGCTTAACGACCATCGATGGGAGCTTCACTGGAAACTATGCATATGAAGGATCAGTTTATGCAGTTTCCGAGGGCGGGAATGATGCATTTGCAATAGTTAATGGTGCTCATTTCGCAAACGGATCAATATCATCTAAAATAACTTTATATGACCCTATTGATGGAAATAATCATGACTCAGGGATCGCTTTTAGAGTTAAAGACGCATCCAGTGGCAACGATACTTATAACGGATATTTTGTAGGTATACGAGCAGGTAGTGATGGAACGGTCTTTATTGGGAAACAACAAGATGGTAAATGGACTGAACTCGCTAGTAAAAGTAGGTCAATAGACTCACGGTTAGTCTATAATTTGAATGTAAAGGCGAATGGTAGCACATTAAGTGTTTATCTAAATGGTGAACATATGTTTAACGTATTAGATTCAAGTTTTGTTGAAGGTGATGTTGCATTAAGGGTTTTGAGAATGCCAACAATTTACCAAAACATTGAAATAACTGAATAAACTAAGATTAATTGGGCGGCGATTGAGTCGCCCAATGTCTATTTAAAGCGGCAACATGGTTATTTAAAGCACATTTGAATTAATTACCTGAAAATAATAGAATATTCAAGTAAATAGAAAATATATATGGGAATTGGGAAGGATGACATTAAATTGAAAGGATACGATATTCACAAAGAACATCAAGCTATCAAAAATGACATAGAGTTTGCAACAGAAAATGCACTAGTTACACCATTAGAATCGTATAGACTAGCTAAAAAGGCAGTCGATAAGGCAAGAAAACTAGAGTTGTCTGTATTGCAGGGGCATGGCCTTTATGCTCTTGCGTTAGCTTGTAGGTCACTTGGTAAGCATATTGAAGCCTTTGAATATGCCCACGAAGCCTTACGAGTGTTTAAAGTCACCAATAATGACGAGATGAAAATGAATTTGTATCTCATTATTGGAATATTATATTTTTATGCTGGAGCATATTACAATTCTCTTCATAGCATGTATCTCGCAAGGGGATTGGCAGTCCAGTTAAAGAATTATAGAAAGTTATGTTCTGTTTTAAACAATATAGGTGAGATTCATAGGAAGGCAGAGAATTATACAGAAGCATTGTCCTCGTATAAGGAAGCTGCAAGAATTGCAGAGACCCATAGTCAGTTTGACCATCTAGGAGCGGTAATGTCAAATGTAGGAGAGGTAGAGACAGTTCTTGGAATGTATAGTGAGGCTACTAAAACATTTGAAACAGCTCATAAACACTTAGTGTATTCGAAAGACGTTATTCCTAAATTGGAGCTCATTTATAGAAAAGGGAAATTGTCACTATTATTAGGTGAGTATGAAAAAGCTTGGGATTTAATTGTGAAGTCAAAATCTGAGCTGGACAACTTGGAAAATAAATACTACATCATTGATGCACTCATGCTTCAATTTGAGTATTTTAAGGCAAGTGGGAATAATATAAAAGGGCTTGAAGTATTAGAAGAAGCACAATGTGTTGCAAAAGAATATGGTGCAGACCATCAATTAGTTAAGGTATTAGATCTGTTTTATCATTATTATGAGGACATAGGAGATTATAAGAAGGCACTTGAGTATTTTAAGAGACACCAGTTTAATTTACAAAAGATAGAGGCAGATCATTTGATTTTGAAGTTGAAAATGCTAATGTCTGAACAAAGCGACGTTCAAGTGTGCAAAAGTGTGGGTACAATAAATGGGTTTGCAACACAAGAAATTAGACATAGCGAGGCGCGTATAGTAAATATTATGCAAACGTTAAGAACTATGTCTGAGTCATCAGAAAGCTATAGTTAAGTTGGTATGTGGGGGCAGATATGAACTGTAAAGTACTTGTGGTTGAAGATGAAAGGGAATTGTCAGAGGCAATTCAGGTATTCTTAAAACACTATGGTTTCGAAGTAATGCAGGCATATGACGGCAATACTGCAATAAATCTCTTTGAGACATTTAGACCTCATATTGTAGTATTAGATTGTATGCTGCCAGATATTCATGGTATGCAGTTGTGTAAGCGATTCAGAAATCTGGGGGAGGTTGGGGTTGTTATTTTATCTGCATTGTCATCTAAAGAAAATATTATGGCAGGTTTTCGTCGTGGTGCAGATGACTATATTACTAAACCCTTTGATTTGGATATCCTTTTAGCGAGAATTGATGCGCTACAAAAAAGATTATGTATTCAAGATGAGCTCAGCATTGAGGGCATTCATGAAATTATGTTTGATAGCTATGAAAATATAGTTTACACCAGAGATAAACTCATTAATCTCACGCCAACAGAGTTTAAAATTTTGCATTATCTTCATAAGGAAAAAAAGATTTGTCAAAGCCTGTGAACTTATTGAACACTTATACAATCATCAAAATGCAGAAGACCAAACACGGATTATTTCTGTTCATATTGCCAAGATCAGAAAAAAAAATTCAAGGGGAAGATATAACATGGATAGAACTTGAGTCAAAATATCGTAAAGGATATAAATTGATTCGTTATTAGAGGGATGAATATGACTGATCCAAAGGGGAAGAAAAAACACACTCTATACACTCTTGAGCATTCTAATCGTTATAGTCGGAGTGAACTCGAATTTAAGCTTGGCTAGTGAAAACACACTTCTAAGTATGCTTACAGAAGAGGAACAAGAATTTCTTATACAAAACCCAGTCTTTACATATGCTGTTGAAACAGATTATGTTCCTGTGGAATATCTGGATAATAAGGGACAACCTCAAGGTATTGGAGTTGCATATTTAGATTTTGCCTCTGAGCTTTTAAATGTAGAATTTGAACTTATAGAATCTCAAGAAAATTTATCATGGGAAGATAACCTTAGACTCATGAAAGAGGGTAAAATCGATCTTCTACCAACAGCAACATATACGAAAGAACGTAGCGCGTACATGGATTTTACGCATCCTCACTATGTTGAAAACATGATAATTGTAGGGCGAATGGGGAGTGATGTGGTTGTCACTATTGATGATTTGAATGCCAAAAAGTTATGTTTTGCTAAGGGGCATTGGCAAGTAGATTACTTCAATAGCAGACTAAATGATCCATTAATTTATGAATCTACAACGGTCAGAGACGTTCTTAATCTAATAGATAAAGGAAAAATGGACTATACAGTCATTGATGAAAACGTATATGTTCATTACTTGCAGGACAGTAAGCTCAGTAAATTAAGTTCAGTTGGGTACATAAATTTGAACGCTGAACATAGGATGGGTATTAGCAAAAGTCTACCAATTCTCAGAGGAATAATCGACAAGGTTATACAACGTGTTCCTAAATCAGATGTATACAAGAAAGCCTTTACAATGAACTCTATTGCAGAGGAAAAGCAAAGAGTGTTTATTATAAATATGAGTGCAATCATAATAGTTATAATAGTCTTGATCAGTTTAGTTTTTGTTAGGATTAGACACTTACATTATAAAAGGAAGATTCTCGAATCTAGAACGGCATTGATTGAAAATCTTTCGCATGATTTAAAGACACCGCTTTCAACACTTAGGGCAAATATTGGACTTATGAAACACGGTATGATTTCAGAAGAACAGACTAATAAATACTATTCAAAACTTGACCAGAATATTGAAAGAATGAATTATATTATTGAAGAATTATACAAATTAAGTGGAGAAAAAAAAGAAACTTATAATCAGGATAATAGTGAAAATGTAGAAATGAAAAATTGGCTTTATGAAATTTATATAGTACATAAAGTTAGATTTAATGAGAGCTTAAAAGATTTAAACTTCTCATATGAAAATGATGGTTGTGATGTTTGTGTTATGACTATTAAAAGAGGTTTAATGGAAAGAGCTGTAGAAAACCTCTTGTCTAATGCTTTGAAATTCTCAAGTGATAAAAGCCAGACACACCTCATTTTGAAGTCATCAAAAACTAAAATAGAGATTATAGTGGCAAATCATGGTGATGGTATTGCACTTTCAGAGCAAAAGCTCATATTCGAAAGATTTTATCAAAGCAAAGTAGATCATTTAAATCCTGGAAAGGGTCTTGGTCTGTCAATCGCGAATGAAATTGTTCAAAATCATGGTGGTAGAATTTTTGTTGACTCGAAATTAAATGGAATAACAAAGTTCACTATAGAGCTTCATAAATAAAAGTAAGTGTCGCTGTATATGCGACACTTTTTTTTGAAAGTACAATTGCAAAGAATGTTTAGCATTTTTACGTCATAGAGTCTAGTAAACTAAGGAAAATCAAGTATAGTATATGATCTGAAAGGTGTGATTAAATGAAATATATTTTAACGGTCTTGTGTATTTGTGCATCTTTACTTGGATGCTCTCAGGATGTCTTGCTTGAGAACGAAGAGACTGGAAATGAGGCTGTAATTGTTCCAACGAATGTGCAAGAAGTTAAACATGAAAAAGTATTAAGTGACGAGTTGGATCTGAAAGAGGCACTTAATGCAGTAAATGAGTATATGGAGGATATTTTACAGCATGATTTCGACGAGAATTCGATGTTGTATAAAGTTGATCTGACGAATGATGGCATTGAAGATGCTTTATTTGTAAGTTCTGAGTTTGGACCTGTTGGTACAGTGATTAATGAAAGTGGAACTTATAGTGTCATTGATCCATTTGTATATACTGATAAATACTCAACATTTAGAAAAAGCGGAAACTTCCTTATTGAGAGTATTGAAAGGCCTAGCACTGAAATGAGTGTTTATAAAGCTATAAATATTTATTGGTATGATGGAAATCAAATGAAAGCTCTATTAGAAAATCCATTAATAGTGGAACATAAGGACATTGAAAATTACTTGATAGGTGAAATGATCGAAGGATCTGGTTCAATTAATAAAAGTTGTGGCTACAACGACTTTACATACAGCTACTCAAGCATATACCATGACCGACGAGGCAATGAGCATTCCTTTAAGGATATTGAGATACATTATGTGTTTGAGGAAGAACTTGGAACTTATGTGACTGAGATTAACAAAGATAACAGCACGGCAGAATATGCTAGTGAAATTAGTTCACGTCTTGATTTTACTGGTTCTAATGAAGATTTGAAATCCTTTGAAGAGATGTATGAGAATGAAGACTTGGAGTCAGCGCTATGGTATTACTGGAATAATCAATATGACTTCACAAAATCTGATAAGGCTGTCTACATAGAGCGTGCCTATAACGCGGTGGTCAAATTTCCAAAAAATACGAACCAAGATCCACTTATTCAAGACTCATGGGCGTATTTTGAAACACTTCTAAATCAGTTTGATTCTGAAACTATGACACTTCATGATTTTAACATAGAAGATGTTGTCGGAGAAAAGGAAGCGACAGTATTTTCCTTAGTATACACATATTTTGCGACGGAAGGTCATATTGATGAACATGGTAGTTTAGGTCTTGCAGTACTCGATAAAGAGCTCGCTAAAGTTATAAAAGTGATTGCATATGATTATGACGCTTATGTGCATGGAATATATTTAACCGACATTAATTTTGAGACGATTGATGAAGTAATAAACTACCCTGTTGCATATCCAAACGTTGTTATAGAATCTGTTTCAGAGTTAAAAGAGTTCAATAATGAGGAGATATGGAAAACAACAATTATTATACCTGTTAACATTGAAAATCAATCAGAGCAGCAACACAAGGTGTCCGAAGGTTCGACGATTTCAGCAGGTTCTGCGCATGCCATGGCAGTTAATAATGATGGAAGTTTGTAGATTGGGGATTCAATGATTCAGGCCAATTAGGTACTGGAGAGGGATATACCTAAGGAACATTTGATAGCCAATATGATTCAATGATTAGTCAGGGATTTATTGGTGGGGACATACTTAAGTTGGTCTTTCATCATGGAGAATACATTGAGAGAGAGGATCGGCCCTAAGAGTCGATCCTTTACTAATATTATACTTAGCAACAACTAGGATTAGCTGATTCAAATGCATCCATAAGTAAAGATACAGATTCAAGCACCTCATCGACTTTATCTTTTGGGAGGTTTCTTGTTATATCTTCGTAATAAGCATTAATGCGTCTTTGAACTTCCTGAGCAGCTTCTAGCCCTTTTTCAGAAAGCTCAACTTCAACAATACGGCGGTCCTGTTCACTTCTTTTTCTGACAATGTATTTATCTCTAACAAGCTTATCAACCACACGGGTCATAGTGCTTGTACTTAGGTTCATACGTCCACTGAGATCTTGCATGGTGAGTGAACCGTTCTCAAGAATCTCAATAAGGCAGTAAGTTTGTGACATTGTGAATCCAAGCTGTTTAACCTGATCTCGTTCTAATAGTTGAAAATTACGTACGATTCTTTTTTACCGTATCTCCAACTTCATCGACACAGCATAGGTATTTTTTCGTCTTCATCAGTACATGATGCACATTGTTTTTTTTGTCATCCATTATAGCCACCCTTTCATACTTACATTTTAATGGGCGAGATATTTAGAGTCAACAATATTCAGCTAATACAATTAATTCATTCAGATTGGATGTAAACATGAGAAACTATGTTTGTTTTTTTCAAAAGCTTAGCATGAATGGAAAAGTGTCAAACCAAACTGCAAGTTATAATGAAATTAAGGTAAATATGAATCAACAAATAGAGTAGAAAATGAGGAGGCGCATCCATGAAATGGCTTGAAATAGGTACTTACAGTTTCGCACAAAATAATAAGTTAGATATTGTACTGCATGAAGGGTATGAAAAGGCTCTGACAAAACTGGACATGTTTTCACATTGTTTGTTATTCTTCCTACTAAAAGACAGCATTAATGTTGTAGTAGCTAAAATTGAAAACGTGGATGACAAACGTGGTGAATTATTATTAAGTCCAATGCCAACCCAAACAGATGATATAGAAGAAAAGAAAGCAGCAAAGATAGTAGCTAAAGGTCAACTCATTGATATAAAACCATATTTCCCAAATGAAGAAGTCATAAAAGATGCCAAAGAACAGGAACGTCGTTTTCTAACAAAATACGAAGGCAATACTATTGGAGAATATAAGGTTAAAGGGCATTCCTCGCATATTCAAATGGAGAGTGATTCATCAATATATAGTCAGATATCTGAAGGTGATTACTTAAGAATCATTTGGTGGTTTCATAGGTTTGACAAAGATAGTTTCAGGAAGAATCGTATGTGTAACCCACCTTATAACAAAGCGCCAAGGTCAGGTATATTCGCAACTAGGTCACCAGTTAGACCCAACCCAATTGCTTCAACTCTTGTTAAGGTAACGGGTGTAAACGTTGAAAATCAAAGAATAGAAATTAATGGTTTTGATGGATTTCCTGGGAGTAAGATTCTACAAGTAATGAGTTACAGTCCAGTTCATGAACGTGTTGAAAGTGTTGAAATGCCACCTTGGGTTTCCCACTGGACTAGGTACAAAAGTTTTGAAGCACCAAAGAAAATTGATTCAAAAAAGTTTAGAAAAAAAAGCGTATAGATATCAACGAAAAAGGTTTTGAATCCCCTGATATACTAGGTATATCAGAGGTTGATAATGACTATCTTCATGATCAAATACACATTCGAAATGCTTACATTCATAATCTGAAAAACATTTCAGTAACCATTCCCAAAAATGAAATCACTTTAATTACAGGTGTGAGCGGAAGTGGCAAGTCTAGTTTAGCATTTGACACATTATATGCAGAAAGCCAGAAACACTTTATGGATCTAGTCCTGTCAAATCAAATGAACGATGATGCTTTATCTGACACACATGTGGAGAAAATTGCTGGACTCCAGCCTGCAATAGCGATAAAGCAAAAAAATCTTGGTGCTAATCCAAGATCAACTGTTGGGAGTACAACAAGAATTGCAGAATTGTTTAGATTACTATTTGCAACTATAGGTACACGCATATGTCCAAACTGTCATGAAATAGTGGATAAAACCAATGTCTGTGGTGGTTGCGGGACAGTATTATTCGACAGGTCTCCGCAGATGTTTAGTCATAATCACCCAGACTTTATGTGCCTGTGTGTAAGGGTCTAGGCGTAGAACTACAAATAGATGAGGACTTAATTGTAGAAAACCCTGAAGTATCACTTCTCGACAAAGCTTCATCCTTATATGGTGATATGCGTAAACACCGGAAAAAACCTAACGCCAATTGGATGAGAGGGGAAGTTCTAGCCCTTGCAGCAGATATGAAGATTGACCTTGATGTACCATATAAAGCTCTTCCAGAAAGCTTCAAACAGCAATTTTTATATGGTTCAAATGGTAAAGAAGTGAGCTTGGCTTATGAGAACTCCAAAGGAAGAAGTGGTGTTATTACAAGACCTGTAGAGGGGGCTGTAAACTTAGTTCAGCGACTTGCTAATGACACTAAATCGAAAGCTGGCTTAGATAGTATGAAGCGCTTTATGTCAAAAAATAAGTGCAGTCGTTGTGATGGTGAAAGGCTACTAGAAGAAGGGCGACTCGTTCATGTTGAAGGTACAAGGTATCCTGAACTTATGAACATGAGTATGGACAAAATTAGAAAATGGTGTCATATGACTTATAAAAGTATGTCACCAGAGGACAAACAAAAGACTCTACCTCTTCTTCAAAAGATTCACGCAAGGTTATTGCGTATTGAGAACGTTGGGTTATCTTACATCTCATTAGGCAGAAGTATTCCAAGCCTATCTGGTGGTGAAGCACAACGTTTAAAATTGGCATCACAATTTGGAACAGGTTTGTCCAATATTCTTTATATCATGGACGAACCATCTAAGGGTCTTCATCCACGAGATTATCATTTTTTAATGGAAGCTATAGTGGATCTTAAAAACCACGGAAATACGGTTGTTATGGTTGAACATAAAGATCAATTTAAGCAAATAGCAGATATGCATATCACTATGGGGCCCAAAGCTGGTAAATACGGTGGTGAGGTTGTAGGGATCTATTATAAAGATCAAATGGATGCAAAATCTATTATCGATGAAGTACTTGTATTAGAAAACGGGGGCAGTGGTAAAGGAACAAACTGTATTACTATGAAGGATGTAGAGACCCATAACCTAAAAAAAGTTAGTGTGAAAATCCCAATAGGTAAGATGACCGCTGTAATTGGGGTGAGTGGGTCAGGAAAAAGCAGTTTAATCTCCAAAACACTGTTTCCCCACATGGAAGGGTATTTGGGACGAGCCGTTGATGAAAGAGGCATATTCTCTGAAATAAATGGTCTTGAAAACATAAATGATGTAAGTTATGTGAATCAAAAATCTATCGGCAGCAATTCAAGATCAAATCCTGCAACATATACAGGTGTGTTTGATAGTATTAGAAAGTGCTATAGTCTTCTTGAAAGTGCAAAAGAAAGAAAATTTGGCAAAGAGCATTTCAGTTTCAATTCAAAGAAAGGGCAATGTACTGACTGTAGTGGACTTGGTGAAGTATCTGTAAACATGCACTATATGGAGGACATATATATTCCATGTAGTACATGTCATGGAAAAAGGTATAACGAGAAAGTTCTAGAAGTAAATAGAAAAGGGTTTACTATTGGTGACATTTTAGAAATGGAGATTTCAGAGGTTTTACCTCTTTTTGAGGATGAAATCGAGATTTACAATAAACTTCTTATGCTTGAAAAAGTAGGGCTTGGTTATCTGAATCTAGGTCAAAGTGCATCTACTTTATCTGGTGGAGAAGCACAAAGAATTAAGTTAGCAAAGGAATTATACAGAAAAAAGCTGTGAAGGTGTGCTATATATTCTTGATGAACCAACAACAGGACTACATTCAACTGACACTAAAAAGATTATTAATGTGCTGAAGGAATTAAATGAGAAGGGTGCAACCATTATCATTATTTCTCATAACATGCAGATGATTGAAAAATGCAATTATGTCATTGAACTTGGTCCTAGTGGTGGGCATATGGGAGGAACCATTGTTAGAGAAGGGTACTTATCAAGAACAGATCTATAAAGTACAAGACTATATTGAAAAACACTTAGATGAACCGCTGACTGCGGATGTTTTATGTAAGGTTGCAGGATTCTCGCCTTTTCACTTCCAAAGAATTTTCTCTCTGATAACGGGTGAACCTCTACATGTTTTTATTAAAAGGATAAGGCTTGAAAGAGCTGCTTATATGCTTTTAGCAGATAAAAACAGACCTATTATTGATATTGCATTAAGTGTTGGTTTTTCGAATCAGTCATCATTTGCAAAAGCGTTCAAGACTAGGTATAACATGAGTAGTAGTGCTTATAGGAAATCCAAAAGGGAGTATGATAAATCCACTTATGTTACTGACTACACCAGTGGGATGGATATGAACATTTCACCTAAGTCAATTGAACTTAGAAATGAGCCTGACATGCAACTAATTTATGTTAGGTACAGTGGTCCATATAAAGGTGATAGTGACTTGTTCTCAGGTCTGTTTAATCAACTGTATTTATGGGCAGCAGAAAGACAGCTCATTAATGAAGCGTCTCGCTGGTTGGTTATATATCATGATTATGGTGATGAAACTGAAGAGGATTTACTTCGAATCAGTGTTTGTTTATCTGTTCATGGAAATGTAGCGGTTAGTGGTGTTGTGGGCATTATGACACTTCCTGCTGGGAAATATGGTGTGGGAAAGTTCTATGTAAGTGCACAGGAATATGGCAAGGCGTGGTACCATATGTATGCTAAGTGGCTGCCGAAAAGCGGGTATAAAATTGCTGACAGTTATGCTTTTGAGCACTATCCACCACAGGAAACTGGACTCGAGAAACAGTATGTAGAAATATATATTCCATTATTAGAGTAAGAATCAATACGAGTAGAGAGTTCAAAACAAGTTAAGAATTCAAACATAATTTTGAAGGTTCTTGGTGTTAATACACTTAGGACCTTTTTTAATGTGTGTTTTTTTAGATTCAGCAAATACATACTCAAAACTGATGTATTTAGATTTTCTATTATTGTTGTTATATATGTATTCACAATGTTAAAATGACCGAGATTTGAAACCATATGCAAATAAAAAGGTACAGTATGTATTTGGGTCAGCCATTCTTCTGGAATGTTTGGATTAGTGAGTAGGAGTTACAAATGAAAAGTGAAAACGTTAAAATCGCCAGTTTACTTTTGAACCTAAGCAAAAAAATTGTAGGTGTTAAGTTTCTTGATTTTGAGGAGACGTTTGAAGCCTTTGACGTACCTGTTACAAAACATAAAGGCAGTATATGTTTCCATGCTCGAAAAGCTATGGATGGTGAAATATTTAAGGCAAGAGCTGAAAATGTGATTTGTGACTATGGACGGTATGCAGTAGGACTATCCATACCTGACAGTACAATTGTACAAGGGCGTAGTTTTGAATACTGCGGACTTGCTGAGACGAAGGCTGTTGGTAAGTCGATTGTATCTAGTATGAAGTATATAGACCATCTTAGCTATGGCATTGCCATGGGGCCACTTGATCAAATGGAAGATGCAGATATGGTTATGCTGGCTGACTATGCAGAAGTGATTATGCGTGTCATGCAAGGCTACGCTTATAAGTATGGAAATCCAGAAAACTTAAGTTTTTTTGGAAACCAAGCTGCATGTGCTGACTTAATATCTAAACCATACTCAAACAACGATCTTAATATTTCACTAATGTGTAGAGGTGCAAGAACCTACGGGCGTTTTGACAAAGGTGAAGTAGGGGTGTCCATGCCAATTGGAATGTTTGATGCGGTTGTAAATGGTATTGTTAAGACGTTTACACCTGTGGCACATACTGCAGAGAAAAAGAGAGTTTTGGCTGAAATTGATGATGATCATGTCCTAAATAAGGAAATTGATGTTTCGTACAATTATGGCATTGGACTAAAAAAATATGATAACTGGGTGCTCAATAAGAGACAGAACGATATATCATAAATGGATTTAATCAATAAGAGCAGAAGAGATTCTGCTTTTATTGTTTTATATAGTTGCAATAGCATCCTATTTGTTGTAGGATTATAATCGTAATAATAAACTAACCTACTTGGAGGGGTTAATATGAATCACAAGTCATTTGGTAAACACATAACTGGCATTTATCGTCACTTACAAATTATAATCAATCATGATTTAAATCCATTTGGTTTGGGATCAGGTCAATACGTTTTTTTTCTTGGTACCTTGGCGCAGAATGAAGGTATTTCCCAAAAAGAACTAAGCGCCATAATAAAAATTGATAAGACCACAACTGCAAAAGCTCTTAAAAAACTTGAATCTGAAGGATACATTTTCAGACAACAAGACCTAGATGATAAAAGATATAACAGACTGTATCTTACGGATAAGGGAACAGAGTTTATTCCTATTATGAGAAAAAAAACTAGCTAGAACGACTGAAATACTTACAAAGAACATGAATGATGATCAAAAAAGACCTTGCTTATGAAATGCTTGAGACAATGATGAGCAATGCAATTGATGCTGTTGAAGACATTCGAGAACAAGAAAAGAAAGAATAGAAAAAAAAGTACATCATCCATTCTGAAGACTATGACCTAAGGAATGGATGTACTTAGAATCAATAGTTGCAATAGCACCCTATTAGGAGGATTTATGACAACAAAGAAAAAATAATATGATTCTAACGGAAGGACAAATTCCACAGATTTTAACAAAACTGACACTTCCCATGATTTTCGGTATGCTCAGTACCATAATCTTTAACATGGTAGATACATATTATGTTGCCATGCTTGGTACCAATGAATTAGCAGCCATGACATTCACATTTCCAGTTGTACTAATTATTAGTGCCTTAGCGCAAGGAATTGGTATAGCAACATCTACGCTTATATCAAGAGCAATTGGCGAGAATAATAGAAAGACTGTGATCCGTTATACAGTAGACTCACTTTTACTTGGTGTATTTCTTGTCCTTATATGTGCCGTTACAGGTATATTGACAATTGAGCCACTGTTTACACTCATGGGTGCATCATCAGATCTCATTCCTTATATACGTGAATATATGGAGATATGGTACATAGGAACAATTTTTATAGTTATTCCAATGATCGGTAATAGTGCGATCAGAGCGCTGGGAAATACAAAAAACACCGTCTTTGATTATGTCCGTATCTGCTGTTGTAAACCTAATCCTTGATCCAGTTCTTATTTTTGGTTTTGTATCTATTCCAGCAATGGGGATTCGTGGTGCAGCTCTTGCAACAGTTATTGCTAGAGCGGCAACACTTGTTGTTTCATTAAATGTTTTAATTAGAAAAGAGAAGATTGTATCTTTAAAAGGAATAAGTGTAGAGGTAGTTTATGAATCTTGGAAGAAATTATTGTATCTAGGACTTCCCAATGCTTTAACAAAAATGCTGACGCCAATCGCAGCGGGTGTTATTACAGGTCTTATTGCAACATTCGGTAAAGAAGCAGTGGCAGCCTTTGGTATTGCATCTAAACTAGAAATGTTTGCTCTGCTCGTGACCGGTGCTTTAGCAACAGTTATAGCACCATTCATTGGACAAAATATTGGTGCTGATCGGTGGGACCGTGTACGTGAAGCTATAAAGGTAAGTGACATATTCCAAATGGCTTTTAATACAGCTGTAGCATTAGTATTAATGGTAATTGGAAGACAGCTTGCTCAAATTTTCACATCTGAACCTGAGGTTATTAACATTGTCCATGGCTACTTATATGTTGTTCCGCTTTCATATGGATTCCAAGGTGTACTACAGGTGAGTACAACAGCATACAACATAATGAATAAACCAATTACAGCGGCAGCTATTATGATTTTAAGAATGTTTGTTGTCTACATTCCAATGGCGTGGTTAAGTGTTAAATACCTTGGTCTGCATGGTATTTGGTATAGTATGTTACTATCATTCGCGTTAGTGGCTGTTATTACACATTTCATGTTGAAAGCTGAAATAAGCGGTGTTCAAACTGAAAAAAGTATTCAAGTAGAAGTTTAAGGGAATTATAAAAAAAAGAAGTCGCTATGGGCGACTTCTTATCGTTTCCAATCAAAAGTTTGATTATTTGAATCAAGTGTAATTGTAGTGTTTACCATATTTATTTCTTGAGTATTCTGGACCTGATTTGTGACTCCATGAAAACTTGTTAATCCAATTGAAGTCTCATTTTTTTTCAATTTCAAAAGTTATTTCTGGTCCTTTTATAACAGCGGTTGTCGAGTTACAGTTTACTTCATAGTTTAAATAGGAAAAGTATTTTTTATATCTATCATACTCATCTGAATTTAGAGAAAGACAAATCTTATTAATATCTCGAAGAAGATTGTCCTTGTTATACAATCCAGTTAAGTGTCGCCTCCTTGAAATATCACTTTTGTCTCCCTTTGTGTTAATGGCGTCCAAATATTCTGGAGCATATTCCATTGTCCAAATATTACTACAAGCTTTAGGGTCTTTATAGTCAATCCAGTGGGATTTAAACCATTTTACATTGTCATTTTCAAACTTTTTTTTCAGTCCAGTATGTATGTTGTTTATCACTTATGTTATTTTTTAAGGATTCAAACAAAGCATCTGTTGCATTTACGCTTTCCATTCCAAGTCCTATTCCTAAAGTGTTGATTTTCCAATTCTCACTTTCCTTGAAAATTTCGAAGTATGTTTTTTGACCATATAAATATAGACCAGTCCAAGTCCTTCCATCAGCAGTTTTGGTGGTTCGCTCTTCAAAATGTGAGAATGTCGTTGTAATAAAATTTGATTGCCGAATGGCCTCGTAAGTTTTTTCATCTGCTACAAAATAAAAGTGATTCAAGTATACTTTTTCCATGTTGCCTCCTTGTATTATGGTGAACTGAAAACCAACAAATGAGAATGGATATCAATTAGATTATACATTAAATTGTCCGTTTGAAACATTATTTTCTAAGTTTTCCATAAAAGAATTATATTATTAGACTTACTATTAAGATATCATCCAGTTCTTTGCCATTGTTTGAGAGTTATAAAGTTGCGCAAAAAGTTGATTGTTAGTGAGGAGGTTATTAAAACAACCTGATTCAACTATTTGACCATCTTGGAAGACCAGTATGTTGTCAACGTGCTTAATAGTATTTAAATTATGTGCAATGATAAGCACTGTTCTACCAATGGAAAGATTGCTGATTGCAGTTTGTATTTTTCTTTCGTTTATTGGATCAACATTGCTTGTTGCTTCGTCAAGAATAACAATAGGTGCATCTTTTATTAATGCTCTAGCAATTGAAAGCCTTTGTTTTTGCCCACCTGAAAGGTTAGATCCGTTTTCTGAAAGAATTGTATCGTACCCATCAGGAAGCGATGTAATAAAGTCATGGATCATAGCTTTTTTAGTGGCATCAATGATTTGATCCCGCGTGGCGTCGGGATTCGCAATACGTATGTTTTCAAGAATGGTATCATTGAACAAGGTTATATTTTGCATAACAATGCTTATATGCTGTAGGAGGTAGTCATACTTTATGTTTCGAATATCATGATTTCCAATTGTTATTGAACCTTCGTTAACATCATAAAACCTTAGAAGTAATTGAGAGAAAGTTGTTTTTCCAGACCCTGACGGACCAACAAGAGCAATTTTTTGACCTGTTTTTATCGAAGTTGATAAATTATGCATTGAAAAATCCTTGCCATATGAAAACATCATGTTCTTATATTGAATATCAAAATTCTCGAATACGGGTTTGAAGTTGCTGTCTGTAATGCTTGGGCTTTCTAATAGTTTGGCAATGCGCGTATAGCTTTCCTCAGCTTTTACGTAATTGAGGAAACTACTTTCAAGGGCAGAAAAAGGTTTATAGAATTCTTTTGAGACCATTGAGAATAACAGGAATTCTGTTAAAGTGGCATATCCTTGAATTAATCCTAAAACTCCGACAAGAAGCATAAATCCATAACTTAGTTCTAGACAAATATTATATTTTCCAATATACAGTGCAACATGAGTGGCAATATTCTTAGATTTTTCTCCAAACAACTTTGCGCTGTTGCTGATTTTTTGCTCAAATCCAACATCGTTTTGATAGGCCTTAAGAAGTGGAATCCCTTTGGTGTATTCTACGAACAAACTGACCATAGTCATCTGTTCTTCTTTAGTGTCTTTTTCTAATTCAAGGTTTCTTTGAATGCCTTTTAATAAGGAGAACACTCCAATGGGGAGTAGTAGTATCATCGCAATAAACATTTGCCAGTTTGTGAACAAAAGGAATCCACCAAGTGCAATTGTTACAATGATATCGCCGAGCATTCGACTCCATAAGTGAGCCGCTACCAATTCAATAGTGTCTACATCTTTGTGAATGATGGTACTCAGTTCACCGATCCTTTCTTGTGTGTAGAACCCAAGAGAGTAACTCTTAAGTTTCTCTATCATCTTATGTCTCATTCGTTCAGTAATATCAAAGCCTGCATAATGTTCAATTAGATCAGCTTGTCCACTGAATAGAGCCTTGATTAATAAAATACAACCAACACTAATCCAGTATGGGTGTAGTGTCTCAAAAATACCATCATTTCCACCTAACAGTTCTAACAGATCTATCATTAGAATTAGAATACTTGTTCCTAGAAGTATGTCTATTGAAAAATAGATTGAAGCTTTTAGAATTTTAATTTTTTTCATTCCAATTTAAATATTTAATGACCTTCATTTGAGTTCCACCTTTACTGTGTTTTTTCTGTAAATGTCCAAATATCAACTTTGTCTTGCTCGGATATCATTGTTTTATACAAATCTGATTTATGAAGAAGATCATTGTGATCACCAATGGAATCCACTTGCCCATTGTTTAGTACAACAATTTGATCTGCATGTCGAATTGTGTGTAAATGATGTGCGATAACAATGATAGTTTTATCTTTCTTCAGGTTGTCAATTGCTCTTTGAATTAGATATTCGTTATATGGATCAATTGCTGATGTTGCTTCGTCCAAGATAAGTATAGGTGCATCTTTAAGAATCATACGAGCGATAGAAAGACGTTGTTTTTCCACCAGAAAACTTTGACCCCAATTCCCAACCATTGTTTGATAGCCATTAGGAAGTCTAATAATCTGATCATGGATACAAGCCAGCTGACTTGCTTGTATTAGCTCTTCGTCAGTGGCTTTTGCATTTCCAATTCTTAGATTGTCTGAAATAGTCATGTTAAAGAAAAAGGTATCCTGTTGGATAATCCCAAAATAGTTGTTAATATTCTTTTCGGATAGGGTTTCATAATTATGCCCATTGATTAGAATTTTGCCTTGATAGTTGTTATTAAACTTTAGGAGTAAATTCGCTATGGTTGTTTTGCCTGATCCAGATGTGCCTATGAGCGCAGTCATAGTATTGGGCGTTATGTTCAGACTAATATTTCTAAGTGTGTATTCATTAGGTGTATAAGCGAAAGACAAATTGTCTATTTGAAGAGATTTAAATTCTTCTTTAAGATTAGACGAAGCAGATGAGCTTAATGGTGTCCCTAAAACGCTGTGAATGCTACTCATAGTTTTTTCAAACATAATTTTCGTATGATGAAAACTAGTAATTTTCTGGAATGAGTTCACAAGCATATTAGCGAAAATAAGGGACATTATAAATGTTTCTCTTGGAATTTCATTATTTTTCAGAAGAATAGATCCTAATATTATGACAAATAACATACCTGTTTCTGAAAGTAGTTTTATGCCTGTCATCGGAATCGTAGTGTTATTGAGCATTTTTCTAACCCAGTTAAAATAGTCTGAGATATTATGTATTACTTTTTTAGTTCGATTCTCTTCACTAGAGAAGGCTTTGATAAGTGAGATTGACGTAATATATTCCAGTAAATCCTCACTCATACGCGTCGTTTTTTTTATGAAAAATTTGAAAATCTTTAGACCAAAGCCGATTTAGAAGTGCCATAATAATAAGTCCAAGTGGAATACCAGCAATGGCACTTAGAGCCAATCGATAGTCAAGCAAAAAATAAGGCAATGGTTGAAGCGACAATTAATGCGCCTGTAGACATAAGTTCAGGCAATCCATGAGCTAAGTAAACTTCAACTTGCTCAACGTCATGATTAATTATGTTTGTTAAGTCTCCAGTTTTCCTTTTCTGAAAGAACGATATCGGCAGTTGTCTTAAATGTTTAATAAGATCTTGTCTGATATTAATAAGTGACAGATATGCATTTTGATGAGTCACGTGTAAAAATAATGTATAGCTAAGGCTTTTAATAATCTGGGTGGTTATGATCAATCCAGTAATAACCCAGAAATTAGCCATTACTAAGCTATTTTCATTGTAGGCTTTGACAATGTAAAGAATTGAAAATAGTGGTACTAGTGTAGCGGCATTGGCAATGGTAAGTAGAATGGAAGACGGGCCAGTTTTTCCTATATACTTCTTTTTAACATCAGTATTAGTCATAAGTACTCCTTTTTTAACCTCGTAGTTTGTATGTAATGGCCGAGCGTATATCAGGTATACGTTTTGGTGAAGGGATACCGTATACTAGGTATACGGTTGTGGGAAAAAATATACATCTGCTTAAGATGCATATTTAATCGACTCAAAATTTTATTGGTGACGATCAGCAAAATTATTAGCTATTTTTAAAAAGGAAACGACAATATCGGATTCATGTTCTGACAATGAGTCCATAAAGTCGTATATTTCCTTGTCGAGTTCTTCATGCATTGTTAGATGATTTCGACAAGCCTCCAATCCTAGAGGTGTTAATCTGGAAAGGATTCGAGAGTGATTGCTCTCATCAGGGTATTTTTCCAAGAGGCCCTTTTCCTCAAGTTTTCTTATGGTCTTTGAGACAGCCCCTTTCGTAATATTAAAATGTCTTCCAACTTCTGAAATATGGATATCAGGATTATCGTAAATCAACATCAGAGTATGGATCTCACGTCTATAAATCAAGATATCCTCACCAAATGATATTGGTGATTTGCCACCACTTGCAATTTTTTTCTGTAAGGATCATAAATTCCTTAATAATTTTGTTGTTTTTTATATTTATCCATGACAACAACGTATACCAGGTAAACGTCGTTGTCAACAAAAAAATAATCTTTCTTAGATTTACTGTCACACTCTCCATTTCTAGTTGTCTATATTATTGAGACGATTAACTATGTGTGTAAAATGCATACAATGAATATTTAAGGAGAAAAGACAAATGGAGAAAACAACTATTTATTATTTCACTGGAACGGGCAATTCACTAAATGTTGCAAGAAAGATATCCGAAGGCTTAAAGGGGTCAGAACTTAAATCGATTGCTCATATTATGAAGCAAAGTAATGGGTCAAAAGGAAACATAACATCATCAAGCAAAAAAAATTGGAATTGTATTTCCAGTTGTTGCTTGGGGGGCGCCACTAATTGTTGAGGCATTCGTTAAAAAATTCAATTTCAAAAGCGATCAGTATATATTCACAATAGCAACCTGTGGTGGTACTCCAGCAGGTTCGAATATTTTACTAGATAAAATTGTTAGGTCAAAAGGAAATAAAATATCAGCAGGATACGTAGTGAAATCAAAAGCATATCGAATCTCAAATGACAGCAGTGACATTATTCCAATCAAAATCGCGAAGACATTGGCTGGTAAATCAAGAGCTAGAATTAAAGGGATTGATCAAAGACTGACTGAAATTATTGGGAATATTCAGGGGGGTACAGTCATAAAACTTGAAGGTTCAAATGCAATTGCCAATTTGTATGGCAATATGCTTCACAGCCAAATTGTTAATGTATTTAAAACAGAAAGTAAAAATTTTTGGGTGGATGAAAAGTGTAATAACTGTGGTGTGTGCGAAAAAATTTGTCCAACAAATAACATTTACATTGATACAAGCGGTAAACATGTGTGGAAGGGCAACTGCCAAGCGTGTTATGCATGTTTACAGTGGTGTCCAGAATTTGCAATTCAGTATAAAGAAGGTTCAAAAACAATAAAAAAGATGTCAAAACTCAGAAGTGAAACTTAAAGATATGTTATAAATAAATATATACTGTTCTGAAAATGAGGTTAATATGATTATATCGGAAGACAAGTACAGCGATATTCTTGATGACAAATTAATAGAATTAATACTAGATGGAAATAAAGATGCACTTAATACTCTAATAAATAGACATAAAGACTGGATATTCAATGTAGCAATTGGTATGACAGGAAACGTTCATGAAGCTGAAGACGTTACACAAGAAGTACTCATAAAAATAGTAACGAAATTGTCTACATTTAAGTTTGAAAGCAGTTTTCGAACTTGGCTGTATCACATTGTTAAAAATCACGTCTACAATATGAGTAAAAAAGGCAAGGAGTATGTTTTTTCGTCTTTTGAAGCGCATAAGTCCATACTAGATAGTTTGGGCGACGAGGCGTTTATTCATGACAATAAAGCTGAACGCGGCATGTTAATTGATGAAGTTAAAAGTGAATGTATGATGGGTATGTTACTCTGTCTAAGTCGTGAACAAAGGTTAATTTTTATTCTAGGAGGCGTTTTCGGGATTGATTGTGTTTCTGGCGCACAGTTATTAGAAATAACACCAACGAGTTATAGAAAAAAAACTTTCAAGATCAAGGCATGAGCTAAAGCAGTTTATGCAAGGCAATTGTAGCTTGGTGAATAAAGACAACCTGTGTAAATGTGCAAGAAAAACCAAAGCCGCTATTAAAATGGGATATGTTGATCCAAATAATCTTCAGTTTGCAAATAAACACTATGCAAAAATTAAAGAAAAAGTCATTGGAAATGACACAACTGTTCAGGATATAGTTGTTTTAAGAATCCAAGATTTATTTAGAAATAACCCATATCGCATATTTGATACAAAGGAATTTACTGATCTTATGAATATCATATAGACTATGGTTATAATTACAGCGCCCTTATAAGGGCGCTGTCTTAGTTATCATGCTGTGCAATTCTTGAATCAATTAATTTGAGCTATATTTGAGCGAATCAGTATTGTTACTAGAATATGTTAATTGGGTATATTCTCTTTTAGCACATAAAATCATATAATAAAGAGGACAGTATTAAATTTCAACCATAAGGAGCAGCATGATAGACATATCGGCATTATTAAATGGATCACCAGTAGAGTTGAATTCTATAAGATACAGTAAAAACTGTAGAAAAGCGGAACATGGCGTTTCTGTTGACCGCGGGCCAGTAGTGGCTTGGAATATTACGAAGCGGTGTAATTTTAAGTGTAAACACTGCTATAGTGATGCAACAATAAACACAGACGAAAAAGAATTATCACTAGAGGAAATTAAAAGCATTATTGATGAAATGAAAGAGTTAAAGGTTCCTGTCATATTACTTTCTGGTGGTGAACCAATGATGCATGAACATATATTTGAGATTATTGGTTACATACGAGCATCAGGTATAAGGGTAAGCCTATCAACAAATGGCAGTTTAATTACACCTGAATCTGCTCGGAAACTAAAAGACCTAGGGGTTAGTTACGTAGGTATTAGCTTAGATGGTATTGGTGAAGTGAATGACCAGTTTAGAGGTGTACAAGGTGCATTTGACGGAGCAGTAAAAGGCATTAGGAACTGTCATGCAGTTGGTCAAAAAGTAGGACTACGTATGACAGTACATCAGGAAAATGTCGAAGAAGTTCCTAGCATTTTAAACTTTATGGAAAAAGAATCTATCAATAGAGTTTGCTTTTATCATTTGGTTCCGTCAGGGCGTGGATCGGCAATTAAAGACCAAATGATGTCAAGTCAACAAGCGAGAAAATTTGTCGAGAAGCTTGTAGATTACACCTTAGACTTAAAAACACGGGGCATAGATAAAGAAATTCTTACAGTAACAAACCATTCAGATGGTCCATATACATATCTATTAACAAAAGAAAAAGTGCCTCAGTTGTCTGACTCTGTTATGGAAAAATTAAGTAACAACAGAGGAAATCGTTCTGGTATAGCCATACTGAATATGGACTGGTTGGGCAACGTATATCCAGATCAGTTTTCAAAATTTATGGCGCTTGGAAGTGTAAGGCAATCAACCTTATCAAATATCTGGATCAAGGGTTCTAAAGAGTTAAATCAACTAAGAAATAAACGTACATACTTAAATGATAGATGTTCGGGCTGTAAATGGCTTGATATATGTGGTGGGAATTTACGAGCACGAGCATATATGACAACAGGTGATATATGGGCAGAAGATCCAGGATGTTATTTAGGGGATGATGAGATATGATTCTTTCATGGAACACAACTAAACGATGTAACTTATACTGCAAACACTGTTATAGAGACTCAGATGAAAACCCAGAAAAAAATGAACTGTCCCTTGAAGAAGGGAAACAGTTAATAGATGAAATACATAAGACAGGCATTTTTTAGAATTCTAATTTTAAGTGGTGGAGAACCTTTATTAAGGGACGATTTAGAAGACTTAGCTGCACATGCTAAATCTAAGGGTCTTATTCCCGTTCTTGGAACAAACGGAACCTTGTTAACACCAGAACGTGCCAAGTCGTTAAAAGAGGCGGGCGTAGCAGCTGTAGGAGTAAGTTTAGATTCGGTGTATGCTTCAAGTCATGATGGGTTTAGACAAACACCTAAGGCATTTGAGGAGGCTATTAGGGGGATAAAAAATGCGCGTGAAGCTGGAATGCGTGTTCAAATCAATCCAACTATGACAAAAAACAATGTTGATGAAATGGAAGACTTGGTAAAACTGTCGATCGAACTAGGTGCTGGTGCAATGCATCCATTCTTTTTAGTTGAGGCAGGTCGTGGGAAATGTATTACGGAAAACGCACTATCTAACGATGAGTATTTTAAAGCACTTGAAAATGTTCTTGAGCTTCAGTCACAATATGAAATTGAGTTAAAACCAACATGTGCACCTCAGTTTATGAGTCTAGCTAAAAAAATGAACATCCCCATGCGATTTACACGTGGATGTCTTGCTGGAATTAGCTACTGCTGTATTCTTCCTAATGGAATGGTACATGTTTGTCCATACTTGCCAATAGAAGCTGGAAATGTTAGGGAAACACCTTTCGATGTCATTTGGAAATCGAGCGACGTTTTTACAACGCTTAGAAATGCTGAAAACTACGAAGGACATTGTGGCTCGTGTAAAGATCATAGTATATGTGGTGGCTGCCGAGCCAGGGCGTTTTATCAGAATGGTCATCATATGAATGAAGACCCAATGTCTCAACAATGTTATCAAGGTTAGGAGGGGCTGAATGGACTTAAAAGAACGTGACATATTAAATCTTATGCAAAATGGCATTCCGCTTGTTAGTAGACCGTACTTAGAAATTGCTAAGAAGCTCAACATGACTGAAAACGAAGTTCTCGAAACATTCGAGTCTCTAAAAGCAAAAGGATTGATACGACGATTCGGAGGCATAGTCAACATAGCTGAAATTGGAATTGTCAGTACCTTAGTTGGGTTGAAAATCAAAGAAGATAACGTTGAAAAAGTGGCACTTAAAATCAATGAACTTACGGGTGTGACCCATAATTATCAGAGAGACGATGAATATAACCTTTGGTTTACTTTAATGGAATCCACTCAAAGTGAGTTAGAAAATCATTTATCCACAATTAAGACGATGGAAGAAGTCGAGAGCCTAATCAACCTCCCATCAAAAAAGAAATTTAAGACGAAAGTCATCTTAAAGGTTTAAAAGGGGGTGCATTATGGATAATTTAGATTTAGATATACTATATGCAATTTCTGGAGATATGGAACTAACACCTGAGCCGTTTCGATTTATTGGTGAACAGATTGGTATTGATGAGTCCGAAGTTATTAAGAGAATCGGCAAAATGACAGAGGACGGAATTATAAAGAGAATAGCGCCAATTCTATATCATCATAAGGCAAAATTTCAGTTTAATGCATTAACCATATGTCTATAGACCAGGAAAATGTAGACGAAGTTGCTGACTTTTTAATGTCCTTTCAGCATATAAGTCATGTTTATGAAAGAGAGTCATGCCCAGAGTGGCCATATAATCTTTATGGAATGATTCATGCAAAAAATCCTGAGGAAATAGATGATACTATAAGCCAAATTCTTAAAAAGACTGGTGATGTTTCATATAAAATTGTGTATACAACAAAAGAATGGAAGAAAACAAGTCCTGATTTGAAGTATTTATTAGGTAAAGAATAGCACATATATTAATCAAGCTAGGGGTGTATTCACCCCTAGCTTTTTTAATTCAGCTTTAAATTCGCTCTAGGACATATCCCCCCATTACTGGGTATGTTAGAATGTTCCTAGGATACGGAATAAAGGATATGATAGATATGAGAAAAATAACAGTCGGCATACTTGCTCACGTCGATGCAGGGAAAACAACCCTGTCTGAGAGTATGTTGTATTTAAGCGGAAAAATACGCACGTTAGGACGTGTAGATAATAGAGATGCCTACCTTGACACGTATGAACTGGAAAGACTACGTGGTATTACTATATTCTCAAAGCAGGCGGTCATGAAGTTTGACGACACTGAACTTACACTACTTGACACACCAGGTCATGTGGATTTTTCTGCTGAAATGGAAAGAACGCTACAGGTTCTTGACTACGCAATTTTAGTTGTTAGTGGTGCCGATGGTGTGCAAAATCATACAAAGACATTGTGGGAGCTTCTCCAATTGTATAGTATTCCTACGTTTATATTTGTAAACAAGATGGATCAAAGTGGTACTGAAAGAGCAAAAGTAATGGGATCACTACATAAAGAATTGAGTGACAGGTGTATTGCATTTGACTCAGATGATATAGATGAACGAAATGAATTGTTAGCCTTATGTGACGACGACATTATGGACAGTTATATGGAAAATGGTCAAATAGAAGACTCAGACATAACAACGCTTGTTCATTCTCGAAAGACATTTCCAGTCTATTTCGGGTCTGCACTCCGACAAATTGGAACAGAAGAGTTTGTTAATGGCTTCTTGAAATATGCATACGAAAAGTCATACTCCGAGGATTTTGGTGCAAAAGTTTATAAAATTTCAAGAGACCCTCAGGGCAATCGTCTAACTCATATGAAAATAACAGGCGGTGTTTTGAAAGTAAAAGATGCAATAGAAATACAAGGTGTTTCGGAAAAAGTTAATCAAATTCGAATTTACTCTGGTGAGCGGTTTCATACTGAAAATGAACTAAGAGCAGGAGCGGTGTGTGCTGTAACTGGTCTTACACAAAGTAGGCCAGGACATGGTCTTGGAATAGAAGCAGAGTCAACACCACCCCAGTTAGAACCAGTGCTGTCCTACCAAGTGGTTCTTCCACCAGATGTAGATGAAAGACAGATCCTTCCTAAGTTAAGAGAACTTGAAGAGGAGGAACCCGAGCTTCGAATATTATGGAATGAAGTACATCAGTCAATTCATATACAAGTTATGGGCGCTGTTCAGCTTGAAATCCTTCAATCTATTATTAAAGAGCGATATGGAGTTCTGGTTAATTATGGCCACGGGGAAATTGTTTATAAAGAAACGGTTTCAAGTGTAGCTGAAGGTGTGGGGCATTTTGAACCTTTAAGACATTATTCTGAAGTCCATTTGTTAATAGAGCCAGGTGAACGTGGCAGCGGTATGGTGTATAGGACAAATTGCAGTGAAGATATTTTGGATAGGAACTATCAAAACTTAGTCTTAACACACCTAAATGAAAAATCACACATAGGTGTATTGACTGGAGCACATGTAACAGATTTGAAAGTCACACTGGTAACTGGTCGTGCCCACAACAAACATACTGCAGGTGGTGATTTTAGAGAAGCGACTTTTAGAGCCCTTCGTCAAGGTCTTATGGAAGCACAGTCAATCTTACTAGAACCATATTATAGATTTAGGCTGGTATTGCCTGAAACAATGGTTGGCAGAGCAATGACTGATATTGATAAAATGTATGGTACATGTACTTTGGAACAGACCAATGGTGATATGGCAGTGGTTATAGGTGAAGCGCCAGTTTCTACAATGCAAAACTATCAGCAAGAAGTTCATGCTTATACAAAAGGTGAAGGGCGTTTGTCCATTTCTGTTAATGGTTATAGTGTTTGCCACAATGCTGACGAAATAATAGAAAAGTCTCAATATGATCCAGATCTTGATCCTCTAAATCCAACAGGTTCAGTTTTCTGTACCAAAGGATCAGGTTACCTTGTACCTTGGGATGAAGTCAAAGAGCATATGCACGTTGAAAGTTACTTAAAACCTGAACGAAAAATATCAAATGAGACGTCGGTACAACAACGACAAACAACCGATGAAGATTTTATTAGTTTAGAAGAAATAGATTCAATAATGAACAGCACTTCATTTGCCAATCAAGGACGGAAAAATGTATGGAAAAAGCGGGGCAGTGCCAAGGACAGCTACTATGCATCCCTATCAGGGGGGCCGAACTATGGAAAAATTGTAGGCAATGCCATGAACACCTTAGCAGCAGAGGAGTATTTACTTGTAGATGGTTATAATATTATCTTTGCCTGGCCTGAACTTGAGGAATTAGTAGACGAAAATATGGACGCGGCCCGAAACAAACTCATGGATATTTTGAGCAACTATCAGCCTATTCGAAAGTGTAAGATTATGCTGGTCTTTGATGCCTACCGTGTTGAAGGTCGGAAGGAATCCGTTCTGGATTACCATAATATAAAAGTTGTATTTACAGGGGAAGCCCAGACAGCAGATCACTTCATAGAGAAGTTTGCCCATGCCAATAAGACGAACTACCGCATTGTAGTCGCTACCTCTGATGGCCTTCAGCAGATCATCATTAGGGGAGCTGGAGCGGGCTTATTGTCAGCAAGAGATTTGAGAGAAGCTGTGTACTCTGCAGAGGAAGCCCTTGATAGAGAGCATTTGACCCAAAATAAATCGTCTTCAGGCCGACTGGAAGACACCTTGTCAGATGATGTTAGGAAAAAGCTGAAAGATACATTTAGAGACAAGTAACAGGATATGGATAATATGAATGGATAGAATTTAACAACTGAAAAACATTAACTTAGAATAATTAACGCCCTTAGTGATCAACCGATGAAGGAGTAACAACTGGTTCTCATTAGAGGCGTTTTTTGTATGCAATATTTCAGCGAAAACATATGAAGTTGCTTAGTATTTGTTCAGTGTGGTAAAAAAATGAACACAAGCACTGAAATGGGGGGAGCGAGATGAAAAATAAATTGAACAGTGAGTACTTCATGAGGTTGTTTAGAGAGTCGGCAGATGCCTATCTGATTATTGATGAAGGTACAATTACTGATTGCAATGAAACGAGTGCAGATCTTCTAAAAATGAAAAGAGAGGATGTCATTGGTCTAAAGCCTTGGGAAATATCACCCGAGTATCAGCGCGATGGTATTTCTTCGAAGGAAAAGGCTCAAATGTTTATAGATGAAGCGATTAAAAATGGTAATAACCGTTTTGAGTGGATTCATAAAAAGTCAGATGGTGAGGTGTTTTGGGCTGAAGTTGTCTTAACTGCGATTCACAATACTGACGAATCATCAACAATTCTTGTGACCTGGAGAGATATATCTAATAGAAAGCAAATAGAGTATGAGAACAATCGTCTTGTAGAGCGATTGAATCTTGCAACAGAGAATTCTCATACAGGTTTATGGGACTGGAATATACAAACAGGGAACGTGGAGTTTAATGAGGAATGGGCACATATCTGTGGGTATAAGCTGTCTGAACTGGAGCCAACGAATATTGACACATGGATGGAGTTGGCAAATCCAGATGACCTAGAAGACTCTGGGCGCAAACTAGAGGCCCACTGGCGTGGAGACACTCCATATTATGAATGCGAAGCAAGAATGAAACACAGGAATGGCCAGTGGATTTGGGTTCTTGATCGTGGTAAGGTCGTGAGCTGGACTGAAGACGGCAAGCCACTTAGGATGATAGGAACTCACACTGAAATCACTGAGATTAAGAAAAACAATCAGAAGCTAAAGAATGCCATGGAGGAAGCGCGACGTATGGCTGAGAAGGCTGCAGAAGCCGATAAAATGAAAAGCCAGTTTCTCGCGAATATCTCCCACGAAATTAGAACACCTATGAATGGCGTTATTGGATTTTTGGAAATGTTAAAAAGTACTGGCTTAACGAAAGAGCAGTACGAATACATTGGAGAAGCAACCAGTGCAACAGAACACATGATGCAGCTCATTAACGACTTACTGGACTATTCTAAAATGGAAGCAGGGGAGACAGAGCTTGAAAAGATTCCGTTTGATCTAAAAAAGTGTGTTTCTGAAGTTATGAGTTTACTTGGGCATAGGGCCGCCAGAAAGGAACTAGACTTCTATGGTGTTGTACATTCGTCCATACCAAGTGATGTCATAGGTGATCCAACAAGATTAAAACAGATTTTGATCAATCTTCTAAACAATGCGATTAAATTCACATCGCAAGGTGAGGTTATGCTTGATGTCCGTGAGGTTCAGACTGACAATGAGCATGTTGATGAGCCGTCAAAAAACGGGACGAGAATTAGATTTTCCATAAAAGATACGGGTGTTGGTATTCCTCAAAAAACAATGAAGTCCTTATTTAAGCCTTTTATGCAGGCGGACACATCCACAACGAGGTTATATGGTGGTACTGGACTTGGACTGAGTATATGTAAAAAACTGGTCGATTTAATGGAGGGAGAAATTGCGATTGAAAGTGAAGTGGGCAGGGGGACTGTTTTCTGGTTTGAAATTGACATGGAGACTACAAACGTCACTTTATCCTCAGACCAGATCGTAACTGAATTATCTATTGGGGAGGTCTTATTTGCATGCTGTGATGACTCGGATGAGAGCCAAGTATGCAAGTATATAAATGAAGTATCAAGTGATATAGAAATCGTAAATTCGAAAGCCGCTATATCGGAAATGATTTTTAGAGGTACAATGAAGTCATATGACATCATTCTTATAGACGCCTATATGCCTAATTTGAACACTGTTTTGATTGCGAGAGAGTTGAAGTCGTCAAGCATTACAAGAAATACAAAATTGGTATTATTGTGTGATCAGCTAGGTTTTCCTGGGTTTGGGAAGGAACTAACAGGCCTATATGATGGGTTTATTACTAGAGATGCAAGTCGAAGCCAGTTGTACCAAGCATTGAATGGCGTTCTGAATGATGAAGTGTTTGATGATACCCCTGTAACGCGAACAGAGCCTTATGATATGTCTAAACTTTATGATGGTTATAAGCCGAAAATCTTACTTGCTGAGGATAATGAAATCAACCAAAATTTACTGCTTACCTATTTTGAAAAGAAAGGTGTACAGTGTGATATAGCCGTTAACGGTCTAGAAGCTGTGAAAGCTGTTCAAATTGAAGAGTACGACTTAGTCCTAATGGATTGCCAAATGCCCGTATTAGATGGGTATTCTGCGACGCGAAAAATACGTTCTCTTGATGATGTTAAAGATATACCAATTGTGGCCTTGACAGCAAATGCTATGAAAGAGGAGAGAGAAAAGTGTCTTAGAAGTGGCATGAACGATTATCTGAGTAAGCCCCTTAAGTTTGAAGCTCTTGATGCGCTGATAAGAAAATATGTTCAGCCTAAAGCGGGCTCACAACAAGTTCTTGGGGGAAATTCAGACAGCTTTATTGACCAGGCCAAAAATGCGTTAATGAGCAGCTCAAGCATTAGCGAAGGGGATGTTGAACAGATATTCGCACTATATTTAGAGTCATTGCCTAAAAAACTGGAGGACTTAAGATCTTCAGTGGATACGGGCCAGTACGAGGGTATTGTTTTTCTGGCACACCAGCTGAAAGGCACATCAGGAAATTTACGTATTAAAATAATAGAAAGCAAAATGAGATTACTTGAAGAGAAGGCTAAAGAAAAAGACATTGATGGTTGCAATTATATTTTAAATGAGGTAACCAACCTGTTTAAGAACCTCTAGCCCTGCTTGTGATGACAAAAACAATAGTTAAGTGGTAATGATTACAATTCTTAATTGACAACAAGCGGGAATCCTCCTATAATTTTCTTATAAAAACTATGTATGGTACTGCAAAAGTAAACTGAAAAAATGAATATTATTCTTTGGTTCTGCTACGGATTAATAGGGAAAGAGGTTAAAGACCTCTGCAGCCCCCGCTACTGTAATAGCTGATGAAACCTAAATCACCACTGACGTAAGTTGGGAAGGTTAGGGAGTAGAATGAAGCTTAAGCCAGGAGACCTGCCAAAGAATGTTGTAACCTTATCTCGGAGGGAGGTGTTGGGGGGGGAAGAGAGCATTTATGCTATGAGTGAGCCCACAGTGGGCTTATTTTTTTGTGTGGAATTTCACAACTTGTCTGGGAGGCTTTACCAATGAAAAAGAATTTGATCTTAGTGCTTATGATGGCACTCCTTGTGTTCACTGTTGGGTGCAGTGCAGAACCACAGGAAGATGCAACAGCAGTAACTGAAAGCGAATCAACTCAAAAGGAATCATCTGAATCAAAAGACTCTGAAGCTGTTCAAGAAACACCAGTGGAAGAAAAAGATACTCTATTTGTGGGACAAACTTTCGTCACATCAGGTCTTGATCCAGCCAATGGATCTGCGGGTTGGGCATTAACGACTCATGGTATTTCTGAGAATTTGTTTACAGTGAATCAAAATGGACAACTGGTGAGCAGACTGGTTGAATCCCTTGAACAAGTGGATGACAATACATGGTCACTCTCACTTAAAGAAGGGCTTCATTTTTCAGATGGATCACCCTTGACTGCAGAAGATGTAGCAGGTGGTCTTAATAGAACAAATGAGTCAAATGGGGCTGCACAAGCAACTGTAGGTTCAATTACATATACGGCAGAAGACACGCTCACAATGACAATTGTCACAGAAAGACCAACAAAGATTCTAAAATCTATTCTTGCTGAATGGGCAAATGCGGTGTATAAAGTGAATGAGGATGAGTCCATTGTTTTCACGGGTCCATTCATGATTGCAAACCATACTCCTAATGAGCAGCTTGCACTTGATCCTAATCCATATTACCCTCAAGCAGATGAACGTCGACACATTGTGATCAAGGCTATAAAAGACAAAATGGCACTAAAAATGGCCTTTGAAAGCGGCGAGCTTGATATGGCATTCCCAATCCCGTCAGAGCTGGCCCAAAAACTGGAAGCGGATGGTCACATTATCAAAGGGCTAGATGCTGGCTATCAGTATTTTGGGTTCCTCAACCTTGAAAACCCTATTCTTACTGACCTAGAAGTGAGACAAGCCCTAAATATGGCAATAGACCGCGACCAACTCATTGAAGCCCTACACGGTGGCAATGTACCAACAGGCGCGTTTGCACACTATTTTCCATTTGCAGGTGAGGGAGAAATGACTGCGGATCTTGAGAAGGCCAAGGCTATTTTGGAGGCACAAGGCTGGACTCTGAATGCTGATGGTATTCGAGAAAAGGATGGTACAGTGCTGTCGTTGAAGGTCGTAACATATCCTCAACGTCCTGACCTAGTGACTATGTCCCATGTTATCAATTCTCAGCTTAAGCAGTTGGGTGTGGATGTGGAAGTTGAAATATCAGAGAACATTGGCAGTGTTGCAAAAGAGGGTGCTTTTGACTTGATGCTTTACGCACAGCACACAGCGCCAACTGGTGAACCTTCATTCTTCCTGAATCAGGTTTTCCGTTCTAATGGTCCAAATAATTACGCAAATTATAAGTCAGAAGCCTTTGACACGAAATTGGATGAGCTGGGAGCTTCTATTGCAGAGGACGACGTGATAAAGGCTGCCGTTGAAGCACAGGCTATTCTCATGGAAGACCTTCCTGTTTTATTCCTTGTAGATCCACAGTGGCATGTTGGCTTGTCTCAAACTGTAGAAAACTACGAACCTTGGGGTGCTGACTACCATATTATTCGACAGGATCTGGGGCTGTAAGAGTTTTTACAGTTGGTTCAAATTGACTTTTAAGATAAGAAATCAAGGGCAGTCTTTCGGGCTGCCCTTTTTAGTGAGGAGGGGATGATGTGCTTTTTCTTTTGAGAAAAAATAACCAAGGGCATAGTAATGGCTATAACAATTTCAGTGGTTGTATTCACTTGTGTGCGGCTTTTACCAAGCTCTCCAGCAGAGATTCTCCTAATGACCTATGGCCTGCCCAACACCCCTGAAAACATAGCCAGACTGCAAGTCCAGTGGGGGCTCGACGCCCCGATCCTTGTTCAGTATGTCCGTTGGTTCAGTCATTTTCTGAAAGGGGACTGGGGCATATCTTACATGTCAAAGAAACCTGTGTTTGATGAACTGCTTGTTCGGGGACGCTACTCCCTATTAATTGGAATGGGCGGGGTTGTTGCTGCATCTGTAAGTTCATTTTTCATGGGCTATTTGGCAGCGCTTAAGAAAAATGGTCTGGTGGATCATTTCACACGTTTATGTTCTCTTTTGGTTCAGACAATACCGAGTTTTGTGATGACAATTATGATCATTTATGTACTTGGTGTAAAAATGAAAATGGTTCGCTTTTTTACAGGAGATGGTCGAATTAGCATGAGTCTGGCCTGTTTCGTTGTGGCGTTTTATGCTTTTGGCGAAATGGCACGACTTGTACGAAGTCGGTTTAGGGAAATAATGTCCGAAACATATGTTGTTGCAGCAATATCACGGGGTTTTCATCCTGCATATGTCCTAATACGAGAAGGGTACAAGCCTGTTCTATTCAGCCTACTGGCAGCTGTTCAATCCAAAATGGCTTGGGTTATTGGAGGGACTGCCGTGGTAGAAATTGCTTTTGGTATTCCGGGCGTGAGCCAGTTCCTTGTCGAAAGCATTAAATATAGGGATTACAACGTTATCCAGTCATACATATTATTTATGGCAGCTTGGATGTTTTTTGTACACCATGGTGTTGGGGGCGTACTTAAGCTTTTAGACGCATCCGTCAAATTAAGAAGGGCGGGAATGTGATATGAGTGTACGAAATTGGACTTTGAGTTTAATAATAGGCTTGCTTTTGATTATTTGGCTGATGGCCCCTAGATATGATACGGATATAGTTATGTTGGGACAAACGTTTTTGCCCATGTCTACAGACAATGTCCTTGGCACGGACCACTTGGGACGTGACGTGTATTCCCTAATTATTGCTGGTGGTGTCAGGACTTTGCAGGTCGTTTTTTATCAGTTCTATGGTTTCCCTTCTTATGGGTGGATTTACTGGACTTATAGCAGGGTATTTTGAAGGCTATTTTGAAACATTTGTGCAGACCATAATGGACATGATTATGATCATACCTGCCTTTATACAAGCGCTGATCGTGAGCGCAGTCATTGGGATTAATCCCATGGTCATTGGACTGGTTTTAGGCATCGCCAACTCGGGGGTCTATTTTAATCAGGTGGTGGCTTTGACAAAATCAGAAAAAGAGCAGGAACATGTTCTTGCAGCAAGGGTATTGGGAGCAAGACCAATTCGAATAATGAGGCAGCATATTGGCCCCTTCTTACTTAAACCTGTCCTCACTCTTTTTGGAAACCGAGGAAGCCTAGTGACAATTCAATATGCCTCCCTTTCTTTTGTTGGCCTGGGCACAGACTTGACTGAACCAGACTGGGGTGCTTTGTTGTTTCAGTACAGAGTCTACAGTATAGAGTACCCAATGCTTATTGTATGGCCCTGTCTGGCGATCTTTATGCTGGCCGTATTTTTCCAGCATGCATTTGATGACTATGAAACCCTGGATAGGGAAAGAGGGCATTTATATGAGTGATCTTTTGCTTCAAATAGAAGATTTATCCGTCGGATTAAAAGATAATAAGGATTCTAATCCTCTAGTAAACAAGCTCTCCTTTAAGGTAAAGCGAAATCAGATACTGGGGCTTGTTGGTGAGTCGGGGGCTGGTAAAACCCTAACAATGATGGCCATAGCCAACCTCTTGTCTCAAGACTTGTTTTGGACTTCTGGAACAGTCGATTATATAGGGACTAACAATGAGAGGCTACATCTAAGTGAACTCAGAATGAAAAAACGAAGACGAGAAACCTGTCGTATTATGGGAATTGTACTACAGGATGCCATGGGAAGTTTTAATCCATATAGAAAAATTGGTTCACAGTTTGTATCGACATTAAGGTTTCGAAGAAAGCTGACAAAACAGGATGCCATTTCAGAGACCTTGGAATGGATTAAGCGAGTTGGCATTCACGATGCGAAGAGCATTATGAATACATATCCCCAACAGCTTTCAGGTGGTATGCGTCAGCGACTGGCCATTGCCCTTGTTATGAGTTATAAGCCAGAGCTTATTCTCGTAGATGAGCCAACAACGGCTCTCGACACCATTAACCAAATGAATGTCATTCATTTAATGAAAGATCTAGCAACTCAAACGGGAACAGCCATGCTGTATATCACCCATGACCTTGGTGTGGTTGCACAACTTTGTGATGAGGTTATGGTACTAAGACATGGAAAAAAAATAGAGATAGGCCAGGTGGATACTGTATATAGAAAGCCTCAGCATCCATATACAAGGTCTTTGCTTGATCAGGCTCAGCAGATTTTGAAACCACCCACTATAAAGTAATGGGTGGTTTTTTTTATGGCATTGACAAGTAGGCCAGAATATAAGAAAATGAAGTTAATATAAAATTGTACTAACTACAAATTAGGTTAGTACCATGCGGTTGAAAGGAGATTTACAATGTTATTACTTCACTACCCATCTTGAACAAGCAGCAGAAAAGCCAAGGCTTGGCTTGATGAAAACAATATTGCTTATGAGCTTAGACTCATCCATAAAGACAATCCGAAAGCGGATGAAGTACGTGAATGGATGAACCTTAGCGGACTTGAATTAAAGAGGTTTTTCAATACCAATGGGAAGCTTTTTAAAGAAAACAACTTAAAAGAGCGTTGGGATTCTCTATCAGAAGAGGAACTGCTTAAGATCCTTGAAAGTGATGGTATGATGCACAAAAGACCAGTTCTTGTTGGAGAAGACTTCGCACTGACTGGATTCAAGATAAAAGAGTGGGAAGAGAAATTTAGCTTATAATAGAATTGAGTTAGAGTTCGTATGGGAAAATATTGATGAGTAGAAAAAAATCCCCACTTGCAAAATAGAAAAACATCAGTTATACTTCACACATAAACAAAAACTAACAAACAAGAGGTAATTTTATGAGTGTGCAGGTTCAAAACTAATAGAATTAAATATTTCTTAAAGGCATTATGCAATGCGAGATACGTGTATCTAACGATACATGTACTATTTGTTGTACCTTTAAGATTAATTCAGTTAAGAACCGTTATATCTGCTTATAAATTTTCCCTGAATGAATAAGGGCATCTTGTAGTTTTTATTTGCTAACATAACCGTGCTTGCACGGTTTTTTTGTAC
>JDSF01000127.1_pt1 | contig 57652 bp, 76 predicted proteins | sample 199441 | NCBI WGS metagenome assembly JDSF01 (sample SAMN02592751, study PRJNA231836) | bioreactor metagenome | isolation source: continuous culture bioreactor denitrification-DNRA | place: Germany: Bremen
CCTAAAAAAGTGGGTACGCAAAGCGCCCCACATGACATTGTGTTTTTTATCAACTTGTTTTCCAAGCTTCAGTGTAATAAAAAAGAAGTAATAGGACACTCGGTTTTCACGCTACAGCAGCTACTCTTTTCATGAAACTTTCCTTCTAAGCCAACTTTTTCACGTTTCAGGCCTCGGAACTTCACACACCAACCGACGTCTTTAATTCCCCTTATAAATCCGTTCGTTTCGTGATGCAACATCTAACGCCGTGAGTGCCGACGTCGATCTACTATTTAAGAGTTCTCAAAAACTCTTTTACCCTTGCATCGCATGGTCGGGATAAGTCATTCTCTCCAGTGAAAACACGATATTCCCTTTCAAACATTTCTGATCCTGAAATTTCAATTATTTCACCATTCTCATCATATTTCAAACCTTGAGTATACTCCATCATATTGTGCAAAGAGTCAATGAATACCCCTTCATTATATTCTTTTGTCCAAACGATATTCCAAGAGTGAGGCAAGTCGCCAACATAACCAGAAACCATAGATACGTTTAATCCTAGATCTTCTCCCAAAGCATTGTATAGACTTGCATATTCCAGACAATTGCCATACCCTTCAGTTATCATAACCTCAACACTTCTTCTATATCTATCTATAACAGGTTTAACATTTATGCTATTAATAGCCTTCATCAATAAATATGATCTTTCAGTTTCATTTTCAACGCCTTGAAGTCCATTAATAGATTCTAACATTTCTTTGTACTCTGGTTTATCCTTAAAGTCATTTACATCATTCGCTATTGAGTTGATGTAAAACTCAATAATATCTTTTCTTTTGACATCGTTATGTAGCCTTACGATGTCACGACTTCGATCACAGTATCTAGGTACAAACTCCACCAAAAGATTCATGTTAGTGTATTCCGTTGTCGTAGGATCAACAAGCTCGTCTTCTATTACATTAACATCAATCAAAAACTTGTACCCTGACAAAGTTATCGAATCAGTCGGCATAATAAAATTATTTGATATCGCGTTTATTTTTTACAAAGTGATACTTACTTAAATCCTCATATTTGAACATGGGATACATGTTGCTAATGTCCTCAACAATTTCCTCAATACTTTTTTGTTGTATTGTAAAACGTCCTCATATAGTCTTCAGCATTTTCATCTTGAAGTGACTTGATTTCTATGTGTTTTTCACATGACGTTTGAAAATACTCCGAGACGTTAACAATATCAATAAAATCATCAACCGATTCTATTGGAATCAAAAATGTAGAATTAACAGCACTACCACCATTAATAACTGCTTCACATGTTTCAAATGTGATTGCTGTTTTCCCCTCTTTTTCAGTCGTTGCATTGCAGGCGGATATTGTCAGTAAGCACACAAACAGAAGTAATAATTTAAGTGTTTTTATTTTTTTCTCTTTGACCATTATATTTTGCCCCTTTGCTGTTCTCCATATAATTTTTTGGTCCACGACGGCGCATTTCCAAGAGTTTGATAGCCATTTCAGTTTATAATTTCACTATTATCCATTATTCAACCTGTGGCTCCATGCACGCCACCATCAATTTCGCATTGTTCCTGGTTCTTCAGAATAATATCACAAGCTACAGTCATGTCATTGTTCGGTCTTTTTATCTGCAGATGCATGGATCCAGTGGAAGCTTATTCAGATTTCCTGGATATTTAAGACTAATTCTATTGTTTTTTATTAAAAAAACGCGAACGGCATTTCACTTCAAGAAAACCACTCGTTCGTGTTTATACAATTCATAGTCTTCTTAAAATTCACTAATGCAATCACGACAAATATTCTTACCTTTATAATTTACATTATCACGAGCATTCCCACACAATATACAGCAAGGCTCATATTTTCTTAGTATTATTGTATCGCCATCCACAAATACCTCTAATCCATCATCTTTCTTTATATGCATAACTTTTCTAAGTTCTTTAGGCAGTACAACACGACCAAGCTGGTCCACTTGTCTAACTATTCCTGTTGCTTTCATTTATCTTAAATCCTCTTCTCTTTTTCAATCATTATCACATAAAATGACCACTTCAATTAAATTTGTAAGACTCAATTAAGTAAAAGCACAGCCATAGCCGTGCTTTTTAATCTCTAAATCATGTAGTCTGCAAGGTTTATTTTCTGACGTTCGCAGAACTTATTAATTTTTGCTTGTTGCTTCTTAAAATACCCATCAAATGTTGTTTTCATTTCTTTCATCAGAATCGGATTACCCTTAATAAAGTTAAGGAGATATTCAATTGAGGCGATATCCTTATCTTTCTTTTCCTTTGTCTTGCGAATGTCATTGATGAACATTTTTTGTAGGACATAGGCTGCAGGGTTGGTATAGTGACCTTAACATCTTCCCATTCCACTTCAATAACATTGTCCCTAAACATGGAGAGTTCACGCAACATTTGCGCTTTTATGCCAAACTGTTCGAATTTATGAGGATTATCACCCTGTTTTCCAGTTTCAGACGCTAGGAACTCGACAAACATAATCATATCATCTTCAAAATCTTCATGAAAAACTTCATATCTCTCATATTCCTCAGGCCAACTCGCATTGAACTTGTATCCAAGATCTATTAACAATTTTGAGATATCCTTAGGTTTAGAAAATTTCTTTGCCTTCGATCTTTCTTTTAAGAGGAAATCAAGGTCCTTTGTACGTAATGTCGGCTTGAACTCCTCAATTACTCCTGCCTCTTCATATAGGACCTCTGCCCATGATCCGATCAACACGAAGTGCTTTAAAACTTTCTTGTCCTCAAGTTCGTGCAGTAGTTCCTTAAATTTATCTCTCTGTTCTTTTGTCATATTTCTCCTTAATCCTCAAACACCTCAAGAAATGCCTCAATAGCACGTTTTTCACGTTTCAAACTCTTAATGCGTTCCTCAAGAAGCTTCCGGCGCTCTACTTTGCGTTCAACTTCCTCAAATTCAATTTTCTTAATATAAACAGTAACAACCTTGGCCTCTTCACGAAACGCCCTATACGGATATTTGCGGCCATTGATATGCTTGTAAACAATGACACCTTTCGGAAGTTCAGCAATTTGCCCTATGACCATATCAATCTGACGTTCTAGGTTGTCATTTTGTTCTCGCATTACAACAACTGATGCTGACATGTTCAATTCCTCCCTTCATTTATAGTACTTCTACTAATATTATCGGTAAAACCCATCTAAATCTTTAACCAACATATGCGCTTTTCACCCCACCCATGTTGGTTAATTATCTTATTTTAATTTTAACCAACATTATGGCAAAAGTCAAGTAGCTTGTTGGTTAAGGAGTCTTTGAGCCAAATTGTGGACCAGATCGGTAGTCATGCAGTACACACAATTATATGCATAATTTTCGTATTTTCATTTTTTAAGCCTTTTTTTGATCGTTTTTTCGGACCAAATGAACTATGCACACTTTTCAAAAACACACAAAAAAACGGGTTAAAAACGCATTTTTCTTGTTTTCCAGTACCTGGTCCAGCTTTTATAAGAATACAACAAGGAATTGAGATCATATCAAAACCGGATAAGGTTGATCTACTATCAGTACCTCAGACCGTAAGTCCTGAGTTATAAGTCTATGAAGAGACACAACATGCGTCTCCCTTTTATAATGTCCTACTATGGATTATGGAGCTTTTCGCAATTCAGTGTAATGTAATTCTATTAATGGGACACTCGTTTTTTACGTTGCAGCTGCAGCACTTTTTCAGGAATTTTCGTTTTAAGCCGACTTTTTAACTTTTTAAAGCCTTAACCGGCCCTCTCTCAGATTTGCCCCTTCAGGCTTCACACCGTCTTGTATGACTCGACTTTTTGAAAAGGCCATACTAAATGGCCTATCATGGCGCATTTTCAAGGGTTTAAAGGTTGTTTTAATTTTAACCAGGACTCACTTTTTATGCTTTAGCCTGCAGCGGCATGCCCAGCAGCACGGATTTTATTGTGCCTGGTTCTTCAGGATAGAAACACATGCAGTAGTTATGACATTGTTCGGTCTTTTTATCTGCAGATCCACGGATGCACCGCGGAGCTTCTTCAGATCTCCTGGGTTTTTTAGACAAATATGAATGTTTTCACAAAAAAAACACGAACTCAATTTTTCCTGAAGAAAATTTAGTTTCGTGTTTTTGAGCCTATTCAATTCAATAGACTTTTACTTCGTCAGCGTTAATTGCTTCTTTATGCTGCCCAGTTCATCCCAAAAGTCACTGTATGGATTCGCTACTTTTAATGACCAAATGACTTCAACCATCTTCATGCCCTGGTCAACATTATGTTTTCTAAATGTACTTGTTTGAAAGCTGTCATATCCACTTGATCCTGAGGATATCATAAATCCTATCCTGTTCTTATTTTTTGTAAGTTTATCATGATTGGATGGCTTCTCACTAATCGCTTTTGATAAGCTCCCCTGGTATCTGATCTTTGTAGCTCCGTTATTAAATGCAGCAACGATTTCACCTCTATTAATCGCTATGTGTATCTCATCAATAACCTTTTCTTCACTAAACGATCTCATATACTCCTTAAACGTATAACCATTAAACTGTGATCTTTCAAGACTCTCAATTTCCTCTTTAGCGACCAGATATTCATTCCTCAATTCCGTTTTCAATTGCTTCATATGTGAAATTCTTCGTTCAACAATTGATATATCTTTCATGTTTTCTTCACTCATTAATTGCACCTCACCTCATAGTCTTCGTGTCCTAATCTTAAGATGCTGTTACACAAAATACTAGGGAAAAGTCTTTCCCTTTGACATCCTGTGTATCTCAATAATGATCGAAAATATCCCACTTTGGATTATGGCGCTTGCTACAACACCAGTGAAATATAATTTACTTAATGGGACACTCCGTTAAGTGTCCCACAACGAAAAATTTATTTAGTATCCATATTTCTCTATATCTCTGCTTATTAAGCCAATGTTATCCTTTAGTCCTTTTTTCAACAGTTTCGAAGAAATTCTCGACATCACGCAATCCCTGTAAAGCAAATTCATAATCACAGTTTTTGAGGAAACTTTCTATGATCTGTTTTTTTTCCTTCACCATTGTTCGTGACTTCTACAACTAGTGAATTTTCAATACAATATATCTTATTATTGTATTTGTCTTTCCCTACAATTGGCCCTCGTACTGTTTGCCAATCCGTGTCCTTGTGAAAGAAGTAGTAGTTGTTTTCTTTAATGTACTTAATTATTGGAGTTAGTGAATTATAATAATCCAAAAATCCAGCACTCCTTTTTTTATGCAGTTCCTCTTGCTCTTTACGAAGCTTTGCAAGCTCAGAACCACATTCTTCAACTTGCTTTTGTAAAGCTTCACGATCCATGTTTAAGTCCAGTTTCAAATTACATCCTCCTTTACCATTCGGTTGTTCATTTGCACATACTACATAATTATTCGGTAAATATTGAGAACATCCTTTCAATTATACAAATCGTCTATGATTTGTTATGTTACTATCCCTGTTTTCAATTAGAACTTGTCTAAATATCCCATATTAAATTATGAAGCGTTATTCAGCTTCAGTATAAGATTACTAAAGTAATGGGACACTCGATTTTTACGATGCAGCGACAGCCCTTTTCATGAAATTCCCCTTCTAAGCCGACTTTTTTCATTTTTCAAAGTGTTCTCCGGCTCTTTCTCTGAATTGCCCCTTCAGGCTTCACACCGTCCTATATGGCTCGACTTTTCGATCACCCCATACTAAAGCAAGGGTGTTTTCGGTCTGTCATGGCGTATTTTCAAGGGTTTAAAGGCTATTTCAGTTTGGATTTGGACCAAGTTTTCCACTGCAGCTATCAGCGCCATGCCCCGCAGCACTGGTTTCGTTGTTCCTGGTTCTTCAGGGTAAATTCACATGCTGCAGTCATGACATCGTTCGGCCTTTTTATCTGCAGATCCACAGATCCGGTGCGGAGCTTCTTCAGATCTCTTGGATCTTTGATGTCCTTTTGATTGCTTCCACTAAAAAACACGAACTATGTTTTTCCTTAAATAGAATCATAGTTCGTGTTAATAGACCAATTTATTTATTACTCGCTTTTAATATATTTAAAATCAACTGTCTGTGCATTATCTTCTAATGTTAAAAAAAACACCCTTCGCCGAAGAATCATTTAGTACATATCCTGGAATCTCTTTACTCTCTATTGTTTGATACTGCATTTCAAGTTCCTCAATTATTTCAGAACTAATGGTAGATCCATTTTCATCTAAGTAATTAACAGTCACAGTTCCTGGAATAACACTAACCACAAGCGTTGACTTAGTGTATGGTGAGTTGATACCAAATGCCAACATATCAATCTGTGTTGTTCCGCTTCTGAGACCTTTCACATTTAACCCCTCTATTGTCACTATCGAGGGATCTTCTACTCGAAACTCATCTGTCTTTCCATCATACATTTTTCTGAAATGGTCATATGTGGACTTTATTGTTGGATTTTCTTCAAATGTCTTCCCATCCGTTGTTTGAACATCAACGATCGGCATTCCCAATGCTTCACCTAAACCGATTGTCATTTCTGTACGATCAATAGGCTGCCTGTCATCATCATGGAACTTATTTACCCACTGCTTGTAAGTACCATAATCAAAGAAATGAATTGATTCCAGCTTACCTCGCATCTCATCCTCATAAATTCCTGAAATATAGTTTCCTTGAACACCTAGGTCATTCAGGTTATCTAGAACTGGATACAATGCATCAATATTTGTTACGTAATTATATGATATGTCTATACTTTTTAATGTTGGATACGATCCAAGAATTTCGACATTCATTAACAAGTTACTTCCAAAGCCTACATTCCAGATATTCGGCATTCCAGATAGCCTTGAAATATCTTTCAAACCACATTTTACAATTTGTAGATTCTGCATACTTGTCCAGCTGTTCTCAGGTATTGTTTCAACTTTTGCATTCGACAAATTCAAGTCTTTGAGATTGCCTAAATTAGCAATCGGTGTGATATCTGAAATACTATGATTGTTCAAATATAGTTTCTCAAGATTCTTTAAGCCCTTTAGTGGTGTAAGATCAGTAACATTTGAATAGTTTACCCATACACGATCCTCATAACTCCCAGTCCCATTAAGGTTCAAATTTGTTAGATTTGTCAGGTTTTCTAATCCTTCTAAACTGTTTAACTTATTTCCTGCAAACATAAGATATTCCAAGCTTGTCAGATTTCTTAGAGGTGATAAATCAACAATATTAACGTTATTATGTAAAGTTAGAATTTTAAGTTCACTTAATCCACCTATTGGAGAAAGATCTGAAATATCATTGTCACTCAGTACAATTCTATACATTGATTTCTTTTCTAGTATCTGCAATCCTTCAATAGACTTAATATCTAAACCACTAAGTTCCAGTTCTGAACTTTTCACTTTTTGAACATCCGAAGATATAATCTTATCTGACACATCTAACCCCATCCATTTAGCAAAAGCTTTTGCTAGGTTTGCATCAGGAAAAATATCACTTATAGCTTTAGACTCCGTATAGTTGATAGTTTCAATTGATTCAGCATACATACTCGGAGATACTAGTCCCAAAATAATGCACGCTGATAAAACCAGTGTAGTTACTATTTTCTTACCTTTAATCATTCATTCGCCTCTTTCTCTAATCTTTTCATGGGAATTCTGCTTTCATAAACTCCATTTCCACCAACAGATGCCTAACTTCAACACTCTAGAGTATTTCTTATAAACTAATACCAGTATGATTCACCACTCACTGAATTTCAAGATTTTTCAGTTTTAATCTACCCCAGTTTTATGCTGTAGTCTGCAGCGGCATGCCCAGCAGCACCAGTTTCCATTGTTCCTGGTTCTTCAGGATAAAAACACAAGCTGCAAACCTCCATTGTTCAGCCTTTTTATCTGGAGATACTATATGTATCAACTCATTAGATTTGTAACATTTAATTACAGTTTATTGCTAAGAACCTTTCCAAGGTTTTCATTTAGTGTTGCAATAGCATCTCTTGTATCTTGAGTGTATGTATCGATGTAAGACAAGTACGATAAATTAGAGTTATCATCCAGCTTACTACTGATTGTCTTTAGTTCGCTCAGAATTTCCTTCTGGATCTCAAGCATTTCTCTTTCAAATTCGGTCATTGTTATTCTCTCCTTTTTCATTTAAATGTCTTTGGGTGGTTCTGGGATCTCCATCCAATGAGTGATTTCTGTATATTTAAAATCTGTAACCCAGAAGTCTTTATCAAAGTAATAACCAAGCCTAGCCGTGGACATTCTTTCTATCGTGTGCTTATCACCACAGCGTACCTCTTGGGTTGCAGAAACAAGAACAACACTCTTTAGGGGTGGTAATTGATCCTTAACAGATATCCACTTCATAATATGCACCGCCTTTGTCTAAACGTTGCTTTTAACTAGAATTGTTACATTTGCTTACTCGTAATACCAATCATCGTCACTCTTTGGTTCTTCATCATATGGAGTTGCATCAGCCAGTTCCTCACTAGTGCAGAAATCTTCATCTTTAGCAGTTGATTCTTCATGACCGCATGTATCGCATTTATAATCATGACATAGGTAATCTACGCCCCCATGATGTTCAACGTCTACACGATGAATATATTTCTTATCAAGAACCAATTTTCCATCCTTACATGCATTGCATTGAACATCGGAATTACCTAGATCATCGTACACAGACTTTATGTAGTTACTAGAAAACTTAACCATGCTTTATCCTCCCTATTCATTTACCTAACGACACGTGGCTCAACATTATCATGTACCGCAGCACATTTCGGACACAGAATATTATTGTCCAGTGAAGCTGCATAAACAATATCACCAGATTGGAAATCCACCGTACAACTCTGACAGTAATTTATTCCTGTTTTCGGGACTAAAGCGTATTGATGTTCAAGTTCATCAAATCCGTTCTGAAATTGATCCTTATTGTTCCATGCACAATCAACATGCTCTCTAAGAATATCCATAATTTGATCAAAAGATGGCATCCACTTCATTTTACTCATGTTGCGACCTCCCTTTTGTCTAATACCAATTAATGTATGTTGCAAAATACCAATAACCGCACTCTTGTCTTTTCCTCTAATTGTCTTCGTCACGCCAGCCAACATATGCTACCTGATTGCCATCCATTCGACTTTTTACTCTATAACACTTGTGAAACTTGCTGATATAGTTGTCTGGTCGTCTACATTCTACAAGTGTTCCATAGTGTAGCCCTAGAGTGAAATACTGACTATCGTTCCAATACAAGCGTACCTTTGTAATGTAAAAATCATCAACTTCTACCTTCGTGATCTTCACTGTACCTTTCAACTCGAAACTTTGAAAATATAAGTCAGGTAAACCGTATTGATCAACATCATTGACTAATTGTGTTATTAATTCATTTACATCTGCATCAGATGGATTGTGACCATACTTGTCTCTAGTGGAATAAAATGATTTTTGCTTACGAATAACATCACGCAGCCATTCTGCACGATTTTGATAATCATGCTTTTTAAGCAATTCATCAAGTTCCTTCAAACCGCCCTGATCTTCAATCCAGATTGAAAACTGACTGTTCAAAGCTTCATTAATAAACTCACCACGTCCGTTCATATCAGCTCTTTGAATAAGCTCATTTAAATCATTGGCATGTTCTTTGCTCAAATCACAAAAGCTCAATCCAGTCTTAATCTGGATCTTTACTGTGGTTGCTTTTTCCATAAACTCACATCCCTCTCTATAACCTATACAAGGTTATATTATAACCCTATATAGGTTATGTCAAGCATTTTTTTCTATTCAGTACTTTCGTAATGTCTCACTGTAATTTACGGGCCATGTAGCCCCTTTAGTGAAATATAATTAACATGATGGAGCGCTCTCTTTAAAGTTCCTGAATCATACAGATTTTGTACTCTAAAAACGAAAAATTTTAGAACAATCTGATAGCCAGTTAATCATATTAACCAGGTGACTTTCTTTTGACGTTCCTACTTTAAGGTGGCTGGTTATGCAGTTCTTACCTTTGGTCCCTTTCTATCTTTAAGGTTTTCAACAATTTTTTTTCATATGGTTATTAGCAGCCTTTTGAGCAAGCATGCGATCCTCTTCTGACTCAGCTTCATCTCCCATAATTCCAACAAACTGACTTACTTTTAAACCTAAGTAATCTTGTATTTGCTGATCCGATCCAGTTTGTGTCACAAGATAATAACTTAAAACAGAATCCTCTTGACCCATTCTATGTGCACGATCCTCAGCTTGCGAATGTACTGCAGGCGACCAATCCAACTCACCAAACACAACACAGTTAGCTCTCTGTAAGTTAAGACCTGATGCGGCTCTCATTGATAAGCAGCACAGGTTGCTTCTACCGTTCATGAATGCATCTTCGGATTCATCTTTTTTGTTTCTGAGTTTGACGTCCAGTTATAAATACTGGATTGTAGTCCATTAGTTTCTCATGATAAATATCAAACACCGCATGATGATGAGCACACAAAATTACTTTGTCGCCACTTTCTAGTAACATCTGAACAAATGCTGCTACATCTGGAGCTTTCGCAATTCCAGTCGCTTGCCTAGTCTCTTCAATAATCTCCCTAGTTAATCGACCACGTTTAAGAACATCTTTGCAATTATCTAGCTCGGTTACCTTCTGCATCGCATCATAGATTAAATTATCGAATGTCTTCTCATCTGCATCTACAAACTGTACAATTCTTCGTTTTGGTGGCAGTTCTTTCAACACTTGATCTTTAGTTCTTCTCAACAACAATCCTTCACGTCTTAAATACTCGCCTAAGATATCTGGATCACTTACTAAATCCGATCCATATCCACAGCACCACTCCCGAGTAAAGGACTCCCAATCTCTCATACAGTGAAATTCAATTATATTCATTATATTCCATATTTCACCACCTTTGTTATAGATCGGAGTACCAGATAATCCGATTACATTTTCCGTCTTCTCCGCAAGCAATGATGCTGCGCTATACTTCTGACTCTCTTTCCTTCGTAAGTCTTGAATTTCATCAAATATCACTGTTGAAGCACCTATCTGTGGTAAAGCTTTCATCCATCCTCTCAAAAGACCATAATGGATGATATAAATTTGTGCTTCAGGTAGATGATATGGCTTGAGGCCTTTAATAACGTGTATCTTTGGAATGTTATTAGACTCCATCAGACTCACATTTTCTCCAACCATTGGCGACACTCTCAGTATCCTTTCAATCTCCTTTTGCCAATTCGTTCTTAGATGTGGTGGTACAACAATGATCGCTGGCCATTGATCAATATGAGATAAAAATGCCAACGCTTGAACAGTCTTCCCAAGACCTTGTTCATCTGCAAGAAGAGCTCTGTTATTATGAAGTAGAAATCCCAACCCTTCTTGTTGAAAGTCTCGAAGTTCAAGAGTAAACTTTGTTGGTTTACAAAATGCTTTTACTGGATTCAGATTGATTTTCTCTCGTCTAAGCACATGAGCTTTTGTCTTTTCAATACTTTGTTTCCATCTTTCAGGATCTACAACTTTTAATGGATATCTAAGCATCAACCAATTTAGATCACCGTTAGTTCTTTTACTTAATGCAAACCGAGCATGCCCTTGACCTTTACCACTACTCCCCGGAAATAACCTTTTCGCCATTTGACATACGATTGGATCACCATCTATGATCCAATCACCATCTTCATATCGAAGAGTACCGTAATAGTGGTTGACGCTCCCGGGTTCTCGAAGATAATCAGGTAATACGATTGTATTCATATTGCAATCCCCCAAAGTCTATTTAGATTAAAGGTCATACAAGGCTTTCCGTTTAACCTTGACGGGATATTTATGCTCCTCTCGCTGACCAATAGTAATTCCGTCACATTTTTTATGCCCAGCATATCTTTCAAGCTGATTGATAACTGAATATGTATTTGGCTTGCCTCTTTTCACTTCAATTCCAATACCACCTGATATTAAGAAATCAATTCTATTTCGAGGTGATAGTTTCACTTCTTTTTCGAACTCTATCTCAGCATCGCTTAGTGCTATAGCTATTTGATCTTGGATTGTATACTCAACTGAGTTAGCTTTGATTCTAATTTTGTTCAGCGCTTCTATAACTTCTGATAACTCATGCTGTTTTACATTGTCAAGTAAATCCAAGCTTCACTCACCTTCCTCCAAATTGCACGAGATGCATTTTTCGTTCTGCTGCTCTTTTTTATTTTCTTCCCAAACTGCATCAAGCACTGCTTTTGTGTCTTTGTTAGTCATTACATATCCGCAACTCTGACATTTTGGTTGGCTATCTTTATTGTTTTTGAATACAGGAAACTCTTTGCACCCAGGACAACGCATATCATATATTTTCAAATTTTCACTCTCTTGAACACTTTTGATACTCCAACCGTGTTCGGAATGTACAACTTCACCATTTTTCTCTAATTGCTTAACAGCTCGTTCAGTTTGCATATATCCAGAGCGTAACTTCCTTTGCAAATCTATCACAGTCACTGGTTGTAATTGTTGAATAGCCTCTTTCACCATTTGATTACTTAATTCCATGTTATTCTCCTCCGTTTCTTATTTATGCGCAGCTCTCACGCAGTTTCATGATCTCAATTGGTTTCTCTCCAACATCTGATTGCCTCAATGTGCAAACGACGATTTTCACTTTTCCAAAATCAAATCCAACAGGACTTACTTCGCCAGCATAGTACACCTGGCACTTATCGGTTAATGCTATCAATGGCATTAGGTACTCCAAGTTGACTAAGAGCCCAGTGCCGACAGGAATCCATGCTTTCCCATAGTGATCAACCTCTTGTTTCTCATCAAGTATCAACCTTCTCAAGTCAAATGTTGTTGATTGATACTCATCACTTTCAAAAGTTCTCGCCATAACAGCATCTACATTCTGCTTCATGCTAACACCAGTCGGAGGATTGATCGTAAACTCGTCACCATCGAGTTTCAAAAGACAATCCTGGAAAGCTTCTGGTATGTCAGAATCTATCCTTACTGTGGCATAGCCGTTGACTGACCAAAGCTGATTCTTTGTTGTTTCAATGTATTGCAACAAAGGTCTGACTTCACAATCTTTCGTAAAGTAATGAGCCATCATAAGCTGCTCTTCGAAAGAATTCATTGAGTTGATGCTTAGCAACAATTCATTCTTTTTCACTTGTTCCTTGATCCTCTTATTGTCGATCAATTCTTTTTTCAGCTCTATAAGCTCACTCTCAATTGACTCATTGGCTTCAACCAACTCGTCAATTGCTACTTCATTTTGATAATGCTCTTTTTCAAGAGCAATGATTTCCTCTCTAACCTTAGGATCTTCTTTGAGGCCTTTTAGGAAACTCATTCGTCTATTCTGAGAATCATTAAGTATCATTTTGCACCTCCCGCACTAATGAATCATTAGACAACTAATTTTATTTGCGTTCCATTTCCTCACTTATTCTACTGTTCTAACCATTCGAAATACGACATTCCACCACTAAACTCAATATGATATTCTTTGTATTTGTTCCATGTATCAGAATCGTTAACTCTCACAACTTTAGTATCACCGCCAAGTGCTATTGAATTTCCTTGTTGGTCTGTAAAAATCCAACCATCACTCTCAGCTGCAGACTTCACGAATGAATTTTTTATTTTCCATACATCTTGAATTATTCCACCAGAACTATTGAGAACTACATAATCCCCTTCAGTTGTAACAAACAAACCACCGTTAAAATCAGCCTGTGTCTTTGTAGATGCACAACCACTTATGAGCAAAATACTAACCACCATTAAAATCATAATTTTTTTTCATATTTCATTCTCCATTCCTGCGCTTCGCGCTAATGTCATCTTAGTAAACGTTAGCTCTCTTCGTCCAAGCTAGCGTGTTTCTTTCTTTATCATGAATCAATGAATCTTTACCATCCTCATTAATCAACTCTATCAAGTAGTTAAAATCAAGTGAATTAGCGTAGCTCGTTGAGAAACGTCTATCTGTTTCTAATTTATATTTTTCAAGATCAATCAGCACTTTTTTTTAGAGCATCCTTGTTTTTTCGAATGTTAACTTCTAAACTTAGCACACCTCCAGATTCGTAACTTTCAATATCATCCCAAGTCATTTCATTCAAAATATCTGCTAAAGTCTCTCGATTCAACTCTGTAAAATCGATGAGCTTATACTGTTTAAGTTGTGTACGCTTTTCACTTTTTTCAAACCAATGCCCAATTGTGACATCAGACATTTTTACCCCAAGATGTTCAGCCACTTTTTCCTTTACTAGCAACTCAACGTCTATCCCTTTGACTAAATCTTCTATTTCTACATTCACATGATCATATTTTGATGCTTCTTTTTCGAACGTTACACTTATTAACATTTTTTATCCTCCTTGTCACTTTCTCATCATCGCAAATTGATGTCATTGCATAAATTTTGTTAACTTCTAATGTATTTATTCTTATCGCCTCACTTTGTAGTAGTGTATTCCTAGACGTCAACAACAGTACGTATTGTTGTTAGTTTCACCAACAGTATATACTGTTGTTTCTCAAAAATCAACAGTTTATACTGTTGTTTTTACTTTTTTGTTGATGTATACTTAATTAAGCAACATAAAATAGGAGGAATACATGGAGAACATAAACCCACTCAAACCAGGATACATCCCATTTCCTGTACTCTATAAGACACTAGGACGTTCTAGCGAAACAGCACTGCGCAAGGTTAGAACAGCATTAAAAAATGAAGTCATACGCGATGGCATAGACTTCATAGTAAGGGAAAAACTATCCTATATTCATATTGATGCTGCAAAACTTGTTTTTAAAAAAAATGAGTATAACAGCACCGACTTTTCACTATATGAGCAAGAGTATTTGATTGACAATATAAGCAAACATGGCTTTATCATCGGTTCTAAACTTCAGGAAAATTCGATATCATGCATCAGTTTATACACAAGCTTGATAATTGATTTTTTTTGTGATCTTTTTAATAGAAAATAACTTCACAGGATTCACAGAATCATATGCAATTGTCACTAACCAAGCACAACAACCTACTTTAAGAGAACTAGAACAAATTTCCACTGCAGATAACGCTCAAGAGCTAGGTCGTTATTTTGTTATGGGACTATCTAGCGGTTACATTTCTTCTAAAATCGAGACAATTTGAAAGTATATTTTTGAACACATAAAAAAGTGGATCAGTTACTGATCCACTTTCTCTATGCTCAAGCTTCAGTGTAATAAAAAAAAGAAGTCATGGGTTTCTTATGCGAATATTCCTTACTATGACAAGTAGACCCTTAACTTGTCATTTTTTCTAATCCAGAGCATAATCACTGTCTCAAGTTCTAATGCAAGTCTGCTAGTACTTACTTCTAGTTGATCTATTATCAATCTAGCTTTGTACATTAGGATATTTACTTCACTTGCAATGCATGATTCTATTTTCATCGATTGAATCTGAGATATTACCAAGTCGTTTTGACTGCACTCAATCGCTTTATTTATTTTTTTTCCTATCCCTACGCTTGGACAATGCGCTGCATAATTCGACTATCCAACTCTGGCTCAAATCTCCCTTTGAAAGAGAACCGTCATAAACCATATTCAATTCAGCAATTATAAATACTATATATACATAAATGAACGCTATTTCACTAATTGATTCTATACAATTCTCACTATATGATTGACCTAAAACAATCATTTGTAGCACCATAGCAAATTTTAGAATATCATCATTCGAAAAGCCCTCCAAATCGTCATTTTCACTAGTCATTTTTCTTAACATAAACCTTAAATCACTTATGGGTAATGAATCTTTGTAATCTAATTTGTCATATACTTCAGACACCATCTTTCTTAGTCTATTCTTACTTTCTTCACTTGAATCGTTATTAGCATAATTGATAAGAGCCTGCAATAGGCCTTCGTTTCTTTTACATTTGGCATATAGTATTCTTAGTACATCACTTACAACAACTTTGGATTCTATTTTCATACAAGCACCCCTTTCTGTTAACGCATGCCTATGCTAAGATCACCAGTCATAATATTTCGAGCAATATTATTAATTGCTCTGATAAAGTTTCTTTTTGAGTAGAGTTCATCCGTCTTATTAAAGGCAGCTTCCTGAAGCTCATTTTCTAACACATCTAAAACTTTCGTTCCTGGTTGAATCATCGATAATGTTCCTTCAATAATTACCATACATCTACCAAAAGCTACAAGGTAGTCAGGTACATCAATGCGATGTTTTATAAAAATTTTTATAATTCCTAAAAACCAGTAACCTAGACCTTCATAGTCCAATAATTCCATATAACTATCAATATCCGGACTCAATCTGCAGATCGTTTTTTGTGTCAAACCGTTTGAACTTCTTCTAATTGTTTGGATTACCTTGTTTTTATCTTTCAAGTACAAACCAATCAAGTAACTCTTGATTACATCAGCTTCTTTCTTGTCTAGTTTCAAAACAAGTCCACAGTCGACGTTAGCACCATCAGCGCCACCTTGTAATATGATGTTTCCTGGATGCGGATCTGCCTGGAAGTAGTATTCATTTTTATTGAACAATCCATTAATAGCGCACCTCAAATACGTTTTTATTGTTGCGTAACCGTCATACTTTTCACTTCTTCCATTTCTAATCCACTGGCTTACTGTAAGCCCTTCGACAAACTCTGTTACAAGAATATTTGAAGTGCAGTATTCAGGAAAGACTCTGATAAATGTCGGCTTACCTGATCCTTCTATTTGTTTTTCAGATAGATATGAATACTCGTTATATATTCTTTCAATATTCTTCTTTTCGTTTTCAAAGTCTACCTCTTGCGTAATCCATGAATCCATTTGGTTAATTACATTTTGATTTTTTCAGATATCTAATCAAAGGACTAATGAAGCTTATAACCAATATCAACCAATTAAGCTGCTTAATATCATTTTTCAATGTAGCGTCAATATTCGGTCGCTTGATTTTTTACAGCCACTATACTTCCATCCAGTAAAATCGCCTTATGTACTTGTGAAATAGATGCAGATCCAACCGCACTATAATCGAATAACTGAAAGGCTTCAATTGGTTTAACTCCGAAATCCTTTATAAAGATATCATCGATAGTACTCTTGTCCATAAGTGGAGCACAATCCAACAAGTTAGAGAGCTGGTCACATAGCTTATGAGGCAGAATATCAAACCGTGTACTAAGTATCTGCCCAAGCTTAAACATTAGAATGCCCGAATCACGAAAAACATAAAATATTCGGTCGTAAAAACGCCCTCTATTCCATAAAAAATTACGAATTATTTTAACTACTAGATTATTGCTCATATTTCACCACTTTCTTAAACTAAAAATAGTGAGTGCGCTTTGTGCCCCACTGATACGAGTTATCATATTCTTATTAATGTATTTACTGAAGCCTCTACAGCTTAGGTGTAAGAAAAAGGAATCAATGGGACACTCAATAAAGTGCCCCATAAATCTAAAATCAGTATATAAGAACAAGCCCAGCACAAATAAAGAATACACCGCCAATAGTACTTGGTGTTATGGCTTCTTTGAAAAACATGGCTGATAGGAGCACTGTAACAACAGGATAAACAGCAGTCATTGAGATCACTCTTCCAGCGGCGCCGTTTTTCAATAATGCTGCGTGAGCTAGATAACTGATTGCTAAAATAACCGTAAGTAGTATCGTTAGTACAATCATTTGCTTACTGACAATAAACTCTTGGTTCTTCGACTTAAAAACAAAGTAATAGAAAGGTATGCCAATCACACCTTGGGCAACTGCATAAACAAACAGATACGACCCCGCATTCGTATACATAAGGATCTTCTTCTCGAGCACGCCCCATAATCCCCATATAAGAACTACAGTAATAAGCAACAGTTTCTCATTATTCATTTATACATCACCTCTTTTGTGGTTTTGGATTACTTTGATAAATAGACCCGTAGCCAATCCTACCAAATAACCAATGGCAATATCCGGGAAATTAAGAAGGTATTTCGCTGTAAATCCGAACAAAGTAATTATGATGACAATACCCACTTCTAAATGTTTCGTAATTAACGTTCTGATCAAGTAGTCACCTCATTCTAAGTACTAAAAAAGTGGGTACACATAAGCGCCCCACGTATCGTTATATTCATATTAACTTGTTTCCTGATGCTTGGGTGTAATAAAAAGAAGTAATGGGACACTCATTTGAGTGCCCCACATATTGCTGAGTCTATCAGTATTTATATTCAATAACTTTGTATTAGATCATCACATGCCAAATTCTTAAAGGAAATTTAAACTCGTGTTCTCTTCTTGATCTAACATCAAATCAATTAGTGAATATCTGTACTATCATCGTTTGAATCGAAGACCTTCCCTTTGATAGTAAAATAAACACCATGCTTCAACAATAGAGAGCTTGCAACACTTACACCTAAATTAAATAATGCGTCTGAATCGTAACTACTATATTGTAAAGGATAATAACTGCCAACCAAAATTACGGTAGCGTCTTTTCTCTCTATGTACTTATCGAGAAAATCCGATGTTTCTCGCAAAGTTACCGTCCCATGAACAATTATGAACTTGTTATATGGACTTTTATCAATTATTTCAGCAATTCTTAGCTTATCATACTCGTTTATTTCTTCACTGTTTTTAGAGCAAACATTTTCATAAGAAAAATCATATTCATAATTACTCAAGTACTTTGAAACTTCGCTTGTCTTAAATGGTTCAGTAGTACAATTGTGCGGATGATAATAAGAATCTAGTGTACCGCCTGTTGTTATCACTATTAGTTTTTCATTCATAAACTATCTCCTTCCAATCTTTAGCTTCTAAAAATGATCACGATTTTCGACTGATGTCCTTCACGTAAGAATACAAGATTCACCAATAATTCGCTTAATCAGTTCATACTGAAATTCCGATTTTTTTTATAGCGCTCAAACAAGCCTTCTGATCATCTTCAGAAAGAGGTAAATGGTCGAAAATGTTCGTTTCATCTCCATACTTAAATGACAATCCCACTGCAAGATCAAACATATTTATGGTCGTGCATTTGATATGCGTAACGACGACTTTAAAATCTCCTGGTACGCTCAACTCAAACGACTCTTGAAGCAAGATATCAATGTCAAAATATATTCTTATTTTGCTCTCATCACTTTTGGGAGTTATCAGTTCATTAACACGCACTTCAGTAATTTGAAAGTTCTCTTTATCCATAACTATCCTCTTTTTCTATGTGTTTCAGCATTAAAAAAAAAGTGATGTCCTTATGCACCCCATCGATCATTGTTCCTATTATTAAGTTTCAGTGTAATAAAAAAAGAAGTTATGAAATACTCGATTATCTCATAACTTCTTTCTTTATCATTCTGGAAAAACAGCTTCAAGCAAAGATTCTATATCAGTATATATAGAATCTTTGTACTTATAATCTAGCGACACTGTATTATCAACAAAAGTTATTGCACTCGACTCCAGAGTCTTAATGATCTCAGTTGTTTTGGCAACACCCTCTTCAAACATCTTAATGTATCCCATAAGCTCCTTAGGTACTATAGTGGACGCGTGCCATAGATAATTGCGCCCTATAAGCATAAGCTCTCTCATTGCCGTTGAACTTTCCTCACCACATTCTGGATCCTCATCAGGATCTTGACCAATATACTTATAAGCTTCCCCGAAGTTAAGCTCTTTTGATGGATGCTTTATCACTTCGACAAGGTGTTCGTGATAAGTGATTTTGTCAATGACTTTAATTTGATCAACAGTAAATTTGAAAACAATATCGCCCTCGCATTCACGACTTCTTTCAGTACTCTTAACGCCATCCCGTAGTCGAATGTTTTCCGTATCTGTTTGGCATGCATGTATATAGCAATCTACGTGCAAGTGTCCTGCACCGAAAGCTCCTAATTTGAATCCTTTCACCTCTCTATTAGCAAGCTGTGCCCTATTTAATGTCTGCATGAGTCGTCTATCAATAAGGCTTAAAATCTCTGAATTCATATTTTGATGAATGAAAGTAACGTTGCTATTGAACTTTCTTCTAAGCTCAAAATAACGTTCTATTTCAGCTTCCATGTTTTCAGCCAGCGGCTCTACTTCTTTTTGTTCTGCAATTCTTTTTCTAATTCCTTCCAGCGCCAAATGGTGAACCTCCTTTTATGTTGTATATATTCAATGTTCTTATTATATATTAATAGTTATTTCGATATAATGCCCTAATCTTCCTGCTGACTAGGATAATGGACTATTGATTCAAACCGATAGAAGAAGCAAAATGTTAAGTGGTTCGCCAGTTACATTATTTGACATTTGCACATTTATACCATATACTGGGATTGTCGAAGGATTCCCTAACCTTTTAAATCGGGATAGTTTTCATACCCCTACAATACCTCTTTAAGAAAGAGACGCAAATGCGTCTCTTTTTAGTATGCACCTATAAGGTTCAGGACCGCCGCAATTCTATCTAGACCAGCTATAGCACCTATCGACATAACAAATGCCACAGCCTCTATAAAACTGCTGTTAAAGCGAAATATTGGCTTCCAACTGCTTAATGGATAAAGAAGCTCAAGACTGCGCTCTGTGAGAGAATCACCAAGTAAATGACTAGCGTATCCGGAGATTAGGGCCTTATCAAGATCTGTGTATGGATATGTGATGGCCATTACAAAGACAAGGGCAAAAAAGCTGTGCGTTATGCCCCTGTGCTTGGTCAGCCCTATCCATATCAGTGCTGCAGCTAAAATCATGGTGCCTGCGTCCCTGTTGAAATACAGCAAGATCATACCTACCACTACATAGTAGATCTTTTTCATGTGTAGGAAGTTATTTATCGTTGTCCCGTCTTTGTCTATATCCGGAAAATACGCACCGATACCGCTCACAAGAGGTATCATAATGTTTGCATCAACAAAGCCGTGGCGGATCATTAGAGCGCCTGTAGCAACACCCATGATAAAGTGTGTTTTACCTGTCATCTTCTCACATCCTTATTCATAGCCGACCTTGATCAGCTCTCTGACATCGCCCTGGACTTCACGTGTGAAGGTTAAATCTTCATAGTGATCACCTTTCCAGGCACGAATCGTAAAGTCATATGCATCGCGCTGCCTTACACCCTTTAACGTGAGTGACTGCGGTGTTGTGCACCACAGGATGTAACTAAAATATGTTATTTTCGATAATTTTGATTCATCAATATCAACCTTAAACGGATACGTCTGCGCTGTATATCCCATACTGGTGCGCTCATCATTATCTGTCACATCATCTTCCAATACAAGCTCCAGGTAATCCACTCCGCCAACTGTTTCAATGCTAAATATCAACTCATCACCGGCCATCGGATCATTAGGCAACATGATCCCCTCTATCTTAATGCTGTTAACCGTAAAGGACCTCTCATCTGTACCGCGCTCTCCATATGGATCACGGCTGTATGCGTCAAGTTCAATCACACCCGCATTCACATCTGTTAGTGAAAATGTACGACTGCTTCCTGAAGGCACGTTGTTAAGTTCTCCGAGACTGACTGTCTCAGATCCGATCGTATAGGACAGGCCTATATCTAGGTTGTCGCCGTCATCATCTTCTGAGTAAACCGTGATTGTCACCGTATCGCCTTCGTATGCTGGATCTGGGTTCACTGACGTGATCCGCACTGTCGGCGGCTGATTTGGTGACACTGTTTTTTCATCTTCATCAGATCCAGTTGCGCCTGAAGGATCAAATACTTCTGCCTTCAGGTAATAGGTTTTGGCTTCAACATTAGGAACTGTGAATGTCTGTTGTAAGCCTTGGGTGACACCAACCTTTGATTCTAATACGAACCAGTTTTCCTGATCGAACGAATATAGGAATCTTATATCTAGTTTGTCACCGTCCAGATCACGGGGCGTGCATTTAATAGTCATGTCATTTCCCTTGAAAAGTATTCCAGGTAAAACAGAATCTATTGTCACTGTTGGTTCCCGGTTCGGATCGTAATAGTACTTAACAGTATAATCCTCTGTATTTCCATTAGGCGTTGTTGCCACATATTCTAGTGTGTACATCCCTTTTGGAATGTTTTGATTGAGCCTTACGTTACGCAGCCAGTTTTTCTTGCTACCGTTTAATATACCGTTAAGTGAGTAATTTGATGTTTCATAAGGCGTACCTACGAACAGCTTTGCACTCACTGTGTCAGCATACTTCGTTGTAGCTGCCGTTAGGCTTATTGTATCGCCACGCATCACCTTTTCATGACTTATTGCTCCGAATAAGTTGATCGGCGTATTCACATTTACCTTAAGCTATTTAGATCTGTTGTTCCATCAGTGGCTTCAGCTGTAACTATCAACACATAAGGATCATGATCAGCCTTTGTACTCGGAATCTGATAGACCGCGCTGTACCGCTTAGCCATGCCTGACGTACTTTTGTAGCTAAGAGCAATCTGTACACCATCAAACTCTGCAGTAACGCTTTTAACATCCTTTGTCGTCATTACATCTGCTATAATCTCGATCTTCTCAGAGGCTGGCACGGCCGAAGGGTAAGCTGGTGTTACCGCCGCGTCAAGTTCAAAGGCTCATCGCCGATCTCAATTTCAGCATACAGCCATTCTGACGTCCCGCCTTCCTGGTCCACGACACGGTAATATACATCATGTTTCTCGAACGGATCTACGTTCATTATAAGCGTGCTTGATTTTTCAATTTTCCAGTCCGAATCAGCCATGGATTTGTATCTATATTCATACTCTACAATGCCCTTATTGACCTGAGACTCATGATCATAATCAAAGCTACCAGTGTCTGTAAAAGCAACTTGATAGATATCGCCTTTCACTCCCATGTTATATGACCATTTTGCAACAGGAAGCCTATGTGCTATAATCGTGTACTCTGCAGAATTCCTAGACCACTTATCATATTGATCATGAATAGGATCATCCTGAATTTCAGCTGATCCGATGTAGCGTCCTGGATAATCATAATTTTTAATAGGCTGCGACATGCCTGTCCCTGACATTGGGTGTGTTATTGTTGAGTTTTCAAAGTAGCCAGGTTCATGCTTAAAATCAAATCTTTGGTCTTTAATCTCGTCGTTCTCATAGTCATAAGTAATTATTGATGTTTCTACTTTATCTCCTACTACAACTGTTATGGTCCTAAATGCAGTTCGACCTTCATTTTCCATTTTAATCAGCTCAAAGACTTCTGAGTCACTGGAAAATGACCTGTTGTCAGGACTTACTGATAACACTTCTGCAAATGGGACCGCTCCCGTATAGGGCTCGAATCGCCTTGGGAATAGGTTTGATGACTTTCCGAAATCTGCATTTTTTTTGAATATGACCAAATGTGAACATTTTACCGTCACCAATATAGTAATTTTCGCCATTGCTATTGATCGCATATTCCACACCAACTATTGGCTGAACACTTGGTTGTGAGCTCCATTCATTTTCACCATATATCTGATAAAGCATTGCATGAACATTGTGTCCTATTGCTCTTACGAAATCTTTACTTCCTCTTACCACCGTAGGATTAGTATGACCATATGTTAAGTCTTTGTAGTTACGATACTTCCCATATCCCCAAGGATAATAAGCATATATTTTTGAATCAGACACGAATAAGTAGGACAATGAAGTGACTCTCGCACCATCAGTAAAACCATAGCTTGACTGAGGTTTTACGTTATATAACTGGAAAGTACCATCTTCATAATAAAGCCTAAAGCCAACTCGCTTGGAGTACCCCGTTGCAATACTGCTAAAGCCAGAACTTGTGAGCATCCACGCTTGTCCGTTCGCATCATCATAATAATAATTAGTACCATATTCATCAGTCATCACCTTAACATTACTGTAAATAAACGGGCTAACGAAGTTTTGTTGACTTGTAATAATGTGATAACTGATACCGTAGCTGTACCATGCATAATTGTCATTGTAAAAAGGTCTCTGTGGACCTGACGATCTACGTTGCGTTTTAACATAGCCAACCTTTCCATCTGTACGCAAGTATTCCACACCACTTGGAACGCCATTATACCCTTTTGTCCAGTTCAGCACTTTCGTAACACCAGTAGCTAAGTTGTGAGCTTGTTTATACACAAATGTAGCATCACGATTATAACGCCCATCGTCTTTAAAGTCTGTTCTATATCCGTTAACTACCTTTAGTGTCGTTCCACTTATATAAGGTATGTTATGGTATTGTGCGTTCTGCCATTTCTGGTCAGCACCAGTGGAATTACCCCAACTTCTTGTGAATGCTTGATATGGATAATATGTTTTGTGATACTCTGCATTATCAGAACGTGGAAAAGCACCAAAATTAGGTTGAATTTGAGTGACTCTCTCAGACAAACTAACTCGCTCTTCTGGCGTTTCAGCACTGTTCGCAGGGAATGAAGCCACTTGTACTGGATAGTCCTGAGTATTTGGATCAAACGAATATTTAATGCCTTCATACGTATCGATATAGTATATTGCTCCTTCTTTAAACACTTCTTTTGGTGAACCATTGTCAAAAGTTTTTAGTTTGATTGCATCAAGATCACCTGAGTAAAGAACTTGAATATCATTGTCCTCAATATACTGCTTAAATTCCTCATCGGTATTTGCCATTGAAAAAGCATTTGATGCGCTAACAATAAGAATTTTCTTAGCATCATCTGACCAGTTATGATTCTTGACTTTATCTAAATTGATGGCTTTAAGTGTGTTTGATCGTGTTGCAACAGATTCGCCACGCGTATAGAAATTTTCAAGAACAGCGTATTCATTTCTTAAATCGTCATACCATCCCCAAGCAGATGAAACACCTGAGTTATAACCAATTCTTAATGCAAGTGTTTTAGTTATGCCATTAAAAGAAACCCTATAGTCATTGTAATAATTATAGCCATATGGACTTGAATTTCCTGTTCTTACTTCTCTTTCTGTACTAACTCTAGTCGGTGTCATGGATTGGCTCGTAACCGCGGGCAGTGGCTCTGTTTCCCACTGTATGACTGATTCCCACGGGAAAGCTTCATTGAGCCTAACGTGATTCGCAGTATCGTCTTCTTCATCATCAGCCAAGAAGTGTATTCGTACATGCCTGTTGTAGACGTATTTGTTTTCGGTGAATGATCTAAGGCTAATCACGTCTGTTTTAATATCACTGGTAACGTTGTAACCTTTTTCAATCAAGTCAATTTTTAGGGCATTGGCTTCACTTTCTAAGCTTGTATAAGCTGATCCAGTCTTATCCGTTGCCACTAAAAACTGAATGGTTTCCTTTGACTCCGCTTCAAGCAGCACAACTGGTCCAACATTATCTATTAATGTAACTTGATCTTTAAGACTCATGTTATCATCTGAATCTGACACCCTTGTATAAGATGAATCCCATTTTAAATACGGCTGTCCTGGCATTTCCTCACCAACGACCAACCACTTAATACGGCCAACCCGGTTTTTATCCACCAGGATCTCGATCTGTCCCGTAAGGTTTGATGTAACAAGTCGCGGCGTTTCTTCAGCATAAAAAACCATCATCGTCGCTGTCATATAACTCATATAGCATACGCGGCTTTACTATATCTCCATCTGGTGAATAACTCAGATCAGTCAAAGTTACTTTAGCCAGATTATAGTTTTTAGGATCTCTATTAGTGATTTCCGTCACGCTGTACTCAATAACAGCGTCCTGGTCTTCTGTGATATTGATGATTAAACTGTCAGTGTCTGACACTCTATTTGCACTTGAATCATAAAGTGAAAATATCTCCGCTGAAGCATCCAGTCTATAACGGCCATAGTCATGCACTTGCATATCAAACACCATGTTTTTATCAATCCCACTAGGTGCAAAATAAGCGCTTGATTGACCATCGAGCGGCGTGAGTGTAAAGTCTATAGAGTTCGTATCTATCGGGTAAAAAGTCGGATACTCACTTGTTTCAAGTGAAACTGTAAACTTGCGATTCTGTTTTAAATCGCCCGTTACCGATACTTTTAGATCGAGTTCAGGCTCTACAACTCTAATCGTTAGAGAGTCCGACGTTTGACTATTGCCTTTAGAATCTTTTACACGAACATCCGCATACTGTTTATTTGAAATGTACTTAGGAAAAGTAATATACATCCGGCCGTTATGGCTTTGATCACTAACCACTTTTGCCGCCGTTGGAACATCAAATGTATATCCTACAATCTTCGCTCCCTCTTCTACAGCATATGAGTCGCGACCACTTAACTGCACCCTGCCGCCTGCTGGTACTTCTAGCGGATCACTTTCAGCAGCATCACCTGTATCTATACTTGATTTTCCTGTTATAAGTGCAACCGGATCCTGTGCTGCAGGCTGTGGTGGACTATACTTATAGAAGTCAACATAATGCATTTCGCTTTCAGTTGAGCTTCCTGAACTGTCTTTAGCAGATAACTTGAACTCAACTCGTCCATTTTTTAAATAGAGCGCTTTATTTGCGCTTGTAATTGGAAATGACGCTGTTGTAGCACTAGCTCCATGATGAAACACTTCCCAAATTCCAGATGTGTTTTTGACTGACCAATAATAATGCACAAACGAACCACCGACAACCGATGATAGAGATTGAAGATGAAGAGACTGAGCTGTTGTAAAATTCAGATCAGTCAGCTCCACACCTTTATCTGTGACCACCGCACCACTCGAACCACCTCGTCGTATTGAAAAATCAACTTCTTTTTCCCCAAGTCGCTTAATCTTGATCGTCTGTGCTGCAGTCTCGTCCTTTAACGCCCCGCCAGATCGTTTTTCAGCTCTGGTCGATGCGTATACATCATATTCACTCCTCTGTCCTGGGCGCGGCACAGGAATGCTCACATTGAATGTGTGCTTCATATCATTTGACGGAATCATATCGCCAGCAAGCGCCATAGGATACGACCGTACCTGCTTTTGAGCGATAAGACCGTTAAACATCTGCTCAAATTCTTTAATGAAGTACATCGATCCATATATCGTTCCATTGAAGTTGTTGTTTGATAACGTAATAGGCGAATTCACCGTCGCTGTAATCTGATATGTGCTTCCTCTATAGTCATAAGGGATCTCAATGTCTATTTCAGACAAAGTTAAAACCGTGTCAAGTGACACGGCTTCTTGTGTTCTGCTAACTTGCATCGTGTCAAATAGCAGAATGCCATTGACGATATGCCACAATCTAAAAACACCCACTGAATCCTCAGTAGGCGCTCTCATATATTCCATGAATTTTTTATATACTGATGCATTTATAAGCTGATTCGCTTTATAATCTGTCTTTTCCCATTCGCCTGTTGTACCATCGTCGTTGTAAATGAAATCTCCAAGAAGTCTGTTCATTGCATATGCACCGATTCGAACTTCTTCCCATGAATCAATCGCATCGTCTGTTTCTACGTAATTTCTTTTTGTAGGATCGCTTGTGGTTTTAAAATCATTTGGAAAGTCATCATTTGATACAGGACGACCTTCACTGTTAAACCCTAGATAAAGCGGTTCTTTTCGTCCTGTTGTCATGTTGTATTTCCAGCGCTGGGCTGGCGATGACATATACTGTCCATAAACCTCAGGACTGTATGCTCCTGGATTGTCGTCTTTTGGATGGCCATACACCCACACGCCGTATTCGTTGTAGACTGCTTGATCCTTGTAGAGATTATGATACTGTCCAGTACTCAAGTGCTTTTTTGCTAATAGTAACTTTCTCAGCAAAAGAAATGATATGTGTAAACGGTGTAGTTAACATCATAAGCTGAAAAAATATTAGAATTGCAGCTACTTTCCTTTTCATCTATTTCACTCCGATCACACTTTCATGATTTGACCACAGGTTAACGCTTGAAAACCCAGTTGAGCCAACTTCTTTGTTACTATCTAAGTAGTGTGGACCATTGCCAAATTCAATCACACGCTCTTCAACAACATTATCGAAACTAAATGCAATTCTTTTATATTCTGAAACCACAAGATCTGCCACTGCTTGACCTTCAGATTTATACATTCTATCCGCTGCAATTTCTATCACTTTTACAAACTCAGGTAAAGCATGTTCGTTTTCCACAACACGCTCCCAATACTTGCCATTCACACCATTGTCAGACTCAATTGTTGAATATAATCTATGCACTTTAAAACCATATTCAACCTCTATATCGCTTTTTGCTTGCCATGTATCAGCTTTTGGAATGAACCACACTGTAAGAATTGGTAAATCCTCTGTATCCTCAGTTGCGAAATACTCGACATATAACCCAAATCCTTCGACAAATCTGTACTCTACATAATCGTCATTCTCTTTAGCATACCAAGCCAAATCACTCATGAGCTGCTCAAACACAGGATAAATATATGCATTCTCAACATCCGTAAAATACTTTGCACGGTCCATAAACGCCCTAAACCCTTCAATCGATCTGAAATGTTTAGGTTCATTATTGGCTTTCATTTCATTCCAAAACTCATCAACTGACCAGATGCCAAGTTGTTCTCTAAGAGGCGTATAAGCCGTTTCTTTCTCTCCTTTTAGGTACTCCGTTAAATTAACTATCATAACAGATGCGTGCGCACGCGTCGCTGAATCTTGCGGGTTAAATTCCCCTTCAGGTGTGCCGCTAATGATACCAGCGTTATACACCGCGTATACCTCCTGAAGATAGTCAGAGCTGATATATTTATGATCAGTAAAGCTTGATCCGTTTACACCTTTTAGATCTGCAGCACGGGCAATCATAGCAGCCATTTTTTCACGTTTGATAGGTTTTAAAACATCGCCGATTTCATCATACAGCAGTATACCATTGTTAAGAGCCGTCATGATATAAACGTCGTACCACTCGTAACCGTCCTTTTGCTCGGCCAGTTCAAGCTCTAACGCTTTAACAAGGTATGTTGCAAATTCAGCCGTTGTTGTTTCCTTCTCAGGCTTAAAAGTGCCATCGGGATAGCCTTCTGTCACACCACTTTCAACAAGCTTGTCAACGAAATCTGATGCCCAGTGACCAGCAACATCATTGAAGACTTTAAAGGCTTTTTCTCCAAGATCCTTAATACCTTCAACAACGTTATCTATCATTTCCTGATCAATTGTAATGTTAATATCAGAAGCATAAACTGGTGTCGTCATACTTGAAAACGCAATGGTTAACGCGGTTATTATAGCTAATGCTTTTTTCATACTAAATCACCCCTTGTTTCCTGATCTCGTTGTTTTCGGTCTATGTTTTTGATTCGGGCTGTTCTTGTAATCTTCGACTGATCTATGCAAAATCGCTTTTGTCCCTTCAACAGGTACTGTTAGCTTTTTCTCATCGACCAGTGTTCTAACTCTTCTAGAAGAAATTTTCAGTTTTTCAGCTGCTCCATCATGTGATAACAGAAGCGCCTGAACTAACTTAGTTAATTCCTCACTATTCAGTTCTTTTTCAATTATTTTTAAAACGTCATTTGCGTTCATATTACGAATCCCTTCTATTTGTGTAATGCTGTATCAATGACAAAATCAGCCAGATTAAATAAAGTACTGATGCCAAAATGTTGTAAGGACTTGCCTCATTAAAGACTTGTATAGCTGCCATCGTTCCTATTACTGTGATTAGGTAGTCTGTTATTTTCATTTTCTTCATATTGTACAATCGATGTGTTATACTTTCGATGTGGGACTAGGGCTTATGCCCCGTTCCCCATCTTGTGGATGCTTTCGTTACTTATCCTTAATTCTCTTGATCTGCTCATAGATGTCAAGTGCCAGCTTGACAGAGCCAAGAGTCAAGGTAAGTATCGAAAGCATTTTCTGTATCAACTCCTCGATTGTTTTCACCCCTTTCTTGTTTGGTATGTATTTATTATATCACAACTATTCCAATTTTGGAATAGTTCATTTGAAAATAATTTCATTTATCCCACTTTTTTCTCCATTTGACCTTCAAACATACTGAAGAACTCATATAGAAGAACATGATCAAATAGATGCTTATTCCCCATCATTATAACTTCAGTCTGTTCATGTGTTCTCGCTGGCCTATATACACGCTCTTCCATATTAGCTGCGTAATAATCACATATTCCAAGTATTTTCGCTTCATACTCCATTTCGTGACCTCTCAGACCAAGAGGATATCCAGAACCATCTACTTTCTCATGGTGCTGCCTAATAATGATCACGGCTTTGTTTGAAGCATATCCTGTCATGATCATAGCACCTATTAAACTGTGTTTTTCCATTATCAGCCTTTCTTCAACCGTCAGCTGTCCAGGCTTATCAATAATATTTTTCTCAATAAGTGATTTCCCAATATCATGATACAAAGCTGCATCATACAAAGCCTCACTTTCACATTTTAATCCTCTCTCCTCAACAAAACGCCTACACAGCTTTTCCACGTTCACTTGGTGTATTATGTCACCAATACTAAGAGTTATATTTCTAATATCAAGATCGCCGATGAGTAGTTTATCAATCCCCTGATCCGCTAATTTGAGCCGTTCCACTTTCAATCACCTCCTTTTCCTTTTGTCTTATTCTTTCTTTAATGATCCAACTCTTTTCAAGCAGTTCTTGTGCATAGTAATCAAATTCCATTATCTCTTTTTTCTTGTATTTGATACTGTCTATAAACCGCGTTGTTGGTTTTATGATTTCAAATCGTCCATTTTCTTTCCCGTCAGATATATCCATTGCTACAGCTTCACTATCTACACCTACTATTACGCTTTTCACCGTCCCTGTGCCGCCTTCTATCATCTTCTTGCCAGTGGTATCAACAATATCTATTATCTTAACTAGATCAACATATACAGGCATTAAACCTTCTTCATTGTGATAGAGTGCATACAGTTCTCCAAGCTGAAGTTGAACACCTAAATAATTTGATATGTCAGGAATATCGAGGCTGATCTGGAATAAGTCATCCGTATTCACACGCTCAGTTCCTCTATCAATCAGTCGCATTTTCATTACAGGTTCATGCTTTAAAACACCTGTTGTCACTCTCTTTCCGATCACATCAGTTAGATTAGTCACAACACCTTCAGGTATAGCTGAAATCGGCATGGGATAAAGCTCTACATTAGGCTTTTCCACAACAGTATCTACAGGTAGGTTCATTGTGAATCTGACAATATTAATTGTCGGTTCAGGTTGTGCCTGTGCTTTTGCGCCCTGAATCAAGCCATTCGTAATAATTAGTGTTATAACTACACATATAGATAATAGTACCCACATGCGTGTATTCATTTTAGTTTTTGGTAGTTTCAAATGATTCACTTCTTTCTATATCTGCCCGTTTGCAAGGAATGTATCTGAACTCCAAAAATATTCCTTTGGTATTACTGCCTCTCTGCCATTTATCGTGATCGGTATATCAAAACTTACGTAAATAGTGGTTGACCGAACAGTTTGACCATTTATAACAACAGGTGTTTCATCTTCGTTGATCACCCGAATCACGACATTTAGCGCTTGACTGCTTTTTATTTTGCTGGTTTCCATTGGAACAAAAGCGCTGTCTAGCATCAAATTCGCCTGAAGGTTCTCAGCCGTTTTTGATGCAGCAGCGCTTTTATTAAGCATTATTGTTCTTTCTTGCAGATTGGTCATGTTTTCTCTTGATGCGATGTCTGTCAACCTCGCTTCAGTAAAACCAGTTAAGCAAGCTGACTTAACAGCTCTATCTGCAGAATTTGAGAGACTTTTGGCTGCCTTGTAATCCATCCAGCCATCTGTGAAGTTCGCTATACCTACAACAAGTAGACCTGTTACCATGATAAGCACTATGTTTCTCATCAGTCTCCTACTTCCAGAACCCAGGGTTTTTCAGATATGTTCCTGTAAACTTTTGTTAGAGTTTGCGTCCTTTTACCTCCGCTACCGTTAGGCACCTCAACCTCTATTGTGCCTTCTATGTGAAAATCTAGCGTTTCCAGCCAGCCTACGTTCACAACTGGCTGCATGACTGTCACAGTAAAACCGTCTGCCTCCAGTTGACTCCTACACTTAGCTTGATCTTGTGAAGTGAACACCCCATCCTTAAGTGTTTCATCAAAATGTCGGTCACATATGGTTTCAAATTCCTCACCTCTCATAGGTAAGGTAAAACCACTTACGCCAATTTTCATCACTGCAGCAAGAAATACGATTATCCAGCCAAATATAATAATGTCAGCGACTTTCATATAACCTCTTTCCTATTAAGACCATACGCCGCCAAGTTCAGATAGCAACCAAGTCCAAAAGTTCGTGTTCACTGTACCCGTATTGGTGTTGATGGAAGCTGTCAAACTTATGACTGCAGCTAAACACAGACAACCTACGACGATTCCTACTATAAGACCCGTTGAACCCTTTTCATTACTTAGTTTCTCACTTGCTGTTAGTCTAATTTTTAGTAGAATTCCGATTACCATTTGAGTCATTTTTTCATTCATTTTAATCTCTCCTTTAGCTTTTCCATGTTATTCTTAAATCGTTTATAACATCTAAAATTACAGGTAGTGCAAGAAGCACTGTAATACAAGTACCTAGTAGCATTGCATAGCCAATAACCTGAAGTCGTCTTGCATCTCTCCACACTTTGTATTTTGTCCTCTTACCTGTTTTCATAAGAGATTTAAAAACCTTCAGGCTTTTTTCGGACTGTCCGGTTAACTCCTTCTTCATTAGCGTTGAAACCAAGTTCTGAAGAAACTCCACTTCACAAAGTTTTCTAAGTTCAGTCAATAATTCCTTAACGCTTTGTCTTGTATTATGTGCTACAGCAAGCCTTTTAAAATATTCCTTTAATGGTTCCTCAACCATATCTGCGCATTTAAAGTAGACCAAATCGTCCTGTATTCCTTGTTTCGCAGAGTAGTACAACACATTCGTCACTTTTGATATTTCAGTTAGTATTTTCCTCTTTCTCTTTTGTATGTTAATCAGCACAAGCACATGCAGCGGTGAAACTCCAAGTGACACATACATAAAAGTCTGTGTCAGCCACTTAGCAATATTCAGCTGAACCAATTGATTAAACGAAGCTATTGTAGCCACTGTGAAAACAATCAAATGAAAAAATATAAAAGCCTCCGTAGAAAGACCTCCACCAGCTTCGTACAAGTATTTCTCTGTTTTATCAAATAATGCAGTGCCTTCATATCCACGAACGCTTAAATTCCGAAAAAACCTTCTTTAGTGTGAATCTGCTTGTTTTTAGTTTATTTTCATATCTCCCTGCTAAGATCATAACCACTATGGTTATCACACCAATTAAGACTGTAAGCAACAGTAGTAATTCCATCGCGTTCCTCCTAACTCTGTGTAATTGTTGAATTCGCTATCATAATGACAAATAGAAAATCGAGTAGCAGCACTGTCTGCCCCCACAGTGTCGTTCCCCATACGACCTGATACCTAGATCCCATATAAAATACGATCAAGCCCACATCCATGAGAATCATGAAGTATACGACCACTTTCATCATAAAATCTTCAGCATCTTCCTTTTCGATGAGTTCATTCATTTCTGTCAACTCTTCAGAAGCTTCGTCAGTTAATTGACTGATATCACCGCCGTTGATCATCATGAACTCAAGGTTTTCAATGAAATCGTTAAAACTTGGATGATTGATCCGCTTTTTAAGATTGTAGAGCACCTCTTTTTCAGATAGTGCAAGAAGTTTATCACTCGCAACATCTTCTAAATGATTAGAAAGCGCGCCTCTAACTGAGTTTGTAGTCCCTTCAATGGCTTCAAATACATTATTAGTTGTGTAAAGCTCATTTGAGAGCATCAGCATTAAGTTGTTTATTTTCTTACTAACACTCTTATGAGCTATGTCAGCGATCAAGCTTATAATTAAGCTAGGCAAGTAAAGTCCCATAATTCCAAATCCGATACTTACAACTACTGGCATGTATGATCGAATCCATGTAAAACACATTAAAAAAAACAGCCAAAGACAAGGCCACATGCAGTGTCACATTGTATGGAATATAATGACCAATCGTTGACCTGTCTATCAGATCACTGAGCCTACTAAACCATTTAATTCCTATCCATTTTTTTTATATCAATTCTTTTGATATCTAGTTTGCTTCTATTTGCTTCAGCAATGAAAAAACGCTGACAAAAGGCTACCCAGCACTGCAAAGAACAGTATGATTTTCTCTACCACGCGTATCCACCACTTTCTGCTTGGCTTTTATTTCATCAGATATAAGATCATTGATCTTTCTAAAAGAACCTTCGATAAATGTTGTCGTTCTGCTTGTTACATCGAATTTGTAGAGTGTGTTAAATAAGTCTTCTTTCTTTTTATTCTTGTCGTATGGCAACACTTCAACAACTTCAACAACTCGGAACCTATCCATGTGAACTATGACATCTAGGCTTTCATGGATCATATAAAGTAGATCATCCTTTTCAAGGGACGTTTCTGACTGCCTCATATTGATCATAAGCTTGTCAGTTAATCGACTCGCCCTATCAGAGTGAGCTGTGAGCTGTGAAATATTTCCGTTAAATGCGCCTTGGAAAAACGCCATTGCTTCAGACCCTTTTATCTCTCCAAATACATATTTATGTATTGAAGCCATCAGCCCCATTTCTGTAAGTGCTTGAAGACCGTAGACGTGACCTTTCTTGTTTCTCTTTACAATATTCTGAACAGCATTAGGATGCTTCAGCCTCAATTCTGCATTATCCTCGTTCACCATAATACGCATGGTTTCTTCATTTTCCTCAAGCAAAGCCCGAAAGCTTGTTGTTTTACCTGAAGCACCACGCCCTGATATTGCAAAGTTGCAGTTCTCAAGCGAACGCAAGAAGTCTGCAATTTCCTGATTCATCATGCCGATTTCAATGAGTTCATCCAGTGAATAAGCCTTGTCCTTATGGTTACGAATAACTGCCCAGGGGGGAAATATGCGCAACCGGAGCCATTGCCATTACAATTCGTTTTTCATTCTTATCATCAGTGAATACGGCAACTGCTTCATCTTTGTTTATTGTCGCACCGCACGCGTTCACAATACGTCTTAGATAATCATTTAGGTTTTCAACCGTACCAAAATTTACTTCAACACGCTTCATTTCGGCTTTCATCTGAGCCCACACGTTATTGGGCCCGTTGATGAACACGCCATTATTGTCTTCATGATCCAAATATTTCTGAATTTCCCCATACCCAAACAATGTGTCCATGACAAGCTTTATCAGTTCTTGTGCCGTTTTGCCTTTTACTGCGTAATGCTTGTCTATAATAATTTTTTCTATGGCATCTTCCAGTGTTTTGTGATTTTCTGTGTTCTCAGACACACGCCTTACAAGATCTTTGTAATCCCCTGCAATGTCTTCGTTAATTTTCTTAATCACATCTATATGGGACTCAGCAGAAGCTTCGCTTTCTATCCGCCTGCCTTTTCTTACTTCATCACGGTTGTACAGCTCGCTCAAGTTAATCTCCTCACTTTAAAACCAGCTCCTTTAACGCCTTTTCAAACTTCTTTGTGTTCAACTTTTCAAGTAGTCCTGACTTTTGCCTGTCGATATAACCTAGAGGCATTTGCACCAGAAGGCTTTCTGTTTCTATACTTGTTAAATCAAATCCAGCATAATCATTTATGATAACTTCAATTTTTCTAGTATCAAAGTCATCGTGTCTCTGAAAGTCCTTAATTAAATAGTTTATATAACTCAAGTCAAACTCTGTCGCACGTGTTACGAAGAATGCACGATCTGAAATCTCTAGTGCTATCTGTGTCGTTTTGACATCATAACAGCTATTCGTGTCAATCAATATGATGTCATATGAAAGTTTCAACATTTTAATCACTTCCTTGAAAAACTTATCATCAGTCTGTGTGAAATCTGTGCGGTAAGGGCTTGCAAATAGAACATCAATTCCTGAAGTGGACTCAATAAACTCTTCTAGTTTTTCAGGTCTTAGAGTCTTCATATTAAACTCTTTAACCGCATCACGCATTGTCTTTTGTGGCTTCGCTTTAAGTTCCCTTTTTAAAAGAGGCTTGTAAGTGTCCCACTCCACAATACATGTCTTAAGGTGTTTTTCCTTTTTCAATGTTTTAGCAAGGTTTATGACCATAAAAGTAGCCCCTTGAGATAAGGGGCTTGTCACTGCAATTACTTGTTTTGATCTGTATTCAGTTTTTGTTGTTCCAACATTTATTTGAAGAATAGGGGCTTTTTCCTCGCTAACGTCTTCTTCCTTTTCTTCATATATTGCTTGTGGCTTTTCAAGCTTATGAAGAATCATTTTGGTTGACTTTGCCTCACTTCTTCTGAGTACATTGAAGTAACCATTCGCTGCAAGTATTTTAATATCTTCCTCTTTATCATCACCAACAAGTATAAGAGGCTTCACATGTCGAAGTTCTTCTCTGAAAAAGTTAAGCAGCTCAATCAGCCCTGTCATATCTTCGGTACTATCAATATACCTATTAATCAGAATAGCATCAGGTTCTTTTTCTGTAATTACTTCACCATACCCCTGCCTGAAAACATTTTCACCAACTTTAAGCTTGTAAACAATATCAATACCCTCTTTATTCTCAAACCGATCATCTAGTGTTTGAGCTTTTGTCAGTAGTGCCAGATTCATCATTCTCACCTTCTTTCGTCTCACTCTCAGTTTCTTTCTTGCTTTTATTTTTCTTTTTTTTCTTATCTTTGCTTTTTGTTCTTATCTCAGATATGTGCTCAAATACTTTTACATTATCTTCTACAAGTTTCAATGGTGTTTGTGGATTCATCCATAAGTAATCAGGCTGTCTCGGATCAATCATTACACCTATTTGGAAATGGAGATGATTGATGAACATACCAGTGGTGCCTTCTGGACCATATCCAGAATTTCCCACATATCCAAGAAGATCACCCGCCTCAACACTTTTGCCTTTATAAAGACCATCAGCATATCTGACCATATGAGCATAATAAAAATACGCTCCTTCTTTTGTGGTTACACCGACACGCCATCCCCCCATGTTCATTCCAGCCGTACTGCGTAATGGTTCCTGCTGTCATCGAGACAAGAGGCACACCCTGATCAGCAACAAGATCATTTCCGTAATGCGGTCTTTTTACTTTATAATTACGTTCCTCACCAAAGTCATTGTAAAGGGCATAATTGTAATGTTTTCTTTCTGTTTCCTCTTCTGAAACAAGTTCTCCATCATAATATTTTTTTACAATCCAGACTTCTTCCGGAACAGGAAAATACTCAAGAGAGCCGTACATCTGTGATAGTACCGCTTTAAATTCTTTTAGGTTTCTTCTGGATTGAATTTGATTCGAAATTCTTTTGATGTCTGTGTTCCCAAGTTCAAATATCATTGATTGATTGACATACTGCCACCTAAAACCAATACGATCACCAAGCTGTACTAGCCTATCAACATAATCATCACCATATATTGTCTTTACTTCTCTAACAATATTTAGAGGCACATTATTTGCTTCTGCAAGCTTAAGTTCCTTCATTTCCTTTGATCCGGAAGAAGTTAGCACCATAAGAATTACAAACAGTGGCAATGACAATATCACGACCACTGCAACTATAAATTTTCTCATTTTCAATCCTAACTCTTATCCTCTTCTCTGTCTCTTAGCTGGTTTTCCAGTTCCATAACCTTATCATGAACATCATCCATAATCTCATGGGTCAAGTTGTCACGCTTTGAGTAATTTTTAAATTCCTTCATTCGCTTGTCAAGAAGCTTTGAAAATTCATTTCGATCATCTTTCGACCACCTTCTACTCGAATCAGATTCCGACTTTCTTTGCGCTTCGTCTTTTGAGCTTCCACCTTTGACTTCATTCTGTTCTATTTTTTTCTTTATATTCTCCGTATCAGGTCGTTTGCCTTCGCTCGCCTTACCGCTTCCATGCTTTGTTGCCACACGACCTGCCAGTTCTTCCATGGATCTTAATAATTCATCCATATTGATTGACTTAACGCCGGATCCATCAGAATGCTTATCTTGATACTCAATGCCCGAGAAGCTGAAATCATCTGGTCGTTTTTTGAATCCTTGTCTTTTCACCACCAACATCTGATCTCTCATTCCTTTCTGAGCTCACATTTACCTTAACGTCTGAAGAACTACTTGTTTCGTGCTTCACTTCCGATGTAACGTTGGTTTTAGACTCCACCTCTGAACCAGTGCTTACGTGATCTATGCCTCCAGACGCATCCACATGTGCCTTTACTTTTACATCCTGATCAGAGACACCAGGGCTTGTTTTTTCGTTTTCTCGACTCGCTTTAAATTCTGACTGGTCTTCTCCAACGCTACTTGAATCGACGTTTAGATCCACTTCCATATAATCTTTAAGTACATCTTCAACAGCTTCCATTTGCATGCCCTTTAGAAGCGCCTTTGGCTTTATACCTCCTTTTCTAAGTTCCTTCATTGTCTGCTCTGCAGCATTAAGTTCAGCTTCAGTAAACTTGCTTTGTCCTTTGACGACTCTTTCATTAACGTTTCTAGTAAACTCGTCATATCTTGGCTTAACCGTTTTGTTTTCAGCTATACTCTGTGCTTTGGCAGCGTTGTCAGCACTGTTTTTGTGCATGTGGTATTGGTTATTCAAGTAAATCTCGCCGTACTCTCTATCTGTAGCACGCTTCGGTATATCCTTCATACCATCATCGGTCTTGTAACTACCCTTATCCATAGCTTGCTTGTATCGCATTTTTCTAAATGTCTGCTGCATCCGTGGACCTTCAGTTGCTTTTTGCGCTTTCATGATTCCTTTGAGCTCTTCAAAGAGTTCTCTTGGATCTCCGCCTTGCTTTTCTATTTGATCCATTTCAAGTCCGACATCTTTCACTTGTGTTTTAGTGAATTTATTCATGCCAGCAGCTTCCCTATCCATTGCACTTTTTACAAAGTCAGGATAAACGCGTTCAATTGACTTGCCAGTTTTTTCTATTTCCTTATCGTAGACATCATCCGCAGCAGCCTTTTCAACTTCAAACCTTGTCTCTAGATAATCACTTGCCATATCCTGTCGTCTCTTCCTTTGGTCGAAGTAGTCATTAGCTTTATCCCGTGTGCCATGGTATGCATTTGTCGCTTTTTTCCTTCGCTTGATTTCTCGCATACATCGAGTGGTTGGCAAAGGCATATCCATATTGCATATGCATGCTATCATCTGAAGTGGCTTCACTGTACATCTGTTGCATAAATCGTCCAGCCGCACCTACTGTACCTTGTGCAAACCTTCCAGCAGCACTTGTGCCATCTTTAACTCTTTCGCCCGCCCGTTCGGCTGCCTTATGGCCAAGTTTTCTTGCTCCATGCGGAACACCACGGTGTAAGTTGGCTTCTCTTTTAAAGTGTCTCTCAATACCTGCCGCACCATATCTTCTAAAGCTTTTTCCAAATCCAAATAGGTGATGCCTTGATATGAATAGAATCACCATCATCAGAGCTTCAAGAAACAGAGCTGTTCCGATTCCCATGTCACTGTTTGCAGCATATACGAGCCACCCAATATGAATTGAAAGTACAGTCGTTAAAGCCACAAGTCCAACAAATCCAGCAGCACAGAACGTGAGCAGTTTAAGCGTCCAAATATAAAGTATTCTTATGCCTCGGCCTGGAAGTATTGATATCAGGAATATGAGGGATGATATGAGGATCATAAGCATCATCATCGCACTTCCAGCAAGTCCAACACCGCCTAATAGACAAACCAGCAAAAGAAGTGGTGTTGTCACAAGAAAATAGAAAAAAAATCGCTCCCCCCACGACTTGGGCGACCGACTGTTCTTTTCTCAGATAGCTCCTTATAAATGTTCTCTCTGTCCATACTTCCAGGTACTGCATTTATCAGTCTGTCCCTATAAGGATCAACCAGACCTTTTTTCTCCAATCTCCAAATCAGTCCATATGCGACCTATAAAAGCCTCCCAAATCTGATTATTAAGAAGTGTCAGCACAGCATCATCAGAATACCTTCCTTGTAGATCATTTTTTGAATGTGACTGAATATGAGCTTTGAATAAACTTATTATTCATGCTATCTACAACAACTTTAGTGTATTTGACAGCAGTCATTGGTGCCGCATAGAACATGAATGAAATGGCATATATCGAAACCACACAAACTACGGTTCTATAAAATGCATGTTGCTTACCTCTTTCCAGCATTATTATACTGATTACCGCCACAATTACGGCTGTTAATGAAAAGAAGTTGTCAAAAATGGTCTCCTTCATGGGCATCATCACTGACTGAATCAGCGATTCAAATATTGTAAAAAGCGATGCTGTGTAAGCGAAAGTAACCACAAAACAAGTTGCACTGGTTAGATATCTGAGTACACCAAAGAAAAAATTAGCTATTTTTGTGTCAACATCTATTTCATACCAACTCTGGTCTGGATCAGAATCAAAAACATAATTTGCTTCTCTATCAAGTTCTAACACAACCCCATCCGTATCAATCAGATCTTTGGGTGAAGTGAGTCCGTTTGTCGATTCAGCGTAGACGACCGTTGAAAAGGAAATGAAAATAATGATCAGAGGAATGAAATTCTTAAGCGACTTTCTCATCTTCTCCATCACCCTTTCTTTGTTCTGGACGTGATGAGAATGCCTCAACCATTTCTTCTGGAATATCAATCCTCACGATTCCAGTTCTTCCGTCAAGATCTTGATGAAGCACATAGCGGTCCTTCATCTTTAATATTGATTTTATATTTGACTCATTCACTTCCATGCCTACATATTCTATAGCGCTAACTGCCTCAGATTCAATACCCATCTTATAGATAAACTTGATGCCGATGTTGTTCTTCAGTTCATCGTCTATGCTCGTTGCGTTCTGGTCAATAAGATGAATCGTTGTAAACAATGATCTCCCCTGTCTAACCATAGACTCCATGAATTGCTGACCAAGTTGCACAAGTTTAATAAACCACTGCTCATCCACACCTATAAACTTTACAATATCTCGCTCTGAGAAACCGAATCGTCTTGCATGCTCAAGGAGAGGCATTAAAACAGCCAGGGAAATTGTTTCAGCTGTATTTAAGTCCTCCAGATTCTTGCCCTTATCCGGCATTGTCAGCCCTTGAACATCAATGACAGTCATTGCTCTGTTTATATTAAGAGCCTTGCTATTCCCATCAGAGAATAAGAGCGATGTCGAAGGAAACTCTTTCGCTCCCTCAATGAGGATACTTAAGTCACTGAACTCCGGTTCATACATGGCTAATTTGGGATCTTTTTTCCAACCACCATTAACGAATTCTTCAACACGAAGCATACAAGGCACATCTTCTTTTAACGTCTCTTTACATGCCTTTGTAATGGCCAGGTATCTTCTATCACCAATTTTTGCGCGCCCTATAAAGCATAGTATCGTTACAGCTAGCTCGAATGCCTTTTTCTTGGCTTCTTCTAACTTCTTTCCTTTCAATCCTCTCAGATCGTAAACGAGATAAGGATCCAACATGCCAACAAACTCATCAGCACCGGAGAGCATTATAATGTCCAGGTGTTCCTGGAACTCAGCAGGCAAATGTTCTCGCATGCCCGTGCTATCCCCTTTTGGATTTATAATGAGCGATTTGTTGCCTGCCAAGCCATTTAAGTATGCCAAATACAGCATAAGCAGTGTTTTTCCACCACCAAGTCGCCCTAAACTAGAAACGGCAGGTGACTTGTCTTCGAGTGCTGCCCTTGACGGGTTGTAAAATACTGGTTTTTCGAGACTGCCAAGTGCGGCAATGTAGAATCCAAATGGATCTCCAAGGAGCTCAGTGGCATTAAATACGCCAGAACACAGTACCCTTGGCAGCATTCTTTTTGTGAATGCCGACGTGATTTTCTTTGAACCAGGAAGAAACTCAACAAAAAACTTTCCTTGATCTGAAACTGACCTTTGCATTTCAATTTCGTATTCATCAAAGTAATTGATAACGGCCTGTGCTCTTCTTTCCATTAGTTCGTAATCATCAGCGTATACGCAAACGTTTATATTAACTTTGTAATAGTCAGATCTTGTCTGGTGAAGCTCATTGTCAAGCTCTTCAGCTTCTCGCTCCCCTTCGTATACATTTTCCGGAACATCGCCGCCCTCTCGCATATGGCGCATCTGGTCTTTAACCGTGTTTTTTTTGTCTCTTAATTTGACCACGACTCGTCTTTGAGTCCTGTACATCTATGTCAATCTCATATTCCACCGGGAAATCAAGGGATTCCAGCCAGTAAAAGAATTCGTAATCAGGAAAAAAGCAGACCATCATCAATAAATGAAACCGATAAAAAATGACTGGTGGCTTACCCGCCCGTTTCCATGATGTATTTTTAGGTGCGGTTCTGTCTTGCTCATCTGAAGAAGTCCGCCACCAAGTGTGAGTACATCCTTCAGATCCGGTACAATAACACTTTTTCCTTTTCTCTCCTCTACATGATAACTGGGTCGCCACGGTGTTACATCCTTGTCCTTTGAATCCTCTGCATATTTTTCTGCTGCCTTTGTTCTCAGCTTTGGCTCTCCAATGCCCCTATAAAAAGGCTGAACTTGAAGCCATTCTGTAGTGGATTCATTTATCGGTGTTACGTAATTTCCAATACGTCTAAACAGAGCCTCTTCACGCTTAGTATAGGCGTACATATCTTCTAATGGCAACTCAACGTTTTTTAACGCCAAACGCATTGTCAACAGTGTCAAAAAGCGTTGTTCCAAGCTCTTTCACATCATCGACTATCTTTCCAAAGCCTTGCTTTTCAGATTTTTTAAGCTCCACAAGCATGAACTTCTTAATGCTGTTGGACTCATCCCCAACTTTTTGAACCAAATAGTTTGTCTGAAAGTCAATGTGGTTTCTAGCAAGGTGCGCTAGTGGACCCCTGAAGGTTTTCTTAAACTCCTCGGCTCCTGCTCTTATCGACTGCGTCCAGGGCTTGCCTAAAATCTTAATGTGCTTTGACTCTGTGCGCTTGAGCATTGTCGTGGCACGCTGGCGCATGGAGAACTTTTCTGGATCCGACTTGTGTCTGTATGCATCCAGTTTAATCTCATAACCAGCGTAGCAAGTACCCTGCTGCGTATAAATAAGGTTGTCATGGAAGTAGCTCATAGGACATTCCATTTTCATAGGCTCACCTCCTGTTATTCATAATCGTGCCTAAACTTTATCTTTTCCTTTTTGTCTGTCTCTACAAACACGTCAACTTTTCTCGTTTTCCTGTACTCGACATTCACTTTGATATGGATGTTTTCTGTTGATACGGCTTCCCAGTTCTGATACATCCCAGGTTCAAACAGAAATTCAATGTAATCGAAAACGTACTTGTACGGTGCTTTACCATCAAGCTTCAGTTTGTTGAGATAAACAGCAAGTCCAATGGGGTAACCCAGATAAAAAAGCGACATCGGTAAAAAAAATGCCCACAAAGGGCAACTTCGCCAGCATTGTCATGATGTTTGCCTTTTCCAGCGTAATATAGAGTCCGCCAAGCAGAGCAGTAGAAAAAACAAAGTAGCCGATCTGAGCAAATTCGAATTCAAAGCCTAGGTCTTTGCCAAATAAATGTGTGATTTTAAGAGTGAACTCCCAAAGGTTATTAAACATTGGAAGCCGTTCTCTTCTATTTTGGTTGCTCATATCCGTTACCTATTACTTAAAGTAGTTGGAAACAGCTTCTGCTATAGGTGCAAATCTTGCCGCCCCTCCTGTGATAAAGAAAAAGCCAGCTCCAACAGCAACCATGCCCCACATTTTAAACTTGTCCCCTTTTAACAGAAATCTAAGAAACATTACAGCTATAATCAAATAACCTAAGTTAACTACATTGGAGTTGGCTTTACCTATTGCCTTATCCACTGGATTTGCATACGCAATAATCGGTGCTGTAAATCTGTTGTAAAGTGCTGCATTCATAATCGTATTCATTATTCATAATCCTCCATTTTTGATTCGATCTCTTCATGTCTCGATGAAATAGACTCGACATACCATTTTGTATCCTTTTTCACCATGATCATTTCATGGCTTAACATAAACCTGTACTCAAACACCTTTTCATACCAACTGCTTTTCACTTGAACAGCTACTCTCTCAGCGCTGCCAAGCTCAAAGGCTTCAAATGCTTCAATTTCATTAAACTGCCAGTCGCCTTCAAAACCTTGGCGGTCTGAATTGTCAACAAAATAACGTCCAATCTCATGCGGCTGTCCATTACTAAGTACATTGAAATATGATGCGACGGTTTCCCTAACAGGTGCAGCGTTGTTCATTGACAATCTAAAAAGACCTGTGTACTCCCTACTTGATGTTCCAGTGCCTTCCTTCTCAGGTTCTATCGATGGTGGTGCAACTATAGCTAGACCACTTTTTTCATTCCTAATCAGTATCTTTAGGCGCACTCTACCACTTGATGTAATTTCGCTTATCACATTGTTTTCAAATTTCTCTTGGATCTGATCATATCCCACAGACACCGTGGCTTCAGCCAAATCATCAGATACGCTTCTACCACTAATAAACTGCGCTGATCTTACGAGCTGCTTCTTTCCGTCCATTTGCGAGTCAATAAGAAGCTGGTAGCCTGAAGTATATGGCTCAAGTCTTTCCTTATAGTTATCGGTCTTACCCATCAAGGTTAGATACTCGCTTGCAAACCCTTCAGCGAATCCCTTGAACTCATCGGACTCATTGAATACTTTAGGTTTATTTGCAACTTCAATGGCTACGGCTGTGGCGGCTTCCCTCACAGCTTTCGTATCTTTTAAGAAAATGCTATAAAAGAGCCCAAGAAGAATGAGTGCCAGACCAATCCAAGCAAGTAGTCGCTTAGCCGGTCTTAAATCAATCTTCTTGGGCTCCAAATACTGTACACCTTTTTCTCTTTTGAGTTTTCCTTTGCCTATCACCGACTTCCTCCTTAATGCCTAAAAGTTATACTTGCTCTCAGATCCAGATTCATCATTTTCCTTATCCTCTTCATCTTCAGCATCCCATTCATTTAGATCAATTACTTCCTCATAGATTTCATCATCACCATCATTCTCATCTTCTTCGAACTCTGTTTGTGAATCCTCAAAATCGCTGCTTTCGTCTTTATCCTCGTATATATCGTCTTCAAATTCTTCTGCTGGCTCTTCGAAATCATCTGACGGGATCACTTCGTCCTCTAGAACAATAAGGCGACCATTTCTGTAATAGCCTGGCTTAATATGCTCCCTTTTAAAATAAGGTGCTTGGAACCTGATCGGATCAGAACCCGTTGTCATAACAAAGCGTCCCTTTATTGCCTTTAGGTTAACAGCTGCATTGGATCCCAAGACCATCATAGAAGGCTGCACATCAGTCATTTTTCCTGATATACGTAGAGACATATTATTCTTAATTTGACCTGTGATAACCTTTGCATCAGGTCTTTGTGTTGCTGCTATTAAATGGATACCTACGGCACGCCCAAGGCGTGCAATCGTTGACAAATAACCTTCTATTTCATCAAGTAGCTCTATTGTGGCCTGATCAAACTCGTCATCTTCTTCCTCATTAGCTCCTTTTTTCTTAACCCCAGATCTGTCCATAATTTCTGCCAGCTCATCCACGCAAACAATCACCCTTGAAAGTTTCTCATCTTCACTTACAAGATCATGGTACTGATACATGTTTTCTACATTGTGTTTTTTAAAGATCGCTAGTCTAGCTTTAAGCTCTCTTTTTACATCCTTCAAAAGTTCTGCTGTTCTTTTGTAAGTTGATGTTACAGGTCCAAACTCCTCAAACTTGCGCATATTAACGCCGCCTTTAAAGTCGATAGGGATAATATAGTGTCCCTGCAAAATCATCTGCCAGATCAGCAACTCAAAGAGAACTGATTTTCCTGAATCTGTAACACCAGCGATTAATATATGAGGTGTACTTTTCAGGTTAGATTTTACAAGACCTAAAAGTCCCTCACCAAGAATCAACTCACCTTCCTTTGTTGGAAAATATCTATCATCTTTAATATCATAGAGAGATTTTAACGGTTCTTTTACTGTAAGCACTTCAAATATCTGCTTTGATTTTTCAGCTAACTCAATGTTCACAACATTTGTTTCCAGAATATTCTCAATCGCGTACTTGTTTTCTTTCCAAATCTGCAGTTCTGAGCCTTCAAGTTTAAAACTTTTGATTGTAACCTTCTCATTATTGCCTTTTCTATCGCCAAGGTACTCAGGAAGGTTTTTGGTCTTGACTATTCGACCAAAGTACTCAATTTCCCTGGTTCCTTTTGCATGAAGTCCGATTTTCTCAAACTTGTTGTCTAGATCCTGCTGAATTTTGTAACGTTTTCTTAATTCATGGGCTTTCACATCCGATACAATCACCATGATCACAGATGTGCGCATTTTTGACAGCTCAAGCTTGTAAATGTTCCAATTGAACTCCTGGTCAATTTCATCAAGTTTAGCTTTCCAGTCGTTTATAGATACACTTGCCGTGGAGAATATTCTCACCACTGTGTCTGCATCTACATACTTTTCCTTTAGAAGCCTTGGCGCCATATAAACGCTTTCAACTGATCCACCTTCATCTATTCGATCAACTTTGTTGCTTCCGTACAACCTAATCCTTCTAAACTTATCTTCGTATAATAACGAACGCTTTTTCCACTGCTTACCGACATTTACAAGTGACTTTAAAACAGCCGCAGTAAGTGGTATAGACGCAATAGTTGCATAATAGATGTTTTCAAATGATATCCAGCCCAACTTAATTTCAGAGTTGCTTTCAATTGCCTCAATAAGTAATCCAGTAAGATCTGAAAGAACCTTAGAGCCTAGTTGAATATAATCACCAAGAAAATGCGCAAGCACATAGGATCCTGAAGCGCCAATAACAACACCGGCAACTACTTTTGTAAGATCCTTTCTTGCATCCGGATCATACTTGATGTCCAGTGATCTTATCCTCTTAATGCCATCCGACACACTCCCCGTGACATTAAAGTTCATGTTATTTATCTTCTTTTCCCACTCATCAGCTTTCTTATTGAACTCTTTTTCTATTTTGATTCCAAACTTGTTAAAATCATCTTCAAAACTCAACCTCTCACCACCTTTTGTCTTCTCAGATTGTAAACACAATAAAAGCTACTCCACATAATGAAGCAGCTTTCTAACTATTAAAACTCATTAATCTCACCTTTCTAAAAATGGGTACAGATATCCTGTATTAAAATATCATGCGATTTTGCTACCCCCAGTCGGATACTTGACACAATGCAAATCACACTTTTTCTTTATTCTCTGATGAGCACTTTTTATAGTTCCTAGTGTTTTACCAAGCTTCCTTGATATTTCACCCTTGTTATAACCTTCATTCAAAAGTTCATAAACAATTTTCTCTGTACCTGATAAATCATCAATAAAATGTAATTCTCTATCCAAAGCTGACTTTACTTTCTTAATACCATTATTAAAAATTTCATGACTTATTGATCCATTTGAATCAAAACCTAACGTCGTATCGATTCTACTGAACGGTATTTTGGGGCTCTTAGATCTTATTGAAAGAACTTTGAATTCATTTTCTGTCAATTTTGCTCTTTTAATATCCTGTTCAGAAAAACCGTTAAACTCATATACAATTTTTTCTTTAATCACACTTCTTGCTTCTCCCACCTCACTACGCATTGATCTAATGGCCGGAAGATCGTAATCTTGCATGTACTGTTTGTTGTTACATCTGTTTTCATCAACATACTTCCCCAATGCTTTGTGTACATTTGAATATTCAATGTACAAGTCCATAAATGTACTCATATAATCACCTTCTTTCTAATACTAAATAGCAATTTTTGTTCGAATTACAATTAAATTGTTATCAATCCCCGTTTAACAGCGGTGATTCTCCAAAAAAAAATTACTTCTTGAACTTTTTAGGAAATAATATTTCCATCTCCTCCCCAAGTTTTTCCTCAAAATACTGCATTCGTTCAAATGTCATTTCCGTCTCACCTCTAAGACAAGCCCTTACAGTATTTTCATGCTTAACCCAATCATCCGCGATATCCTCTACTCCTATGTCAAGTAAATTCAATCCGTCAATAACTTCAGGATAAGGACTGTTTTTAATTTGAATACGATTATATAATGCCACGACACACCTCCTATATTATTAGTATAATACCAATATTATTGTTATACATCAGATTATACTCCTGTTCTACTGGTATTTCAACTACTATATGTACATAATTTATTTATACCTATATAATGCTTTTAGACATATATATATATCATGAATTTAATGGCGGGTGTGATAATTATGAATTCTGTACCAGCACTAATTAAGAAAACTTTCGGATCTCGATTAAGGTCGTTGAGAATTAACAAAAATCTAACTCAAGAGGATCTTGCTGAATTATTCAATACTAAACATCCGGATGTGAAATTTTCTGCTTCAACCGTTGGAAATCACGAACAAGGCGCAAACTTTCCTACAGTCGTTCAACTCTACATATACTGTGATATCTTCGAAGTTTCTTCAGATTATATGCTTGGAAGAAGTAATTTAACCAAATGGTCTACAACTGAGGAAATTTCTAATGCTGTTAAGATAGCCCTTGTTACTGATAATTCTGGTGATTACAAGAAAATAGCTCTTAAAGTTTTAGAAATCCTCGATATTGATGTTGATTCTCTGACTGATCAAGATCGAACATTCTTTAATAAAAACATCTTCCGCGCAATAAACAAGCTCTATGAAGGTAAATTGTTATAGTATATTAAGTGCTCAGAATCCGTTCTGAGTTCTTTTTTTTATTTCATCCAATCCCTTTCCTGATAAATTTTCTAACCTCTTGATTGCGCTAATTATTGTGTCTACAACTTCATTTGATTTTTTCATTTTAACCTCTTCTTTAAATGTATCTATTTCAATTTTAGACTAATGATTATATTCTAATCATTTTGTAAAATAGGTCAAACGAACTATGGTTGTGGCTCATTGGACACTTCTGATTATTTTTTCACAGACTTCGACATCATTCGACATTTTTTTTCTTTTCAGTATCATATTCGGACGTTTTTTCGATCACGATTAGCCAGTATCGTTTGGAAAATTGTGTAACTTTCGTAATTTTAGCAAAAAAAAAAGATATACCACAATTTTTATATGGCATACCCTTTTGAAAACTCTAATGGCTTCCTTCACTAAATCCAAATAATACAATTACATTATCTTGTGGTTTGGGCTCTGGCTGAACAATATGAGAACCTTCACTGAATCCTGCAAAAGATGTTCCAGTAATAACAGTAGTCAAAAGCATTGTCATAACCATGCATATCAATTTCTTTTTCATATTTTTGTTACTCCTTTACGGTACAATTCTAAATATATATCACTTATTTTGCATCTTACATCATTTGATTTATTATTGTCAATCTTGTCATGCATTACCAAAATACTATCGGCAAATATTTCAACTTTACTACGATCAAAAAATAATATACTTCAGCATTTTCTCCAACAGATCAATCATAATTTGCTTATACTCGGATAAATTTTCAAATAACATCATGTCAATTAACATCATTTTGAAATATTCATTGCTTATATGATAACCTCTAACAGATACTTCCAAGTAAGTATCATAAATATTAAGCTTGTTCCCATATGACATAGAATCATCAATGCTTTCAATTGCTATCAATATATTACTGTAAGCCTTTTCATTCTCCTCCATTAGTAAGTATACTGAAGCAAGATTATTATGGCTTCTTGCAATCAACTCTTTATTTTCTATGTCTTTAATCTCTTCATAAGCATCAACAAGGCTTTCTATAGCTCTTTTATAACTATTTTTTTTTGCCTTTCATAGCATACGTCATAGCAATATTTGTTCTCTCTTGCCATCTTCTTTTAGGATCATTTGTGAGATCAAGAGATAACTCAAACATATCTTTAGCATTTTGATAATTACCATTTCTTAAGTAATATCTTCCATACTGGTTATAATAAAATGCTTTTATCTGTTTGGATACATTTTTGAACTTTACATTTTTATTTACATCATACTTAGTTAAAATGGATTCTGCTGCGCTTAACTTCTTGTCATTTATAAATATAAATGCTATCTCAGAAGCAAGTCTTATTAACTGATCCTCATCACCATACTTTTCAGTTTCATTTAGAATATTTTCAATGTCTTTCAATATCTCAATATTACAATTGTACTTTACCCTAAGGTATAAGTACTTCAAATCTAGCTGCAAATCTATAATACAGTTCTTTTCACTAAAGTTGACAAGTTCCTCTAAGTATATTAAATCCTCCTCTTTATTCAAAAGTGGTAGGATCTGAATCAATTCCTCTACAATATCACACACCTGACGGTCTTCAGTTACTAATAATGATTCTATTTCGATATCATATAACTTTTGAACTTCCTTAAGGAATTGTTGTGTTGGTTGCTTACGCAAATAATTTTTTAATGGTATCCTCAGATTTAAAAAAAATCTCCGGCTAACTTTATAACTAGATCGTTATCTTTTATACTCAGTGTATTTTCCAATATTTTAGCAAACTGCCGTCCAACAGTTAATGGCTTTCGTCTCATGTTTTCCACTCATTTCAACAACCCATTTCAAAGCATTTGATAGTAATTTAAAATATATAAACGATAGTACAACATTGTTCATATTTTAGCGTGTACTAATTAAATACTATCCTCCCTCATTAAAGAATATCACTTACATGTACAATTTTGTAGTCCTATCTATTTGTATAATTATATTGATAACCTTAAAATCGTTGATATGACAACATTTGAGAGGACATACTAAGATGCATAAAACAAATCGTGCTAAATGGGCCGCCATGGTTCGAAAGTGTAGGGGACCCAGAACACTTGATGAGTTACACGAAGAAACTGGACTCAGTGTTTCTACTATTTCAAAATGGGAACAAAAGAAGTCAGTTCCGTTTAAAAGCTCTGTAGATACATTAATAGCAGCAAGTCCACATATTAATCCGGCAGCAGTATACGTAGCAGCTGGACTTGATATTCCAAGTTCCTTTAATGAGGATTTGGAAGATGAGTTAAAACTCGGAAAGCTCTTTTATGAAAAGCTAATCAACAAAGGTCTTGAGGAATACGAAAAATCAATTTCTAATGATAATTATCAACTTTATGGTGACGCGCTAGATCTTGTCTTAGATCTCATTGTTAAAGCAAAAAAAATAAGTGGTTATATATGGGGTCTAGCAAACATTGTCGGAAATGTTGGCTAGATCCTTTTTAACACGACTCATAAGTATAGTTCCCTCCACTCAAAATACATATAATGTTAATCATTATTGCATAGATGGTATCTTTTTCGAATTATACATTAAGGGATCTAGCTCACATTGATTTAATGCTGGCTAGATCCCCGATCAGAAATATTATTTAGTTCTCACTGTTATCCTCGTTAAACTGCTCATTGATAGCAGTTATAATCATTTCATTCAGCTGCTCACCATTAGAAAAAGGATCTATCTCATAATCTGGTGCAATGCCATTATTTAATACGCTCTTATCATGGCGATCAGTCCAGTACAAACTTAAAAAATTAGCCGATGTCATTTCCACCAAGCTATTATAAGCCGTTTTAACAGTAAATTCAGAAGCTATATCAACGCCTTCGATTTCACCGCTTTTGTATATATCATGTGGCTCTGCTAGTGACCCACAACCTTTACCGAACGTCTGACCACCAATTTTTACTATGTTCAGATCACTCAAAGCTGAAATGAGAGCTTCAGCAGCACTAGCGGTTTCATCACTCTGAAGAACGACTATGTTTTTACACATTACCTTCTTATCATTTGCAGCTATGTAAGATTCAGCTTCGCCTAAAGCATGAATTTTAAACATTACTTCGCCACGATCAAGGAATAGATCGGACATTTCACGCACAACAGAAACCAAACCACCACTGTTAAGTCGTAGATCAAGGATAAGGGTATCATACTGATTCATCTCCTCGATGTGATTCTCAAATTGCATTAAGGCTTCATACTTTGAAAACGTATTGAACTTGACATAGTATGCATTATCAATTGTACTGTGAGGTTTATACTCATCATTACTTACCTCTTTAGTATCACTTGATACATCCCACTTATAATTTCCTTCAGCATAAACCTTGTTATATACGATCCAAGATTTCAAATCATCAGGAAGAACACTGTTCATTTCCTTCAAGGTTAGCATTATAGCAAATTTCATAAACCTGTCATCATCAAATCTACTATAAGATCTGCCCAAGACTTCTTTCATTCTCTCTTCAAGCTCTTTAGATGCTATAAACTCATCAGGTATGTTTTGAGACATAAAGTCCAAGGAGTGCAGCTCTGTGCCATAATATCTTTCTATAGCTGTATTTGAAAGTTCATCTTGTACAGTGCTCCAAACAGAACCATAATATCCGCCTGCAAACGCACAACCTATCACAACAATTATTAGAAAGAATTTTAAAGTACTACTTATAGTTTTAAAACTCTCCTTTCTTCTTTGCTCTCTCTGCTGCTCTTTCTGTTTTTCCTTAAGCAACCTTTGTGTTCGTCTATGTATTTTCATCTATGCCACCCTTGCTATCTATTGGATCACCGCCCGGAAGCTCCTGAACTCTGATAATGTCTTGTTGTCGAATTCCTAGCATGGTTCATATTCTTCTTCGTATCCTTAAAGGCTTGCTTTTTTTGACATGCCATCAGCTCTATTCTCATCATCTTTTCTACGTGAGTACAAACGTCTTAAATCGTGGCATTCAAAACCACGCTTAGTCGCATTGTTCTGGAGAGTCTTTTTTAGCGAAAAATAGTTCATCATCTCCACTAGATTCAATCAGATCCTTCAGTTCCTTCACAAGAGTCTTATCCTTAACTGAAGTTGTGATCCTACTTTTTCCGCCTTTACCATCGCTGATTGAAACCTCAAATTGATCCTCACTTATGAACGTAAAATCAGAACCTTTCAATTTTGAAGTTTCACCAATCCTTAATCCTGCGGCACCCGTTACCTTGTAAGCTGTTCTTAATTTGCCCTTACGCATCGAGTTAATTTTCTTCTTCAGTTGATGGTCAGTGAGACCGGATCCTAAATCTTTGTTAACTGTTTTTTTACCCTGATTTTTGAAAAAACTTACGTAAAATTCTTCGTCTGGTACTTCTAGAGTAGGGTACATGTCGCCTAAAATTCTAAGCGCATTTTTTAACTTGACTCACTTTTTTTAGGGTTCTGTGAAAGCTCGTATTGAACAAATTTTTTTTGCAATGCCTTCAGGAAGCTCACCTAAATTTTCATAGCGAAAAGCATCGGCATACCGTAGAAAATTTTTCATGTAGAACTTGTACATACGCATAGATGCTTGTGCATATTTTTGCGTTTTTATCATTTCATCAGCTGCAGCATCAATTTCTATTTTACACTGGTCAAATAGATTCATCAGAATTTCCTATCATCGATATTCCATATCCCCTGCATCCGGCGCAGATACTTTTTGTTCACACATACATAACGGGATGGTTTGTTGTTTATCCGCACAATTTTATCTAGCCTACCCTCTTCGGTGTGAATCAATCCTAGCGCTCGATAATCCCGAAGCTTCTCATCGTCATTACCTGGATGGGCCTCCTTGAAGTCCGCTTTTGTGATCGCGAAATACTTCTTGTTCTCATACATTTTTCCCCGACTCTTCGCTACGCTCAAAGTCGTGAAAAAAATCCTCATACACGTACTCCAGCTTAGTCGGCTTTTGCTCACTACTATCCGCCTTCAAATCGACACCTCCGAAAAAAGCGTTACCACACAGTTTATATCCACCATAATTCCGGTCTTATATACGTAGTATATAAGACCGCTCATTATATCCCTCGCTAAAACCATCGGTAACATGTTAAATTTTAAACATTTAGCACCCGGTAACTTCAGTCGCTGTAAACATTTGTATATAAAGAATATGTTACCGGTCTTAAATTACTTGTTTCCATCATAATATTTGCCACCAAAAGTTGTCAATATTTTGAGCTAAATTAATCAAATTTTGTCATAGTCTGAGGACTGAAAAATTGATCTATATCAAACCGATGATCACTCAGATTTGTGCTGCAGTTTAATCAAAAATGACAACAGGCGCTGTGTAATCGATTCAAAAGAAATCTATACATTGATGGCATAACGAATGTAAATTGAATGGCATGTGCAGCACAAATATTTCTTGTACTCAGTGACCTAATATCTGAAGAACCAAACATGACTTTTATCGTAGATGCGTTCAAAGTTTTCCAAGGTAGCTGACACAAAATTAGCCGAAGTTTATCATGCTATTAGCAATCAGCTCGAAGAATCATTCATCCTGCATCAGGTAATTAACTTGCAAAATAATTTAAGAATATGCATGCTTTTGTTTTGGTTTCATGAACTAAAGTTCATTGCCGGCTTTGAGTTTTTCAAATCTAACACTAATGTTTTTTGCTGATTAACTCTTGCATGCACGACACTGCAGGAGACAAATTTCTTCATGGTCGCTTCTTCAGGATTATCTAATTTTTTCGACCAATCATAGGTTCATGAACTGTCATAATAAATTAACAGGACAAACGGATCCAGATCTGAAGCTTCGCATACAAATATAAAAACTATGCCATACTTCAGCCTGAATTTCTAGTTGGCCATTTCTCCAGGGATCAATTAAATTTCGGCCAAGAATGCTAAGTTATAAACGCATGCATTAGAAATTAATAAAGGTGTTATAAGAGTAGTTGAGTAGTAAAGAATATATGAACCGGTGCTAAGTGGGGGGGGCTAAGCACTTATTTTGTTATGCTCAGTCTAGACACCCTCGCCAACTTACCAATTTACAGGCTTTTCAGCAGTTTTTCGCTCCACATTTCTGTGAAAAAATCCGACCCCTCAATACATTAATTTTGGAAATCAGCTTTGCTGATTTCCTATTCAACGCCTGTTTTCACGCCCTATAAGAGGACTTTTTTTTGTCAAAGTCTTTAAGCTACGCCAACAATGTTTAAATCTCTTATAACTCAAATATGTACTTCATATTTCCCATAATACTTTCTTAAAAATCTGCTTTGATGGTTTTTCCTGTATCCTAAAGGCATACTTTAGCCTGTCAGCACTTTTTTTTACTGATCAGGTCATATGTAATAGCTACACCACTCTATGGTGATCCTCGTCCTAATTTTCGCCACTTAATCTCTTTCTCTTTCGGGAAAAGTAGCCCAACAACTCTTTCAACTCCTGGATCAAAATCAACAGATGCAATAATTCTTTCCTTCTTCAGTTTCTTAACATCCTCAAGATCAATAACCTTGTAAGATTCAAAGTATAATGCGAAAAGAAAACCTTTCTTGAAAACCGCAAAACCTAATTTCACCCATTTCTCAATAAGCTTGTACACGCTGCGGATCGTCTTGTATCCAAGCAGATCCTGAATACGCTGTGGTTTAACTCTCATTTGGCTGTAACGACCAGTTGCCTTATATGCTGAATGCGTATAGAGTACCAGGAACTGCTTCAGACTTTCCCCAAGCGCTGCAATTGTATTGCCTTTGTAGAAACTATCAGGCAACACATAGCTTTTGCCTGTTAGCGTCATTCTCAAGCTCACAAGACCGTTTTCTAATGTTCTATCAGCTTCAATGTACTTAGCAAGTTCACGAACCGTTCTTTGATCTAGACCATACTCTTCAGGATCAAAGAATTCACCGAACAAACCATTCTTGATAAGTGCCACGTATGCTTTGTAGTGTTTAAGGCTCGCACCATGATCCCATAATAGAGCCACAGCATTACGGCTTATTCCTGATCTGACTGGACTATTACCTTCCGCCTTGTTAAATCGACATCCAGCACATACCGAATTAGGCAGTTTCAAATTATCCTTAACGAATTTACAACTGAATTGCGTGCCATTTCTAAAAATAGTCTTTGCCTTTTGAGCGACTTTCTCTGCGCTCTCATCATGATCCCACCTTTCAGCATAATCCGTCAGGATCTCTGTTACTTGCTTCTCAGTGTACCCCGCATTCTTATGTACAATTGCTAGAGATACCAAGGCATGGTTGCGCGTTGTCTTCTTTGGCTGATTTTTTTTCAAAGTGCTGCGCACAAGAAGTACCGGCCTTTATATAAGCCGTTTTCTTTTGGACCTTATTGATCTGTATTTGGTTTGTTTCATTTGCTTTAGCTGTAGCCTCAAGTAGATTTTTTCTAGCTCGATTGTATAGCGCTACAAAACCTTCTGCTGGTTCTGCAGGCATTCTTCTTTCAACTTCACGCTTGTATTGTGTTAACTTTCCTTTTAGCGCTGGTTGCGATTTAAGACTCTTCAGCTCTGACACACCTATGGAGTTGACGTAACCACCACAGTAATACGATCCTGGTGTTTTAATAACGCCGCTTCTTCTGAACGATGTTCCAAGGTCCACACACTCCAGCTGAAGTTCCTCGTTAATTTCCTCAAACATCGAGCGGTAAACTTCGTTCAATCTTGCTGAAGGTTTGAGATCATAGGTTTTAGGGTTAACGAAGATGTAGACAGATCGGGAGTTCGTAACTGTAATCAGCAGATCTTCAGGATGTACGCCCAACTTGCCCTTTAAATGTGACACGAACCTGTTCGCCTCGGTCACTGCATTTCTATATTCTGCTATGAATCCAGGAGCATCCGGCTTTAGCTCAGGTTCAAACTCAATAAAGAACGGATAATACGCTTCGTCACTCTTATCTCTAGTCGTTCTGCCTGACCACTCCAGGTATGTATTATAACTCTGCAGGCTGAAGTGACTTACCTCATTAACGCTATCCTTCTGCATAAATGCAAAAGCCTTGTCTATCTTAGTCTCACGCTTGTTGTCTACGCTGCGCCTTTCAAGATCACCCAGAACAACTTCAACGATGCCGTGATACTTTTTTCCTTTGTATTCATATTGCCACAGGTCTGATGTTAGTTTTCCCAATCTGTCCACCTCCTTTCATTCTGGTAATAAAAAAAAGCGCCTTCAGTGTGATCTCACACCAAAAGCACTTAAAAATTTGAATTACGAATACACTTAATAACCCATTAAAACATAGGTGTTAGTGTAATTTTTCCATAGGAAATCAACCCACAAATCAATTTTTTTTGTAGACGAAAAATGATATTTTGTGGTATAATATGTGCGACGATTATAGCCTGACTTAGATCAGCGCTTATATGTATTGGCTGGAGCCTCTTGGCAGTCGCATTGATTTTTGGATCACGTATTCAAATTATCTTTGTTTTCGGTGTGAGACCACTTATGACTTTTCTATGATGTTGGTAGCATCTTAGAAAGCCAGCTTCGAAATTAACCCGCTATTCAAATTGAATGGCGGTTTTTTTTATTTTATATATGTTTATTTAAGGAAATTTTAATCTATATCATTTCAAAAATCAACCCTTATATATGGGGCTGAATGGTTGCAACCACCTACACAAGCGATTTTTGACATCACTTTTGACATCAC
>JDSF01000128.1_pt1 | contig 56603 bp, 66 predicted proteins | sample 199441 | NCBI WGS metagenome assembly JDSF01 (sample SAMN02592751, study PRJNA231836) | bioreactor metagenome | isolation source: continuous culture bioreactor denitrification-DNRA | place: Germany: Bremen
ACAAGAAGAAAGGTGTCAAACTTGTAAAATTAGAAGATAGAATGGCACACTACGGCGATGAGTTAAAGAAATATGAAGCCGCAAATTTTGGCTATCGCAAAATGAATGTTGAGAGAACGGCAGAACTTAACAAACGTGTCTTAGAATTAAATAAAGAGTATCATGGCATCGAAGACCCATCTTTTTGGCAGATGATATGGGATGCTGTCTTAGGGCGATACCTAAGGATATCAGTGCCACTTGATAAGTTCTTTTGTAGTGAGTTTGTAGCCGAGATGTATCTGAAATTAGGTTTTATTGATGCAAAAAAAACCTATCAATGCCTATATACCATCAGATTTTTCATACAAAGGTAGAAAACATCTTAAGTTATTAAAAGGGACATTAGAGCCTGATGTATTTGTGGACATAAAACATAAATAAACATACTAGTTATCTTCACGAAGTCTCTCAATAAAAGTGTTAATCATTCTGTGTTCATAGAGGTTTGACTTGATAGTTTTAGTATTGCCATATTATCTCATCAAGCGTAACAACTAATTGATCAATGGTTGGGTCGTCTCCGAAAACATATGCATCAAAAATATCATCGAAGTCTAATCCAGAGAAGTTTTCCAATGACTCTTGCATTGTATTACTGTACATTTCCTCAGCAGATATAAATCTGAGATGGCCAGGATCTATGGTATTAATATGGTCAAGATAATACTTCTGATAAACATAAGCCAAGTAATCATAATAGTCATAGCCATTATCAAGAAGTTTTCTGTAGATTAAGTAGGTAACAAGTGCACCTTTGTTATATTGTAATGTGTAAATACTACCTGGTCTAATATATTCTCTAACGGTACTTAAGGGAATATGATTATTTTCATGTTCTTTCATGGCCTCAACAGCATCCATAAGGTTTTCTTCAGCTGTGGCAAATCGAAGTCCGATGGATGGTACAACTCTATCGTTACTAATAGCCAAGTATTCATTGAAAACTGTAAGGCCTTCTACATACCAACCATCTTTACCATTCATACCATTGAAAATACTTCCAGGTGACCATGCGTGGGCTATTTCATGTGCTATCATACCGTATTCTGGCTTTATCAAATGTTCTTGAACACCAGTTCTTTCGCCTTCAATATATCTGAAAATATAACCAAAAATCTGTGCACCGTACTCATTTTCCATATTGTCAACAACCATTAATTTATATTGATTAAGTGGAAAGCCCCCATACATCAAGTAGAAACGATGAAAATATCTAGAAGTGTATAAAAATATATCTTCCATTTTTTCAGTATCTAAAAATGAAGCAATTTCACTATCAAATACAGCTGAAACTGAAACACCATGTAACTGAGTTTCAAAAACAAGACTGCCTTCTTCTTTGCCGAGCTTAAGAACTTCATGCCTATCTTCACCAAATATAAACTGACTAACAGCATCTTCCCATTCATAAAAGCCAGTTGTCATGCTAGTTTCTTCGGAAACAGGTGTCGTAATATAAATAATGTTGGAGGTATCAAGATTCTTGTCTACGACTGCATACCCATATGTTGTACCGTCATAGGGGAGGGTATCCGTATAAGTTGTACCTGATTCTAAAGATACTACCTTGTCTACTGAGCCTAAAAATAGGCGATATATATCAAAGGTTTTGTCGCTAGTAGTGTTGGATATGACGGCGGAGTTTGTTCCATCAACAGCTATTTCTAGGATGGTATTGATATCTATACTTCCATTCCTAAAATCAAGCTCTTCAGGGTTTATAACTTCAAGACTAAGTTCTTCTCTTGGACTTGACACACCGTATTGAGATTCACTCCATATTTCAATGTTGTATTGACCTTTATTCAATTCAATTGTTTGACTATATAAGTGGATTTCCTTATTAATACTAATATATATATTTGTGAATTTATACTTTCATTGGTGTTGATATCTAGCAGGCATTTTGAAATAAATAGATGGCCGTTGACATCAAACTTTGGTGTAATGGGTATTTGATTAACTTCATCATAGGCACTCTTATGAACTATTTCTGGATAGGCATCGTAGATTTCGTTAATAAATGTAAAAGCCTTGTCAAAAGCCATGTCCTCAATGAGCCTACTATAGGTATTATCAACAAAAGTCTTTAGCCAAAGTAATTGTTGGTCGTAAAGTTCAGAATCTGTTGTCATCAATTTATCCATCGATTCTGAGACTTGTAAATAATGACCTTTAGACATTTGATTTTGAATGTTGGTAATGGCTTTATCTACTGTTGTCTCATTATTCTCTTCATTAGAAGTTTGACATCCGACAGATACAAGCAGAATAAATAGTAGTATCATAGTTAGTTTTTTCATTTGAACCTCCATAGGATTGAAGTTTTCACATGCATATTGTAACACTAATTTCTTCTTTGATACAATTGTTTTTGAATAGGGAGTGTAGTCAAATATTGAAAAGTGAGAGGATTTACCAACTGCCTTTAGCAGTGCTTATAAGAAAGTCTATTACGTTGCTCACGACAACTGAGCTAGAGAGTTGAGAGAAAAAATCCTTTAGAGTGAGTGGGATTAAAGAGCGTTATAGAATCAATAGTGAGGATAACTTTAAGAAAATACCCAATCAATGGTTTAAGACTAAGAGCTTGCTTAGCTACCGGATATCGTTGATATGTATACAAATATCAGGAATTTGATTATATACATCAACTGTTTCATTCACTATACTATTAGTAAGAACTTTAGTAGATTGGAGAAGGTTATGGACCATATATTTAGAATAAGCTCGGTAGGTTTAATCAGAATTTTTGGCGCCCACGAAAATAATACGTAGTGAATAAAGGCTATGGTTGCAAGGGTTATGATATTGAACAAGGTGTAATTATTAAGGACCTTTATCTTAGGGAATCTGTAGTAATAAATAAGTAATAGAGAAATGGCAGCAACAATATAGAGAACATTGGAGAATCTAAAAAATGTGGTAACAACTCTTACGACGGTTTCTGACATTGATAGAGATATACCATAGTTTTTATGTAAGAATTTTAAGGTGAAGGGATCGTAGAAGACAAATTGAATCATTGGGATTACATAGAGTAGCATTGTATAGTGATGGCGGGGTTTCTTATTTGAGTTTTTTAATGTGAAGGCAAAGGAATAAGATAGCAATGAAAAAAAATAAACAACAAGACGCCAAAGTTGAGTAGTCGTATTGAAGCATCGATGCTGATATTCAGATAGATCATTCTATTCCACAGTGTTGAAGGTATGTAGAAGAACTGGTTAATCACATTGTAGTAATAATTGTGCTTTGACATATAGAATATTAAGGATAGGAGGGATAGGACCCAACCAATAATAATCTCCATAGAGATAACGAATCGAGGGATTGTTTAGATTCTTGTAGATTATAATGAATGAGATGATAAAGAAGGCAAAGGTTATATATAATAGCATAGAGACTCCTAATTAATTGAATTTAGTAAATCAAATATCTTCAGGTCATTGACAATTTTGACAACTTCTTTGCTTGTGCTTGAATCGAATTTCTTAAGAATGCTGTTGATTTGCTTCTTAATTGTATCCAGTTCAACACAGCGGATTTCTGCAACCTGTCGCCTGTTTTTACCTTCACAAAGGAGTTTTAGTACGTTGATTTCACTGGACGTTAATTCTGATATAATCTTTACAACAAAAAGTATACTGTCTTCTTGAGTTTTAACCTTCTTAAATTCACTGCGAATCTTCTCGGCAATAATAGGTCTTATTGGTGACAGGTTAATATGGGCTGACCTAATCGCTTCTTGTATCTCATCATTCGATGCAGTCTTGAACAAGTAGTCAACAATACCTGTTTGAAAGGCTGCAATAATGGTGCTGTCATCTTCTGCCACTGTTAATATGATTATTTTGATATCAGGAAATTGCTGGTTGATGGCTTTGGATGCAGTTATACCAGCTATTTTGTCTTCCATTTGAACATCCATAAGAATAATGTCAGGTTGATGCATTGCAGCAAACATAACAGCCTCATAGCCACTTTTTTGCAGAAGCAACAAGGATCATATCTTCAGCAGCATTAATAATTCTCTCAAGCCGAATACGATGTGGTTCCATGTCGTCGACAACCAATAGTTTGATGAGATTATTCATTGTTTGTAGCTCCTTCATGGTCAGAGTTTATCTATAGTACCATTATAGAACTTGGTCTTTCTTTAGGCAAGGTGAAAGAATGCTACCCCTGCCATTGAGTACATATGAGATCATCTTTTAACTGCATTTATACTGGGTTGAGCTATTTATATCGTGTACGATTAATCGTGAAAAACTTAACATGGGAAAATGGCTAAATACGCTTGTCAGGCTGACTTGGTTATGTTAAAGTTTAAATGAGAATGATTATTAGTATTATATAAATAAAGTGTAACTCATTCAATTGACTAGATTCTATGAGGAGGTACTATGAGTAACATATTAGATAAGGAACTATTGCTGGACATGTATGTTAAGATGGTCGACGCTAGGAATTTTGACTTAAAGGTCAGATATCTGGTTAATCGAGCGTTGGTACATGGCATGACCCATTATTCAATCGGAGAAGAGGCTACAAGCATTGGCTCCATTGCAGCATTAAGGCTGATGATTATATAACAAGTAATCATAGAGGCCACGCCCAGTGTATCGGTAAGGGTATTAATCTAGGTGAAATGATGGCTGAAATATTAGGCCGTTATGGAGGGACTTGCAAAGGTAAGGGTGGTTCTATGCATATCTGTGACCTAGAGGTTAATAACCTTGGTGCTAATGGAATCGTTGGTGGCGGCTTTGCCATTGCAGCAGGTGTAGGTCTTAGTCAGAAAATGCAAAACAAGGATCAAATTGTCGTTTGCTATTTCGGTGACGGTGCAACCAATGAAGGCAGTTTTCATGAGAGTCTGAACTTCGCATCCATTCATCAACTTCCCGTTATTTTCTTCTGTATCAATAATAAATATGGTATCTCAAGTAATATTGAAGAGGCTACCAATATCAAGTATATCAGTGATAGGGCAACGTCCTATGGTATCGAAGGCATTCATATTGCAGATGGTAACGACGTGGTAGGCATCTACAATGTGATGAAAGAAGCTGTTGAGAAAGTACGCAGTGGTACAGGACCGATTCTCATTGAAGCGAAGACCTATAGAATCTTTGGCCATTCAAGTGCTGATGCAGGAAAGTATAGAGATAAGAAGGAAGTGGAAGAATGGAAGGTAAAAGACCCAATCAAGAAATTCCAAGCTTATCTTCTCAACAACAAAGTATTTAGCGCTGATGAACTCAAAGAACTGGATGAAGCCAGTGTGAAGCGAATTGAAGAAGCCACAGAGTATGCTGTTAACAGTGAAATGCCACCACTAGAATCAGCACTAACAGATGTGTATGCAGAATAGGGAGGTGAGTGACTATGAGTAATAAGAAAGTAATAACCTATAGAGAAGCTGTCAGACAAGCGATGACAGATGAAATGATTAACGATGATAAAGTGTTTTTGATGGGTGAAGACGTTGCTGTATATGGTGGTGCCTTTGGTACTTCTGTGGGCATGTTCCAACAATTTGGTAAACAGAGAGTCATCTCAACCCCTATATCAGAAGCGGCCATAGCTGGATCAGCAGTCGGTGCAGCCTTAACCGGCATGCGTCCAATCGTCGATATTATGTTTATGGACTTCCTGACCATAGCTATGGATGCCTTAGTCAACCAAGCAGCTAAGACAAGGTATATGTTTGGTGGCGTTGGCGAAGTGCCTCTAACGATTCGTGCTTCTGGTGGAGCAGGAACAGGTGCAGCCGCTCAGCATTCACAAAGCTTAGAATCTTGGTTTACTTATATCCCAGGTATCAAAGTTGTTGCGCCAGGAACAGTGAATGATGTTTATCATTTACTTAGAGCATCAATAAGAGATAACAACCCTGTCCTATTTATGGAGGTTAAAGCCCAATATGGTTTGAAGGGGGAAGTTGATTTTGATGACCTTGATGCCAGACAACTTGGTAAAGCAAGGGTCCTTGTTGAAGGTGAAGATGTAACGATTGTTACTTACGGAAGTATGGTTGAAAGATGTTTGCAAGCGGCAGAAGAACTTAAGGAACAGGGCATAAACGCTGAAGTGGTTGATGTTAGGTGTCTGAAGCCCCTAGACCTTGAGACAATTGTCGAATCCATTAAGAAGACATCCAGAGTGGTACTTGTCAATGAAGCTCATAAGACCAGTGGTTTTATTGGTGAAATCAGTGCTTGTATCAGTGAAAGTGAAGCCCTCTTTTACTTAGACGCACCAATTAAAAGAGTTGCAGCTTTTGACGTTCCTATCCCTTATAGCAAAGAACTTGAATTCTATGTAATTCCTGATATTAAGCGCATCAAAGAAGGTGTCAGGGAGGTGGTAGTTGATGAGTAAAATATTGGCTTCCCCTGCAGCAAAACGTATAGCCAGAGAAAAGAAGATTGAACTGATCAACATAGTAGCTTCGAGTAAGGACGGCATTGTGAGGCAAAAAGATGTGATTGGATTCCAACAAGTTTTCACTAAGAAAGTCACACCTCTTGCTTTTAGGATGGCTAAAAAGAATAAAATAGATTTGGAAGAAGTCACAGGCAGTGGTCATAATGGTAAGATTCTGAAGGCAGACGTTCTTAAAATTATTGGTCAGCCGGACAAGAAATTAGTGACCGACGAAGTTGGCCAGCCAAGTGTTACGGTTGAACAAGTTGAAGCTTCTAAGCCAACTAGCAATAAGCTTGAGACTCAAGTAGCACCAAAGCCTCAAGTAGCACCAATACCTCAGCTTCAAGAAGATGGTAATACACGTAGAGTGGCAATGAGTCCTATGCGTAAGGTGATAGCTAAACGTATGTCAGAGTCTTATTTCGATGTACCGGCAGTTCATATTGACAATGAAGTGGATATGACCAAGCTTCTTGACTTAAGACAATCCATTATTCCAACCATTCAAGAGGAAACAGGTTACCGTGTTAGTGTAGGGGATCTAATCTCAATGGCAACAATCAAATCTCTAAAAAAACATCCGTCGGTTAATGCGAGCATAGATGTTGAGAAGCAAGAAATCATCTATCACGATTATGTGAATCTGGCCATAGCTGTTGGACTTGAGAATGGTTTATTAACCCCAGTTGTTAATAGTGCTAACACCCTTTCACTGAAGCAATATGTGAGCGTGGCCAAACCTTTGTTTGAAGCTGCATCAACTGGCAAAATATCATCTGAACAACTTCAAGGTTCCACATTCACCATTAGTAATTTGGGCATGTTTGATACGGACAGTTTTACCCCAATTATCAATTTGCCAAATGCTGCAATATTAGGAGTGAATGCAACTAAGAAAAAAGTTGTTGTGGTAGAAGATGAAATGGTGATTAGACCTATAATGAAACTTTCATTAACCATGGACCATAGAATCATTGATGGTATGGAAGGGGCAAAGTTCCTACAAACACTAAAGGGTTACCTTGAGAACCCACTGAGCTTAATTGTATAGAAAGGATACTTATGATAACAGATATTATAATGCCAAAAGCAGGTCCTGATATGGAAGAGGGCCAGATTATCAAATGGTTCAAGAATATTGGTGATGAAATCAAAATAGGCGACATTTTACTGGAAATTCTGACCGATAAAACAAACATGGAGATTGAAGCAGAACAAGATGGCTTCTTAGTCCATATCGTTCATGGGAATGATGATATAGTCCCTGTTGCTACGGTTATTGCTTATATAGCTGACAGTAGGGATGAGAAGGTAGAAGGTAGTCCTGAGGCAAAGAATACGGTTGAGATGAAAGATCCTGTATCCGCAGTGCCAAAGGATGCTTACGACGCAGTTGTGATCGGCGGAGGACCAGCAGGTTATGTGGCAGCCATTCGTATTGCGCAACTGGGTGGAAAAGTAGCCTTAGTAGAGAAGGATGAACTTGGAGGTACTTGTCTTAACAGAGGGTGTATCCCAACAAAAACCTATCTTCATAACACAGAAGTCATCAAAGAAATTAAGGAAGCCAACAAACGTGGTATCGTTGTAAGTGCAGATATCAAGGTTGATATGAAACAGCTTCAGGACTATAAGTACAAAGCAGTCAAAACCCTAACCGGTGGTGTGAAAACATTGCTTAAGAGTCACGACGTTGACATATTTAAGGGTGAAGGGAAAGTGACCAAAGCAGGTGATGTGGAAGTTGGCGCTGAGACACTAAGGTGTCGCAAAGTTATACTAGCCACAGGTTCAAAGAGCGCTACAATACCAGTTGAAGGTATAGAGTCAGACCGCGTATTAACCAGCGATGATATCTTAGACCTTGAGTATGTACCAAAGAAAATGGTTGTCATCGGAGGTGGTGTTATTGGTGTTGAGCTTGGCCAAGCCCTCAGTAGTTTTGGTACGGAAGTTGAAATCATTGAGATGACTGACCGAATTCTACCAATAATGGATGAGGAAGTATCAAGGAGTCTACATAAAGCCCTAACTAAAGACGGTATTAAGGTTCATACTGAAACACAACTTGTCAAAGTTGAAGAAAAAGGGGATAAGCTGATTATGCACCTTAAGGGCAAAGAACCAATAGAAACAGATATTGCCCTTCTATCAGTTGGACGTGTTGCAGACCTTAGTGCCATAGCTGACATTGACCTTGAACTCAAAGGCAAGAACATCAAAGTCAACCGCTTGATGGAAACCAGCAACCCAAATATCTATGCGCCTGGTGATGCCAATGGTACAGTTATGCTTGCCCATGCAGCCTTTAAGATGGCAGAGACAGCAGCAGAGAATGTTATGGGTGGCAGTCATGAAGTCGACTTGTTAACAACACCATGGGCAGTCTATTCTTATCCAGAATGTGCTAGCGTTGGTTTAACGGAGAAAGAAGCGAGAAGACGTTACAATGATGTTGCAGTTGGAAAGTTCAACTTCAGTGCCAATGGTAGAGCAGTTGCAACAGGTAATACACATGGTTTTGTTAAAGTTGTAGTGGACAAGGTCTATGAAGAGTTGCTAGGCGTCCACATTATTGGACCAGGTGCAGCGGAGATGATTAACGAATCTAGTGCCATGATGAAACTTGAGATTACCATCAGTGAAATAGTGGAGACCATTGCAGGTCATCCAACCTTCAGTGAAGCAGTTTATGAGGCTTGTGCAGATGCAATCGGTAAGGCAATACATATTCCAAAAAGGAGATAAATCATGTTTTACTATGTAAGTAATACCCTAGACCCGACTTACAATATAGCGACTGAGTATTACTTATTTCATAAGTACGACGAGCCTGTTTTCTATCTATGGATTAATGGTCCCTCTATTGTGTTGGTAAACACCAGAACACAATAGAGGAGATCAATAGTCAGTATGTTAAGGAGAATGGGATAGAATCTGTCGACGGATGTCAGGTGGTGGCACTGTTTACCATGATGAAGGTAACTTGAATTATACGATTATGGCTAATGATGGACAAAGGAAGATTGACTATGAAAGTTTTAGCCGACCAATTATTGAGGGCCTTGAACATATGGGGGTCATTGCCAAGATTGATAGCAGAAATAGTATTACTGTTGACGGATTCAAAATATGTGGCCATGCCCAGTATATTCATAAAAAGCGGACAATGCATCATGGTTGTCTTTTGTTTGACTCGGATCTTAGCGTTCTTGAGAAAGCCCTTATGGTTTCCAAAGATAAGGTTAAATCAAAAAGTGTTAAGTCTGTAAGGTCAAGGGTTAAGAATATCAGTGACTTTCTAGATAAAGCCTATAACATGGATGACTTTAAGGTTTTTCTTCTAGACAGTATAAGGGAGACCTATGGTTGCGTAGAAGAAGTGATATTATCAGATGAGGATTACCAAGCGATTGAAGCCATAAGACAGGAAAAGTTTACAGGTTGGGACTGGGTATATGGAAAGTCTCCAGCTTTTAACTTAAAGCGTAAACGGATTATTTCGCAAGGAGACTTTGAAGTGAGGTTGCAAATAAAACATGGTTGCATCAAGGAGATTCATTTCTTTGGCGACTTCTTTGGTGTATCAGGTGTGGATGGCGTTGAGCAAGCGCTGCATGGTACACAATATAATCAGAAAAGTATAAAGAAGGTCATTGAAAGGGTGGATGTTTCTTCGGTTTTTCAAGTGTCAAAGGAAGACTTCCTAGGTCTAATCATTGAATAGGGGCAAAGTTCAAGTGTATTTGTACTATTATTGAAGCAATAAATGTAAAAAGATGTATAATAGTGTTGTTATGCCTTCCTAACTTTGGTAGAATAACATAGATTCATTAATGAATTGACTTGATAAAGTAAACCCTTGATAAAGAAAACAAGAGGAGTGAAAAAAAATGAGAGTATTAAAGCTTTTAGCAGTAATTCTAGTAGTAGCAATGACAATAAGTGCATGTGGGAAATCCGCAGATGAAAAAGGGCCAGTTGTTGTATCCAGTATGATTGATTCAGAAGGTGCAGTTCTTGGTAACATGCTTGTATTAATTCTCGAAGACAATGGATTTACTGTAGAAGATAAACTAGCACTTGGAACGCCAGATATTTTAAGAAAAGCCCTTACTGGTGGCGAAGTTGACTTAGTAATCGATTATACAGGTTCAGGTCAGTATTATGGCGCAGAAGCTGATGTTGCAACGTGGTCAGACCCAGAACTTGGTTATGAAGCAACAAGATCATTTGATGAGACCACAAACAATATCTTATGGTTAACACCAGCACAAGCCAACAACACAGAGATGTTGGCGGTGAAAAGAGATTTTGCCGAAGAACATAACCTAGTAACAATGGCAGATTTTGCTGACTATGTGAATGCTGGCAATGAAGTAAAACTCATTACTTCATCAAGCTTTGCAGAGAAAAATGAAGGTCTAGTAGGCTATCAAAACACTTATGGTTTCGCTCTTACAAGTGATAACTTAATCGTTCTTAGCCATGGCAATACAGCAGAAATGCTTAAAGCACTTAATGATGGAACAGATGGCGTTAATGTGTCATTGGTATACGGAACAGATGGGTCACTAGCAGAGATGAACATGGTTATTCTTGAAGATCCAGAGAATGTACCACCTGTTTACTTACCTACACCAGTACTAAGAGGTGAGTTAGCTGAGAAATACCCAGAACTTAAAGATATTTTTACAGAAGCTTTTAACAGCCTTAATGTTGAGAAACTTCAAATACTCAATGCAAAAGTTGCCTTTGGCGGTGAAGACGCTAGAGAAGTATCAAAAGCTTATCTTGTTAGTGAAGGATTGTTAAATGAGTAGAACTACAGCAAGACCCACTCTCCATGAATACAGTGCATTTGCATTGATATTGATTGGTATGGTCGTGGCTGAGTTTATTCAGTTGCGTCCTAACCGAATTGAAAAAGGAACGGATATGGGTTTTAGAGTTGCTATAGGGGACCAGTGGGTCCTCATAGCAGCTTTTTTTTGTTGTTACGATGTTTCTATTTGTATTGCCATATATAGGAGTTGATACAAAAATTACTGGGAATAAATACTACAAAGGTCTTAAGGCAATTGTGGTTACAATAAGTATTCTTTTGCTAGTATTGGCAACCGCTTTTAGTGCAAAAGATCATTTAGTGACTATGCCATTAGCTGCTAGGGTATCCGTTGGCCTTGGATTCTGGCTTATACTTATTGGCTTAATATTACTCCTAAATAGGTCTCTGGTGGTCTTACCTTCGTGGATGGGCCTCCTATTAATGGGCATCCTATTTGCAGGCTTAATAATCGCCTATAATTCTGGTATATTAACATCAATATCATTATTTCGTGAACTTCAGGCTAAATCAAGTCGAATCTTAGCAGAAATGATTCGACATATGCAGTTGGCCGCATCAGCGACCTTTACGGGACTTGCCTTATCCATATACCTTGCTGGTCAAGCCTACCGTAATCCTAAGAGAAGGGGCGCGGTGATGTCCATTGTGAACATGGCCCAAGTTATACCTACTTTAACCTTTCTGGGATTGGTTATGATACCTTTGACAGGGCTAGCCAAGGCCTTACCCTTTCTAAAAGGATTTGGTATTAGTGGCATAGGTTTTGTTCCAGCATATATTGTCTTAACCATGTACTCGCTGTTACCTATGACAACAAATATTCTTGCTGGTTATAATAGTATTGATACCAGTATCATTGAAGCAGCAAAGGGCATTGGTATGACGCCAAAGCAGATTCACAAGAAAGTTGAGTTACCTTTGATTTTTCCCTATTTATACGCTGGTTTTGGAACAGCCATTGTTCAAACCACAGGCAACACAATCTTAGCGGGCTTAGTTGGCGGCGGCGGTATGGGAGCCATTCTATTCTTAGGTCTGGCACAATCAGCTCCAGACTTGGTATTGCTTGGGGCATTATTGGTAGTCAGTGTCTCCTTAATATTGAAAATAATCATAGCCAGTATAGAACCATTTGTTAATAGAAAATTAGGAGGGGAGGCATAAGATGATTGCTTTAAAGAACATTCACAAATCATATGGACAACAAAAAAGTCTTAGACAATATTTCAACAACTTTTGAACAAGGTAAATTGACCATGTTACTTGGGCCTTCTGGATCTGGTAAATCAACCATGCTAAAATTGATTAACCGCCTAATTGAGGTAGATGAAGGCCACATATCCATTAACGACAAACACTATAATGATTACAAACCAGAAGAACTTCGAAGAAGTATAGGTTATGCTATACAGGGTGTTGGTTTGTTTCCACATATGACAGTAAGAGAGAATATTGCAGTTGTACCCAAGTTGCTCAGATGGTCTCAAGAGAAGATTGATGAAAGGGTGGATGAGCTAATGGCCCTAATGGGCATTCCAGAAGACTTTGGTTCAAAGCGACCAAGGATGTTGTCTGGTGGTGAAGCACAACGAATTGGTGTTGCTAGAGCTTTGGGTGCTGACCCCGACATACTCCTTATGGACGAGCCTTTTGGAGCCCTTGACCCAATAACCAGAAAACGCCTTCAGGAAGAATTCGTTAGCCTTCAGAAAAAACTTCATAAGACAGTCATCTTCGTTACCCATGACATAAGTGAAGCTGTTCGCATGGCTGACCATCTTGTCCTCATTAATGAGGGGAAGATTCTTGCACAAGGAACGCCTGAATCTATGATTGGCCACGACGATGAACTTACCAGATCCTTCTTAGGTGACCAGTTCACATTAGAGATTCTTGAGAAATACAATGTGGATGATTATGTAGGACTAAGCCATACATCTATTGAATCAGAGGAATTAGAAGGATTGACCCTAATGGATGGCAATGTAAGTTTCAGAGAAGTTCTTACATACATGCTTAACGCTGGACAGACCGATGTTGGTATCAAAGGCGCAAATGGCATTTTCAAAATATCCTTTGAAGATATGGTCAGCTTATTTGGAGGAAATCGTAATGGATGATATTCTTAATCGAAGTTTTGTTGATAAATACTTTATAGGTGAACTGATTCTGTTAACAAGTTTGCTTGTTTTTATTTTTAACTTTCAGATGTTTGAGTCATGGTTTGCTCTTATTTGGAAGGATTACCAGCCTTCTGTGGTATGGGCGCCTCTGTATGAGTTGACTGGAGACTATTTGGTGGTTGTCCTAGCATCCTCTAGTATATCTTTCATTGTGGCTTTTTCATTGGGGGTTTTGGTTCATGTCTACCACTTAGAGAGCTTAAAAGACTTAGTGACCACCATTGCTGATTTTGGGACTACATTCCCAACCATTGCTGTTATTGCATTGTTGGTACCTGTCCTTGGCTATGGCTTCAAACCCGTTGTGGCTGCCTTGATTCTCTATGGTATACTACCCATACTGACCAATACATTAAAAGGTCTTGAAGAAGTTGATCCATCTATGACTTTGGCTGCCACAGGGATGGGTATGTCTCCTTGGCAAAAACTGATAAAAGTTGAATTACCTATGGCCATGCCTATGGTTCTTGGAGGACTAAGAACCTCAGTTATCATTAATATTGCCGCAGCTACTGTAGGGTCAGTGGTAGGAGCAGGGGGGCTTGGCATGCCCATTGTTAGTGGTATTCGAACCAATGAACCTGTACTGATTCTAAAGGGTGCAATACCTGTAGCCATCTTTGCTATGTTAGCAGATAGAATCTTCTTTAGACTTGAAAGGAAATACCAATGGCAACAACAATAGACTATACACTAGTGGAACAAATGTACCAAGCCTATCTTAGACTTGATCGACATATGGTCGGGGTCAAAGTGATGAAGACAAATAAAGCCTACGAGGCGTCAAATATAAAAAGCTATAAAGGCAAGTCATACTATTGTCAGATGGTAAAAAAAAGCCGTTGATGGTCAATCTATCAAAGCCACACTCAGTCATATGAGCTGTGATACGGGTTCAAGGGTTCTTGGAATGAAGCCATACTATGAAGACGAAGAAGACATCGATGGTTGGTATGAAGCTGGTCTTCATAAGAATAGAGACTTAGCAGACTTACAACATAAGACTGTTCGTCCTGTTTCTAGCAACACTATTGGAATTGGTGTCAGTGCCTTATCAAAGCTAAAGGAGCAAGCAGACATTATCATGATTGCTTGCAATGCATACCAGGCTATGCGCTTGTCTCAAGCCTATACTTATAGTTATGGCTTTGTTAAGAATATCGGCCTTAGTGGTCATTGTGGTGTATGTTTTGAATCCACAGCCAAACCCTTTAATGAAATGGAATTCTCTTTATCCCTCCTATGTTCAGGGACACGATTTGTTAGTAAATGGGATGAGAACACAATGATGATATCTTTTCCTTATAGCCAATGTGATGCTATACTTGAAGGCTTGATTAAGACAGCCAATCATGTCGAAACAGACGACAACAAGGCAGAGATTATGATAAGACTCAAGGCCAATCAAATAGAGGTTAAAGAATCTCTAGAAAAGGGTATGGCTTACTATTATAGAAAAGAGATGCACTGATAAATTGACAACAAGAACAAAAGGGATTTATTACGACTCATCGGAGGGCATGTATATTGAGAGAAAGAATGGAAGAAGTAGATTTTTATAAAGCTGTGGGATGTATTCTAGTCATATTAATACATGTCACAGCTGTATTTTGGTATGAGTTTCAGTCATCAAGTCCACAACACATCTTAATTTTGGTTATAAATCTATTATCTAGGTTTGCCGTTCAGGCATTTGTATTTATTAGTGCATACGTCATGTATACGGGATATCATAACCGTTCAATAGATATTAAGAAGTATTCAATTAAGAGATTTTGGACAATTGTATTCCCTTATCTTGTATGGTCCGCAATCTATATGAGTTATTTTGCTTTTATAGGAAAAAAGAGATATCAATTGCACAAGTGATTTTTGATTTAAGATTAGGTAAGGCAAGTTATCACCTTTATTTTATGATCTTGATAATTCAATTTTACATTCTTTTCCCTATCTTGATTAAGGTATATCAAACAATAAATAAACCTTTTGCGGTGTTGGCAGGTACGATTATAATAAGGCTTGTACTGAACCCTTACATAACCATTGCCTACAAGGACCGATTCTTTTTTAGCTATATGACCTTCTATATATTAGGATTTGTGGTCGCTGATTTAAAAATTAAAGGGCACAAAGTTAGTTCATTGACTAGTAATGCTTTGTATGGTTTGCATATCCTTATCACAGCCTTTTATCTAGCAGAAGGTATTAGAGTGATTTTAGGCTATCAAAGACTCATTTCTAATTCCTATAAGTATGATAGTTTTTTGTATATTCATAGTGGAATTATCATATTGTATTTGTCAGCTCATTTATATAAACGTGTCATTCAATCTGAAAGAATTAAATCCTATATGGCTACAATGGGGCAGATTTCTTTTACAATATATTTGGTCCATAGGCTCATTATGTCTATATGGCACGAGCTACCAATATACCCAGTGATAAAGAGTTTATCCATGTCGTTGGCATTTGTGCTTGAGATTATTGTGACCGTTGTGTTATCTATTGTGGTGTCAATAATATTAAAGAAGGTTGGCTATACTTTTAGGAATAGGACAAGGTCCACTGTAACTTAGTTTTTTGTCTCTAAAAGTTCGTGATTCGAATCATAAATCTCTATAGTCCATGAATCCCCAGCAGATGAAAAATCTTTAACTTCATTATTATTGATGTCATCAAGGTAGAGATAAAAATTGGTCATACTTTTTTTAAGGGATAACATTATAGAATGTTAAGTCGGTGACTATGGAGGGTGACACATTCAAATCTGACGACTACTATAATGGTCTGGGTATAGGCTATTATATATTCGAAAAAGAAAGTAACTAAAAGGACTAGATGAATCTATTATTGGGAATAAGAGCGTTAATTAGAAGAGCAGAGATGCTCTTCTTTTAATATGGACTGTATTCCAACAGATGTAAGATTGCAGGCTTATATTGAAGGGGTAGTTTTAGATTGGTTTAGCAATTAAGATGATCTTAATATGTGTTAAGACTTATTTTAGAATTTCTTTAGTCAGTCTTTGGTCCTGATAGCTATACTTTCCTTAACAAGCAATGGTCCAACAAGGACTACAAATGGATAGAGGAGACAAGCTATGAAGGAAAAAAAGGGTAACTTAGTAGACGCAAGTGTTAATGTTAAAATTAAGATTGCAGCATTATGGGCAGTGATTATGATTTTGTATCTCTACAATGACTTTTTCTCATTGTTTACACCAAATGCAATACAGGAGATTATGGACGGTAACATGGGACCATTCCCAGTAACACAAGGAGGCTTGCTAAGTGCATCAATATTGATGGCAGTACCAGCAGCAATGATATTCCTATCTCTTGTCTTAAAAGCAGGTGTTAACAGGTGGACAAACATTGTTCTTAGTGTAATCTACATTGCAGTCATGGTAGCATCGGTAATCGGTGAGTGGACGTTTTACTATTTTAATGGTGCTGTTGAGATATGTGCTAATATTGTGATTATATGGCTTGCAGTTAAATGGCCAAGAGAATAATCATAGAAATAATAGATGATTTACAATTAACCATGTTAAGTTTATAATAGAAATAATGGTGGCCTGGTATATGGGTCAAATAAAGAGGTTGGAGAGACTGACATGGAGAATAAAGAGCAACAAGCGACAAATCCGAACGAATTTAACAAAAAAGCATTTCTTGAAAGTTATGTACAGTATAAACTAACTGAAGAAGCAGAAATAGATTTTAGAGGATTTACTAAGAACGGTAAAGATGTGGATAAAGACATTCTTGAGAAAAGAATTAGTGTGTTGATACATACAGCAACATCCATCAAGAATTTACCCCATAACAAAAATAGGTATCAGTTTGCAGGTTTTGTTATTTTGACCAACGAAGATGAAAAAACCATCGATGTGGTTTACTGGATAAGAAACAAGCAGAAAGTCTCTAAAGCAACCACCAATCAGTTGAAGCTCAAGTATCAAGCTATAGGGCTTGATGATACGGGCTTTGCTATATTGGATGAGTCGGTTTAGCAATAAGAGAAGTAATAAGAGTTAATATTAAAGACTTAGCAGTTGAGAAATCAATTGCTAAGTCTTTTTTCTAGATAATATCGTCTTTGCCATTTATAGTAGCTTGTTCATCATCGTTAATTGGAACAAGGATACAACGTTGACCATTAATAATCTCTGTTTTGATCTTAGAGATTTTCTCTGGTTTGACATGAAGTACCACGTCGTAATTAGTCGTAGGACCCTCAACTATATCATTATCAGCCAGTTCAGCATCAGCAGTATCAGTCGCTGTCTCAGCAGATGGTTCTAGGTTAGACTGAACTTCTTCAAGTTTGGTCTCAAGAACTTCGACTTGCTTAATCAGATGTTCTTCCTTCTTCTTCTGTTCATTAGCCTTAAGCAACTTAGTATCTAGAAGACTTTCGGCCAGTGGCAAGTCTCTAGCAAAGTTCTCTTCGAATGATTCTATTGTCTTAGTAGCAATTTCTTCTGAGACACCACTTTCTTTTAGGAGCTTCTCCACATTATCAGTGGTCAGAACAATAGGCTCGTACTCTGTATCGTCAGACATAACACTGTGTTCTTCAACCATTGTGTTTAGGTTTTCTTGAACTTGTGTGTATATTTCGTCTGACTCAATCTCATCTGCACCAATGTAGCTTTGTATCAAAGTCTGGAAGGTTTCTTTTTGAACCGTTGCAGTCTGCTTAGAATTACATCCTAATGCTTGTTCCATAAGTTCAGGGTGTGGCTCTTTAGCATTCTTGGTGTAATACATAATGGCATTCACATCGGTACTACGTTCAATGAATGCAGGGTATGTGAAGCCATGAGCTGGTAGGCCAACAATCCAGTCCCTAAGACGTGGTTTGATTTTTTTGTCTTCTTCAAAGTAGCTAAGACCTGGCTTGGCAAGTGATACAGGACAAATGGCACACATGATATAGCTATAGACCTCTTCAGATTCATCCATCTTGATATTGTCAGAGGTTTTGACCATTACGTCATAAGCATCATGAAATAGAAGAATTAAATAATTCTCACCAAAATCATAGTTATCTATGATCGATTGATAGAATTCTTCAAGTAAAGCATCATCTTTTAGTTTGCTGTCTCTGAGCCTAAGAAGGAATCTCTGCTGGTCATTAGAGAAATGTTCATTTAAGGGGAAATTAAGCTCTAATAGGTTGTTGCCTATGGTACCAGACAGTACTTTCTTGGATATTTCCAAATATTTGTAGAATTCCTCGTCAGGTAAATTAAGGAATGTTTCCCTAAAATTAAGAAGGATGTTCTTATCACCATTGACGTAACAGCCGCATAATTTGGTGAAGGTACATTGGTCTTTTTTTGAAACGACGTTTAAGTTCGAGAATGTCTTTTTTTTATCATATCTATAGCCTCTCAGTAATGTTTTATATTTATGCCTTATGCATGATTATCATAGTGATTTAGTATAACCATGTATAAGTATAACCATTTTTGTGAAAAATGCAAAATATGTCCTATTCATTGGTCTTATAGAATGTAAAAGCTAATATCTTGTGATAAAATATAGGGGAGAAGCAGAATGAATTAAGAGTTAAATTAAGAGGTGAATCAATTGGTGAATCAAGTAGTAGACAATAAGCGCATATATGTAGCAATAGACCTCAAATCCTTCTACGCCTCAGTGGAATGTCTGGAGAGAAAGCTTGATCCACTTAAGACCAACTTGGTTGTTTCGGATGCTAGTAGAACTGAGAAAACCATATGTCTTGCGGTGACCCCTTCTCTAAAAAAGTTTGGGATTCCTGGACGAGCTAGATTATTCGAAGTGGTTCAGAAGGTTAAAGAAGAGAATTCAAAAAAGAACTTGGTCTGCACCTGGTAGACAATTGACTGGCAAATCATATTTGGCAGATGAACTGAATCAGTCGCCTAATCTTGCAATTGATTATATTGCAGCTCCACCTCGAATGGCTCTATACATGGACTACAGTACCAGAATCTACAATGTTTACTTAAAATACATAGCACCAGAGGACATTCATGTGTATTCCATAGATGAAGTATTTCTTGATGTGACCAATTACTTAAAGTCCTCTAATCTCGGAGCCAGGGAGTTCACCAAGAAAATAATTCAAGATATTTTATATACTGTTGGTGTAACGGCTACCGCTGGTATAGGTACAAATTTATACCTGTGTAAAATTGCAATGGATATTGTTGCAAAACATATTCCGGCAGATGAAGATGGTGTGAGAATTGCTGAAATTGACGAGATAAGTTATAGGGAGCTTCTGTGGACACATCAGCCAATCACTGACTTTTGGAGAGTTGGAAAAGGTTATGCTAAGAAACTATGGACCATGATTTATACACAATGGGTGATATCGCAAGGTGCTCTCTTGGTAAGAAAGGTGAGTATCACAACGAAGACTTGTTGTACAAATTATTTGGCATTAATGCTGAATTACTTATTGACCATGCATGGGGATATGAGCCTTGCACAATAGCTGATGTTAAGGCATACAAGCCAAGTAACAAAAGTACTGGTGCTGGACAAGTTTTACACCTGCCATATACAAATGACAAAGCAAGGATTATCGTTCAAGAAATGACGGACCTATTGGTACTTGATTTGGTGGACAAAGGTTTATTAACAGACCAAATGGTTTTAACCGTAGGTTACGATATCGCTAACATAACAGACGCGAAGATTCGTGGCAAGTACAAAGGTGAAGTCAAAACAGATTACTACGGTAGACAAGTACCAAAACATGCCCATGGGACTGTTAATCTGAAGAAGATGACATCATCTACCAAGTTAATCATAGAAAGTGTTATGGCCTTATTTGATGAGATTGTTAACCCAGACCTTTTGGTTAGGCGGGTCAACATAGTGGCCAATCATATATCCGATGAAAAGACCCTGAAGGAAAAACCAGCTCTGGAGCAATTGGATTTATTTACGGACTATGATGCAAAAGATAAAGAAGACCAAGAGGAAGCATTGGCCTTAGAAAAAGAAAAAAAACTTCAACATGCCATGCTAGATATAAAGAAAAAATACGGAAAAAATGCTATACTAAAGGGAACTAATCTTCAAGAAGGTGCTACAACTAAGGCACGTAATAAACAGATTGGTGGACACAAAGCTTAAAGGAGCAAGTTGATATGAATTATAGAGTTGCGATATGTGACGATGATCAGGTTGCTATAGATGTTTTGGAATTCAAAATGTCTAAGTACAAGCAACCTGTTAAATATGAATCATTTCTATCCGGTGAGTTACTATATGATGCTCATATAAAGGATAAATTCGATATTATCTTACTTGACATTCAGATGCCAGGTAAGAATGGGATTGAAGTGGCTAAAATGATTAGAGAGACAGACACTTCTGCGGTTATAGTTTTTACAACAGCTATGGATAATTATGCCTTGGAAGCATATAGTGTTCAACCTCTTGATTTTCTTGTGAAGCCAATTAATGATCAAGACTTATACTCTGCTATAGACAGGGCCATTATACAGTGTAAGCAAGCCGAAACTTATAAGAAGCAGGTTGAGCAACAGGTAAAATCCATTGTTATTGAAGTGAATACCAAACCAATTAGACTTAAGTATGATGATATCATCAAATTCGAGACCAGTAAGAGAAATATTGTGGTGACGACTATTAATGAGAAATTCACTTACAGATCCCAGCTAAGTCATTTGGAAAGTAAACTGGATGAAAATCGATTTGTTAGGTTCGCACAACACGGGATCCTAAATCTAAGCCACGTTGAGTCAATCGAAAGTGGACAGGTTAAGCTAGATAATGGTGAAAGCATATACCCTAGCAGACGGCGTATGAGAATCGTCAACGAAGCCCATACCATGTATCTTTGGGCAAAAGAAACTAGTGACATATGAGAGGATTAATATCCTATGAAAAAGAAAGTCCAAAAAGAATTGAAAGACTATGAAGATATTATTCATATGCCACATTATGTCTCCCGGACAAGGTCGCATATGCCTGTTAAGGATAGGGCAGCTCAGTTTTCGCCTTTTGCAGCAGTTGTAGGTCATGATACGGCAGTTAGTGAAGCGGCCAGGTTTACCGATGCTAGAAAAGAGCTGGACGAAATGGAGAAAGCCATCATAGATGAGAAGCTCAGAGAGATAGAAGCCGCATTGCCAGAATCTAATGAAGTTGAGATTGTTTATTATATGCCGGATGAAAAAAAAGTCTGGTGGTGCATATATAAGTATCATTGGGCGCGTATCTAAGATTGATATCTTTGAGCGAGTGGTGCACATGACAGATGGCTTACGGATTATGATTGAAGAAATCTACCGTATAAATTGAAACAGTTTGAAGTACATTAGTGGATTTTTATGGCAACGCACCTACTTTATGGCCTGTCTCGACGTATCGATGTGCTTCAATTATATTGTCTAGGGTATAAGTTCGGTCAAGTATTGGTTTGACGTCACCTTGCTTAACTAATTTGCTAATCCTATTTAATCTATTTGAATCCAGATACATCTCTTCACCATCAATAGAACTGTTATGTCCACTTTGTGTAAGACTTTTTTCGGCTTTGACACGTAGTTTCGATGTTTTGGCTTTACCCACTGCATCAACAACTAAGTCATACTGTGTAAGGGCTTCAAGTGAAGCTTTGTCATTATAATCTAGATGTAGATCAGCACCAAGTTCCATGACCAAATCCTTATTTCTTGAACTACATACAGCTGTAACGTGGGCACCCAAGTACCTAGCATATTGAACAGCCATTGTGCCAGTTGTACCAGATGCGCCGTAAATCAGTACTTCTTGCCCTTTCTTAACAGGGTATTTCTCTAATGCCTGAAATCCCAGTAAACCACCATAACATACAGCCGTGGCTTCTTCGTGTGTGATTGATTGAGGTTTGATACCAATACAGCCACGTTTCTTAGAGTCGTTTTCTTTTAGACATACATATTCTGCATAGGTGCTCAGACTAAAGCCTGTCATGCCATAAACTTCATCACCAACATTGTATTTGGTAATTGATTTACCAACTGCTTCAACAACGCCAGAATAGACGATACCTAGGGCAGTTGCACGAGGTTTGAAGAATCCCATCATAATACGAAAGGGGATAATCAGACTGACACTGACTTTCCCACTTCGAATAAATATATCGCTATTGGTAACAGCGGATGCGTGGATTTTGACAAGTATTTCATCATCTTTTGCTTGAGGTTTGGGAATTTTAACAAGTTGCAATACTTCTGGTGGACCATAACGTTTAATTTTTTTTATTGCTTTCATAAGTTCTCTCCTCCTAATGGATAAGCTAATTACTTTTATTGATTCTAATACTACTATAACGATCTAAAAGCCGATTTATTGCATTTTTATTGAAAAAGAGAAAAAACTTGACCAAAACTAAACGAAATGATACAATATAAACATAATACGTTCATATTATGTGCAAAAGTATATAAGATTCAATATATAAACTCAAGGGATTTCAAGTTGCAAAGGAGTGTAAGTATTTATGGGAACTAGTAAAAAGATGAATCAAATTATTGAAGTATCAAAATCACTTTTCCTAAAACATGGAGTGAAAAGAGTGACTATAGAAGAAATATGTCAAGTAGCCAAAGTGAGCAAAGCAACATTTTACAAGTATTTCTCAAATAAGAAAGCCTTACTAGAGAAAATACGAGAGCACCTACTTGAGACTGGTTTCGAAAAGTTTGATGAAATCAGTCAATTGACCATAACTTATCCTGAGAAAATCAAAATGATGTCAGCTTGGCGCATAGAATTCTTCAAGAGTCTTGAAGGGGAATTCTTAGATGAAGTGCTTGATATACCAGCATTTAAGGAAGTGTATATGACAAGGTTCATAGCCAATATAAAGAAGGCACAAGAGGATGGTGAAATAAAAAAAAGACCTGTCGCCAGACCTAATAGCCATTGTTATAGAAAAGCTTGGTGAGATTACAAGAGAAAATACTTGGAGGGCACTTTTTTGAGGACTATGCAAGCTATCAAGACCAACTAAGAACATTGCTGTTTTTTGGAATGTTAGATGACCAATCTCATAAGGAGGTTTAATTTATGGAAATATTATTTACAGTTTTAGGGATTCTACTTGGGTTGATTTTGCTTTACCTAATTGTCATAATATTCTTTCCAGTACTAAAAGTAGACAGGCAAGATATTGCAATTTCAGATAGAACTTTGCCTGCACCACAATGTCGCGAGTCCTTAACTTTTACAGTAAATGGCATGAAACTATCAGGGTGGTTTTATAAAGCAGATGGCAAGGGAGCTAGGCCTTGCCTTATCATGAGTCATGGATTTGGTGGTACCAAGGATATGGCACTTGAGAAATATGCCCTAAAATATGTTGAAAGCGGTTGTTCTGTGTTGCTTTATGATTATCGCTATTTTGGTGAAAGTGAAGGGGAACCGAGACAAATCTACTCAGCCTTGTATCAGATTGAAGACTTAGAAGGTGCAATCAAATACGCACGCTCAAGAACGGATGTTGATGCAAATAAGATAATTCTATGGGGAACTTCAGCAGGTGCGAACTATGGCATAATTGTAGCAAGTAGGGATCAATCCATTGCAGGTATTATCGCACAATGTGGCTCTTTTGACCACAAAGAAGACAGTAAGCGTTACCTTGAACAAGAGGGTATAGGCTTTTTCATGAAATTGATGATGCATGGTCAAAGAGACAAGGGCAGGTCAAGATTTGGACTCTCACCACATACATTCCCTGCTTATGGAAAACCTGGTACTACGGCAATGTTGACATCACCAGAAGCCCTTGAAGGAATGGCAAGATTGGCCAAAGATTCAACCACTTTCAGAAACGAAATGTGCGCTAGATTGGCTTTGATGCCTCATGCTGAGGATCCTCTCAAGCTTGCTCATAAAGTAAAGTGCAAAGTACAGATATTTGTCTGCCAACATGATACATTGGTATCACCAAAATCCTATGTCAAACTTGTAGAAAATTTGGGGAGTAAGGCAGAAGTTATATCATACCCTATTGGACATTTTGAACTATACTTTGATGAGCATTTTGAGAAAGCTATTGAGGAACAGATTCGCTTTGTGTCATCTTGCTAATTACTTGTGTCTATTTATATAAAGGACCTAAGGAATTACATGCGTTTAAATCACGATGGGATTGATCTATACCAAAGGCATTCCAAATTGCTGGACGAAAAATCTGGTCCTGCCTAACATTGTGCATACATACAGGTATTCTAAGAATACTACACAGTGTAATAATGTCAGCGCCAAAATGACCATAGCCAAAGGAGCAATGGTTGGCACCCCATTTGTTCATAACTTCATAGGTGTCAACAAAATCTCCTTCGCCTGTTGTCCTTGGAACAAACCATGTTGAGGGCCACGTATACTCAGTGCGTTCCCAAAGTTTGTCGCTGACCTCTGTGGGAAGGGTAATAGTATGACCTTCTGCAATCTGCATTACAGGTCCTATACCTTCAACGATATTTAGACGTAACATGGTTACTGGCATTTCACCTTGGGTTTCAAAACGTGAGGAGTAACCACCGCCACGAAAATAGCCTAGATTTGCCATGTTCCATGTTGTTGCATTTAAACAATTATTTTGATCTTCTTCTGATACTTGCCAGAATGGCTTCATAATAGATTTGCCTTTATCGTCAATCATCCTGCCAGTTGCATCTAGAGCAGCTGCACCAGAATTAATCAGATGAATCATGCCTGCAGAATCCTTGGCTTTACCGCTTAAGTCATAACCAGTTGCTTTCTTTACGGCTTCAGGGCTCCAAAATGTGCGTACATCTGCAAAGATTTGGGCGGTGCCATTTAGGAGTTTTCCAAACATCATTGTGACAGCATTAAGGGTGTCATTTTCGGTAGCCAATACATAAGGTTCTCTTGGTCCAGTCCAATCAAAACTAGAGTTAAGAAGACTTTCTGCGAAATCCCCATTGGGATAGAAATCTGTCCATTGACGTTGACCTTGAAAACCACCTGCGAGAGCATTATGGCCCACCATTTCTTCCTCACAACCTTCTGGTAGATTTGGATTGCCATTTAATAAATCTTTGATGATGCACATCATCTTAACAACAAATTCCCAATCAGATTCTTTCTGTGCAGCACTAAGCTGAAGGGCCTCTGGGTTAATGTCAAAACCTTCAGGACAGTTCTTCTTTGTCCACTTAAGGGCGGCATCAAATTCTATTCTGTCATAGATACCTTTTTCCATACGTCTAATAATCTCAACTTCATCTATGCTCTCAATCCTCATACCAAGAAACTTTTCAAAGAAGGAGGCATCGACCATTGAGCCGGCAATGCCCATACTAACAGAGCCAATCTGAAGGTAGCTTTTACCTCGCATTGTTGCAGCAGCAATAGCTGCGCGTCCAAATTTTAAAAGTTTATCCTTTACGTCAGGGGTTATGTTATCAGATTCATCCATATCTTGTACATCATGGCCATAAATACCAAATGCTGGAAGTCCCTTTTGAGCATGAGTTGCTAAGGCGGCAGCCAGATAAACGGCTCCGGGACGTTCTGTGCCATTGAAGCCCCAGATACCTTTAATAGTTTTTGAATCCATGTCAATTGTCTCACCACAGAAACACCAACAAGGTGTTACGGTAAGTGTTACATCAACACCTTCTTTTCTGAATTGTTCTGCACATGCGGCAGCTTCTGTCACTCTACCTATTGTGGTATCAGCAATAATGACTTTGACTGGTTGACCATTTGAGTAATGTAGATTTTTTTTCAAAAAGATCTTTGGCGGCTTCCGCCATTTTCATAGTTTGATTTTCTAGACCTTCACGCACCTTTAAGGGACCTCTTCTGCCGTCAATTGTTGGGCGTATACCAATAACTGGATAATCTCCGATGTACCTATTCGTTTTCATTATTGACCTCCTTTTTTTTAAACCGTGCTCTTGTTAATTGATTCAGATTCGACTTAGCTATAATGTAATTTTAGTACTGAATTTGAAGATAATCTTGCACTATACTTATAAAAAGTAGTACAATATTCATAATGATGGAGGGATCAAAATGCGAGTATTAGAATTTAAGGAAAAGAAATCCCGCGAGAATTTAGAATTTCCTGTGGAAGTTTATTACATCAACGCCAACTATCCTCGCTACTTTATGCCATTACATTGGCACGACGAATGTGAGATTATAAAGATTGAAAGTGGCAAATTTCAATATGATATTGGCGGTGAAAAGGGTTTTGCACAAGAAGGGGATATCTTGTTTGTAAATAGTGAAGAATTTCACGCTGGAATTCCTGATACTTGCACATATAACTGTCTAGTATTCAATCCCCAAAAACTCATGCAGAACAAGTACCCCCTAGCCGGTGAAGTCATATTACGCTCACTATTAGAGGGAGAAAGAAAAGTCAACACACTACTGCCAAAAGAAGATGAGGACATCGACCATCTGATTCAGAAACTTTTTCTGATATTAGGTGAAAAACGAAGAGGCTATGAATTACAAGTTAGGGGATATTTATACCTGATGTTTGGGAGGATTATTGAAGGCCATTATTATCAAGATGCCATGAAAAAGGCCAAAGTTTTGCCTCTTAGAAAAGCGGTAGCATTCATCGAAAGAGAGTATCATAGACGCTTGACATTAAATGAGATAGCGCAAGCAGCCAATATGAGTCCCAAATACTTCTGTAGTTATTTTAAATCATTGACACAACATTCACCTATTGAGTATCTCAACCATTATAGGATTGAAGTGGCGCGTTATCGCTTACTATCTGGTTGGTCCAATATAACGGACTTGTCATATGAATGTGGCTTCAGTAATCTTTCATACTTCATTAGGCTTTTTAAGCGGATTGAGGGTTTGACCCCAAAACAGTATGCAGCTAGTAAAATGTGCAATCTCAAATAGGATTGCATATTTTTTTTGATTAATGGTACACTGGCGGTATACTAAAATATACCTATGATGTAAAAGTGTGATGTCCGGGGGAGATGAATATGAACAAGAGTCTCAAAGAACAAGAAAAAGAACTAAAAAGAATGCATATTGTTACAGCGGCTGAGTCTGTGTTTAGTCAAAACGGCTTCACTGGGGCGACTATGAATGATATTGCAAAGAAGGCAGAGTTTACCAAGCGTACAGTCTATGCCTATTTTGATAAAAAAGAAGAGATTATCTATGAAGTTATGTATAAAGGTTTCAAGAAACTAAACAAATTACTTGTAGAAACAAAGAATGGATTAGGCAACAAGGAAGTAAAAAAACAGTTAGAGGCATTGGTTTATACTTATAATGTGTTCAGGAAGTCCTACCCCCTATACTTTGAGGCCATTATCAAGTTCCAGACCTTAAACGATATGAAGCATGCTGCTCATATTGAAGAAAGTCCAAGCTACAAGAAGATGTTTCTTGAAGGTGAAATTGCCTTGGGAATCCTAATCAGTGTTTTCGAAAAAAAAGGCATAAAGGATAAAGCCTTTAAAAGTTCATTGGTATCAAATGATGCAAGTGCCAACCACTTGGCCATTGCATTTTGGGCTCAGATGATTGGCATCATGATGACTCTATCGCGCAAAGAAAATTATATTAATGACTATGGCATGTCAGATAAGTCCCTTATTGAAACAGCTTTAGGGATTATATTTGATGGCATCATAAATTAACATTAGGAAAAGGAGTTTGCGATGAAAAGGAAGCTGACTACGAACAAGAAATTAAGTAAAAAGAAATTAGGTAAAAAAGAAATGGTTACTAGCTATAGTCACATTTGTACTTCTATGTATTGTTATTGTCTTTGCTATGAATATTGGCATATATACAGAGGATATGGAAGCAACTAACTCTAAAACAACATGGACTGAGGATGAATCTAATGATCCAATGCTCTTAGTTATAGATAGTGCAAGGTGGGCTCAGAATGCTCATAACATACAGAGTTGGAAACTTAGAAGACAAGCAGATGACTCGTATCATATCTACCTAGATGAAGAACGATTGTTGCCAGAAACAGATCCTGTTCATCGACAACTGGTCATTAGTATTGGCTCTTTTGTTGGTGCAGCTGAAATAGCAGCAAAAGAACTAGGTTATAAGCTTGACTATCAATATTTGCCAGAGGGCGATTTTGATGAGGAGGCACCAGGTGCTTACCCACTTGCCAACATAAGCTTGAGTGATATGGACAAGGACAATAACAATGTGGATACTTTGATGTCAACAGATGGTATTACAATTGATGCCCTGTCTACTGCAACAGTTAAGTATAAAACACTGCCGATGGAATACACTCAGGAATGGTATACGGAACAAGAGAAAAAGTGGAGCGATGGATCCATAATTTTTGAGTGGATTGACAATCAAGACCAAGTTGACCAACTATCAGCTCTAGCAGTAGAAGCATTTAAAATAGAAATGGAATTGCCGCCAACGAGAGATGAAAGCATAGATTATACACAGATTGGGAATGATGCAAGAGAAAGGCATCCTTATGGCATAACTCTACTTGGGAATTTTGATAAGTCCAATTGGTGGTTCATTGAAACTATATCAACCTTATTCCCTCAAACGCCTGATCAATATACAGACACTTCAATTAAAATGTTTAATCAGACCTTGGAGAATGAACATGTTATGCTAATGGTAAGAAGTGTTGGTAACACAAGAGAACTTCAACTTGAGACAGGTCGAAGACTGCAGCTGGCATGGATGGAAGTCTTAATCAAGGGTGGACGTTTACTGCCTTTGAGCCAGGGGATTCAAGAGTATCCTGAAGTTGAAGACATTTATAAGAACCTTCATAATCACTGGGCCAAAGATGGTGAGACAATACAGATGTGGTTGTCACTTGGCAAACCAGATGGAGAGTTCTACCAATCACCAAGACTTCAGACAATGGATATTATTGATTGAAATAATCTTTCCAACTAATATGTTCTCTTCCGGCAGCCTTGGCATAATCACTTGGGTTATCAGATTTACCTTCTCTGATGCCTTGGTATATGCCCGCTATAACGGTGCCAAGAAAGTCGCCAAGTTCTTCAACCGTTCAGCCTTGTATTCTTCGACACTTATAGGGGTATAGGTAAGAGCAGTGCCGAAGGCGGTGTTCATATAGTCTGATAACTCGTACTGGGTGATAGATTCGCCGTGCAAATTGTAAATGTTGGAATTGTGTTGATCCTCAGTCAACATTTTTGCATAGGCATAAGCCAGTTCAGGTCTTGTTGTATAACCACATAGACCATCTCCTGCACAGTTGGAAATACCACCCATCTTTTTATATGTTTCTAAGTATTCGATATCGGGTTCTATATAAATACCGTTACGCCCAATGACCCATTCTAAGCCACTACTAATAACATCTTGTTCTGTTTGTCGATTACTTTGAATAATAGGTGAAAAGGCTGTATTCTCCTCAGCACCTTGTACACTAGTGTAAACAATCTTCTTTACACCATTTTTCTTGGCTGCGTCAATAACATTACGATGTTGCTCAATTCTCTTATCTGGTGCATCCATACCTGAAACCAATAAGACAACATCAACTGATTTTAGGGATTGTTCAAGTGCTACTTTGTCATTATAGTCACCAGGTCTAACTTCTACACCTAGGTGACCTGCTCTTTCAGGTGTTCTCGCCAGGGCAATGACATCATCTTTAGTGGTTAATGCGACGGTTGCTTTGACTATTTCGCCACCTAATTTACCGCTTGCGGCTGTTATTGCTATCTTCATAGTGTTCTCCTTTTGAAATGTGTTTTAATGACTATGTTATAAGTGTACACAATCAATAGGGCATTGGTAAGGTTATTATGTGTCCTTAACTTGTAAAAATGAAACATTGTCTTCAATAACTTGGCTTTAGAGATTTCACAAATCTTTAAGCCTTCTTTATACTTTCTTCATAATCTCTTGTGCTAAGTTTTAGAAAGCTTACATACAATATAAAGGTAATCTTAAGGGTGAAAATATGAAGAACTAAAGGAGAATGAAGGATGGAAAAAGCGATAAGTCTAAAAGAAGAAGTAAAGTTTGGGAATATTAAAAAACGGTCATTGTGGGCAGGGGTATTTATCTTAACAGCATATTTTGTATTAGCCAGTGCTGTAACACAAAATAAAGCAATTGTATTAGTTTTTGAGGTGTTAAGCGGTGTGTCAGTTATTGGGATTGCTTACATGTTATACCCAGCTTTTTCAAAGGGAATAAAATCACTTAATATTGCCTACTTTAGTATGAAAGTGTTGGAAGGACTCTTAATGATTGGTGGCGGCTTTCTATTTTTTATGGGGAGTGAGTCAGCTCTAAAACTAAGAGATATGTTCTATGATGTGCATCTTGTGATATTCATTGTTAGCGCAATGGCCTTATATGTCATACTTTATAGGTTAAGACTTGTTCCAAGGTGGTTAAGTGTATGGGGGATTGTGGCCTCAATTTTTCTAAGTGTGGGGAATGTGATTGCTCTAACATCATTGACAATACCATTAGCTATTACTGGTATATTGTTTTCACAGATTATGCTAAACGAAGTTGTTATGGCCATATATTTGATGGTGAAAGGTTTGCATATTACAAAAGAATAGATTGTCACAATAGATACCATCGCTCATAAGATTATCTTCTACAAAATATAATAGTTTGAATCAGATATACCTTGTTCTCTAGTAAAGAACAAGGTATTATTATATTAAGTTTATCAATCTAGTAAACGTTTACCATATGTGTGTAGGAAAAGTGATAGGAAACTTTGAGACAAAAATGGTAAGGAGGAACAGGTATATGAACAAGAACAAAGGTAAAGCAGCTGTATGGGTAGGTGCCAGACAACTAGAAATTAGAGAGTTTGACGTGCCAAAAGCTAAGTCAGATGGTATGGTTCTTAAGATGGATGCTGCGGCAATATGTGGAACAGATGGACATTTGTTTCCTCAAGACCCACCTTATGGGGCTGTTATGGGACATGAAATAACGGGTACAATTGTTGACATGGGTGATGATGCCAATAAACATATGAATGTTTTTGGTGGGCCACTTAAAGAAGGGGATCGAATTGCTTTGTATCCTTGGATAACTTGTGGCAAATGTCCAGCCTGTGTTGAACATGGGCAAGGTGTTTGTACAGTGTGTGATAATTCATTTGTTTACGGCGTACCTTATGAGAAATTAGGACTAGAAGGATCAAAAGGCATTGATTCCAATGTAGAACATGCCCCTCACTTTATGGGTGGATTTGGCGAATACTTGTATGTATCACCAGAGACTTTCGTATGGAAGATTCCAGAAGATATGCCATCTGAAGTGGCTGTACTTCTTGACCCAACTGCAGTTGCAATGAGAGCAATCGAATTGGCTCAGACTTGTCCGGGCACAGTAGAAGAATCGTTTAACTCGAATGCAACAGTGGCTATTATTGGTCTTGGTCCAGTGGGGATTCTTGCAGCCATTATCTGTAGACTCTTAGGTGTCAAAAAAAATTATTGCTATAGGTGGACGTTCTTCAAGGCTGAACGTTACCAAAGAATTAGCTCATGTAGATGAAGTTATTGATATACACACCGTTAGCCCAGAAGACAGGATTAAAAGAGTGAAGGATTTAACTGCTGGTAAAGGTGCAGACGTGGTATTACAGTGTGCCAATTCTCCAAAGGCATTTATTGAAGGACTTGAAATGCTTAAGCGAATGGGTACCATGATAGAGGTAGGCAATATGGTGAATACAGGTACAACAGTAGAACTTGACCCAGCCAGACATGTTTGTGGAAAACATGCCACCATCGTTGGGATGAGTGCCAATACACCAAGTGCATTCAACAAAGCCTTTAACATTCTAGAACGTCACAAAACAATTGATTTTACCAAGTTATATTCTCATGTAACCAATCTTGAGGGGCTTGAAGATGCCCTAAATAAGATGGGGGACGAAGACTATATTAAGGGATTGGTCAAGTTCTAAAAGTTGTGTTATTAAGAATTGTTATATGACTATAATTGAAACCATGCCATAAGATTGACTAAGGCATGGTTTCATGTTATAATTTTATCGAACGAACGGTCGGTCTATAAAATTTATTGACACAAAGTTGAAAGATGGTTGATAGTATGAGCAATGAAGCTAAGAAAAGAGATACCAAGAAATTGATACTAGAGAAAGCCTATTTACTCTTTCTAGAAAAGGGATACGATTCGGTATCCATTAGAATGATACAAGAGGCTGTTGGCATAGGTAGAGCTACAATGTACCATTACTTCTCCAGTAAAAAAGAACTGTTTGATGCGGTCATTGAATTAAACTTTCGGGCAACAAATGATACGTCGGATGTAAGTGACTATAAGGATACCCTTCTATCTGAACATCTAAAGGGCAGAATAGAAAAAAGCAAAGATGGGACTTAAACATTCACACCTTCCAGCTAATATAGGTATGCTTAATTACTTCATTCTAAGTTTTCAAGCACTTGAGATGAATCCAGAGCTTGCTGAACATGGTCACAGAACTCACGAATTAGAAGTGGACAAGTGGCAGTTGATTATTAGGAATAGTATTGACAGTGGTGAAGTTAAGCAAGACACAGATGTAGAGAAGGCAGCAAGGTTATTTATAAATGTACGACATGGTATTGGGGTGATGTCTACCTATACCACTTCAATGGAAGAGAGCATTGATGCTATTGATGAAATGTATCAGTATATATTCTCATTAATCAAAGCTTAGGCATATTAGGTTAACGATTAGTTCTAAGCGCGCAAGGAGGTAGCTATGATTATCATAAAGATTATAAGTATCGTATTTGGATCAATTATTGGATTAGTCTTACTAGAAATGTCCAGTGTTATTTTTCTACCATTCTTAGGGTTAAGAAAATTCCTATGAAATCAACCAATACTTTGGCCAATAATAGGCCATCAGATTACAGGCAACATGTTACTTTTGAAGTGAAGGGTGAGAAGATAGATGCTTGGGTCTTCATGCCAGATCATCTGGTGAAGCTTGTTGGATGTGTGGTTATGAGCAATGGGTTTGGTGGAACAAAAGGAATGATTCTAGAACAATACGCCTTACGAGTTAGGGAGGCAGGCTATGCTTCATTGCTCTATGATTTTAGACACTTTGGAGAAAGTAGTGGCGAGCCGAGACAATTGTTCTCTGGTATGAAACAACAAGAAGACTTAGATGCAGCTATAGAATTTGCTAGACAGATTGAAGGTGTTGATTCTAGCAAGATTGTTTTGTGGGGAACTTCTGCCGCAGGTGGATATGGCCTGACAAAGGCGGCAAAAGACAAATCAATTGCAGCAGTAATAGGACAATGTCCTGCCCTTGATAAAGAAGAAGATGCCAAATTGGGATTAGAAAGACAGGGAATGGCCTTTTATCTTAAGTTATTTATACATGCACAAAGAGACAAAGGACGTTCCAGATTTGGTTTATCTCCTCATAAGATTCCAATCGTAGGACCAGAAGGCGCATTCGCAATGCTTAATGCACCAGGTGCCTTTGAAGGTTATGCATCATTGGTTGATAATGGCTTTGTCAACGAAGTGTGTGCGAGGGCAATGATTGTAGAACAGGCAGAAAATCCCTTAGATTCTGCAGGGGATGTTGAATGTCCAGTCTTACTACAAATCTGTGAAAAAGATAATCTTGTCTCAGAGAAATCTTATATGAAAGCAGCCAAGATATTAGGTGACAAGGTGGAAATCAAGTTATATCCAGTAGGACATTTTGACATTTATAAAGGAGAGGCTTTTGATCAAGCAGTCTCTGACCAAATCAGTTTTCTAAACCAACATTTGAAATAAGGAGGTTACTTATGATTAAGAGAGTATTTCAGATAATCATCTATATGGTCATTCAAATCCTATTCATTCCATTTGCCATACTTGGCATTATTGATGGTGCTTACAAAGAAATGGTGGTAGGTAAGAAATTAGGTGTTTCATTTTCAGCAGGACAAACATTGCAGTACAGGTATTACATGCACTATTTTGAAACGAGGGATGACCCACTATCTGTTGAATTTACGAAACACTAGCCAAGTGAATCTCATTTTGGCCAATTTGCAGTTCTAGGTGCTTTTATTGTGGCTCAGAAGTATTTTGGCTTTAGGACCAAATTGAGCAAATTACCGGAACTTGGGAAAGAGACCTTGGATACCACCGTTGCTGCCAGAGTCCTTACTTTCGATGAGATAATGCTAAAGTACATTGATGAAGTTGATCAAATTGTTTTACCAGGTGTAGGTTATGACCTTATTGCACAGCACCATACAAAAGATAAGAATGTCCGTGTGTTTGAGTTTGACCAAGTTAAGACAATCAATATGAAGGTATCCACACTAGAGAAAGCTGGGATAGACTATGATTGGATTACTTATATTCCAATAGATTACGCCAAAGAATCATAGGCTAAGAGGCTGATTGAGTCGGGTTTTGATAAAGAGAAGAAAACCCTGATTATCTGGCAAAGCGTTTGTCATTTTCTAGAGGAAGATCTTGTTAAGGAATCCCTAAGGGACATGGCTGATTTGTGTTGCAAAGGCAGTATTATTGCTCAAGATATTTACTCAAAGCCCTTTATTGATGGTGAAACTTCATTTGCTGTTAAAAAACAAAGCAACATAATGGCTAAAATGGGTGAGCCATGGAAGTTCGGTCTTGATATGTCAGACAAACCAAGGGAGGTCGTTGAAGCCTTTTTAAATGAGTGTGGTCTTGAATTATCTGTTTATAAACAGTTTGGCGTCAAGCTTGGCCTTGAACCTTATTATTGTATTGTTGAATCACATCTCTAACTTAAGAATCATGTAAGAATTGAGTAATACAAAACATAGATTTGGCGTCTAGAATAAGTATTATCAATTCTAAGGAGATGTTGTTATGAGAGATAAGAAGACACTATTGTTTATATTGATTGCGTTCGGATGGTCATATAGTTTATGGATTTTATCCTTTATCATTGCAAGCCAATCTGGTTTAACCCTTAAATATCACAGTGAAATGTTTGAAGCAATAAATGCTGGGACAATGACTATGGCAGCATGGCTTCCTACAATAATTACAATCCTGGCAACCTTTGGACCTCTTGTGGCATCTATTGTTGTTATGAAGAAAAGAGGTTCAAGGTGCAAAGGAAAAATCAAAGCCAAACTTACACTTAGGATATTCATGCAAGCAGTATTGGTATTGTTATTCATTTCAATGTTACCAGGTCTTGCTGTAATCAATCAGATTCAACTGCCAAGCAATGGACTTAGTGCCCTGGTATTGGTCCTTATATTCTTCATCTATCAGGTGTTGACATCTGGAACAGAAGAATTTGGATGGAGAGGGTATTTGTTACCTACTTTGATGGAAAAACACTCTTTGTGGCAAGCAAGTATGAGAGTAGGTATTGTATGGGCAATCTGGCATTATCCGGTGGTTATTTATATGTTTCTTGTACAAGGCATGGGTATAGTTCAGCTAGTGTCATCCCTAATTGGATTTACAGTTGGTATTATGGGTATGTCAGTTCTTCATAGCTATTTCTACAAAAAATCAAGAAGTGTTCTCCTTGCTGTCTTTATTCACGCCTTTGGTAATACGCTCCCCCTTATGATAGGTCTGTTTGCAGAAGATGCATACATGGTATCAGTAATATCTCAGTTTGTCCTGTGGGCGGTTATAATTGTTCTTACAAAAGTTAAAAAAGAGACCTTCTACACAGAGCCAGTGCCAAGTAGTCAATTATGATTTGTATAAGCCATCAACTTGTTATATGATTATAGAAAAGGGTGAAAGGCAAGGGATATGAGTGACTATAGATTACTAATTGTTGAAGATGATCAAGACATAAATGAGATGCTCAGTTCATATTTGGTGACTGAAGGCTATGAAATAGATTCAGCATACAATGGACAGGAAGCACTGAACAAATTTAAGGACAATACATATGATTTGATTATATTGGATTTGATGTTACCAATAATCAGTGGCTTAGATGTCCTAAAATCTGTACGTAAGACAAGTCAGTTGCCAGTCATTATTTTGTCAGCTAAAGATAAAGATGTGGATATGGCCATTGGTCTAAGTATTGGTGCAGATGATTATGTGGCCAAGCCTTTTTCAATGATTGAAGTTGTTGCTCGCATTAAGGCAGCCCTTAGACGTGCTACAACATATCAGCATAGTAATGCAAGTGGCAAAGAAGATAGAGGTCCATTAAAAGTTCATGACCTATCTATAGATGAACAGAGTTTCACTGTGACAAAAAGAGACTTGCCCATTAAGTTAACTCAAAAAGAATTTAAAATACTCCTACTATTTGCAAGCCATCCTAATCAAGTCTTTACCAAGGCAAAGTTATATGAATCAGTTTGGGAAGAAGCTTACTATGGTGATGACAATGTTATTAATGTCCATATGCGTCGGTTAAGAGAGAAGATTGAAGATGATCCTTCATCACCAGTATACATTAAGACCTTGTGGGGCATTGGCTATAAGTTGGGAGATGTCTAATGATTTACCTATTAAGTGCACTTCTGATGATTAGCATTCTAATTATTATATATCTAAGTATAAAGTCAAGGCGTCATCACCGCGACCTTGACTATTTGTCTATTAAAATTCATTCAATAATAGAAAATAAAACTGAAGAGAAAGTCAAAGTGTTCACAGATAATGGATCTCTGAAGTCATTGATGAAGGAAATCAATGACTTGATAGAAGAGAAGAATCATTCGGAAGCGGATAAACACCACTATACGGAAGCTATGCGTAAAATGCTTGCTAATATGTCACATGATCTAAAGACACCACTAACAGTGGTGAATGGTTATATTGAGAGTTTGCTTCTTAATGAGCAGATGAGTGCAGAGGAACAGAAGGTATTGCTGAAAAAAGTCCATGGCAAATCACAGGAGTTAATTGATTTAATGGCTAAGTTTTTTGATTTGGCCAAACTTGAATCAGGGGATAAAGCGATGGACTTGGTCAAAATGGACGTTTGTGAAATGACACGAATGGCCATATTGACTTATTATGACCTTCTAGAAAGAAAAGGTATAGAAACCCAAATAGAGATTCCAGACCAGACTTCTTATATTCAGGGTGATGTTGAAGCTTATAAGAGAATCCTTCTAACCTTATTAGTAATGCTATTAGCTATGGTTACGAAGGTGGTATTATTGGGGTGAAAGTTGTTATTTTATCAAGTCAAGTACGAGTAAGTATATGGGATAAAGGACGTGGCATAAGTGAGAAATACCAGCAAGATGTCTTCGAACGCCTCTATACACTGGAAGATTCTAGAAATAAAGACTACCAAGGCAGTGGACTTGGTTTGACAATCACCAAAAGATTGGTGGAGAATATGTATGGGAAAATCGAGCTAATGAGTGTGCCATATGAAAAAAAACGGAATTTCTTCTTTCATTTCCAAAGCTTACTATATGAGTAAGTAAGAATTAAGTAAGGAATGAGTAATGGATATGAGAGCTAATCTCTTTATAATGAACTTAACAGTTAGTTATAAAGGGTTAGAAAGCGAGGTTAATCATGAGTTATATCATACAAACAAACAATTTAACCAAAGCCTTCAAGGGGGTAGAAGTGGTTAAACAAGTCAATATGCATGTGAGCAAAGGTGAAATCTATGGGTTTCTTGGACCTAATGGTGCTGGAAAAACTACCATTCTCAAATTAGTAATGAACTTACTAAAACCTACAATGGGTGAAGTCAGTGTCTTTGATACAGCCATACATGGCAAATCCTATGAATATCTAAAAAGAATTGGAAGTCTAATTGAGTACCCTGTCTTCTATGAAGACTTGAGCGCAAGAGAGAATCTTGAAATTCATCTTGAGTATATGGGCTACTACAAAACAGGGGCAATAGATGAAGCTCTTAGGTTGGTCAATTTAAGTGACGTTAAAGTTAAATCAGTCAAAGAATTCTCACTGGGAATGAAACAAAGACTTGGTATCGCCAGAGCTATTATATCCAAGCCAGAGATATTGATTCTTGATGAACCAATCAATGGTCTTGACCCAATTGGGATTAAGGAAATACGGGATTTGCTCAAAATGTTAAGCAGAGATTATGGTATTACCATACTCATATCAAGTCATATTCTGTCTGAGATAGAAATGATTGCTGATACTGTGGGTGTTATTAACAATGGACATTTAATTGAAGAAGTGCCTATGCAAGAGGTTCGTATGAAACAATCCAAATACATTGATGTGGTAGTGGATGATGCTAAAAGAGCCTCATTTATCCTGGATAATGAGTTACACTTAAACAACTTCAAAGTAGTGTCGGACACGAGTATTCGTATATATGATGATGAGATTACAACAAGTCAGGTATCAAAGTTATTGGTCAATCACAATGTTGATATCCATGGTATTACAACCAGTAATCAGACACTAGAAGACTATTTCATAAGGTTGGTTGATGGAGGTGATATCAGTGCTTAAGCTTATAAGACTTGAAATGAAGAAATTAAAATTAAAAGGATTTGTATTGGGAGCATTCTTTACAACTGTTGGTATGTTTGGATTTCTTTTACTTCTGATTTGGACATCGGCAGCAGAAGGAGAGTCGATATTTGCATCACAAAAAAGAGGCTGTCGACTTAATGATAACCTTGGTGAACGATGCATTCTTAATCTTCTCATCCGTAATGTTGTCAAAGTTTGTTATTGGTGAATATAGTAGAGGGACAATCAATATTCTCTTTACCTACCCAATCAGTCGAAAGAAGCTTATTGGGGCTAAACTGTTGACCGTAGGAAGCTTTATGGTTATAACGGTGATTATGGCTAATACACTAATTTTGTCCTTGCTATATGGAATGGATAGACAGTATGGATTTATTGGATTTGATTTTGACAGCACATTTATGCTATTTGTCGTATCAAAAGTCATCATTTATGCATTTGCCTTTACAGGTATCTCTACATTGTGCCTCTATATTGGGATGATTAAGAAATCACAAGCGGCCACCATTATCTCATCAATCATCCTTGTCAGTGTGGTAGGATCATCTAGCAATGGTTATTCCCTTAGTACATATGTAATTATTCCGGTAATAATCGCATCTATAGGGGTGTTTATGACTTACCTAACATTTAGAAAGATTGAACATATAGATGTTTGATTGTTTTGCTGGTAATTTTCTATGAATTATGCAATAATTGCATGGGACAAAATTTTAGTTTAGAAGAAAGCCCGAAGGGGCTTTTTTTTATTGAAAGTGATGGATTAGAAATATTATGAATAGTGGTAAGAAACTTGCAGTAACACATAGTGGTATATTTCATGCAGATGAAGTAATGGCTTCAGTTATACTTAAGCAGCTACATGAAGAAGTAGAGATTAAGAGAAGTCGTGACCCAAGAGATTTTGACCAAGCAGACATTGTATTTGATGTTGGGGACGGAGAATTTGATCACCACAATGATGATAAAGAATATAGAGAGAATGGTATACCATACGCAGCTTGTGGGCTGATATGGAGAGCTTATGGTCTTGATTTGATTAAGAAAATAGGAGGCAAACTGTCTGAAAAACATGTCGATGAGGTGTTTAAAAGCATAGATGGCTCTATTATAGAAAGCATAGATGCCATAGATAATGGCTATCCTATAGAGAAGTCGGATGTTCATGTGCCTTCTATCGACCATATGGTAAAAGGCTTTAACCCTAATTGGAACTCCAACCAAAGCGGTGATGAACAGTTTCACAAAGCAGTTGAGTTTTGTACACCTATACTTATGAACGCCATTGAAGGTGCCATATCGGCCATTGAGGCGGAACAGATGGTGAAGAAATCAATGAAGAATAGGGAAGTAGAGAATATTCTTGTTCTTGATAGATTTTGTCCATGGAAGCGACACCTTAGAAATCATGATGTGGATGGTAACATTATCTATGTCATATTTAAAGACCTTGTCAACGGTTATAGGGTTCAAGCTGTGCCAGAACCAGATTCAAGAGAATCTATCAAGCCTTTTCCAAGGGAATGGGCAGGCAAGGATGCTGATATCATCAATGACTTAGTGGACATTGATGATGCCATATTTGTTCACCCAGGAAGATTCATTGCTGGAACAGGTTCTTTAGAGAGTGCTAAGAGAATGGCAGAACTTGCATTGATTTATTAGGCAACGATGTGCTTTCAGAGTTTAACTAGTCACAGTGTTCGAACACTTCTTTGAAAAAAACTTCTACGGCAATACCTTTGTGGATTCAAGCATCCTCAAGGTATTGCTTTTTTAGAAGAATCTAATCCATGATTCAAGGTTGACACTTGACCAATCTGTCCCCATCAAAAAACTAGAATCTGCATCTTTTGATAGGGACAAATTGGAGATATAATTGGTCAAAACTCATGGAGGTATGAAAAATGAATGATAGATTTGAACTTAACAAGAATTTGGCACAAATGTTAAAAGGCGGGGTTATTATGGATGTGACCACACCAGAGCAAGCAAAAATTGCAGAAGAAGCTGGAGCGTGTGCAGTTATGGCACTTGAAAGAATTCCTGCCGATATAAGGGCAGCAGGGGGTGTGTCAAGGATGAGTGATCCCACTATGATTAAGAGTATTCAAGAAGCAGTGACAATACCTGTAATGGCCAAGGTACGTATCGGTCACTTTGTAGAGGCACAAATACTTGAAGCCATACAAATAGACTATATCGATGAAAGTGAAGTATTATCACCAGCAAGTGATGATATTCATGTGGATAAACGAGCATTTGATGTACCTTTTGTATGTGGGGCAAAAGACCTTGGAGAGGCATTAAGAAGAATTAATGAAGGTGCTGCAATGATTCGTACCAAAGGTGAACCTGGAACTGGGGACATTGTTCAGGCAACACGACATATGAGGTTAATAAACAAACAGATAGGTCAAGTGCTTGCAGCAAATGAAGATGAATTATACACAATGGCTAAAGAGTTAGGTGTTCCATATGATTTACTGAAGTTAGTACGTAGTGAGGGTAGACTGCCAGTGGTTAACTTTGCAGCAGGAGGTGTTGCAACACCAGCAGATGCCGCACTGATGATGCAACTTGGTGCAGAGGGAGTTTTTGTAGGATCAGGAATTTTTAAATCTGGAAATCCAGAAGAAAGAGCCAGAGCCATTGTCAAATCAGTCACTAATTATGATAATCCAGTAATGCTTGCTGAACTTTCCGAGAACCTTGGCGAGGCAATGGTTGGAATTAATGAAGGAGAGATTGAAGTACTTATGGCAAAGAGAGGTGTATAGCTATGGCGCTTAAGTTAGGGGTTATAGCGCTCCAAGGTGGCTTTGCGGAACACATTCACATGTTCCATAATATTGAGGAAATGCATATCGAGTGTAGTGAAATAAGGAATAAGAAGGACCTGCTGTCTCATGAATGGGATGGCATTGTATTGCCTGGTGGTGAGAGTACCACAATGGGCAAACTTCTTGTTGAACTTGACATGTTTTTTCACACTAAAGGAAATGATTCTTGGGGGTATACCAACTCTTGCTACATGTGCAGGAATGATTCTTCTGGCTAAATCAATTGAGGCAGGCGAGGCCCATATGCAAGTGCTTGATGTTGAAGTGGTTCGAAATGGCTATGGAAGACAACTTGGTAGTTTTAAATCAGTTGGAGATGTTGGCACTATTGAAGCTTATCCAATGGTATTTATCAGAGCGCCTTATATATCCAAGATAGGCAGTGATGTAGAGGTCCTTGTTGAAGTAGATAGGAAGATTGTTGGCGTTAAATCAAGAAATATTACAGCCTACAGCTTTCATCCAGAATTGACCAAAGATGGTCGCGTTCATAGGGAATTTGTTCGAAATATTTAATTGAATTTTCAAACATTGACAAATTGTGAATACAGGCGTACTATTACACGTATTGGGAAGAAGTCAGACAACAGACAATTGCAATAGAAGCAGTTAATTCAATACACTTCGTACCAGTATTAGTTGAAATTTACTGTGTGATGGGATAGAATGCAATAGTGTATAAAAATAAGTGTTAAGTTTGGAGCCTTATGAAAGTATTAATAATTGGAGCAGGAAAACTCGGAACAAAGCTAGCCACTGCAATGCTTAATGGTGAAATTCAAGTGACCATTATTGACAATGATGCACAGGTTATAGAAACAACAAAAAACTATCTTGATGTATTGACAGTCAATGCAAATGGCGCTGTGAAAGGTGTTCTTGAAGAACTAAAGATTGATACATATCAGATGACGATTGCTGTAACTGATAATGATGATACCAATATCTTAATAAGTTCTATGGCTAAGAAGTTAGGATGTCCTTACACAATTGCAAGGATAAGGACGCCCGAATACGCCAATCAACTTGAGTTTTTGAAAAAAATATACAAAATTGATCGAATTATTAATCCGGAATTGGCAACAGCTGAAGAGATTGCCAGATACCTAATGGAAAGCACAACCTTTTATTTTGGTGATTATGCCCAAGGTAAGATTTCACTAGTGAATTTCAACATCAAAAGTTCACCACTTTTTGTAGGGAAAATGCTTAAAGACATTAGCCAAATTGACCACTTGCTTATCGTAGCAATATCTAGAAATGGTGATACAATCATTCCACATGGCGGCACAGTCCTTGAGGAAAATGATATTATCTACGTGATTGGTAAACGTGAGAAAGTTGCAGATATTGCCAAAAAACTTTCTGAAACAAGAGGTAAAAAGCAAATCAAGAAAGTGATGATTCTTGGTGGTGGTAAGATTGGATTCTACTTAGCAGACAAATTAGTGAAAAAAGGTATGAGTGTTAAGATTATTGAATCTGATTTAGACCGTTGTAAAGTACTAGCAGAGACCCTTCGTGGAAACGCATTGGTCATCCATGGTAATGGTACTGATATAAACCTACTTGAAGAAGAAGACGTTGCACAAATGGATGCCTTTATCGGAACGACAGGCTTTGATGAAGAGAACTTATTTATGTCACTTAGAGCCAAACAACTTGAAGTCCCAAAGGTTGTTGCTAAGATATCTAGACAAAGTTATGTCCATATTATTGAGAAACTTGGTATTGATTTGGCAATCAACCCTGTCAATATTACAGCCAGTGAGATTCTAAAACATATCAGAGGTGGACATGTGGTTTCAGTTTCATTGTTACTTGATGGACAAGCAGAAGTTACTGAGATTATTGCCGCAGAGAACCTCAAAGTCTTAAACACGCCTATAATGGATATTGATATACCAAAAGGTGTTATAATTGGTGCAATCGTTCATAATGATGAAGTCATCATTCCACAAGGTAATTCGATTATTAGAGCTGGAGATAGAATCGTTATTTTCTCACTCCTTTCAGAAGTACCAGCCCTTGAAACGTTTTTCCGATTGAAGGAAGGACGCTAGATGAATTTTAGAATGATGTTTAAAGTCCTAGGGTACATAATGCTTATTATTGCCTTATCAATGATACCGCCACTGGCCATAGCACTAATTAGTGGAGAAGGTGATTTTTTTTGCCTTTCTTATAAGCATAGTAGCAACAGCATTGACTGGGTTTGCCTTAACAAGAATACCTATAAGTAAACATGTTATTAAAGTGAAAGAAGGTCTAGCTATTGTAACATTGGGTTGGCTTTTTGCTTCCATTTTTGGCGCACTGCCATTTTATCTGTCAGGAAGTATTCCAAGTTTTGTAGATGCTTTTTTTTGAAACGGTATCTGGATTTACAACAACAGGAGCAACCATTATAAAAGACATTGAAGTATTGCCAATGGGCATACTTTTTTGGCGTTCATTTAGCCATTGGATTGGTGGAATGGGCATATTGGTTGTTGCAGTAGCGGTCCTGCCGATGATTGGTGCAGGCGGCTTTCATATATTCAAAGCAGAAAGTCCAGGGCCAATAGCGGATAAGATTGTTCCAAGAATTAAAGATACAGCAAAGATTTTGTATGCAACTTATATTATTATCACATTGGCTGAATTCATCTTGTTGATGATTGGTGGCATGTCACCTTTTGAGGCTATGGTTCATACCTTTGGTACCCTTGGTACTGGTGGATTCTCAACGAGAAATGGTAGTATTGGAGCTTTTAACAGTTCTTATATATTTATTGTTATTTCCATATTCATGATTATGTCAGGTACGAACTTTTCCTTATATTACAGTATTTATAAAGGTAAATGGCGTGATGTCCTAAAAAACAGTGAGTTAAGGTTATACCTTGGTATTATTAGTGTGAGTGTTATAGTCATTACAATTAATACAAATCTAAGTCTTTATCATGATTGGTTTGAGGCCTTTAAACATTCGTTGTTTCAAACAAGTTCTATTATAACAACAACAGGCTATACAACAGCGGATTATGAGCAGTGGCCAACTTTTTCACAAGGGATATTGTTTGTGTTAATGTTCGTTGGTGGTAGTGCTGGGTCCACAGGTGGATCAATTAAGGTTATGCGTATACTTGTCTTAATCAAACTATTGAAGAGAGAGCTCACTAAGATACTACACCCAAGGGCAGTCCTATCTGTTCGGTTGGTAGAGAACCAGTGGCAGATGACACACTCCTTAATATTTCAAGTTTCTTTATGTTATATATGCTTATATTCGCATTTGGTTCAATCATTATATCACTTGAAGGTATTGGATTTCTGGGAGCGACAAGTGCGGTCGCAGCAACCCTTGGTAATATTGGACCAGGTTTTGAGTTTGTTGGACCAACACAGACTTATGCTGATTTCTCAGTTTATAGTAAAATACTCTTATCCTTCTTCATGTTGCTTGGACGACTTGAGTTATTTACAGTTATTGCCTTGCTAACACCAAAGTTCTGGAAAACAGAAATATAAAAATTATAGACCAACAATTAAAGATAAATTATTGGTTAAAGAAATCCTCTACCGGATTTCTTTTTTTTGCCAAAAGACATATCTAATAATTCAAACACACAATTACACATTTAGAGGCCAATCCTTATCCATCTTTTACGACCCCAGTGAGTTTACAGTTGCAGAACTTGATTGGCTAAAGAAGTTCTCAAATGATTCTTGATGTGATACAATGGAACAAATGTTCCTATTGCTATAATGGCAATATAATAAGTTTCGACCAGGTTGGTGAATGCAATGAACTCCAAAATAGATGTGACTCAAGCAGTCAATGAACTTAGCAAGAATGAAATAAATAGTTTAGAGACAAGCAACAAAAAATATTGAATATCTGAGCAAACTAAACCAAGGACAGCAGATTGCTGCAACAAGAAAAGAAGGTAATTTTTTGGTTATTGCCGGACCAGGTACTGGCAAAACATTGACCTTGGTCTATAGGGTTGTCCACATGATTAGAACTGGTGTTGATCCCAAAGCAATAGTAGTGATTACTTTTACTAGGAAAGCTGGTAATGAACTGAAGAACAGACTAAATCATTTGATTCCAAATACAAGTCTTGGCTTTGTAGGTACTTTCCATGGTTTTTCCAACCACATATCTCAAATGATAGGCAGCGCATCCCCTATATCCAAATTCAGGTTGCTAGATCAGGAAGATGATATTGGAGTTCATAAACTTGTTATGGCTGATTTTCCCTCATTTAATAAAAACATTAGAGCAAAACGCTTACAGAAGGTGATTTCTTATTGTACCAATACAGGTCAGTCTATTAGCGACTATGTCACTAATTTCGACCTTCATGATCTAAAAGACGATATAGACAACCTTGAAGCCTATAAGGCTTTATATGATCGATACAAAGTTAATCATATGTTGGCCAACTATGACGATATGATAACAACAATAACCAATTATCTTGAGAAAGATGGTGGTAAAAAAGCTAACAGCCCCATATGAGTATCTCATGATTGATGAATACCAAGACACCAATCAAATGCAACTGGACTTTGTCAAGAAACTGAATATTAGTAATGTAATGGCCATAGGTGATGATTTCCAAGGTATCTATGCTTTTAGAGGTGCTGATCATCGCATTATCCTTAATTTTTACAATGATTTTAATGATGCCAAGATGGTGAAGTTAACTGATAACTATAGGTCTAATGAAGAGATAGTCAGTTGGGTCAATGACACAATCAGTGGGTCAAGTCTTGGCTATCACAAGGCCCTGGATTCTAAGAATAAGCATAAGGGTGTGGTTAAAGTGATTTCAGGTGAATCCTTAGCAAGTCATAAGGACTTCATAATTAATCAGATCAAAGAGAAACCTGAAGAAAGACATGCACTCATCTATCGCTACAACAAGAATAGATCGGTTTTTGAAAAAGCACTAATCAACGAACAGATAGAATACACTGTTTATGGGGGAATACGCTTATTAGAACGTAAACATATCAAAGATGTTTTTGCTTTTTTGATGGTTTATCTAAATCGAAGGGATGTTGTTAGCTATAACAGGATTTTGACTATGTTACCAGGCATTGGCCCAAAGACTGCCAAAAATCTAATTAAAAATGATTTGGAGAACATTGCTAATATCAAAGGTGAAAAAGGTGAATTCTTAAGTCGTATTAAAAGGATTTTAGAATGTGACGGTTCCAAGGAGCTTTTGTATCAACAAGTGATAGATTTTTATTTCAGTATCTATGAATATGTTGAGTCAGAATTCTACACCATGGATGATATTAGGGAAGATTTCAGGCTTATTAAGGAATTGCTACTTGACTACCAATCCCTTCATAACTTCATTGTGAATCTTATCTTAGATCCTGTAGTGGATATGAACAAGGGGAAGAATCCTAGAGTGGTTCTTACAACCATTCATTCAGCTAAGGGATTGGAATTTGATAACGTCTACTATTTCCACACCCATGACTGGTATAAGAATTATGACTTGGAGGCACTCGAAGAGGACAGAAGATTATTTTATGTAGGCATATCCAGAGCCAAGAATAATCTCTATCTATTTGATCATACAGATGTCAAAAGAAGTTTTGAAGAGATTCTAAAAGACTTTGACAATGGTTTGATGAAGAAAGATGTCCCAGGAGAAAATGCTACTGGCAGTGGTGTAAAGGAAAGGGAAGGTCATAGTGATTCAAGGGGCATCAAACAATTTTTCTTAAATTCCAGATGGAAATTAAGTGGAAAAAAGAAGAAGTCCTAACTAAGCACTTATTTGACACATAAAGGACAAATGACTGTAGTAGAATAATTCTTATGTGAGAAGAGAGACACAGTGTATTAAAGGACAAAGTTTATGAGAGGGCGATAGAATGGATGAATTAATTAAGAAAGTACTTGAGTTTCGTGATGCAAGAGATTGGCAACAATTTCATAATCCCAAAGACTTGGCCATATCACTGAGTTTAGAAGCAGCAGAAGTGCTTGAGAATTTTCAGTGGAAAGACAACGATGAAGCCATACATGAAAAATCAGAGGAACTTCAAGATGAGATTGCTGATGTACTGACTTATGTCATTTTATTATCACATGCACTTGATATTGACTTAGAAGAAGCTGTTCTAAACAAACTAGCCAAGAATGAATTAAAATACCCTGTTGAACAAGCCAGAGGTTCAAAAAAGAAGTATACAGACTTATAATCTGTATGCTTTTTGCCGTATTGACAATGGTTATCAGTTGGTGCATAATCGTATAAAGAAGGAAGTGGGAAAATGGAACTAGTTTACTACAGCCAAATACTGGAGTTAGCAACAACGATAATCTTGGTTGTTGTTCTATTTATGTTGTATTTCTATGGCAAGATACAATATGTCAAGGATATTGCACAGGCCTTCTCATTGTATTTAATACTTCTTATTATATCAATTATTAGTATTGCTTATTCAAGCTATTTACTTATTAGTTTCATAAAGTACTTCCTACTTGTTGCAACATCATTTTTTATTTACAAGTCTGCATACCCACAAAGACACCCCTTAAAGGATAATGTTACAAGAAGTTTGCTTTTGTTAACGGTGGGTCTGATTCCGGTAACCGCAACATTAAGTAATGCAAAGGATTTACTTGAAGGCATTGGCTATATTATACTTGGTATAACATTTGTTTATACTGGTATAAGATGGTACAGGAAAATGATACCAGAGATTAAGTTTTCTAAGTTTGTAGGTGGTGGATTCGTTATTTTTGGTATTCATTTAATGGATTTTATCATCGTACAGTACTCACCAACCACATTGGTTTATGGGTATTTTGTGGCTGCTGGTATGGAAGCAATGTTAGCTGTTGCACTTGTGTTCATGAATTTTGCCAATATGAAAATGATGGATAGGATTAGCTATACAAGGTATATGAACCTTTTTAACAATTCATCGGATGCCATACTAATGATTGAGAAGGACACTATTTTTGATTGTAACGTCAAAGCAGAAGCAATGTTTGAACGCAGTAAGGATCAAATTGTTGGAAAGACCCCTATGGACTTATCAGCCAGCTATCAAGAAAATGGTAGAGAGTCATTTGAATATGGTCATGAGTTGTTCTCAAGTGCTTCAAAAGGAGAAATTACAACATTTGATTGGATTCATATGAGTGCTAACAATAAGCCAATTCAATGTGAGGTATCCTTCTTTACCATTGATGAAAATCAATTTGCTGCAATTATCAGAGATATGACCTACAAATACGCTTTTGAAGAAGAACTGAACTTTCATAAGTATTATGATGGTCTGACCAAATTACCAAAAAGAGAACTTTTTATTGACCGTTTGGAAAGGGCTTTGGAGGTAAGTGCGGAGAAAGTGGCTCTTGTGGCCTTCAATATTGACAATTTCAAAGAGATTAATGATCAATATGGTCACTCCTATGGCGATGAATTACTTAGACAGATTCCAATCAAAGTGCAGGGAGTCTTCAAACAGGAGATATCAATGACAAGACTTGGTGGTGACCAGTTTGTCTTGATGTTTGATAGGCTTGTGAATCATAACCGAGTCTATATACCTTTAGAACGTATTGAGGGTATTTTTAGTGAGGCTTTTACTGTTGTAGACACATCCATTGACATTAGCGTTTGCATTGGCGTTGCATTTCCCGAAATGATTAGCTTGAATGCGATGGAACTCCTTAAGAATGTCGATTTTGCCCTAAATAGTGCAAAGAAAAAAGGACGAGGTAAGCTAGAGTTTTATTCGGATGATGGCATGGAAGAATTTAACAGGCGTGTAGGTCTTGAAAAAGAAATGCAAAAGGGAATAGCCAGTGGCGAATTTGTCGCATACTATCAACCTATAGTGGAATCCAAAACACAAAAGATTATTGGTGCTGAAGCCTTAGCCAGATGGGTCAAAGCAGATGGAGAGATGGTTTATCCAGATGTATTTATTCCTGTAGCAGAAGAAACGGAATTGATTATAAACATTGGAGAGCAGATTCTATATCAAGCTTGTTTGGATTGTAAAGTGATTCTTAAGTATTATCCGGATTTTGTAATGAATGTTAATCTATCTGCTATTCAATTAAAAGACATGTCAGTGGTGGCAAAAATTGAAGAAGTGTTAAATAAAACTGAACTGACGGCGAGACATTTACATGTAGAGCTAACAGAGACTTCATTTATTGAAGATGGGGCTCATTTTAATGAAATATTGAGGAGAATAAGAGACTTGGGTGTGCAAGTTGCACTTGATGACTTTGGTACTGGCTACTCATCTCTATCCTATTTAACAGAGATGGAAGTGGATACCATTAAGATTGACCGCAGATTTATTGTCAAAATTCCAAGAGAACCTAGAGCCACAGCCCTTATTCAATTCTTAACAAGATTGGTTCATAACCTGGGCTATGAAATGGTGATTGAAGGTGTTGAAGAAAAAGATCAACTGGATTTCTTAGTTGATTTAGGCTGTGACTATATCCAAGGTTATTACTTCTTTAGACCAATGCCTTTTAAACAACTGAAAGATTTAATGGAATAAGCTTGACTTTAGCATAGAAATCCATACAATGAATGTTATGGATAAAAATATTTTAACGAGTGGAAAAATAACAAGTAAATTAGCGTATTTGGCGTTTCCAATAATGGGAACGTCTTTTTTACAAATGGCCTATAACATTGTTGATATGATATGGATAGGTAAGCTAGGGGCAGGTGAGGTTGCAGCGGTTGGAAGCGCTGGCTATTTCTTGTGGCTTAGTTTTTCTCTAATTACATTGTCACGTGTTGGGGTGGAAGTCATTGTAGCACAAAAACTTGGTGCAAAAGAAATGGATGAAGCCAATCATTATGCAGGAACATCCATGACTTTTGCTGTAATGACGGGTCTTATTTATGGGCTTATATTAATTCTTGGACGTCAGTATCTTATTGGTTTCTTTAAGCTTGGGGATTCTCTAGTTGAAGCTCAAGCTAGACAATATCTTCTTATTGTAGCCTTTAGCATGCCCTTCTCCTTATTCAATCAAGTGATATCAGCAGTCTATAATGCGTCTGGCCAGAGTCGATTACCCTTTAGAGCCAATGCATTTGGTTTAGTGATGAACATGGTTCTTGACCCATTGATGATTCTGGGTCTAGGTTGGGGTGTAGCAGGTGCGGCGATTGCCACCACAGTATCACAAGTGTTTGTATCGGGCATGTTGTTCAAATTGTTATTTGGTGTGACTAAACCTTACGATGGCTTCCACATAGAAGTGATACTGAGGAAAGAACGACTAAAAGAAATGCTTAAGATTGCTCTGCCTGTAGCACTTCAAAACGGTATATTCACAGTACTCTCTATGTTTGTTGCAAGGATAGTCGCTGGCTTTGGAACAACGGCCATTGCTGTTCAGAAGGTAGGTACTCAGATTGAGGCCATATCTTATATGACGGCCAATGGGTTTGGTATAGCCTTAAGTGCAATGGTTGGTCAGAATCTTGGGGCAGGAAAGATAGATAGGGTTAGAAGTAGTTTTCGCTCTGCTATAATTACTATGGCTATTTTTGGTGTATTTGTTAGTTTGGGACTATTTTTCTTTGCTAGACCCATCTTTAGTGTCTTCATTAATGAAGAACCAGCCTTGTCAATGGGGGTTACATACCTTAGAATCATAAGTTTTTCACAATTATTTATGTGTGCTGAAATCTCAATGGCAGGTGGGTTTAATGGTCTTGGCAAATCAGTTCCTCCCGCTATTGTTAGTGTGGTCTTTAATTTTCTAAGAATACCATCGGCCTTTATATTGTCAGCCTATACAATCCTTAAATTGAATGGTATTTGGTGGGCCATTTCCTTTGGTTCAGTTCTAAAAGGTGTGACACTACTTGTGATTCTAATGATTGTTCTGAAGAAGTTGACAAAGAGTGAAGCAACTTCTCATATGTGATATGATAAGAGTGTGCAGAATTAAGCAAAAGAGATAGAGATATGTTACTTCAGGAGGGATTGTTATGAAAAATGTGGGACTAATCCTTGAAGGTGGCGGAATGCGCGGCGTATATACAGCTGGCGTGTTGGATGCTTTTATAGATGAAGGTGTTGAGATTCCATATGTGATAGGTGTTTCTTCAGGTGCAACAATTGGGTCAAGTTATATTACCAAACAGAAAGAACGTTGTAAGAATATCTATGTTAAATGGAGTCAAGACAAACGCTTTGGTGGACCAAGGAATATGTTTAGGGAACGAAGCTATTTTGGCATGGATTTTCTATTTGAAGAACTGCCCAATCATTTGGAACGTTTTGACTACGAGACATTTATGATGTCAAGATCAGACAAGGTCTTCATCTCTTGTGTATCCAATTGTGATACAGCGGAGCCGGAATATATAGCTCATGACAGACATGATCCGGAGTATTATATGTCTAAGGTCATTAGGGCATGTAACAGTTTGCCTATTATTTCACCTCACGTAAAGATGAAGGATCATAGATATCTAGATGGATTTTTGACAGACCCTTTACCAATTTATAAATCCATGGAGGATGGTAACAGTCATAATGTTGTTGTCTTAACAAAAAAAGAAGGTGTTGAGAGAAAGATAACATGGGTAGACAGGCTGATTAAGAATATGATCAAAGCGAAATACCCAAGACTTGGACGAAGAATACAAGAAACTGCTGATGAATATATGCGTAGACTTAAAGTCATAGAAAGTCTTGAGGATAAAGGTACAGCTTTTGTATTTAGGCCAAGCAGTATTAAGTTGGGCAGCAGGTATGATAGAGATCCAGGGGCCCTTGAGGCAGTCTATGATGAAGGTTATAAGGACGCGATGAAGCAAATGGATAGTATGAAAGCCTGGATAGCAGGTATAGAAGCCATCTGCTAACTAGTCAGTATGGCCTAAGAGTAGGCAATTATATCTGCTTAGAAGTGACGAGAACAAGGCATTAATACGGATTTACCCTAGCCGTGAAATAACATATAATAACTATAAGAGAGGACCTGCAATAGCAAACTATTTGAAAGAATAGGACGCAAAGCAGAGAGTCTAAAACTTGGCACTAGTTTATAGAATTGTTGTCTAAGCCATGACCGTCCAGCTACCATGAATGTGGTTTCTTATGAAAATAGAATATTCTTATAAATGAAAGAAGGTAGGCATATCACATCTGACATGTATAGAATATTCTGAATGAATATGCCGTTCCAATAAGGAACCGCAGGCCCCCTCGATTTATAGATAGTAAAAGATTTGACCAATTGGCCAAATCTTTTTTTTAATTTCATAAGAGCGTGCCCAGCAAAGCTGGTCACTTGCATGTCGGTGAGAGTCCGACTCACGTAACCGCCAAGGGGCGTGATAGATATATGACCATGTTATTGGTGAGAACCGGTGCATGAAGCGTCATGAAAATGTGCCCAAGTGGTGCTATCAAAAGTACAGACCGTAACATAAAGTGAATCCTGCAGCACTGTTATAAAACTCAGAGATGGGACGGAATGACTGACGAGCTACTTCTTATATAGCGAAGTCACGGAAGCCATAGAAGAACTTGGAGCCTTTGGTGAAGAAGTCATCGGTGTATGGGGATCGGTATGTACTGAATGTAAGAGACTGGAACTGGGGAGATCCTCACCGTCACTCCATAGAGTAAAGAGAATGCTATAAGCGAAAGTGAAATGGCTAACTGGCGGAAGGAAGTCGGAGGGGAACATACTACTGATGACAGCGCAGACAACAAAACTGCGTTCGAGGGAAGGTTCCCTGCTTAGTTCACGTTTACGAAGGAGGTAAGAGCGAGTGAATGTCGATAAGACTAACAACACCATAGACAAAGTTCAAGAACTCCGGGGGAAACTATACCAATCAGCCAAGGCGAAAAGTGAGGAGCAATGATGGAAGTGCAGGAATCGACAGGCAGACCATAGAAGATGTGGAATACTATGGTGTGGAGAAGTTGATTGCAGAGATTCAGACAGAGTTAAAGCAAGGAAGTTATAATCCACCGCCAGTGAAGAGAGTGTACATTCCAAAAGGCAAGTACAACAAACGACCATTGGGGATACCAACGGTAAAAAGACCGAATCGTCCAAACGGCAACAAAGATAGTCATAGAGCCCATATTTGAAGCAGATTTCAAAGACTGCTCATACGGATTCAGACCGGAAAGAAATCAACATCAGGCGTTGGAAGTGATACGCAAAGCCTGCAACAATGGAATGTATGTATTGGATGCAGATATCAAAGGATACTTTGATAACCTGAACCACGACAAGCTGTTGATGCTGGTTGAGAAGCGAATCAGTGACCGACGCATAGTGAAGCTGATAAGAAAGTGGCTGAAAGCGGGTGTGATGGAAAACGGTGTGAAGGTAATGAGCGAAACGGGAAGTCCGCAAGGTGGCGTTATTTCGCCACTGTTGTCAAATATTTACCTAGACTATCTGGACACCAAATGGCAGAAGCACTACAGTCATTTTGGGAAGCTCATCCGCTTTGCGGATGACTTTGTGATTGTTTGCAAGAATCACAGGAATGTGTCTCAGAGCTATAGGGCTATTCAGTTGATTATGAGCAGACTCGAACTGGAGCTGAACAAAGAGAAAACGAGAATCGTGAATCTTTGGGGAGGCAAAGACGGGTTTGACTTTCTTGGGTACCACAATAGGAAAGTGGGGTTGGAAACAAGAGATGGTCGGGAATACTGGGCGTTAGAACAGTGGATATGTAAGAAAGCTAAAAAGCGAATCAAAGGAAAAGTCAAAGAGCTATTGAACAATGCAACAACCTACAGAGAGCTGGAGGATATCATCAAGGACTTGAACAGAAAGATTGTCGGGTGGAGAAACTACTATGGTTTTTAACCTACAAGAGTGCTGCTGAAGCTTGATAATTACATTCAGACGCGCATGGTTTTGTGGGTTAATCGAAAGAAACAAAGAAGAAAACGGAAGGCCTACTATGAGTTAGTAGTAAACTTCCGAAATATGGGTCTTAAGAGACTTGCATTTGCATCGTAAAGCTGATGGAAGAAGAACTTCGGAAAGCCGTATGAGGGAGAACCTCACGTACGGTTTGATGAGGAGACTTTGGTGGAGATAATATCAAAGCCAGAGTTTTACTCTACAATTGCTCCACAATTTCTTATGAAATAAAAAACGTTCCACTATGTATTACCTGGCAGGTTAGTGTTCCTTGCTAACCGAGAAGGGATGCACACTGCGCGGAAAGGTAATTGTCGTAAACGACCCGCTCAGGCGCGTAGATTTTTGCAAGCAAGAAATCTTTCTTGTTGTAAAAAATAGGGACTATCGTTGAGTGATAAGTGCTGCGTCAGGACAGTATAGTGCTTTTTGCTATATCCAGTGCATCTATAACCTTGTCACACCATTCATCAAATTCAGAATCTTCTACTTGTAACGCAGGTGTTGATAGAACATTTTCTATTGTTTCCTTTATGCCCTGGTCAAAACGCGTTGTGGCTACATAATCGGGAACCAATCTCTTAAGTTTACTGTTGTCAAAGACAACAGTATTGGCTTTGTCTCCAAGTAGGCCGCCTTTATAATCATAAGGAGAACAGTTGTCAAGGAACTCGGAAGCCACATGAATGGCATTGAGTTTGACGCCAAGTGTTTTGGCGATTGTTTCATAAATCTGATTCCAAGTTAAAGATTCATCCGATGTGATATGAACAGTTTCACCAATAGCGTGGATATTGCCCATAAGGCCAATAAAACCTTTTGCAAAATCTGAATTATGTGTCATCGTCCAAAGTGAGCTGCCATCACCATGGATGATGACTTTTTTTCCTTCAATCATTCTTTTGACTACTTGCCATCCACCTTTATGGCCTTCAACACCGAGTGGGATATAACGTTCATCATAGGTATGACTTGGTCGAACTATAGTTACAGGAAAGCCTTCTTCTCTATAAAGCTTCATTAAGTAGTCTTCACAGGCAATCTTATTTCTAGAATATTCCCAACATGGATTGGAAAGAGGTGTACCCTCATCAATGACATAGTGGCTAAGGGGTGTCTGATATGCACTGGCTGAGCTAATGAAGATAAATTGTTTTGTTTTATCTTTGAAAAGTCGATAGTCTCTCTCTAATTGTTCTGGAACAAAAGCAATGAAATCAGCAACCACATCGAAGCTATGGCCTTCAAGTTTTGCCATCAATGCTTCTTCATTCTTGATATCACATGTGATGTAATTGACACTATCACTTTTGATGACGCTATTACGATTACCACGGTTAATAAGATACAGTTCATGGCCTGCTGCTGACAGTTGATTTGATATTGCTGTACTGATGATACCTGTTCCACCAATAAAAAGTATTTTCATAGAATAAGCCTCCAAGTTTAATAAGTTTATTATATAGGATAGAGTGCACTTTAGGGCAAGAACAATTTATAGTATTGACTAATAGATTTATAAGAGTATAATTGTGATTGTAGATGGATTCAAAAACATCTATAGATAAACAGGTTTATTAGATAAGAATCTATATAATGTGTGTAATTACATATTTGAGGTATAAATAGATTTGGAGGCAAAAATAATGAATGATTTGTTTTGGAACAGCTTAGATGAAGATAGAGTTAAAGGATTTTGCAAGAAAGATTCCTTATATCACTGCTTGGTATGCGGGTATACAACAGAGGTAGGTTATGTCTATCCTGTAGGAGAAAGGTATGCAAGCGCCGAAAAGCAAATGGAACTACACATTGAGG
>JDSF01000129.1_pt1 | contig 56501 bp, 62 predicted proteins | sample 199441 | NCBI WGS metagenome assembly JDSF01 (sample SAMN02592751, study PRJNA231836) | bioreactor metagenome | isolation source: continuous culture bioreactor denitrification-DNRA | place: Germany: Bremen
GGATAGGTTTGGTCTTTCAGAAGTCTATTTTTCACAACTCTTTAAAGAGCAGACAGGCAAAAACTTTTCCAATTATATTGAGAAGCTTAGAATGAAAAAAAGCAAAAGAATTACTTTTAAGTACAAACAAAACCATTGAACAAGTCGCTAATGAAGTAGGCTATAATAGTACCAATACATTCCATAAAGCATTTAAGCGGGTTGAAAGAATTACACCAGGTACATTTAAAAAGAATAATAACAATAAAAGTTAGTTGGATGATCAACTAGCTTTTTTTGTGTTTCATTTAAGTGGCTAATGTCTTTTGTTTCTTTATAAACAGAAGGGGTTACGCCATATTTTTTTTTGAACAACCTTGAAAAGTATCGATAATCATTAAATCCTGTTTCATAAGCCACTGTTTCAATGGATTTTTCAGGATTATAAACAAGTAAATGTACAGCCCTATATAATTTAATTGTATTAATATAGTCAATGGGGGTCATAGAGAAATGTTTTTTAAAATACTTTATGAAATAATTAGGATGGAGATGTGCGATATCAGCTAGTTGAGTAAGGGTAATAGGCTCATGAATATGCGTCTTAATATAAAGAGCAATTTTGTTTTCAAGGTCGCCAGTGGGGATTTGAAGGATTTTCTCAATACCGATATGTTCTAAAAAAATTTTCAGAAGTTCCAATAGGGCAGCTTTTTTCGATCAATGCATTTAATGGGTTCAATGATTGGTCTAGATTAACAAGCTTGTTAAAGGAGGGCGTTACAACTTCTTGTGCTATTTTGCACTTCAAGGTTTCCCTGGAATAGGTAAATGCTCTATTATTGTTAAGTGTGAGGTCAAAATGGCTCCAATATTTATGAAAAGGTTTTTTGGGATTATGGCTAAAGGAGTGCTTTGTATTAGCTGGAATAAAATAGAATTCTTCTGGTTTAGGTGTAAAGATATCATCATTAATAATAATCGTGCCTTCACCACTCAAAAAATAATAGAATTTATTATAAGAGTATATGCAGTTCTTCTCACCCCATTCAGGTTTACAGATGTTTTTTCGAAGCTATTAAATTGCGCATATCTATTCTATCAAAAATATAATAATCATTTTTTTTAAAATCATTACCCATAGTAATCACATCCTTAAATGTCATAAGAATATGTTAACATATTAACCGTAATTTTGTCCACTATGGTCATAAGAAAGAGGATTTATCTAAAAAAAATACTGCAAAACTATCATATATTGTTGAAGATGTATAATTGGACCTAAATGCCTCAAACACCCTATTTTAAAGGGTTTTATACTCAAAATATTAATAAAATCAATCAATATTAAGATAATCCATATGGTATTTTATCCTATAAACTATTTTGATTAGGGCTAATCATTATTTACATTTACTAATTCTTAATAATTTCCAGTGGTCTAAAATATATATAATTTACAAAATCCGCTCTCTGGATTAGTATGTGACTATAGCTTATCTGACCCATATGCGAACAAGGCAGAATAAGCATAAGTAAAATGAAAGGAGATACTGGATATGGTTATCCGTAAAAAAGCACCCAATAAAACCCATAAAGAAACATTTAGTATGAATAAATTAAAAGATAGCTGGCAACTGTATGTAATGTTATCCATACCTATTCTATATTTTATTGTGTTTAAATACATTCCCATGTATGGTGCACAGATAGCATTTCGAAAATACAATGCTATAGACGGTATTTTAGGTAGTAAGTGGGTAGGGTTTTATTATTTTCAAAAATTCTTCAACTCCCATAACTTTTGGTTGATTTTAACCAATACATTGAAATTAAGTTTTTATCAACTGTTAGTTGCATTTCCCTTTCCAATAATATTAGCATTATCATTAAATAGTGTTAGAAAGGAAAAAATTCAAGAAGACAGTTCAATTTACACTATATGCACCACATTTTATTTCAGTTGTTGTTATGTGTGGATTAATAATTCAATTTTTTAGATCCAAGATTAGGTATTATTAGTCGAATAGTCATGGCGCTTGGTGGTGACTCAATTAATCTGATGGGGGATGCTAAATATTTTTCTCATATTTATGTATGGTCTAATATATGGCAAAGTACCGGATGGGGAACCATTATATATCTAGCAGCATTAGCTGGTGTGGATAATAATCTACATGAAGCAGCACAAATCGATGGTGCTTCTAGATTAAAAAGAATATGGTATATTGATATACCAGGTATTATTCCAACAGCAGCCACATTACTCATTATGAACACGGGTAGAATCATGCAAGTAGGCTTTCAAAAAGTATTGTTACTTCAAAATCCTCTTAATCTACAAGCTTCAGAAGTCATACAAACCTATACCTATAAAGTAGGTCTTGCTTCACAAATGGCAAACTTCTCCTATTCTACTGCAATAGGCTTATTTACGTCAGTTATTAACCTGGTGCTAATTATATTGGTTAATAAGTTGGCTAAGAAAATGAATGGTTCAGGAATTTGGTAAAGAATCCATGGACTTAATTTATGAAAGGAGGAGACAATAAGACAATGATAAGTAGCGTTAATAGCTTAAAGCGCAAGAAGAAATTAAAAGGTGACACGATATTTTATTCAGTTAATAATACATTATTATTTATTGCTTTTATAATCGTATTATATCCTTTAGTTTATATTGTAAGTGCTTCAATTAGCTCACCAGACGCAGTTGTAGCAGGTAAAGTATGGTTATTCCCAGTGGATTTTACATTGGATGGGTATAAAGAAGTTTTAAAATATAAGCCCATTTGGACAGGATATTCGAATTCGCTTTTTTACGCTTCAGTTGGTACTTTTATTAATGTGGTATTTACAATTTTAGCAGCCTATCCTCTTTCAAGGAAAGATTGTTATGGAAGAAAGTACTTGACATTTATGATTACATTTACAATGATTTTTACTGGTGGACTCATTCCTACCTATATGTTGGTTCAGAATGTAGGATTATTAAACACAAGATGGGCACTTATTCTACCGAACCTAATCAATGTTCAAAACCTGATTATTACGAAAGCATTTTTTCAACAAAACCTTACAGATGATATTTTAGAAGCTGCTAAAATTGATGGGTGTACTGATTTTAAATTTTTACTCAAGATAGTACTTCCATTATCAAAGCCTATTATAGCAGTTATCGCTTTATATTATGGTGTATTCCATTGGAACAAGTTCTTTGATGCTATGATTTACTTAAATGACAAAAGCTTATATCCATTACAATTATTTTTTAAGAGATATTTTAGTACTTAATGAAGTAAGTGCTGAAATGATAGCTGATCCAGAACAGATGGAAGCTATTGAGGGCATGAGAGAACTGCTTAAATATTCTGTCATTATTGCAGCAAGTATTCCAGTATTAATTGCCTATCCATTTGTTCAGAAGTTCTTCGTTAAAGGAACAATGGCAGCTCAGCAAAAGGTTAATACATACCTTTATAAAAAATAAAAGGAGGAAGAACAATGAAATTGAAAAGAATGTTTTGTGGGTTATTATGTTTAGTATTTTTAGTTACTGTAATGGGAGGTTGTACAAGTAAGGAAAACAAGAAGGAAGTAAAGCAGCCACCAACGAAAGAAACTGAGGCAACAACATCTATTGTTTCAGATCCAGAGGTATTTCCAATAACCGCTGAAAAAAAACATCCTTATCCATAATGGTTCCAACTGACCCAATGATTGAAAACCTAAGTACCAATGAATTAACTCTTGAGTATGAAGAAAAAAAACAAATGTTCATGTTGGTTGGATAGAAATACCTAAAAAAAAGTATAAAAGAAAAAACTCAATTTACTATTAGCGACGGGGCAAAATATGCCAGATGTACTTCTAAATATGGATATAACAGATCAACAAATTATTACCTATGGTATGGATCAAGGTTTGCTTATTGATTTAGTACCATATATTGAAAAATATGCTCCAAATATTAAGGCAGCACTGGATTATAATCCAGAATATAAAAAGGCAGTGACAGCCCAGATGGAGGTATTTACTCATTACCTATGATCGATGAACCTTATCATGTAAAAGCCCACAAAAATTATGGATATATAAGCCTTGGCTAGACAAATTAGGGCTAGAAGTGCCGACAACTACAGAAGAGTATAAGGCCGTGTTAAAAGCATTTAAAGATAAAGACCCAAATGGAAATGGTAAACCAGATGAAATCCCATTAACAGGTGCTATTACAGGATGGGGAACAAAAGTTGTTGACTTCTTCATGTGTTCTTTCATTTATTCTCGTCAAGCAGATACAGCTAAGAATCACAGATGGATTCTAGAAGATGGTGTCGTATCTGTTCCATACAATACAGATGAATGGCGAGAAGGACTAAAATATATGAATAGTTTATATGAACAAGGATTATTTGACCCTTCAGCATTCTCACAGGATCAGGCTCAACTAAAACAAGTTGTCATGTTTGATGAAGCAGCTCTTGTAGGATCTGTAACAGGTGGTGCACCAGGAGCAATCTCTAAGCATAATTCTGAAAGATCAAATGGATATGTAGCAGTTCCACCATTAAAAGGTCCAGAGGGCGCTCAATGGGCGGGATATGCTCCTGTACTCATTAAAACAGGTAAATTTTCAATATCATCACAAGCTAAAAATCCAGAAGTTGCTATTCGTTGGATGGATTATTTCTTTACTGAAGAAGGTTCATTAAGATCTCGTTCAGGTGTAGAAGGTAGAGATTGGAGATATGCAAAAGAAGGAGAATTAGGTGTTAATGATGAGCAAGGTGTCTATTTCAGAATGTTAACATTTGGTAAAGTTCAAAATGCACACTGGAATAAAAATGTACCAATTTTCTTCCATGATAAATTAAGAAATGGATTAGTTATTGATGAAGGTACTGCAGAGAAAATGCTCTATGACATAACAAAAGATAATTATGCAGAATATTGGCCAAAAGAAGTCATGAAACCATTTTTCATGGATGAAGCACAAGCAGAAGAATATGCAGAGTATGATTATCTCATTAAAACTTTTGTTGAAGAAAGCTATGCAAAGTTTATTTTAGGAAAAACAGATATTAATAATGATAAAGATTGGGCAGCATATTTAAATGAACTTGATAATATGGGATTACAAAGATATATTGAAATTGCTCAAGAAGGATACTCCGCACAATATGCAAAATAAATGTTGAGTATGGTAATTGTAATATTACAAAAGAATCAAGATCAAAGGGAACTTGCTAACGGCGAGTTCTCTTTGTATATTTCAAAAAATTAGTTGATAATAAATAAAATGGAGGAATTAATATGGAGAAGAAACCTAACATCGTATTCTTTTTTACGGATGATCAGAGATTTGATACCATACATGCATTAGGAAATAAACAAATTATAACACCTAATATTGATAAAATTGTGGAAAAAAAAGGTGTGTCATTTGTGCAAGGGCACATTCCCTGTGGTACAAGTGCAGCAGTATGTATGCCCAGCCGTGCTATGCTGCATACAGGAAGAACACTTTTCCATATTCAAGATGAAGGACAGGAGATACCTGTTGATCATATCACCTTAGGAGAAACATTACAAAAATCAGGATACAGAACATTTGGTACAGGTAAGTGGCATAATGGTACAGATGCCTATGCTAGAAGTTTTAGCGACGGTGGAGAAATATTTTTTGGAGGTATGTGGGATCATTGGAACGTACCTGCATATCATTACGACCCTACAGGTGAATATAATAAAACGCGAAAGGTATGTATGAATCCATCGTTACAAAATAAAGTGAATACCAATATTATGGACCATATGGCATTTGGGAAACATTCAACAGACTTATTTGGCGATATTTCAACAGAATTTATTCAAAATTATGATGACGATAAACCGTTTTTTATGTATTTGTCATTTATGGCACCACATGATCCTAGAAGTATGCCAAGTGAATTTCTCCAAATGTATGATGTGAATGGTATCGAAATTCCTGAGAATTTTAAAGAGAAACATCCCTTTGACTTTGGAATTCTTCAGTGTAGAGATGAAGTATTAGCCCCTTACCCAAGAACTGAAGAAGATACAAAAAAACAAATAGCTGAATATTATGCCATGATTACACACCTTGATTTCCAGGTAGGAAGAGTTCTAGATGCCCTTGAAGAAAAAGGGGAATTAGATAATACAATTATTATCTTTGCTGGCGATAATGGATTAGCAATGGGTCAACATGGATTATTTGGAAAACAAAATCATTACGAGCATAGCATTAGAGTACCGTTAGTTTTTGCTGGTCCCAACATACCTCAAAATGAAACAAGGGAAACCTACACATATCTTCTGGATATCTACCCAACATTATGTGATATGTTAGGAATTAGAGTACCTGTATCCGTTGAAGGTAAAAGCTTATTACCCGCAATTAAAGATAAAGACAAGAGCATTAGAGATACATTGTATTTTGCCTATACGGATTCTTTGCGAGCCGTAAAAAAATCAACACTATAAATTGATTGAATATCGAACAGACGCGTTGAAAAAAAACACAACTATTTGATTTGAAAAATGATCCCAAGGAATTAAATGACTTATATGAAAAAGAAGAGTATAGAGATGTAGTGGAAGAGTTAAAAGAATTAATGTTTACCTACAGAGATGAATGGGATGATAAAAAACATAGACTAGGTCAGCGTTTTTGGGAGAGGTATTAAGAAATATTGGTGCCATACAAAAGAGCATCAAGTGTAGGTTATTTAAAGTTAATTATTCTAGTTGAATTAACATTGTCCACAGTTCAATTAGTATAAACCCTTCAATTTATAGATATTATGGTTATACTTATCTATGAAAAGGTCAGAGAAAAAAAACATGTTTGAAATCTTAGGAGGTAAAATGATGCGTATTCATGATTCAATGGAACACAATAATTATGAAGCAGATTTATATGTATCTACATTGGGTAATGATCATTGGAGTGGGAAAATACCTAATGGATTAACAGATGGGTCAGATGGACCTTTAAAGACATTAGAGGAAGCTAAAAAAAGAGTTAGAAAACTTCAGAAAAAAAAATATAGTAGTATCCATAAGAGAAGGTAATTATTTAGTAGATAAGACCATTGTCTTTACTTTGGAAGATGGTGGTAGTCGTGATAGGGTCATCACCTATGAAGCATACCCAAATGAAACCCCAGTTTTTAGCTCGGGTATAAAGGTAGAATCATGGGAAAAGATTGTCCATTACCCAGAAGGTTTACCAATAGAAGCAGAAGGTAAGGTATGGAAGGCATCCATACCAGCAGGAATAGATACGGTATTAACCATGTATGATGGTGATATAAGATTAAAGCGTACATGTGGAAAGTTCTTTATGCCTACCATGGACATTGAATATAAGGGCGTAGATAGTCTAAATGTTGCTCATGATGAAAATAGAGATTTATTGAGACGAGTAGATTTTCCAGAGGGGGCCCTTCGTGCATGGGAAAATATACATGACATTGAACTTCGATTTATGGCTGTGCCATGGACGGTTAACCTTCGTCCTCTAAGAAGTATCGATTTAGAGAATAATAGGGCATGGTTAGATATTGAAGCTACTGCGCCACTTTGTGCCAAAAGCAGAGGAATAAGGGTTGAAAATGCTATTGACCATCTAAATACGCCAGGCAGTTGGTGTGTTAATACAAAAAAGAGGGAAATATACTACTGGCCTCATGAAGATAAACCAAGTGAAAATATCCTAATACCTTGCCTTAAGGAATTTATTAGGATTAATGGAGAGATTGATTATAATGGGCAGAAGGATATTCCAGTACAATTTCTTCATTTCAAAGGATTAACCTTTAAGCATGGTAGACGTGACCAAACAAGTAAAGATTATAAAGGTTCAGGTATTCAGCACGATTGGGAAATGTTCGACAAAGATACAGCAATCTTCCGATTTCGTGGAGCTGAAGATTGTTCATTAACAAATTGTCATTTCTATGCAACAAGTGGTACAGCTATAAGACTTGATCTTTATTGTAAAGACATTACCATTGAGAATAACTTATTAGATGATATTGGTTCAATGGGTATATTGCTATGTGGTTATGGACCAGGTACTAAAGATGTCAATGGTTATAATACAATTAGAAATAATATTATAACAAGATGTGGAGAGGTTATATGGCATGGACATGGTATATTCCTATGGCAGAGTGGCCATAACATCATTGAACATAATAAAATTCACCACAGTGCACGTAAAGGTATAGGGTTATGTGGTGTTCGTGTAACTATTTTACGTAATCGAGAACATGATTTTGATGAAGCTTCACGTACCATAAGATGGCATGAGATAGATGGGGCAATTAATTGGAAAAAAAACAGAGATGGAACGTTACCTTCCCTTTTTACATACACGTGATAATATTGTAAAAAACAATGAAATATATCGAGTTCTTGAAAAAATTGGTGATGGCTCGGCATTAAATATATCTGGAGCAGGGACAGGTAATATCATTAAGAATAATTATATACATCATCTTGCAACGTATAATGCGTCCTCTGCTATACGAGTAGATGATTGGCAATGTGGAACAACCATGGTAGGCAATATTGTATATATGTGTAATATCAGTGCAGTTGTTAGAAAAAATTATAATCATCTAATAAACAATATTTTCATAGACACAAATGTAGATATTGGTTATGTTAAATTTGCCTCTTATCCAGATGAAAAAGAAGCATATGGTTCTTTATTAGAAAACAATATTTACTATGAGAGCGGTAACGATGCAACATTTTACGGTAAGGGGTATTTAGTATCGGATGAAGCAACATATCCACATCATTGTAAAGTGGGTAATAATGTATTTTATTGTGCTGGTGATAAAGAGTATGCAAAAAGTCATATTGAAACCTATCAAAAAATGGGTATTGAACAAAACAGTATATGTGCTGACCCATTATTCAAGGATATTGAAAAGGAGGATTTTTCATTACTACCAGAATCACCTGCACTTACATTAGGATTTATACCTATAGACCAAAGTAAAATCGGTATAACCCAATCGTTTCCAGAAGCCCTAAAAAAAACTTGAATATAACCCTACGGATGAAATTGTTTATTCACGAGGAAGAGACAAAAGCAAAAAAGGTTATGAGTGGTGGTAACAGACAAATATCTATAGATAAATATATTTTTAGATGAATTGAAGGGAGAGTGACATTGTGATAAATAAAATACCCTATTATTTATGTGGATACGAAACATTGTATGAAAAAGATCCTAGAGGAGCTAATAAGAAATGGTTTAATGATGCTAAATATGGTTTGTTTTTGCATTATGGATTATATTCCATAAATACTACCCATGAATGGTGTCAATTAAGAGAAAAGATATATGTGTCCGAGTATGCTAAACTAAAAGACAAATTTACGGCTGAAAAATTTGATTCTAAATATATTGTTCAGTTTGCGAAAGATTGTGGGATGAAATATATAAATCTAACCACAAGGCATCATGAATCATTTTGCTTATGGGATTCAAAATACACAGAATTTAACGCTAAGAACAGCCCAGCTCAAAGGGACTTAGTTGCTGAATTATATGAAGCATGTAAGAAAGAAAATATTGCTTTGTTCTTATATTACTCTCATGGTAGAGATTGGAAACACCCACATGCTCCAAATAATGATGAATGGGGTGGTGCAGCAAGACCTGAGTATAACCCACCTGAGCCATCTTATGCTTATGGGGAAGAACATAATCTAGATATCTATATTGACTGGATGAAAAAGCAGGTAACTGAATTAGTCAAAAAATTTCCAGACGTTGCAGGAATATGGCTTGATGGTCAAGCAGTTCCAGATAGTGGGGATGTAGAAAAAATTCAAACTTCAAGAATTCTATGATCATATACATAGTCTAGCTCCTCATATTTTGGTTTCATATAAACAGGGTTTACTTGGAACAGAAGATTATTTTACACCTGAACATTATATTCCTAAAAAAGCTGATGATATCAGTGAATCCACATCAGAGCACCAAAAAAAAGTCAGTAGATTAGGCAAGATAGATGAGGTACCACATAAAAAAAATAGAAGTTTGCACAACCATGATATATGATCCCATCTCATGGGGATATTCAACACAAGGTAAACATAAAACAGTAGATGAAGTCTATGATCAATTAGTAGAAACAATAAGTGCTGGAGCCAATCTTTGCATGAATATTGGAGTAAGACCAGATGGTTCACTAGATCCTAAGGATGATATAATCTTACGTAAAGTTGGGGCAAAATTGAAAGCAAATAGTGTTATTTAACTTAAGGTATTAGTAGGGCTAAAGAGTTAAGGCGCTATAGTAGAATATTAATTCCAATAAAGAAGAAAAAAAGCTATTATCAACTATTACATATATGGAGGCGATATATATGCATCATTTGCGATTTAGACAAATTCACTTGGATTTTCATACCAGTGAATTAATAGATAATGTAGCTCACGCTTTTGATAAAGAAAAAAAATTCGCGAAAATACTAACAGATGCCCATGTCAATTCAGTTTCTTGTTTTGCACGTTGTCATCACGGGTGGTTATATTATGATTCAAAAAAAATTTCCTGAAAAAAGTTCATCCGAATTTAAAAAAAATAAAAAAATTTATTAAAGGAACAGATTGAAATATGTCACAAGCATGGTATTAAAGTACCCATCTATATATCGGCTATGTGGGATCATGTTGTGTCAAAAGAACATCCTGAATGGCTATGTAAATCAGAGGATGGAAGTATTGTACCGCCCAAAGCATCTCCTATTGGGTTCTATACTAATTTTTGTCTCAATTCACCATATAGACAATATTTATTTGATTTAACAGAAGATATTTTTGAAACATTTGGTAAAGAGATTGATGGCTTGTTTTATGATATCGTATGGGATACAGAGTGTTATTGCGATACATGTAAGCAAATTATGAAAGAACGAGGTTATCATGTTGACGATAAAAAGGATGCAAGAAAATATCAATTCGAAAAAGTGAATGATTTTATTAATGAAATGAGCCATTATATTCGGTCAAGAGATGACAGTATCAGTATTTACTATAATAATGGTTGTGTACGACAAGGCAATAGGGGTTCTTTAGCTGGCTTCACACACTTAGAATTTGACGCCTTACCATCTGGAAATCCAGAAGGATATAATACCATGTTGCTTCGTTCCAGATTTGATCGTACACTAGGACTTGATTACATTGGACAAACCGGTAAATTTCATACGGCATGGGCTGATTTTCATACTTTTAAAAGCCAAGAAGCTTTAGAGTATGAGTGCTTTAAGTTATTATCATATGGAGCTAAGTGTCTAATTGGTGATCAAATGTTACCATCTGGAAAATTATGTGAACATACATATAACCTTATAGGAAAAGTATACAAACAAATAGAAGAAAAAGAGCCTTGGTGTGATGGTGTTCAACCAGTAGTCGACATTGGATTATTTACACCAAATGAATTTGAAGCACCTGGTGGTATCGGCATAGCAGCAGCAAAGATCTTAGAAGAAGCTGGCCATCAATTTGATATACTTGACTCATATAGTGATTTTGGTCAATACAAATTAATCATTCTAGCAGATCAAGTTGTCATTAATGATAAACTTGGCAAAAAGCTTAATAGATATGTGGACAATGGTGGGAAAATTATTGCTACATTTGAATCAGGATTAGATCCGCTGAAACAAGATTTTGTATTTGACAAATTAGGGGTACGCCTCAATGAAAAGCAGACGAAAGATGAAGAAGGTAATCTTGTAAGAGGTCAATTTTACTGGAGAAACCACTATGGAGACTATGTCATTCCAAAAGGTGAAATGGCCGTAGGGCTTCATGATACAGAATACATGATGTATTCAAAAGCCATCGAAGTTAGTGCAATTCATGATGAAGATATCGTGTACAATATAATTGAACCATATTTCTATCGAACACAAGAACATTTTTGTGCCCATAGACAAGCGCCTTCTTCAGGGCAAGAAAGTTCAGTAGCAGTATTAAAAAATAATCATTGTATTTATATGGCTCATCCTATGTTTGCTATTTACAAAGAATATGCACCACCATGGGTTAAACAAATGATACTTAATGCAGTGGATATATTATTAAAAGACCCCATATTAAGACATGATGGACCACCTACGTTGCAAACAACAGTTAATGATCAGAATGAATACAATAGATTTGTATTACATTTATTACACTACATTCCCCAACGAAAAGCCAGAGCGATTGAAGTCGTTGATTGTAAAATCCCATTATACAATATTCCAATATCTATGCGTATGGATAAAAAAAGTAAAGGGTATCCAATATGTACCAGAAAATAAGCATATAAGCTTTACAGTCGAGGGGAATCGAATAAAATTTAACATTCCAGAAGTGAAAGGTCATCAGATGCTAGAAATACAATATGAATAGCACCAATGTTTTGAGGTGAATTCTCAAAAAAACCATAACTATGTTAAAAGTACCTTGGACATTTATGGTTTTTTGGGATATTATTATATCATTCTAATAAATTGGAATAACATAATAAGACTGATATAGAAAGATAGGTGTAAACCATGAACAAGATAAACATTGGTAATGGAAAGATAAGCGCATCCGAGATTTCTTTAGGGTGTATGCGAATAAACAATCTTTCAAAAAATGAAGCATCTAGACTTATTAATACTGCTCTTGAAGAAGGAATCAATTATTTCGATCATGCTGATATTTATGGTGGAGGTAGATCAGAGGAAGTCTTTGCAGATGCTATTGATATGCATCCAAGTATGAGAGATAAATTAATCATTCAAACAAAATGCGGTATAAGAGATGGGTACTTTGATTTCTCTAAGGCGCATATTTTACAATCTGTAGATGATAGCTTAAAGCGTATGCAGACTGATTATATCGATACACTCTTGCTTCATCGACCAGATACACTCATGGAACCTGAAGAGGTTGCTGAAGCCTTTTCAACGCTTAACGAAAGTGGAAAAGTGCGCTATTTTGGCGTAAGCAACCAAAACCCTATGCAAATAGAGTTACTTAATAAGTATTTAAAAAATAAAATTATGATCAATCAGCTACAGCTAAGTATAACCAATACGGGAATGATTGATTCTGGCTTAAATGTGAACATGACAATTGATTCGTCCATTGATCGAGATGGAAGTATATTGGAATACTGTCGATTAAAAGATATTACCATACAAGCCTGGTCGCCTTTCCAGTATGGTTTCTTTGAAGGCATCTTTTTAAATAACGATAAATTCCCAGAACTAAACCATAAAATAGATGACATAGCAGCTATTCATAATGTGCCAAATACTGCTATTGCAATTGCTTGGATTCTAAGACATCCTGCGAAAATACAGCCAATAGTCGGCACAACAAATCATAAACGTCTGAGAGATATTTGTAAGGCTTCACAAGTGAAGCTGACAAGGAAAGAATGGTATGAGATATACAGGGCAGCAGGTAATAAGCTCCCATAAATGACATAGTATAGGCATCATTAGGTAGGTGAATCAATGAATTTTCTTGCTGTATTATCCCAAGTAATCATTTTATTTACTATTATGTTTTTGGGTTTTTTATTTAAGAGCAAAAAGAATTATTAATGAAGAGGGCATAACCAATTATTCGCGTTTAATATTCTATGTAACCATGCCGGCTATGATTTTATCAGCAATGAGTAGAGGGAATAATCTAGTCATAGATGATATTAAGGACATAATCATCGTAGCAATCATTTCCTATACATTTTTTATTGATCATGGCTTTTATCATGCCAAAGATAGTAAACGTTAAACCTAAGTATGAAGGCTTGTATCGATTTATGGCCATGTTTGGCAATGTTGGTTTTATTGGTTACCCCATGTTATTAGCTATTTTGGGTCATGAAGCCTTGTTTATTGGATCTGTATTTAACATACCTTATAATTTGTTATTGTATACAGTAGGCATATACTTTATCACCTTAGATTCCGATAGAGCCAGAAAGTTAAAACTGACATATAAACAATTTATTAATCCTGGTCTAATGGCAACAGTCATTGGACTGCTTCTCTTTTTTTTGAATATCCAATTTCCTAAGATAATCGTGGATGGCACAACCATGCTTGGGAACATAACCACACCATTATCCATGATTGTAATAGGAGGCTCACTGTATGATACAAAAATAAACAAGATCTTTAGTCAGTATAAAATATTGGTGTATTGTTTCCTCAAGATGATTATATTTCCACTCCTATTAGCTATAATGCTGACATTTATGGGTATATCTGGCATGACTAGAGGGGTAGCAGTCGTCTTATGTAGCATGCCAATTGCTGCAAACACCGTTATTATATCAAAAGAATACAAGGGTCATGTTACGGAAGCGTCAGAAGCTGTATTTATATCAACAGTGTTTCTAATTGTATCAACACCCATCATCATGTTGATCATTAATTGGTTATAAAGCACTTGTAAATTACAAAATATATGTTATAATAAAATCATAGTGAAACGTTTCGCGATGGAGGTGTATGGTATTTCAACAATTAAAGATGTAGCAAAATATACAGGATTATCAATAGCAACCATATCTAAATATATTAATGGTGGTAATGTACTGGAAGAGAATAAAAGAATTATCCAAGAAGCCATAGAAGCTTTAGATTATCGACGAAATGAAATTGCTCGAGGATTAAAGACAAACACAACAATGACCATTGGTGTGCTTATACCATCCCTAGAAAATATATTTTTTACGTCGATTGTATCCATTATAGAAGGAATCTTGCAACAAAAAGGTTATGGAACGATTATATGCGATTTTAAAGAAGATACAAAATTGGAACACAAGAAGCTGGAGTTTCTTCTTAATAAACATGTTGATGGCATTATCATGGTCAGTTATAGTGAAGAAAAAGAGCATATACAGGCATTACTTGATAAAAAGACGCCCATTATTTTATTAGATCGTATGATAAAAGGTTTAGAATGTGATATTGTTCTTGCAGATAACTTGAATGCTTCATACCAAGCAGTTGAAGAACTTATTATTAGAAAACATAAGCGAATAGGCATCATATGTGGACCCGATAATACGTATACTGCAGATGAAAGAAAAAAAAGGCTATGTTCGCGTACATCATGATTATGATATAGATATAGATGAAAGTTTGATCAGAAATGGCGATTATACAGTAGAAAGTGGCTATAAAGCCCTTGTTGATCTATGGGAAATGGATAATCCACCTTCATCCATATTAGTCACTAATTATGAAATGACAATTGGTGCAATTATGGCAGTGAATGATTTAAATATTAGCATTCCTCATGAATTATCGTTAATTGGATTTGATAATATTCAAATGGCAAAAGTGGTTCGTCCACCATTATCTATTGTTGAGCAACCCATGAAAGAAATTGGGGAAACGGCTGCAAGACTTATGTTAAAAAGATTAAATAATGATTATTCAGATTTTCCAGCAGTATATCGCTTGAAAACAAAAGTTCATATTAAAGAATCAGTGTCAACCAATATATAAATAGTCCTATTTATATATCATGGTTGATATTATTTCAATTAAAGCGAAACGTTTATCTCTAATTTAATAAAAACAAGCTAAATGTTAAGCTATAAAATATAAACAGAACAAAAAACAACTAAATTAATAAAAGGAGTAGATGAAAAATGGAAAATAATTTAAGAACAAACTTTCAAATTGCACCAGATGCTGTAGACCCTCAGTTAATCCCAAAGAAAAAATTACGTACAGGCGACGAGATTCCAGTGGTAGGTATCGGAACATTTGGCTCTGATAGATTCACTGCTGATGAAATCGGTGATGCTGTATTAGGAGCTATTTCCGTAGGTTATAGGCATATTGATTGTGCTTCTGTATACGGGAACGAGAAAGAAATTGGAGAATCACTTGACATTGCAATGAAAGCTGGTATTAAGCGAGAAGAGTTATGGATCAATTCAAAAGTATGGAATGATATGCATGGTGATGGGGATGTTCTCTTATCGGTAGCTAAAACATTAAAAGATCTAAAACTCGATTACTTAGACTTATATTTAGTGCACTGGCCATTCCCTAACTATCATGCTCCTGGTTGCTCAGTGGAATCAAGAAGCGAGAATGCAAGCCCATACATACACGAGAATTTCATGAAAACATGGCGACAAATGGAAAGATTAGTGGATATGGGGTTGGTTAAAAATATCGGTACGTCAAATATGACAAAAGCAAAATTCGAGTTATTGCTAAGAGATGCAAGAATTAAACCAGCAGTAAATGAAATGGAACAACATCCTCATTTCCAACAGCAGGAATTATTTGATTATTGCATGGAGAATCACATTCAACCTATTGGCTTCTGTCCTATTGGATCACCAACTCGTCCAGATAGAGATAAAACGGAGAATGACACAGTGGATATTGAAGATCCAGTTATTGTTGCAGCAGCTAAGCGACTTGGTGTTCACCCAGCAGTTGTATGTATTAAATGGGCAACTCAAAGAGGTCAAATTCCTATTCCATTTTCAGTAAGAAGACATGAATATTTAAGCAATTTAGAGTGTGCAACAAAAGATTTATTAACAGATGAAGAAATGGAAGCTATCTCTAAAATCGATAAAAACTGTCGTTTAATTAAAGGTCAAGTTTTCTTATGGAAAGATAATCAAACATGGGAAGATTTATGGGATCTAGATGGAAAAATTGAGCAATAGATTAGAGAGGAGCTAGCCATGAAAGCAGCTGTATTACATGCGCAAAAAGACATTAGAGTAGAAGATATTGATAAACCTATCATCAATGAGAATGAAGTTTTAATAAGAGTAAAAGCGTCAGGGGTCTGTGGGTCAGATATTCCTCGGGTTCTAGGAACAGCTTCTCATTATTTTCCAAATGTATTTGGACATGAATTTTCTGGTGAAGTCGTAGAGATTGGCGCTAAAGTAACCCGTGTACAAACAGGGGATAAAGTATCAGTGGCACCTTTAAAACCTTGCCATACATGCGAAGATTGTCTAAGTGGCAATCATGCATTATGTAAAAAGTATAGTTTTATTGGTTCAAGAGAATATGGTGCTTGGGCTGAATATGTAAAAGCTCCAGAAATCAATGTGGTGAAGCTACCAGACACAGTGTCCTATATACAGGGGTCATTCCTTGAACCCATTACTGTAGCGTTACATGGATTATTTGTAATGGATTTTAAACCAATGACTAGAGTTGCTATAACTGGGATGGGAACCATTGGATTATTGACTTTACAATGTGCCAAAATAATGGGTGCGAAAGATATCACAGTATTTGATATCGATGATGAAAGACTTCAAGTAGCAAAAGAGTTAGGAGCTACTCATGTTATTAATACCATGACGGATGATATTAGCGAAAAAGTTAAGGCGTATTCCCATGGAAAAGGGTTCGAAATGGTTCTTGAAACAGCAGGCGTACCTTTTACAGAAATGCTTTGTTTGGAAATTGCAGCCAATAAAGGCAGTGTCATGTATATTGGCACACCTCACGTAGATTTTACCATTCAACCGAAACAATTTGAGCATATGAATAGAAAAGAATTAACGGTACGCGGTTCTTGGATGTCTTACTCAGCACCATATCCAGGTAAAGAATGGACTCTAGGAGCACACTATCTTGGCACAGGACAAATAAAGGTAGAAAAACTTATTGATCGCGTTATTACACTTGAAGAAATTTGGTCTGCATTTGAAGCCATAGAAGCAAAAAAAAGTTTCTGGAAAAATCATCATACAATTATAATCCCAAGGAGGTATACATATGCCATTAGTAAGTTCATTAGAATTAATCCAAAAGGCAAAAGAAAAGAAAGTAGCTATAGCAGCTTTTAATATCCATAATCTAGAAACCATTCAAGCAGTTATTGAAGGTGCAAGTGAAGAAAGGTCTCCTGTTATTATTCAAACAACGCCTGGAACTCTAAAACATGCAGGTATTGAATATATAGGTGCTATCGTAAAAAAGGCTGCTGATATGTATGATATTCCAGTAGCACTTCATGTGGATCATTGTCCTTCTTTTAATACAATTGTTCAGTGTATACGGAATAACTATACATCCGTTATGATTGACGGGGCTCATCTTGACTATAAAGAAAATGTAGAGTTGGTTAAACGCGTGACAGAAATGGCACATGCTGTTGGTATGCAAGTTGAAGGTGAAATCGGTAAAATTGGTGGCGTCGAAGATGATATGTTTGTTAATGAAGATGAAGCCGCGTTAACAGTACCATCAGAAGCGAAGCAATTCGTTGAAGATACGGGTATTGATACATTAGCGATTGCTATAGGAACCGCACATGGTATGTACAAAGGTGAACCTAAACTTGACTTTGAAAGACTTTCTCAAATAGAAGCTATTGTCGATGTACCTCTTGTATTACATGGTGCATCGGGTGTGCCTGATGCCAGTATAAAAGAAGCCATAAAAAAGAGGTATTGCGAAAGTAAATATAGCTACAGAGTTAAAAAAATCCTATGGCAAAAGCAATTGTTTACACATTTGAAAAAAAATAAAGATGAGAATGATCCAAGAAACTATATGGGAGCCGCAAGAGATGCTGTTAAAGAAGTAGTCAAGCAAAAAAATCAGACTGTGTGGTTCAAATGGATTAGCTGACAAGTTATAGAGGTGTTTGTATGATTCTAACAATTACAATGAACCCTGCCATTGATAAAATCTATATGGTTGACAATTACCAGCTTGGAGAGGTGCATCGTCCAAGCAAAACCATTGCCTCTGCAGGTGGTAAAGGACTGAATGTAGCAAGGGTGGCAAAGTTAATAGGTGCAGATGTAGCAGCAACTGGTTTATTAGGTGGTTCTAATGGTCACTATATTAAAACCAAGGTGGAAGAACTGCATATTGAAAGTAGATTTGTGAACATTAGTGGAGATACACGGATATGCATTAATGTGTCAGATCCTGTTAATCAAAAAAAGCACGGAAGTCTTAGAAGCTGGTCCAACCATATCAGAAGCTGAGGCTAAAAAAAATATGTAAGTGCCTATGGGGGCATGTTAAATGATGTGAAAGTTGTCACCATATCGGGTAGTTTGCCCAAGGGCTTACCAAGTAATTTTTATACACTATTAGTTGATATTGCTAAAGCTCAAGGTAAAAAGGTCATATTAGACACAAGTTCAGCAGCCTTCTTAGAAGGTATAAAGGCACTGCCTTATATGATTAAACCGAATGTGGATGAAATAAAAGATATATACCATCAAGATGTCACCACTGAACAAGGACTTATTGACGCTATAAAATTTTTTAAACAAATGGGAATTGAAGTACCCATTATAAGTAGAGGTAAAGACGGTTGTATTGCTGGACTTGAGGACGGTGTATATACATTTACGAATCCTTCAGTGGATGTTGTCAACACAGTTGGTTCAGGCGATTCCTTTGTTGCAGGATGTGCCGTTGCTATTTCCAGAGATCTGAGTCAGGTAGATATGGTGAAGATGGGTATAGCTTGTGGAACAACCAATACCCTATTTTCACAAACAGGCTATGTGGAACAACAATTGGTTGACCAATACTTTAATCAAGTAGAAGCCATTAAACGAGATAATTACAATGATAGTAAATAAAATGTATGAGGAGATGAAGGCGATATGTTAAAAAACATCCCAAGTATTATATCACCCAAATTATTAAAGATACTAATGGAAATGGGACATGGCGATGAAATAGTAATATCCGATGGTAATTTTCCAGCAGCAGCAATGGCTCAGCGATTAGTTCGCTTGGATGGTCATGGTGTACCAGAAGTATTGGAAGCAGTTTTAGAATTAATGCCCTTAGATATATATGTGGATGAACCCGTTGCTTTAATGGAAGTTGTAAAAGGGGACACCTATGTACCAGAAATTTGGGACGCTTACAAAGCCATCATAAAAGAAAAAGAAGGTCAAAAGAAAATTGCCAATGAAGAAAGATTTGCATTTTATGAAAGAGCTAAAAAAGCCTATGCAGTTGTAGCAACAGGTGAAACATCATTATATGCAAACATAATTCTTAAAAAAAGGTGTTGTTGTTTAATGAAAGACTTATTATTAGCTATCGACCAAGGGACATCAGGATGTAAAATGACTATTTTTGATATCACAGGTCAAGTGGTTTGTAGTATAACGAAAGCTTATAATACCTATTATCCAGCGGAGGGGTACGTTGAGCAAAAGCCAGAAGAATGGTGGCAAGTCATTCAAGAAGGTATTGCTACTATGTTAGAGGAAAGAGACATTGATCCTACATGCATTAAAGGAATAGGTATCGATGGCACAGGTTGGGCTTGTATACCTATTGATCAATCAGGTCATGTATTACATCCTGCTATGATTTGGCTAGATAGAAGGGCTGAAAAACAAGCGAATTGGATGAAACAGATACTGGATGAAGCAGAGCTCATTGCGTTGAGTGGAAATCCTGTTGACCCAGCTTATATTACCCCAAAAATGTTATGGTTAAAAGAAAACATGCCAGATCTATATAAGAAAACGGATAAATTTATTCAAAGTAATGCGTATATAGCCTTAAAGTTAACAGGTAAGCTTTCTCAAGAGTACTCACAGTGCTATGGATTTCATTTTTTTTAATATAAAAACAGGAAAATGGGATGAAAAGATTGCCGATTCACTTGGGATCTCATTAGATTTAATGGCACCACTCATGCAATGTCATGATATTGTGGGCCATGTAACAGAAGAAGTGGCAAAAGCGACAGGTTTGAGTGTTGGAACGCCCGTTGTTGCTGGTGGATTGGATGCTGCTTGTTGTACACTTGGTGCTGGCGTTATTCATGAAGGACAAACCCAAGAGCAAGGTGGGCAGGCTGGTGGCATGAGTATTGCACTTGGCAAACCTGTTATCCACCCTAAATTGATTCTTGGTTATCATGTTGTACCCAATATGTGGTTACTACAGGGGGGTACAACGGGTGGCGGTGGTACACTGAATTGGTTTAACAGGGAATTTGGTCATGCAGAACAACAAGAAGCCATAGAAAAAGATAGCAACCCCTTTGCAATTATGAGTGAAGAAGCTGATAGTATTCCGCCTGGTAGTGATGATATCATTTTCTTACCTTATATGAAGGGAGAGAGGTCGCCTCTTTGGAATAGTAAAGCCAAAGGTGTGTACTATGGATTATCCTTTGATAAGACAAGAGCACATATGATTAGAAGTACCATGGAAGGCGTAGCATATGCTCTACGACATAATTTGGAAACAGCCGAAGAAACAAGCGTCAAAGTCGGTAAGCTTTCAAGTGTAGGTGGCAGTGCTAACAGCCATGTTTGGACTCAGCTAAAATCAGATATTACAGGTCGAACCATTGAGGTGCCTTATTCGGATCATGCTACTACGCTAGGGGCTGCCATTCTTGCAGGTGTTGGCGTGGGTATTTACAAGGACTTTGAAGAGGCAATCAAGAAAACGGTGACGATTCAAAGAACCCATGAACCGAATGCAGAAAGAAGCAAAATCTATAATACGTGTTATGGTCATTACTTAAAACTGAGTAATCTGCTGGTAAGTTCATGTTGGTCATAAGACATAATCTAGAATAATTATTATAAGGACTACCCTTTCAAATATCCACTTACTATTAAGTGGGTATTTTTTTTGAATTTTATGCGACCCAATAATTTATAAGTCTTGGAAATGAATGAATTTTTGTTACAGGTGCCATATTTTTAGTGTTACATCTTTCTAGTCAGGTTCAAATATTAATCCAATATAGTATTTTCAATATAGATATAAGAAAGTGAATATAAATAACCTCCCTCATTTATAGTATAGTAGGTATGTAATAGCTTGGAGGTTATTCATTACGATCAAGTTAGTAGAATTACTATATCAGGAGGTATTTTATGAAAAAGATAGCAATACCATGTAAATCTGTAAACGTTATCTAAAAACTTTTTTTTGAAGTTTATCTTTATATACCCCCCGTCGATAAATAAACATAGTTTATGTGATGTTATAATTTATTTTAACAATGCTACTTTAAAAGTGAAATCGATTTTCCTTACAAAACAAAGGTTATCTTTCAAAAATGAAAGTTGATTATTATTATATAAATAAATATTGACTTTCATATATTTTTTTATATAATAATAGATATAAACCTTTGTTTTTCGTTGGTTTTATATATTTTTTTATTGATTTTTAAGCTTAACCTATAATATTTTATAAAAATTGTAAAAAGGAAGTGATTTGTTGATTCATATTAGTAAAGATTTAGAAAAATATATTCCTATCGCCAATTTAATAGCAAAAAACTTTTGGAAAAAAATTGTGAAGTTGTTATTCATGATTTATCCATTCCTCAAAATTCTGTAGTTTATACTGTTAATAATCATGTAACAGGAAGAAAGGTTGGTGAAGCTTTTGACCACTTAGTTAAACAGGTTTTATTATCAAGAAATTTCGAGAATGATTGTGCTGCAAATTATAAAAATTGTTACCGAAGATGGAAAAGAAATAAAAATCTTCTACTGCTCTAATCAGAAGTTCCAAAAATGACGTAATCGGAGCCTTGTGTGTAAATTATGATGTAGATCACATAAAAAACTCAATGAAAGACATGAAAGAATTTTTCGAAGACCTCTTGAATGTAGAGCAAGTAAAAGTAGAAAATGATATAGAACCTTTTGATAATGTAATGGAAATTGTCGATGATTTAATAGATAAAATTGTAGGAAATGTAGATATAGATAACTTGAAAAGAAAGGATAAAATCTCATTAATTCAATTTATGGATGCAAAAGGAATCTTCTTAATCAAGGGAGCTATTGAAAAAGTTGCTACTAAACTAAATATCTCTAAAGTAACTGTTTATAGTTACTTAGATGAAATTAGAAAAACTGCCATTGAATCTTAAAGAAAAGGAGTTGAGTTATTAAAATGAAAAGAATAGAAAGAGAAAATTCTATATTTACCATGTCAAAAAAAACATAAGCCAGTTGCAAGAATAAATTCAGGTGAAACAATTATTTTTGAAACCTATGATTGCTATAATAATCAAATTAAGAGTGAGGACCAGTTATTTAGTACTATAAAAAATGAATTAAACAATCCAGCAACAGGACCATTATATATTGAAGAAGCAGAAGTTGGCGATATTTTAAAAGTAGAAATTATTGATATAAAGGTAAATGATAAAGGGGTTATGGCAGTAAGACCGAATAGTGGTGTTTTGGGAGAATTTTTTTTAAAGAATCAAAATCTAAAATTATTCCTATAGAAGATAATAAGGCTATTTTCAATGAAAAAAGTCCAAATACCTATAAACCCAATGATAGGTGTAATTGGAGTAGCACCTGAAGGTGAAGATGTTAAAACAACTGTGCCTGATATGCATGGTGGAAATATGGATTGTAAGAGAATAGTCAAAGATTCTACAGTATATTTACCTGTAAATGCTAAGGGTGGATTGTTATCCATTGGCGATTTACATGCAGTAATGTCAGATGGAGAAATTGTTATATGTGGATTAGAAGTAGATGGTGAAGTTATAGCAAAAGTCGACGTAATAAAAAGCAAAGAATTGCCTTTACCAATGGTAGTTGAAGGAGAACATATTATAACTATAGCATCTAAAAAGACTCTAGATGAAGCTGCAAAGCAAGTAATAATCAACATGCACAAGTTTTTAATCAATGAATTAAATATGGACATTTATGAATCCGGAATGCTTTTGTCGCTAGTTGGAGATTTAAAAATTTGTCAAGTAGTTGATCCATTGATGACTGCTCGCATGGAATTTCCAAAATCTATTTTAGACAAGTATAACTATAAAATGGTTTAAGGGAGGATATTATGTCAGCGAAATATATATGCAGCGAATGTAGAAAGATATATGACCCTAAAACACAGGTTTTTAGATGTGAATGTGGAGGGTTATTAGACCTTGAAAAATTTGATTTTACATTTTCAAAAGAAAATATTTTAAGTAATGAATGGAGCTTATTTAGATACTTAAACGTTCTTCCTTTTGATGATAGTTTTAATTTATGGAAAGACCTTACTATGGGTGAAGGTTTAACTCCTATTGTACCACTTGATAAAGACAATCCTAATTTACTTCTAAAGGTTGATTACTTAATGCCCACCCTATCCTTTAAAGATAGAGGTGCTGTAGTATTAATTGCTAAAGCTAAGGAACTTGGAATTAAAAAAGTTATTCAAGATAGCAGTGGTAATGCTGGAAATTCTATAGCAGCTTATGCAAGTAGAGCAGGCATAGAATGTGATATTTATGTTCCTGAGGGGACTTCTTCTAAAAAAAAGATTAAGCAAATTTCTTCCCATGGTACAAAAGTTCATATAGTTAAAGGAACTAGAGAAGATACTGCAAAGGCAGCCTTAAATGCAGTAGAAAATGGAGAAGGCTTTTATGCCAGCCATGTTTATAATCCATTTTTCTACCAAGGTACAAAGACCTATGCCTATGAAATCTATGAACAGCTAAATGGAGAAATACCTGCAGCAGTAGTAATTCCAGTAGGAAACGGTACTCTTCTATTAGGTTGTTATTATGGATTCAAAGAATTATTTGATTTAGGTTTAATAGAAAAAATGCCGAAAATTATTGCAGTTCAATCTCAGCACTGTGCCCCTATATATAAAGCTTTTAAAGACGGAAAACATTCTGTTGATGAAGTTACAAATACAGGAACTTTAGCTGAAGGAATCGCCATTGCTAAGCCAATGAGAGGAAATCAAATATTAGAAGCTGTTAGAGCTACAGAAGGTGAAATCATTATAGCTCCAGAAAATAAAATTATAGAAACAAGAAAATACCTAGCTGAAAAAGGATTTTATGTAGAACCCACTACTGCAGCAACCTTTGCAGGATTCTTAAACTATTGTAATGAAAATAATCGTGAATTAGCTGGTAAAGTAATCATTCCTTTATGTGGGGCTGGATTAAAAAAAAGATTAGTATAGTATGAATCTATACTGGAATCAAAATAAACTCTAATCCTTCGTCAAGAATGGATACTTGGTTCGTGAGTAAACCAAGTATACATCCATCAGCTGTTATACAAGCTGAAGGACCAACTAAGTTGAGAATGCAAAACTACTATATGTATGGGGGCATAGTTAAGAATTCAATACGGAAGAAAAAATGGGATGAATTCGAGAAATGCTTGGAAAAAATTATCAAGAGATGATATTTGGTCAACTACAAATATTGAATTTGTAAGATATATACTTGGTGAAAAAGGGGGGGGAAATTCATAACCCCATACTTATGGTATGGGGTTAACATAATAATTCTATTCCTTTTGGTTGTTATGCATAATCAACGTTCATAAGACACAGCGAATGAGACATAGCTTTGTGCCCTACACAATCTTTACTCAAAGTGGTAAAGGCTTTATCAATAGAACTAAGCTGCGTTGCCCCGTACCTATCTGTATAAGTGTACCAACAATAATGCGTTCCATGTTCACAAGAAAATTTCTACCACTCATGGTAATGAGTATTTCATTATCTGTTTCAACAACGGAAACATCTTGTAGTTCTTTTGTAGAATTCTTATTTTTACTGCGACTGGTGAAAGCAGCAAAATCATGTGTACCTACTAATTTAGCAGCACCCATTTGCATGCCCTTTACATTTAAAGTTTCTTTCATACGATATGATTGATGTCTTTCAAATAGAAGAATATCCTTAGCGTCAACTTTCCATAAGCGATACACATAAGTTGCGTTCTTAAGATTTAATCGACTATGAAAACGTTCATCAACACTTTCGATGGATTTTACAATAATGTCATCGGTAAGGTATTCATTAATATAATCTAAGATTTCATCAGGTGTTAATTTATTGCTAGGAGCTTTAAAATGAGCTACTTGTCCGAGAGCGTGAACACCTGCATCTGTATTAACAGCCCCGATAACTTCAATATCTGTCTCATATAATTTCTTAAGAATCTCTTCTAATTTACCTTGGATGGATTTATCGGCATGGTCACGTTTATCACGCTTCCATCCTTTATAGCGTCTACCATCATATGCAATTTCCATTTTATAATTATTCATTTTATCTACCTTTCATAATTGGTGTTTTCCGTACATGTTTCATTCAATGCTTGGTCATTATATCATATTATTTACTTGAAAGTAAAATAATAGCCAAGTATATTATATAATGAAAGAAAAATAAATTTAAAAAGTAAGCTTAAATGTCATTTGCAGGGTTCAAGGTATTTCTGTCTTCGAAGTTTTCAAAGAGCTTTTACTGTTAATTTTTAAATCTAAAAACTAAATACATCAATAGCAACCCATGTATTGTGTAAAACATTCTAATACTTGAAAATAATAGAAAAATACATTAAACTATTAATTATTCCTTACAAATAATACTATTTGTTACAAAAGGAGGAAAGTGCCTATCAATCTAAAAATAAAAACAAAGCATCTAAGAGAAAAAAAGTTCTTCTATAAAGCGTGTAGCAACTAATATTGCTAGTATGCATGATCACCTAGAGCAAATCACTGGAGCATTAGATTATGAAATAAAATGTAAGCATGAGGTAGCAAAGGAAATAGATAAGTGTTTACATATTCTACAAGATAATTATAATCAGGTTGGAGGTTATAGTGAACAACTAATAAATGCTGCTAATACATATGATAACAGAGAAGAAGAATTACTTAAAATGTTTGATCAATTAGAGATTGAGACACTAGATAAGAATGTTACAACGATGCAAGATAAGGATCAAGATAGAAGTTCAGTTATGAAAATGAGAGATAGAAATTGGACAAAATCCCCAAGAGAGCCACTAGATATTCAAGAAGAAATGACAAACGAAAGATCATTAAGAGATGACATTAAAAAAAAATCCTTTTACAAATATGGTAGCTAGCCATAAACATATGAGTGATGGTGGTGGGAGTGGTATAAATTCTGAGAATCCAATAAATGATGATGAATATGATATAGCGAACTATAGTTACGAAGAAATAAAAAAAATATAACTGAATATTTTACTTTTACTGAAATATTGAAGAAATATGACAAAAGAGTATCGTCTAATTCGGCACTAAAGTATTCATACCATTCATATATTCATCAGGAATTTGCGGAAAAAGCTGAGGGATATAATTTGATAAAAGATATATCTAGTCTTGCAGATTTAAGTTTTTGATATTAGCAGTGTAAATAAACTTTTAAAGGCGAATAAATTATCTGAAGGGTTATATCAAAGTGTTTTTGCTTTACTAGGAAAAAACTAAAGGTTCTAATAAAGAACTTCAAGACAGTGTTCAATATGCAACTGAAAATATTTCAATGACTTACCCCCCTGCCTTTCTGCTCACTTTATTAGTAAAGGAGTTTATAACTGATCCTGCTCACGATAAGGCAAATATTAGTATTTTAAAATACCTGAGGATGATAGAACCTAGAAATAAAGACTATATTTTTGTAATAAGGGATAAAGATGCCAGAGCCAAAATGATAACACAATTAAATGAACTCCTCAGTCTAGAAGAAACCTATATAAACAAAAAATCAAGATAATATAACCTATAAAGAACTCTATTTTGAAAAGACTAGATATAACTATATCAAGCGTATCCTTGATTTGAATATTAATTATGATTCTAGTGTAGAAAAAAAATAAAACAACTTACATCTGATATTGAAGAAACGTATTATAAAATGAAAAAGGAAAAGGAAGAAAGAGAATCCGAACGATTTAGACATATGTATTTTAATGATGGGTCTGCTTGATTAGGAGGGAATAGATATTAAAAACAATAAAATTAAATATTTAATGGTCATATTCATAGGAATTTTTATCTTAATAAGCTGTATGCTTTTATTCATAGGAAGAAAAAACAAAATTTGATAACTTCATAGAAAACTACGATAAATCTATTGCTAAAATAATGTTCTCTATCGATACAGATGACATTAAAAATACTGCTTTATCACAAGAAAATATACAAATTATTAATGAGTTAGAAGAAGAACTTGAACGAATAAAAAAAATATGTACCCCAAAAAAGAAACTTAGAATATAGTTCAATTGAAAAAAGTTTTTCAACATTAAAGCAAGCGTATCTAAAAGTGGAGAATTGGGATAATACGAGAACTTTTGAAAGAACTAGAGTGGTATTCTATTTTATAGAAGAAAGAATTATGTATGAAAATTTCTTTGATTAACTTAAAGTATAGTAATATGAACAACAAGTATCAAAATATAAGTAAGCCTAACCTAGTAGTTATTTAGTAATTATTCTATGATTTGTTTGCTATTAATTTTATAAAGAAAGGTGCAACTATGAAAAAGTTTAAGATACGAACATTTACAAGTTTTAGTAGAGCTTTTTATAGTCCAGAGGACCAAAGGACTGTAATAGGCAAGATTTTATCCTATGTTATACCTATACTAATACTTGTACTAATGCTTTGGATAGTAATACAAGAATTGCTAGGTATATAATGTTCATGTCAAGTAAAATGGTAATACCATTTACATATCTAGATTCAAATGGTGTTAATCGAGACGGGCTATAATAGTTTAAAATATCTCCAACCTGGCTAAACTAAATAGAAATGCTAGGATGGCGATTTTATTATGGCAAGCAATTTTATTACCAAGGACAAGTACAATCAATTATTGAAAACATGTATCCATAAGTCATATAGTAGCCAGGAAACAAAAAATATCATGGGAAATAAAGTGAAGTGATACATGGGCATTGAATATTATATGGAATAGTGGTAAAATATTGAGGACTGAAAACAAAAATTACATGAAGAATGATGCAGTGAATGGATTTGAGATTATAATAGAAGGCAAAGGAGGTCATTAGATGGACAGAGCCTATAGAAGATTAGTCTTATTACTAGGTATTATTATATGTATACCATCTGTAGTCAATACACAAGCCATGTCCAATAGACAATACTCTGAACTAGAGTATGTTCTTACAAGAGCGGCTATCTGTGAGATGGAAGTCACTTTTAATGAGCCTCGTCAACATAAAGAGCGTTTTAAACAGCTATGTAGTTGCATTGGACAGTTGATTCATAGAAAAATATTTAATCCTATTCAAATCATGGCGTATGACCGCTATCAACAAGAAGATTTTACAGCCCTTAATGAAGGGGTAATGGATCACATAACTTTAACAAATAACAGTGAACGAACGTCAGATGAACGATGGTGTGCGCTGACGAACCTTAATCAAGATCAGGTTATACAACCTGTTTATGATAGTATTGACTTAATATCCTATGACCAGGATAACAATTTTGTAAACAGTCAGGTGTTTACATCTTATAAGGTTATCTTAAGTAAGATGAATAATAAAGGCATTTCTTGCTAAAAACAACTTATAGTGTTTAGCGTAGATGTGTATTTTTTTTATAGTTATTAACTATGGGAATATATGTCAAAATAAGTTGAATATCAGCATGTAGAATGTTACAATAAACTATGATAGTTTTTTTTAGACTATCCCTGAAGATACGATATTAATTAGAGGTGAATATAGATATGAAAATATTTAATAAAATATTCGGGACACACAGTGACCGTGAGATTAAGAGAATTATGCCATTAGTTGAGCAGATAGAAGCGTTAGAACCTGAGATACAGAAACTAACAGATGAACAATTAAGAATGAAAACAGCAGTATTTAAGGAAAGATTACAAAAAGGTGAAACCCTTGATGATATTCTTGTAGAAGCTTATGCTGTTGTACGAGAAGCAACGATTCGTGTAACAGAAGAGAACATTAGACCATATCCTGTCCAGTTAGTTGGTGCCATTATCTTGCATCAAGGGCGAATTGCAGAGATGAAAACAGGTGAAGGTAAAACCTATGTGGCACCACTTGCCGCTTACCTTAATGCCTTAGATGGCAAAGGGGTTCATGTGGTTACAGTTAACGATTATCTTGCAAAACGTGACGCTGAGAACATTGGACGAATCCACGAATTTTTAGGCTTAACAGTTGGGGTTATTGTTAATGGTATAGATAATGAAGAGAGGCGAGCAGCTTATAACTGTGATATTACTTATGGTACCAACAATGAGTTCGGCTTTGATTACCTAAGAGATAACATGGTTATTTTTCAAAAAGAAATGGTACAACGAGAACTTAATTATGTTGTCATTGACGAGGTTGACTCTGTTCTTGTTGACGAGGCTAGAACACCGCTTATTATATCAGGAAACAGTAGTAAATCCACACATTTGTATCAACAAGCAGATATCATTGCCAGACGCCTTGTAAAAGGACGTGTCATTGGTGAAGTATCGAAAATGAGTGCATTATTAAATGAAGAGATTCAAGAAGAAGGTGAATTCGTTGTTGATGAAAAAGCCAAATCTGTTTCTTTGACTGCAGATGGTATCAAACGAGTAGAGGAATTCTTTCAAATAGAAAACTTAGCCGATGCAGAGAACATGGAAATTCAACATCATGTTATTTTAGCGTTAAAAGCACATAACACCATGTATCGTGACAAAGATTATGTGGTAAAAGAAGATGAAATCCTCATCGTAGATGAATTTACGGGTCGTCTCATGCCAGGAAGACGATACTCCAATGGTTTACATCAAGCCATTGAAGCAAAAGAAACCGTACGGGTAAGAAGAGAGAGTAAGACACTTGCAACCATTACTTTCCAGAATTACTTTAATCGATACAATAAGAAATCAGGTATGACAGGTACAGCTTTAACGGAAGAAGAAGAATTCCGTCAGATTTATGGTATGGACGTAGTGGCGATACCAACTAACAAGCCTATTGTTAGAAAAGATCATGCTGACCAAGTCTATAAATCACATGAAGAAAAAGTAACAGCTGTTGTTAATGATATTGCCGAAGCTCATGAAAAGGGTCAACCTGTTCTAGTGGGTACCATTACCATTGAGTCATCAGAAGAATTTAGTAAACGTCTTAAGAAAAAAGGCATTCAACACAAAGTCCTTAATGCAAAATTCCATGAAAAAGAGGCTGATATTATAGCTATGGCTGGACAATTCGGTGCCGTAACCATTGCTACCAACATGGCTGGTCGTGGTACGGATATTAAGCTTGGTGAAGGTGTTATAGAAGCTGGAGGACTTAAGATTATTGGTACAGAGCGTCATGAATCAAGACGTATTGACAATCAGTTAAGAGGTCGTTCCGGACGTCAAGGTGATCCAGGTGAATCGATATTCTATATCTCCCTTGATGATGATTTAATGCGTTTATTTAGTTCGGATCGAATGAAAAATACAGTAACACGTTTAGGACTTCCAGAAGGAGAACCTATTGCAGCAGGTATTTTATCCAACGCTATTGAAAATGCTCAGAAAAAAGTAGAGGGTAATAACTTCTCTATTAGAAAGCATCTTCTTGATTATGATCAAGTCATGAATGAGCAAAGAGAGATTATTTATGACGAGAGAAGAAAAGTTCTCGAAGGGGATAATATGCGAGACTTCATCATGAACCTTATCAAAGAGGTTATTGATAGAACTGTAGATGCCCATGCTGGAGATGATCAGTACTTTGAAGAATGGGATATTCCTGGACTACTAGAATCACTAAGTGAAATAATACCGGTGAAGTCTATCCATACCACGGAAGACGAAAGAGAGTCCATGACAAAAGATAAATTTAAAGATAATTTGTATCAAGATGCAGTACGTCTCTATGAGGAGAAAGAAAAAAGAATTCGAAGACGATGAAATGATGCGTGAAGCAGAGCGTGTGATTTTACTTAAAGCTATCGACCAGAATTGGATGGAGCATATTGATGGCATGGACCAGATGCGTCAAGGTATTGGACTTCGTGCTTATGGGCAGAGAGATCCATTAGTAGAATACAAGTTCTTAGGTTTTGATATGTTTGAAGAGATGACAGAGAGTATTCAAGCCGCTACATTACGAGCGCTTTACCATATTCGCCCAGCTAGAAAGATTGAAAGAGAAAGAGTTGCCAAGGTGACTTCAACCAATAGAGGGGAACAGACAGCCAAACAACCTATTAGAAGAAAAGAAAGAAAAGTAGGTCGAAATGAGCCTTGTCCATGTGGAAGTGGTAAGAAATATAAACATTGTTGCGGTAGAGTATAGGCAGACACATATAAATTTAAAAAGATGTATCTCAGGTACAAACAACACATGTGTACCTGAGAACATTTTTTAATGTAATATAGGAAAAAAAAGCTTTAGATTTTCCTTGAAAATACGATATATACTATGAGTGTTTGTAAAAAACACGGAATATAAGAGGTGATTTGATGATAGAGCTAGAACAAAGCAAACAAGAATTACTAGCCTATAGAGATAAATTAGACGAAATGAGTGTTTCACTTTGACTTGGTAAATGTGAAAAATAAATTAAGTGAATTGGAAGATCAAGTAGCAAGTGAAGGATTCTGGAATGATGCAGAAAACTCTGGTAAAATTCTCAAAGAAATTAAGCAATTAAAAGATAAAATAGAAGTCTATGACCAGCTTGTTGGTGAATATGAAGACATCGAGACCCTTATTGAAATGGGTATGGAAGAACCAGATGAAGAGATTGCAAAGGAAGTTATCACGTCATTAAAAGAATTTATTCAGGATTTTGAAGAACTTCGTATTAAAACTTTATTATCAGGGGAATACGATAGAAATAACGCAATACTATCCTTACATGCAGGTGCAGGTGGAACAGAATCCTGTGATTGGGTTAGCATGCTCTTAAGGATGTATACGCGTTGGGCTGATGATAAAGGTTATAAGATAGAAACATTAGACTATTTAGATGGCGAAGAAGCAGGTATTAAATCTGTGACTATTCAAATTAATGGTGAAAATGCTTATGGTTACCTAAGATCCGAAAAAGGCGTTCATCGTCTCGTTAGGATATCACCATTTGACTCATCAGGTAGACGCCATACATCTTTTGCATCCATGGATGTCATACCAGAGATTGATGAAGATGTGGACATGGATATTAATGCAGATGACTTGAAAATAGATACTTATCGTTCAAGTGGTGCAGGGGGTCAGCATGTTAATAAAACGGATTCTGCTGTACGTATGACGCATATACCAACAGGTATCGTCGTTCAGTGTCAAAATGAACGTTCACAACATAAAAACAAAGACCGTGCTTTAAAAAATGTTAAAAGCTAAATTATACGAGGTAAAGCGGTTGGAACAAATGGCTAAAATGGAAGGCATTAGAGGAGAAGTTAAAGAAATAGGATGGGGAAGTCAAATTCGCTCTTATGTCATGCATCCATATAGTATGGTAAAAGATCACCGTACCAACGAAGAGGCAGGTAACGTACAGAGCGTATTAGATGGAAAGATTGATGCATTCATTAATGCATATCTACAATGGTTAGCCTCAAGTTAAAGAAATTTATATCTAAAATATGTTTAGAAAAAAAGATTATGATTTAATTAACGTAAAGTTATAATGTCAATGGCATGTAATTACAAAAGAAGGAGTGAGGCAAATGTCATCAATGCAACATGTTATTTTTAATTTGGAACACGAAGAGTATGGCTTGGATATCATGAAAGTCATTACCATTGAGAAGTATCAAGAGGTTGTAAAGGTTCCTAACACACCAGATTATATAATAGGTATTATTAATTTAAGAGACAGTGTTTTACCAATCTACAGTCTTCGTAAGAAATTTCACTTAGAAGAAAAAGAGCCAGATGACGATACAAAAATCATTGTAACAGTAACCAATGGGATGAATATTGGCTTTATTGTAGATGGTGTTCAAGAGATTATTAATATTGAAGATAAGATTATCGAAGATGCACCTAAGATTATAACAGGCGTGCATCATAAATACATAAAAAAGTATTGCAAAACTAGATGAGCGTATGGTCATTCTCATTGATATTGACCTCATTATCTCAGAGGAAGAACAATTAGAACTTGGTAAAGTAGTAGGGGAATAAGAAAAAAATGACTATATATTTTGTTTTAAAATAGTAAGTAGACAGTAAAAAATAGCTGTCTACTTACTATTTTTTTCTGCGATCTAATTAATCAAATCATTTGAAAAATAGTTGACAGAAAAATCGACAAGTGATATAATGCAATTAATCAAATGATTTGATTAATGTATTGGATGGAGGTTTGACCCGTGAAAAAAAAATAATCATCTAGCCTATGTACTCATAGCTCCAACATATATTTTGTTTGGAATCTTTTTTCTATTTCCGTTACTGTATTCTTTATACTTAACTTTTTTTTAAGTGGAACGGATTTGCTCCTCAGATGGATTTTGTTGGCATAAAAAACTATATTAGGATTTTTTAGTGATCCTAATTTCCTTAATGCCTTTAAGAATACATTGTTTTATACCATTGTTACTGTACCAATCAGTATTAGTATATCCCTTATACTTAGTTATATACTGGATAAAAAAAATTAGAGGTTATGAAGTCCTTAAGGGTATTTACTTTTTACCTCATATTGTATCTCTCGTAGCTGTGGGTGTTGTATGGATGTGGATTTTCTTACCAGGGAAATATGGCTTAGTCAATTCTATCTTAGGTATCGTACACATAGCACCTCAGAATTGGATGTCAGATCCCAAATTGGCTATGGGTACATTGGTAGTCATTGGTGTTTGGAAAAGTGTTGGTTATAACATGGTCATCTTTATAGCAGGCCTGTTATCCATACCAAAATCACTTTATGAAGCAGCGGATATTGATGGGGCTAGTAGTCTTCAGAAATTCTTCCGTATTACCATTCCTCAATTAAAGGGAACTGTATTTTTCGTAACTGTATCATCAACTATTTATGCCTTGTTCCAAGTATTTGATATTGTCAAAGTAACCACAGATGGTGGACCCATTGGTAAGACAGAAATGATTGTCACCTATCTCTACAAGGTGGGTATTGATCAATTTGAACTGGGTTATGCATCAGTTATCGCTTTTGTACTATTTGTTATAACGGCTGTGATCACAGTGATGCAGAAGAAATTTTTTAGAAGAAAGGTAGGTATCCATCATGATAAAGAAAATCACAAAACATGCAGTGTTATATTTATGTGCAGCCATAATGATATTACCTTTCCTCTGGATGCTTTCCACGTCACTTAAAACACCAGATGAAATATTTTCAATTCCTATACGCTGGATACCCAGTACATTTTATATTGAAAATTATTATAAAGCTGTAACAGGATTTCCCTTTGCCAGATTTTTTATGAACAGTGTTGTGGTAACCGTTGCTATAATCGGTGGTCAGCTATTTACATCCATTCTATCAGCATATGCTTTTGCTCGAATGGAATTTAGAGGTAAGAAAGTACTTTTTGTTCTATTACTTTCAGGGTTGATGTTACCAGCACAGACCATTATGATTCCTATGATTGTCATCTTAAAAAATCTGCAATTATTAAATACCATTTACGGGTTGATTATTCCTTTTACTTGGAGTGCATTAATTGTTTTCTTACTCAGACAATTCTTCATGCAGATTCCAAGGAGTATTGAAGAGGCAGCAGAAATTGATGGCTGCAGCACCATGCAGATTATATGGAAGATTATATTGCCCATATCAAAACCTATTATATCCACATCTGTTATTTTGATTTTTATATACGGTTGGAATCAATATTTCTGGCCATTACTCATCGTTAATGATGAAAAACTCTACACATTACAACTAGGATTGGCTTATTTTAAAGAGCAAAATGTCATTGAGACTGACTGGGGAGCTCTTATGGCTGGTACCACATTAACGATGTTACCTGTTATTCTTGTATTCTTATTATTCCAGAAAAAAGTTATTCAAAGTATTGCTTTCTCTGGAAGTAAAGAATAGATGTACTGCTATAAATAACATAGGCTTTTACATGAAAATTTATTACAAAAAAGGAGATGTACAAGTGAAAAAACTATTATCTTTATTATTAATTTTATCGTTAACAATGACAATGTTTATTGGGTGTACAAAAAAAGAAGAAAAGAAACCGGAAGTAAATGAACCAAAACAAACGGAAGAACCTAAAAAAGATGACCAAGATGTAGCTAAAGATGAAAAAGTAACTGTTGAATTTTGGCACGGTTATTCATCTGACAAGGCAGACGTTCTTAAGACATTTATTGCTGACTATGAAACAGAGAATCCAAATGTAACCGTTAATGCAAAATTCGTTGCATCAGGGGATGAAATGCTTCAAAAGGTTCAAGCAGCTATTATTTCAGATTCCTTACCAGATATGTTATGGGGTTACCCAACATGGACAGGTGTTCTTGAAAGTTCAGGCAAGCTTGTTGAGATGGGAACACTCATGGAAGAAGATTACAAGAAAGATATTCCAGAAGGCTTATTAAACGCAGGTCGTTACAATGAAAAAATTTACTCTGTACCTATTGAAGCTGGTACATTATACATGATTTACAACAAGGATATGTTTGACGAAGCAGGTATAGAAGATGTACCAACAACTTGGGACGAATTATACGATGTAGCCAAGAAATTAACTAATGATGAACACAAAGGTATTTGGTTACCAATCGCTCCAAATGAGAGAACAAGTTGGACATGGGAATGTTTCTTATGGCAAAATGGACAGGATCTATTGACACCTGATTATAAGACCATTGCATTTGATAACGAAAAGGGGTTAGAAGCTCTAGCTACTTATACCAAGTTCATTGCTGATGGTATTGCTCCATTAACAGTAGGTCAAGACCCATTTATGGATAAAGACGTAGCTATTATCTATGGTACACAAGGTGCAGCTAATGCTTATATTAACAAGTATGACATGAACATCGGCGTAGCTATGTTACCTGGAAAAGAAAAGCTGGCGACAGGTCTTGGTTCTAATCATTATTTCTTATTCAATAATGACGATAAGAAAAAAGCTGCAGCTTATAATTTTATTAAGTGGATGACAACAGGAAAAAATAATGCAAATTGGGCTATGAAATCTGGTTACTTACCCGTATCCATTTCAGCTAGAGATAGTCAAGAATACCAAGATTTTGGTATAGAGAATCCTCATTACATTCAAGCAGCTAAAGCATTAGCGCATGGTGTTGCACGTCCACCAATAGAAGAATATCCAAAACTTTCTGAGCTTATTTCATCCACTATTGAAAAAAATTGCTTATGGTTCACTAACGCCAGAGCAGGGAATGGACGAAATAGTAAAAGGAGCTAAGAACATATTTACGAATTAAAACATAGAAGGTGAAGAAAATGGCCAAATTAACAAGCCCTGACATCATGAAGAAAAAAAAACAAACAAAAAAGTATTAAAAAATCATCTATCGTGAAAAGAACATATACCGAGCTAAGATTGCAGAAATGACCCATATGTCTAACCAGACTGTAACCAACATTACCAAGGAGTTATTAGCTGAAGGACTTATATCGGAAGTTACACTAGCAAAGAAAGCTCTTGGAAGAAATCCTATGGCATTGTCCATTAATAATGGGGGTAATTATGTCATTGGTATTGAGTTATCCGTTGAAGAAGTTCGAGGTGTGCTTGCTGATTTTTCAGGTCAAGTAATCAAATCTAAAAATCAACCATTGGACCATCATATGCATGTAATGGATGTATTGAAAGAGACTATCGCTTTTTTACTTGATGGGTTTGAAGGAAAAGACCGGGTTAAAGGTATTGGTATAGCTGCCGAAGGTGTTGTCAATGATGTGGAAGGAATTGTTATTAAAGCTACTGGGCTTAAGCTGTTTGAAGTAAATTTCAAAAAAGAATTAGCGTACTTAGGCATACCTGTTATCATACAAAACGATGTAAATGCTACAGCAGAAATCGAAAAATATAAATTTAATAAGACCAAGAATTTTATGGTGGTTAAGTTAGATGGTGGTATAGGAGCCTCTTTCATTATCAATAAACAGTTAATTCGCAGTACCAATAATGCATCTGGAGAGTTTGGCCATATTAAAGTATACAAAGATGGTCCTTTAAGAAAGTGTAAATGTGGTGGATACGGCTGTTTGACCACGGAAGCATCTATCGGTGCTCTTGAAGACAAATTCCAAATGCCTTATGAAGCCATCAAAGAATCAGTTGCTAAGGGTAATGAAACCATTATAGAGCATTTAAAAGAGATAGCTGTGTACATTGGCAGATCCTTATCCAATGTGATTACTTTACTTGATTTAGATGAGATTATTCTGACAGGTAGATTGATTATTGACTTAGGCGATATCATCTTAGACACAATCAATGAAGAAATTAATAAGAATATTCCTAAGTGGGTATCTTATGAAAATTTACAGGTCATTGAGTTACCAGACATGGTCAAAGTGGGTAGTCGATTGGCTATAGAAGAATTCTTTAGATAAACGTCCAGATAAGCACATTACACATATGGTAGATATGCATAGACTGATAGAGTGCATATCTACCTTAACTATTAAAGCATATAAGATGGAGAACTTAACTTCATCTGAGATTTCACATGATAAAGGATAGATTATAATGTCTTACAACCAATTAGTAGACAAGAATTATCAATACGGCAGTATAAAAAAGAAAATATTATCAAGGTTATAACAGTTACTATCAAATGTTCTTTGATAATATATACATGGATTTAACTACTGAAAATAGAATAATCGTTGATGAGTGGATGAGAAAACAATTAGAGGATAAAGAGCCTCAATTGTATAAGGCATATATTCAGGATGTGGACACCTATATGGCTCATATGACCCGTTTTAATGAAAAAACAGATGAAGAGATCTACAGTGATTTGCAGGTCATGAGAGATCAATATATCCCCAAGGAACAATTACTAGATAGCATTTACAAAAAGCTGCAAAATCAGTCCATGCATACTCACCCTCAACCGGATATAGAAGACCTTATATTCTATAACCAAACAAATTGTAAAAGAAAAACCGCAATTGATGAAACAGATCGATACAATCAGTTGCTTAGAGATAACGAGGCTATTATTATCGTACCAGAAAGTTATGAGCAGTTAATACATCTGGTTAGTTATATGAAGACCATACAAGATCAAGTGAATAAGATATTTATTTTACTGAAAGAAAAGCCTGATTTGTATATGGCAACCCAGAAACATTTTCAGGCTGTTATGGATAGTTCATTACGTGAACTTATGAATCAAGGGATATTAGAGTGGATAACGGATACCAGTACGTGTTACGGTTTTCATTATGGAACACTTGATGAGGAAAGTAAGCAAGCCATTGCTCCTTATATTGAAAAAGATACTATTTTTGTATTAGCATTTGGCGAACATAGTTTATTAGGTATCAAGAACTTTAATGTGGATAGTATCGTGATGACAACTATTGATTCTTGGCGAGCAAGAGAACTTACCTTATTGGTAGATGAGTCTTGTAATTATGCAATTGTTTATATACCTCGACACTTTAATATATATGCGTATGTTCCTCATAATGAAAAGAGTATACTGACTTATTATCAACTCAGTCAGATTAGTAGGCTTAACCAATATAATCATGAAGAATATAAAGATTTATCATTACTATATAGAAAATATCCACAGTTCTTTTTTAATATTTATTCCCTTGAAGAGGAAAATCAAGGCTTAAAAGCATGGATTATCAGCATATCAATGACTATGAAGACTTTATTATTAAAAAAAGATAATGCACTAATGGAGCATATTAATAGGGGAAATCTTCATGTTAATTATCGTAAACAATATTATAATTTAGATACACTAGAACTAACACCATACCATCCATTTCCAGAAAACAATCAGGCATGTGTGACTATAGATGGTATTCTAGTAGATGGGAAAATGATGGCTGAGGTTAAAAAAAAATCAAGGTGGTCATATAAAAGTTAGCCCTATACGGCGAATTGCCCATGAACAGCATTTAGATAAAAAAACGTTACTTACTCTTTAACTTTTTATTCTTTTTAACCACAAAGATAAGTATGCTCTATAATCAAATTAGGCAACATAGACCTCATGAACAGATTAGTATAACCAGTGGGCATATGGATTATATGTATGACAATAAAGAAGATACCATTGAGACATTTCCATTATATAACAAAGCTTGTATTGGACTAACACATGATGGAACTTTCAAGTTTCTAAATAAACAATTACACGGTGGTAGAATCATGATTAATGGTCATGATTTTAGATGGGAGAATGATTGTGTCAACACCAAGGAGAGTAAGGCTGTAAAGGTCTATACACCTTATCTATCTGTAGATGAAGCATGTGAGGACTATAGTAAATATGCTGTAGAAGTGGGGCATGGTCGACTTAATGTGGTCATTGTTAATGATCAGATTGTGGCTATGAGAATGGGAAATGTGTTACTACCACCTATCGGTGTTGTTGTATCCTTGGACCAAAAGATGGGTGAAGTTTTCCTTAAGGAACAGGGACTTGAAGAACAAGAACAGGGTTATTATAACACAGAAAAATTGTGCTACAAGCTTATCCTTGATAGAGAAGAAACCATAAGCTATCAATGGATCTATGGTGGTGGATTGAGTATCATCAAAGACGGTGTTAATCTATTCAAAAACAAAACCATAGGCGAAAAGATTTTAAGAGAAGAAGGTTGGTTAAGTCCACTTTCTATGCAAACCCAAGAAAGTAATATCCATGAATTATCCCGTCATCCTAGGACGGCATTTGGTATGACGAAGAAGCAAGAATTCTTTGGTATTGTCTTTTCGGGCAGAACCCGGGAAAACGCTGGTGTCAATTATATAGAAATGGCAGAAATAGCTCAGAAGGAGTTTGGACCCATCCACTGTATGGTTAATGTAGACGGTGGAGCTTCTTCCCTATTAGCTCTTATCGAAGACAAAGAATTGTTCGAGTTGAATTACCCAGGGGCTTCACCTACGTCTACAGCTGGTATGGCAAGACCCATTAATTCCATGATGATTATGGAAATTTAAATCGTTTATAATAGATTATGTTGCAAACTCATAGTTGTTATTAGATGAATGGGGATGCAGGAAAACAAGAGCAGGTAATGATCAGAGTGCCAAAAGGGCACTGGAACATTACCTGCTTTATTATCTTATCCATATAACGCCTTTACTTTTGTATGAATTTATTGTAGTATGAATACAATTATTTATCAAGCAGGGAAAATCTTTATTTTTTCTCGTACTTAACACTTGAATTTTTATGCAGTGCATGGTATAATCTCTCTAATAAAAAACAAATGTATTTACAACAAAAACAATTGTAGGTGATGAGAATGCCTGATACGGCAAGTTATTATATTATAAAAAGAAAAGCCTTACCTGAGGTATTTTTTTTGAAGGTTGTCCAAGCGAAGAAATTATTAGAAAAAGAAAAAGCTATAACCATACAAGAAGCAGTTGATGCAGTGGGTATTAGTCGTAGTTCATTCTACAAATATAAGGATACCATCTATCCTTTTTATGAGAATTCTAGGGGGAGGGCCATAACAGTAGCGCTCAAGCTGGATGATGAACCAGGTCTATTATCCTGTGTACTCAATATCATTGCAAGATACAAAGCCAATATACTAACAATTCATCAAACGATACCTATTAATGGTGTAGCCAATATCACACTCAGTATGGAGATTCTACCAACATCTGGTGATATACAAGAAATGATTAACACGTTAGAAGAAAACGATGGCATACATCAAGTCAAAATATTAGCTAGGGAGTGATACAAGTGGTAGATGTTGCAATATTAGGATATGGTACTGTTGGTTCGGGAGTCGTAGAGGTATTAAGGAAGAACGAAGAAAGTATCAACAAAAAAAGCAGGAAAAAAAGATTAAGATAAAATACGTATTGGACCTGAAAGAATTCCCAGGTTCACCTATAGAGGATGTCTTAACAAAAGATTTTAATACCATCATTAATGACCCAGATGTAAAAGTGATTGCAGAAGTAATGGGTGGGGTTGAACCTGCGTATACCTTTGTGAAGAAAGCATTACTGAGTGATAAGAGTGTGGTAACATCCAATAAAGAGTTGGTAGCTCGTCACGGTGCAGAATTATTAAAAATAGCCAAAGAGCGAAATATAAACTTTCTATTTGAAGCCAGTGTTGGTGGTGGCATACCCATTATTCGTCCACTGAATCAGTCTTTAACAGCTGATGAAATCTATGAGATAACAGGGATTCTTAATGGTACAACCAACTTTATATTAAGTAAGATGGCTGACCAAGGTCTTGATTTTGATACGGTCTTAAAAGAAGCTCAAGAGAAAGGTTATGCTGAGCGCAATCCAGAAGCAGATGTTGAAGGATTTGATGCTTGTCGTAAGATTGCTATTCTTTCATCGTTAGCATTCGGTATGCATGTGGATTTCGAAGATATCTATACAGAAGGTATTACCAAGGTATCTGATTTGGATATGACCTATGCCAAACAGATGGGTTATGATATCAAGTTATTAGCTACAAGTAAGAAGAAAAAATGATAAAGTGTATGCGATGGTATCACCTGTTATGATTGGCAGTGAACACCCATTATCTAATGTAAATGGTGTCTTCAATGCTATCTACGTTAAAGGTAATGTTATTGGAGATGTGATGTTCTATGGTAAAGGTGCTGGGAAATTACCTACAGCAAGCGCCGTTGTAGCAGATATGGTCGATGCTGTCAAACATCTTAATCGTAATATTGTGTCTTTCTGGAGTACGAAGAAGATGGAGCTCATGGATGTCAATAAAGTGCTATCCAGATACTTTATTAGAGTAGCACCAGAAAGTCCTAAAGAGACTCGTGAGGCGATTCAAGCTACCTTTGGTGATGTAGACTATGTGAAGATAGAAAAAGCAAAAGAAGAAATTGCTTTTATTACCCAAGTGAATACAGAAGGACAATTAAAAGGTCAAGTAGAACAGTTGAAAGATCGTAAAGATATTGCAGACGTATTAAGTGTCATACGTATAGACAAATAATACATGTCATCAAGGAACTATATTAAACTGGATGAAATGGTTCATTTAATATATACAGAAGGAATGATAGAAATGAAATATATAGTAATTCTCGGAGATGGTATGGCTGATGAACCCGTCGAAGCCCTAGGTAATAAGACACCATTACAAGTAGCTCACAAATCACATATGGATAGTCTTGCAAAAGGTGGAAAAATAGGATTGGTCAACACCATACCAGAAGGATTATCACCTGGAAGTGATACAGCTAATTTATCTGTTATGGGGTACGATCCTAATAAGTATTATACAGGGAGATCACCTCTTGAAGTGCTTAGTATGGGAGCAAATATGGAAGATACTGATGTCAGTTTTCGATGTAATTTCGTCACCATATCTGATGATAATAAGCCTTATAAAGAAAAAGTTATACTGGATCACAGTGCTGATGAAATCACCACAGAAGAATCCAATGTGTTATTAGAATATCTTGTAGAATACATAGGAAATAGCGTGTTAGAGTTTCATACAGGAACAAGTTATCGCCATGCCATTATTTGGCATGATGGCAGTACAGATGTGAATTTAACACCTCCCCATGATATTTTAGAAAAACAAATAGGGAACTACTTGCCAAAAGGTGATAATGCAGATAAAATAGAACAAATGATGACTCTAAGTTATGAGATACTTCGAAATCATCCCATTAACATAAAAAGAAAAGAGCGGGGATTAAATCCAGCCAATTCCATATGGATTTGGGGAGAAGGAACAAAACCAACATTACCATCTTTCCAAGATAAATATGGTGTGAGAGGTGCTATGATATCCGCTGTTGATTTATTAAAAGGTATAGCTGTAGCAGCTAAGATGAATAATATTGAGGTAGAAGGGGCAACCGGCAATATCCATACGAATTTTAAAGGTAAAGCAAAGGCGGCTATAGAAGCTTTACAGACAAATGATTTTGTGTATGTACACTTAGAAGCACCAGATGAATGTGGCCACAGAGGTGAAATGGATAATAAAATCAAATCCATAGAACTCATCGATAAAGAAGTGGTAGGCTACATAAAAGAGAAACTAGATGACCTGGGCGAGGATTATCGCATCATGGTCCTACCCGACCATCCAACACCTATAGCCCTTCGTACACACACCAGTAAACCTGTACCCTATTTAATCTACGATAGCACTCAGGTTCAAAATAATGATCAAACCTATGATGAAGTTTCTTGTGAAGCTACCTATCATAGATGGCAAGTAGGTCATACATTAATGGCCTATTTTCTCAATAAAACACCTATAGAGGAGGAAGCATCTTGTTAATTGTAAAGAAATTTGGAGGTAGTTCTGTAGCGAATAAAGAAAGAGTTTATAATGTTGCAGAACGTATACTGGAAGACTATAAAGAAGGTCACAAAGTAGTTGTCGTATTATCCGCTCAAGGAGATACCACGGATGAACTCATTGCAAAAGCAAAAGAGGTAAGTATGAATCCATCTCGTCGAGAAATGGATATGCTCTTAACCACAGGCGAACAACAATCTGTAGCACTCATGGCGATGGCGCTTGAGAACTTAGGCTACCCTGCTGTATCCCTTAATGCTTTCCAAGTAGCTATGCGTACAACATCTGTATACAGTAATGCAAGACTTAAAAGAATTGATTCAGAACGCATAAACTCAGAATTAGAACGTCACAACATTGTATTAGTAACAGGTTTCCAAGGTATTAATAAATACGATGATATTACAACGCTTGGACGTGGTGGTTCAGATACAACAGCCGTTGCTCTTGCAGCAGAACTACATGCTGACAAATGTGAGATTTACACAGATGTAGACGGTGTATATACAGCTGACCCAAGAATCGTAAAAGATGCTAAGAAGATGGATGAAATCACTTATGATGAAATGTTAGAATTAGCATCACTTGGGGCAAAAGTACTTCATAACCGTTCAGTAGAATTAGCGAAGAAATATGGTGTAGAATTGGTAGTAAGATCAAGTCTGACAAAAGCAGAAGGAACCATAGTTAGGGAGGAATGTAAAGTGGAAAAAATGTTAGTAAGCGGTGTAGCTGCTGATAAGAATGTTGCGAGGATAGCTGTTATTGGAATAAAAGATGAGCCAGGTAAAGCCTTTGAGTTATTCTCATTACTAGGCAAACACAATATTAATGTGGATATTATCTTGCAATCAATCGGTAGAAAAGGAACAAAAGATATTTCCTTTACAGTACCTCGTGATGCACTAGAAGAAGCAAAAGCGCTTCTTGAAAAGAACTTAGCTAAATTAGCGGCAGAGAGACTTGAGCAAGATGATCAAGTATCAAAAGTGTCTGTAGTAGGTGCTGGAATGGCTTCTAACCCAGGCGTAGCCGCACTTATGTTTGAAAGTTTATTCGATGCAGATATTAACATTAAGATGATATCAACATCTGAAATTAAAATCTCAGTGTTAATCGATGAAAAAGATACAGAAAGAGCGTTGAATGCCATTCACGAAGGATTCAAAGATCGATTCTAAATAGAGATATCATAGAATAGCGTTATATAAAGGCTGAATCTTATACAATAAGATTCAGCTTTTTTACGAACTTTTAAATATATAGGAAAGCTCCTACTTTCTATTTTTCTTGAAATCTTTTACGTGACAAAGTCACTTTTATACTTATATTCTCTTGCATTATCTATAGTATTATTATTATAATAGTTAATAAGGTAATCTACCGGAGGTGACAAGATGTTTAACCTTCTTCAAAAATATTATGACATTTCAATAAAGAAAAAACTAATAGCTCTTGCATTACTTATGCTATTATATCCCATAATTCTAGTTGTGTTTTTTGGTGTTTATAACAATGAGAGGATTATAAAAAAACCGCTTTGTAAACTATGTTGAAAACAACGTATCAGGTGCCAAGATGCGTATGGTCAATGAGATAAAGGATATGGAGCGTTTTTTTTCAGGACATGTTGTACAACATTGACATCTACGAGTTATTTAAAACAAACCCATTAGGCAATCAAGAACGGGATAGTATAGCTAGATATCATTTTAAAAGAAATATGGAGAAGTACCTAAATTCCACCATTTATACAAGACAAGAATTTGACTATATTACTGTCCAGTTTGTTAAGGACCCTTCTGTCTATTATGCAGCGAAGGAGACAGGTTTTATTGATTTAATTGATATACCAACAGATATTTTTAATGAAATTGATGAAAATAAGGTGAATTATTATTTTGATAAGGTAGACGAAAGGGTATACATCTATTTGGTACGACCTGTATACGATGTTGAAACTTTCCAAAAGATTGCAACGATTTCTATTAAAGTAAGTAATGAATTTCTTGAGAGTATGGTGGGGGTAACGTATAGGGGACAATCGGAAACCACTTATCTTTATACTCAAGATGGTGATCGTATACTTGCTGTAGGTGACCAGGTTAATCACCAGCTTATTGAAACCAATAAAATGTATTTAGAGGAAGATGGTACTTATAAAAGAAAAATTGATCACGTAGATTATTATACGATTATCGAAACCATTGAACCCATTAATGTAAAGATGATTACTACTGTATCAACAGATACCCTTGTATCCGATACGCGAAAAGTAACCCAGCTAATATTGTTATTATGTTTGGTCAGTATACCCATCTATATATTCCTAGCTAATTTATTGCACCGTGATATCGTTTCTCCTTTTAATATACTCGTTTCAAAGATGCGTCGTATAGAAGAGGGGGAATTAGATACCCTTATACCTATTGAGCGTAACAATGAAGTAGGTTATGTTTACCGATCTTTCAATAGGATGTCAAAAAGGTTAAAATATCTGGTTGACTACGTGTATAAGGAAGAAATCACCAGAAAAAATGCTCAAATAGCAGCTTTGCAAGCTCAGATCAACCCTCACTTTCTCTACAATACTTTAGAGACGATTAATTGGAAAGCTCAATTAAGTGGTCAACAAGACATCGCTGAGATGATACAAGCTTTATCAAAACTGATGGATGCTAATATGAACCGGAGCGGGGAAAAATTCATTGAGGTAGCCAGTGAGATTGATCACATGAACAATTATATGTACCTTATTCAGAAGCGATATCATAAGAAAATTGTTTATGAAAAAAAACATAGACCCTTCAGTGTTAAATAAGAAACTACCAAAACTCATCATTCAGCCTCTAATGGAAAATGCCATTAATCATGGTATAGAACCCATAGGCAGAGGTAGAGTTTCATTACACATTTATCCTCAGGACGAGAAACTTATTATAAGTGTTGATGATAATGGCTGTGGTATGGATGATAAAAAATTATCAACATTAAGACATACATTAAGTCAGCAACAGAACCAAGAAGGAGAAAAGGGTGGACAATCCATAGGTTTAGTCAATGTTAGCAGACGATTGAAACTCATTTATGGGGAAGAGGCTTGTATAACTATTAACAGTGAAGAAAACACAGGAACAAAGGTGACACTTATTATACCATTAGCCATGGTAGAATAGAAAGGTGGCTAAATATGTATCGCATATTACTTATTGATGACGAAGAAATCATTGTGGAAGGCTTGAAAAAATTAGTACCATGGTCAGAGATTGATTGTGAGATTGTTGGTGTAGCTGTGGATGGTCAAGATGGACTTAACCAATGCCAAGAACATAAGCCGGATATTATCATTTCGGATATTAGAATGCCTAAGCTATCAGGACTTGATATGATACGACAAATAAAAGAATTAAAAAATGATGTGAAATTTATCCTGCTGACAGGTTTTAGAGAGTTTGAGTATGCTCAGGAGGCTGTTAACCTAGGAGTAGTCAAATTTTTTTTATTAAAACCAACCAATATTGAAGATATAAAATCAGCTGTGTTAGAAGCCATTAACCATATAGATGAAGAACGGGAAAAGGTAAAAAATATTGAAGTCCTTAGGAAAAAGTTACATAAGTACACCATGATGAATAATGAAGAGAATTCTAGGAAAGATAAAGGTAATAAAGACGAAAAGACCAAGTATCTCACAGGTCAAGCTATCCAATTTATCAAAGATCAACACCATAAAAAATTGGACCTTCAAGCCGTGGCAGACCACTTATATATCAGTTCTTGGTATTTATGTAAATTACTTAGAAAAGAAGTGGGAAGTAGTTTTGTGGAACTTCTTAATGAGGTGAGGATTCAACATGCAAAGGAACTTTTAACACATACACATGATAAAATCTATGAAATTACAGAGAAAGTGGGTTATGTAGATACGCCCTATTTTTCAAGGACTTTTAAAAAACACGTCGGTCTTACACCAAAACAATATCGTGATCAAAACTGGCAGCAATAATTGACAAGGCTGTCTTATCAAAGTAAGTTGCTATGAACCAATACCATGCTTTGATAAGGCAGCTCTTTTTTCTTGTAGGAAAAATGCCCTTGAAATGCATTCACATTTTCTACTCAATAGGATTGAACAATATTGTACAATAAAGACCAAGATAGACTACTTCAAATTGTTTATAATGCATGATAACATATAAATGTCTTAAGAAATATTATATAAAAAGAACTAAGAGGAGGGCTATTACATGAGGAAACAATGGAAGGTTTTAAGTATTTTTATGATATTAACCATCGTAATGACTATGGTTGTTGGGTGCAAAAGTAATGAGAAAGAAGCAGATTCAAAAGCAGGGGATATAACGGATAATAAGAGCACAAGTAAGGTTGAGTTAAGAATTGTTACCATGTTCGGAGGGACAGACCCTTCCACAGAAGTATTTGAACAGTCACTAAAAGATTATATGAAGGATCATCCAAATGTCATCATTAAAAATGAATCCATGACGGCTGTTGGTGATGAATTCAGAACGAAAGTGAAGACGGACTTTGCTACAGGTAATGAACCAGATGTAACCTTCTTCTTCACAGGAGCAGATGCAGCAGGTATCATCAAAGCTGGAAAAGTGATGCCTTATGAAGAAGTATGGACTAAGTACCCCAACGTTGGTAAAGACATTACAGACGGCGTAAAAGAATCCATGCGTGCTGAAGACAACAAGATCTATGCGTTGCCTATGACAGGATTCTATGAAGGATTATTTGTCAATAAAGCACTTTTTTGAAAAACATAATCTAGAATTACCAACCACTTGGGATAATTTAGTAAAAGCAGTAGAAGTATTTAGTGCAAATGATATTGTACCCTTTGCAGGTCCAATAGCGCAATCCCATTATATGATTGAGCATTTTGTATTATCACAAGCTGGAGCAGAAGGACATAAAGATGTTCTTGATGGTGATGTACCAACTGACTGGGTACAAGGATTCAATAACATTAAAGACTTATATGAAATGAAAGCTTTTGCAGCTGACGCTTTAACCATGGATATTGAGCTGGCACAAAATTTGTTTAAACAAGAAAAATCAGCAATGATTCTTGAAGGTTCTTGGTTTATTGGTGGATGCGAAGATACTTTAAAAGAAAAAATGACAGTTATGCCAATACCAGTAGCACCTAATGGAAAAATGGATGCAACTTCTATTGTTGCAGGATATTCTACAGGTTATTACATTAGCCGTAAAGCTTATGAAGATGAAGCAAAGCAAGCGACTTTAGTGGATTTAGTTGAATTCCTTACATCAGCAGATCAAATCAAAGCCATCGCAAAAGCTAATGGCGGAACACCATCTGCAAATGTTCAAGTAGAAGGTTTACCAGCCCTTGCTACAGAAGGTCATCAAATGGCTGCTAAGGCGAAAACGCTTAATATGCCAATAGATTCAAGATTAACACCTGAAGCATTTAACTATATCGTAAAAGACGGTGTTCCATATATTGTAGAAGGCCAGCGAACACCTGAAGAAGTTCTAAAAGAAGTTAAGAATCTCAATCAGTAATGAACATATAAATATAGATCATTGCCCTAATGATAGATAAATAGGTAGGATAGGGATGGACGATTTTTCATGAGTGGTCAAAAAAAAGTTACATAGAAAACCAAGAAACAATCACTTATGACAAGATCTAAAATCCCCTTAACCCTATCTAGACGTAAGAACTAAATATAACTAAAGTAGGTGAATCATCATGTTAACTCAGAAAAAAATATATAAAACAATTACCATTGCTTTGTTCTTAATACCTGCATTGTTATTTATGACAGTGTTTTTATTTTACCCTTTCATCATGAGTTTTGTAAAAAGTTTTTATAAAACGGATGGATTTATTGAGTCTATTTTTGTAGGTGTTGATAATTATAAAAGACTGATTCAAGATTCGACCATTCATATAGCTTTGATCAATACATTCAAGCTCATGTTTTATGTGTGTGTGTTTCAAGTTGGATTTGGTGTTATATTAGCCATTTTGGTAGATGGTATTAAGCGAGGCAGCAAATTTTTCAGGACGGTCTACTTTTTCCCCATTGTTATATCGGCAACAGCTATTGGATGATGTTCAAGCTTTTTTTATGCTTACGATGGTGGTTTATTTAATAGTATCATCGACATGTTTAATAAGCTTATACCTTGGCTTAATTTAGAATCAACTATTTGGATTACGACGAAGTCAGCTCTAAGAATGATTGCGTTACCAACCGTTTGGCAGTATATTGGTTTTTATTTTATTATCATCCTAACAGCCATCAAACAAATACCAAGATATCTCTATGAATCGGCATATCTAGATGGTATCAATGGCTTTACCAAAACCATCTATATTACACTGCCTTTAATTAGAAATCAAATCATCACATGTATGATTTTAGCTATAACAGGAACCCTCAAAGTTTTTGACATGGCATTGGTTATTACAGAAGGAGGTCCCCTCAATCAATCCCAAATTCTTGGTTTATACATGTATCAAAAAAGCTTTCATTGATAATCGATTTGGTTATGGTGCGGCTATATCTGTACTAATTGTTGTATTAGGTTTATCCATTTCGCTCCTTGTCAACAAAGTTTTTAAGAAAGAAGATCTCACCTATTAATTAGAGATGAAGGTAATTCAGATAGGTGATTGGAGAAAGGATGAACGAAACCATGGGTGTAAAAATAAAAAAGAGAAAAAAAATAATTAATTACGTAATTCTATCATTGTTTGCCCTTACGACCATTTATCCAATGGTGTGGATTTTCCAAAACAGTTTAAAAACCTCTAATGATGTGATTTTAAATTCTTTTTTTTCATTACCATCATCATTGTTTTTAGATAACTTTGGAAAGGCTATGATACGACTTAATATATTAAAAGGTTATGGTAATAGTTTCATTATATCAGGTATCGTTGTAGGCACAGTTATATTCTTTGGTGCTTTGGCAGCGTATGCACTTGCCCGACACGTGTTTAAGGGGAATAAGCTAATACGAACATTAGTCATGGGAAGCCTATTGATCCCTGTATTTGCCACTATTTTACCCGTGTTTGATATGTTGAATAAAATGGATCTTATAGATAAACATTTTGGTGTTATTTTACCCCAGATAGCAGGTAATTTACCCTTTACTATTTTGGTTATCAGTAGTTTTATGGAAAATATTCCAAAAGAATTAGAAGAAGCCGGTGTCATGGAGGGCTGTAATATATGGGATATATTTCAAAAAATAATTGTTCCTATTAGTAAACCTGCATTTGCTACAACAGCTATATTTACCTTTTTGTGGTCCTATAACGACCTCTTTACCTCACTCATTATCATGAGAACAAAGACGAAAATGCCTATTAATGTTTTGTTAACAGAAATAAGTAGTCAATACGGAACAGATTATGGCTTAATGTGTGCTGTCATAGCACTGATTATTATGCCTGTATTAATCTTTTATCTATTAGCTCAACGGCAGATTGTAGAAGGTATGACAGCAGGTGCTATAAAAGGATAGCATAAATGGATTATACAAGATGTTCAACCTAAAGCAATGCTTAGATAAATCTAGGTCAATTAATGGAGTTCATACAAATACCTTGTCCCCTATATCCAATTACTATATAATGTAGTTAGAGTTTACAAGTAAAGGAGTTAACAAAAGATGGATATATTAAAAGCACTGGAGAAGGAACTAGGTATTAAAGGGTGGCAGGTCGAAGCTACTGTCAAGCTAATCGATGAAGGTAATACTATTCCTTTTATTGCAAGGTATCGAAAAGAAATGACAGGGTCACTTAGTGATGAAATACTCCGTAATTTTAATGACAGACTAACCTACATGCGTAACCTAGAAGCAAAAAAAAGAGCAGGTCATTACAAGTATTGAAGAACAGGGTAAATTAACAGATGCTTTGAAAACATCTATTCTGTCTGCAAAGACTTTAGTTGAAGTAGATGATTTATATAGACCTTATCGGCCTAAACGAAGAACTAAAGCTACAATTGCCAAAGAAAAAGGTTTAGAACCATTAGCTACCATTATATGGATGCAGAATCTAAAAGAACCACTAGATAATGTAGCAGCTAAGTATATAAATGATGAAAAAGAGGTTAAGACAGCAGAGGATGCCATTAATGGGGCAAAAGATATATTGGCAGAGATGATATCCGATGAAGCAGATTATCGAAAAGAAATCAGACGAAGAACCTTTGCTCAAGGTAAGCTCGTGGTAAAAGCCAAAGATAAAACGGCAGAATCCGTATACGAGATGTACTACGCATACGAAGAAGAGATAAAAAAGATTGCACCTCACCGTATACTAGCCATAAATCGTGGTGAAAAAGAGAAAATTTTAGTGGTTAAGATTGAGGCACCCATAGATGAAATCAGCAGATATCTAAGAAGTAAAATTATACGCCAGGAAAATCCATATACAACAATGGCATTAGAAGAGGTTATTGAAGATTGCTACAAACGCCTCATTGGACCAGCTATTGAACGTGAGATTAGGAATGATCTAACAGAAAATGCACAAGAAGGAGCTATCAAGGTTTTTGGTACGAATCTGGTACAACTTCTTATGCAACCTCCAATTATGGGAAAGGTTGTTCTAGCCCTTGACCCAGCCTTCCGTACAGGTTGTAAGATTGCTGTTATTGATGGTACAGGAAAAGTTCTAGAAACAACGGTCATATACCCTACACCACCAGTAAGTAAAGTGGCAGAAGCAAAAGTAAAATTAAAGAAACTCATTGAAAAATACAAGGTGGATCTTATTGCAATTGGTAATGGAACAGCGTCAAGAGAGTCGGAGCTATTCGTCGTTGAGATGTTAAAAGAAATAGATAAGACCATTCATTATATCATTGTAAATGAAGCAGGAGCTTCTGTATACTCCGCGTCCAAGCTGGGTACAGAAGAATTCCCTGAATTTGATGTTGCTCTAAGAAGTGCTGTATCCATTGGGCGACGATTACAAGACCCGTTAGCAGAACTTGTTAAGATTGACCCCAAATCCATTGGCGTTGGGCAGTATCAACATGATATGAATCAAAAAAAACGTCTAGGGGAAACTTTATCTGGTGTTGTAGAAGATTGTGTAAATAGAGTAGGCGTTGACCTCAATACAGCGTCACCGTCCTTACTACAATATATATCAGGCATTAATAAAACCATTGCTAAGAACATTGTCAATTATCGTGAGAGTGAAGGAAAATTTGCTAATCGTAAGCAGCTACTTAAAGTAGCAAAACTGGGACCAAAGGCATATGAACAATGTGGTGGCTTCTTAAGAATCATAGATGGTGATAATCCACTTGATAATACGGGGGTTCACCCTGAATCCTATAAAGCTAGTGCAAGGTTAATGGAAGAACTAGGGCATGAGCTTACGGATATAAAAGATAATAATGTTAAAGATATAAAGAAAAATATTTCTAATGTTGCAGTCATGGCTGAAAAATTAGATGTGGGTGTGCCAACACTAGAAGATATTATAAAAGAACTTGAAAAACCTGGTCGTGACCCTAGAGAAGAAATGCCTAAGCCAATTCTAAGAACAGATGTCTTAGAGATGGAAGATTTACAAGAGGGTATGATACTGAAAGGCACAGTAAGAAATGTGATTGACTTTGGAGCTTTTGTAGATATTGGCGTTCATCAAGATGGATTGGTGCATATATCACAAATGGCTGACAAGTATATTAAACATCCATTGGAAGTTGTTGCTGTTGGCGATATTGTCGATGTGAGAGTCATCAGTATTGATGTAAAGAAAAAAAGAATAGGGCTTTCTATGAAAGCATAGAAGGTTGGAGTTATCACTGGTTTGTGATAACTCCTTTTTTAGCGTTTTTTTAGTTTGTAAAGAATCTTAGGAATATGAATGTTTGTGACAGGTGTGTATTTAAGATTTATTTAGGACAGTTTGGTTTGATTATACGTTATATAGACATATAGGCATACAACTGTATATGAATTTCCTAGATATCTGATTGCAAACAATCATGATGCGACTAATAGAATGGGCAATAGGTATAAGACAATCATAAAAGGGATATATTAATAATGTTAATACAGAAATTAATAATATTAATAAGCATATTAAAAAAGTTAAAATATATATTGACAAAGTTAATTAAATAGTATATATTATTAATATAAGATAATAACTTGTTTTAAAGGAAGGTGACAGAATGAAATATAAAGCACCAGGAAAATGTCCTGTATGTGGTGAAAAATTAGCTATAACTAAACTGAATTGTCCGAAATGTACGACGGCAATAGAAGGTGAATTTAAACCTTGCCCATACTGCCGATTACCAAAAGATGAACTTGAATTTATTAATACATTTATCATGTGTAGAGGCAATATCAAAGATGTAGAGAAAACATTGGGCATCTCCTATCCAACGGTTAGAAGCAAACTTGACAGTGTGATTAAATCTCTAGGGCTACAAGATGAAGTAAAGCGAAGAACAATGCGTGAAGAAGCAAAAGCTATTAAACAAGAGGCCATGGCAGAGTTCAAGGAAGCTATGGAAGAATTGAAAGCAGCTAAGTTAGAGACTCTCGATAAGTTATCACAGGGACGAATGACCGTGGAAGAAGCTATGAATGCGATTAAGGATTTGAAGTTATAAGAGAATATTAGGTAAGATTAAAACATCTATTATAAGAGAAGGGTTGTGACAAAATGAGTGAAGAAAGAAAGATATTAGATATGATTGAAAAGGGGCAAATTACAGCGGAAGATGGTATGAAATTATTAGAAGCCTTAAGAAATGTTAAACCAGAAGTAGAAGAAGTTGAAGTAATAGAAGAAATGATGGAACCTCGTGGTTCTAGACAATTTAAGTATCTAAAGGTGAGGGTTCTAACCGAAAAAGGCGACACCAAAGTAAATGTGAATATTCCTATGAAATTAGTAAAAGCAGTTGGAGGTGTATTACCTCATATTAATAGCTTTATTCCCGATGATGTGCAAGATGAATTGGATGAAAAAGGCATTAACTTTAACAAGATGCAATTGGGTAAGATTATTGAAGCTCTTGAATCAGGTGAGCTGGAGGATACGACTCTTGTGGATATTGAAACGAATGATGACGAGGATGGCGTAACACAGGTAAAAGTATATGTGGAATAATCGGCACCTTATAAAAATAAAAATAAGATCAGGAAAAGTAAGGTTCACCATTCCATTACCTTTATTTATTGGGTTACAGCTATTTGATTATTTAGAAGATTTGATGTCGATCATGGTATTTTTTTTACACCTCGAAGGAAAGTTACAATTAACCATAAGAAATACCACATAAAAGATGCGACAAAAGTTATGAAAGAGCTTATGAGCGTTGTATACAGTATGAAATATTGTGAACCTTTTTGATTTAGTGAATATACAAACAGGTAAAGATGTTGTTAAGATTAGTATTTGTTAATCGGATATAATAAAAGGATTGGCATAATAGAAATGTATAATGTAGCTTATCTACATATATGGACGTGATGTCATACAAAAAAAAATGGGGAGTGATTATATGTTTACGAAAGATTCATCATTTTATAATTTTTGTGGAGTATTTGAACCAAAATCAAAGATCGTCGAATATAAAAAAATCCCTTATGAGGGAACAATATATTAAGCTTAATAAAAAAACACAAATGTAGATGAGAACCGTTCAAGCCATCATTCAATATAAAGGAGAGGCGTCATGAGTAAAGTAATGTATAAATATATCATTATCGTTCTAGTATTTTATGTAAGTGCTAGTATCTTTGATCAAATCAATATCGATCATCCATCTACAGCTTTTATAGCTGGTTTGGTACTTATTATTATTAATATGCTTATTAAACCATTACTATGGTTAGTAACACTACCCGTTAATATTATTACCTTTGGTCTGTTTAGTTTTGTCATCAACGCATGGATGATTATGCTTATGGATTGGATGGTAGGGGGGATTGAAATACAAGGTTTCTGGTATGCGGCTTTGATGGCATTACTTATAACTTTGGGTAACAGCATATTTATCGAAGCTAACCAGAGAGAGCGCCGTAGAAGACAATACAGATAATCAAAATGAACACAAAGAGAATACACAAAATCCTTACAGTGCCTAATATTAGCTGTAATGTTGATAACCAAAATAGGGGAAGGAAAAGGTT
>JDSF01000130.1_pt1 | contig 56201 bp, 72 predicted proteins | sample 199441 | NCBI WGS metagenome assembly JDSF01 (sample SAMN02592751, study PRJNA231836) | bioreactor metagenome | isolation source: continuous culture bioreactor denitrification-DNRA | place: Germany: Bremen
AGTCAATGCAGGGTCCGTATTCCTCGGACCTTACTCCTGTGAGAGTGCAGGAGACTATGCGAGTGGAACCAACCACACCCTCCCAACCAATGGATGGGCGCGCTCATACAGTGGGGTAAGTACCGATTCATTCATCAAGAAAATTACGGTGCAGAAACTCAGCAAGAAAGGCCTTACCTCTCTTGCACCAACCCTGCTCTGTATGGCAGAACAGGAGCAGTTGGGTGCTCACCGCAATGCAGTAGCAGTCCGTTTGGGAGAAGAGAAATGAGAGAGTTGTTGAGAAAGAATATCGCCGATTTGACCCCGTATAGCTGCGCACGTAACGATTTTACCGGGGAAGCCGAGGTCTATCTCGATGCAAACGAGAATTGGCAGGATTTTGTTAAAAAGGCCGATGCAAACCGCTACCCAGATCCTCTTTCGGTCGCAGTGCGAAAGAAGGTCGAAAAGGTACTTGGCCTTCCATTCACCAAGACAGTCTTGGGCAATGGTAGTGATGAGTTGATTGACAACCTGATGCGCTGTTTCTGTGAACCAGGAAATGATTCAATCTTGCTTATGCCTCCTACCTATGGTGCCTACAAGGTGTTTGCAGACATCAATGATGTAGGAGTCTCCACCGTTCCCCTGACCCCTTCATTTGGAATCGATTTTCCTGCGTTGTCGGAATTCCTGCAACGAGAGAAGAAGAACAGAAGTGGTGAAGGAAGACTGAAGCTGCTTTTCATCTGCAGCCCAAACAACCCCAGTGGCAATGCGTTCCCTCTCGATGAGGTGAGGCAGGTATGTGAACTCTTTGATGGCATTACCGTGGTTGATGAAGCCTACTATGATTTCAGCGAGAAGGAGAGTGCGGTCAAGTTGTTGGACTCCTATCCTAACCTGGTTGTGCTCAGGACCCTCTCCAAATGTTGGGCCTCGCCAGTGCCAGGGTTGGTATTGCGGTGGCTGACGAGGGGATGGTATCAGTCTTCAGAAGTATGAAGTACCCCTATAACTTGGGAACCCCGAGCCAGGAGTTGGCACTCAAGGCTCTCAGCAATGCTGGAGAAGTGGAGAAGGGGCTTCGTCTTATCAAGGATGAGAGGGCACGGCTGGAAGACGAGTTGAAAAAATCTTGTATGTGTACAGACTGTATTCCCCAGTGATGCAAACTTCTTCCTTGTGCGGGTGACTGATGCCCTCGCAATCTACCACTATCTTGCAGGGCTGGGTATCATTGTACGTAATCGTAGTAAAGAGCTACACTGTGAGAACTGCCTAAGGATTACCGTTGGCAGCAGGGAAGAGAATGATAGACTGCTGGCAGCATTGGCTGCATATAAGGAGCGCTAAAATGCATAAGCGAGTGCTGTTTTTGGATCGGGACGGAATCATCGTCGAGGAAATGCAGGTAGATAGTCTCGAGAAGATACACTACATCCCAGGAGTTTTTGGAGCCCTATCGAGACTACGAAAGGATGGAAGTTGGTACTTTGCCATGGTGAGTAATCAGGATGGCGTTGGGACTCCTTCCTTTCCCAAGGAAGCTTTTGAAATCCCCCATCAGCGAATCATGGAGACGCTGAATGGAGAAGGCATAACCTTCGACGCCGAGCATATTGACTACTCGCTTCCCGAGGATAACTGCCCAGGGAGAAAGCCTGAGATTGGTATGCTCGCTGAGTACAGAAACGGAAGCTACGACCTTGAACACTCGGTTATGATCGGGGACCGTCTTACTGATGTACAGCTTGCAAAGAATATCGGCTGCAAGGCAATTTGGTTTACCGATGAATCAAGAGCGGATGAGCTGGGTGAGGACCTCAAGGAGGTCTGCATTCTCATCAGTGACAACTGGGCAGCAATTGCCTCCTTCCTTCTGGATGAAAGCCACCTAGCTCCACGTATTGCACGGTTGGAGAGAAAGACAAAAGAGACGGAGATTTCTCTCAAGCTGAATCTTGATGGTGGATCCCTTGGTTCCATCCATACCCATATTCCTTTCTTCGACCACATGTTGGAGCAGGTGCTTAGGCACAGTGGGTGTGACCTGGACCTTCATGCACATGGAGACTTGGTGGTGGATGAACACCACACAGTGGAGGATGTAGGCATCGCCCTGGGCGGGGCCTTCCGCGAGGCCCTCGGCGATAAAAGGGGCATAAACCGCTACGGCTTTGAGCTTCTTCCCATGGATGAGGTTCTTGCCCAGGTAGCACTCGATTTCTCTGGACGGCCTTATCTCCAGTGGGAGGTGTCTTTCAAACGGGAGTACATCGGAACCTTCCCCACTGAGATGGTTGAACACTTTTTCAAATCCTTCAGTGATAGTGCAGGCTGTAATCTTTCACTCAAGGTGAGTGATGGCAACGCCCATCACCAGTGTGAAGCATTGTTCAAGGCTTTTGCACGGGCGATCAAGCAGGCTGTGCATCGTAATCCATATTCGATGGAACTACCTACAACCAAGGGGATGCTATGAACATTGCCATTGTAAAATATAATGCGGGGAATACCCGCTCAGTACTCTGTGCACTCCACCGTCTTGGCTACGAAGCAAAGGTTACTGATGACCCAGGAGAGCTGGCAAATGCTGACAAGGTAATATTCCCTGGGGTGGGAGAAGCCTCTACTGCAATGGCATATCTTAGGGAGAAAGGACTGGATACGGTACTTACCTCCTTGAGCCAACCATTTCTTGGAATATGCCTGGGATTGCAACTGATGTGTGCATCTAGTGAGGAGCATGACACCCAAACGCTGGGCATCTTCCCCATTCCTACACGAAAGTTCTCCCTTCCTCCCGGTTACAAGATTCCGCATATGGGATGGAATACCCTGCAGTATCAGGATGACCGGTTGTTCTCCGGTTTGGAGGGAGAAGCCTGGTGTTATTTCGTGCATAGCTACTATGTTCCACTCTGTGAGTCAACAATCGCGAGTACAGAGTATGGGGGGCAGGTTTTCTCTTCGGTACTGCACAAGGATAACTATTACGGCTGTCAGTTTCATCCTGAGAAAAGCGGGGATGTAGGCGAGCAATTACTGAAAACATTCTTAGAGGAGCTATAATGCATATCATCCCGGCTATAGATATCATTGAAGGGAAAGCGGTTCGCCTTACCCAAGGAGATTACGAATCCAAAAAAAATCTACGCCTCAGATCCCCTTGAGCTTGCAAAGCAGTTCGAGGATGCCAATCTTCGCTACTTGCATGTCGTAGATCTTGATGGGGCAAAGGGGAAAGGCATTGTCAACTTGAAGAGTCTTGAGCGCATTGCAAACAATACCAATCTGATCATCGATTTCGGTGGAGGAATCAAGCAAAGCAAGGATCTCGAGGCTGCCTTTTCCAGTGGGGCGAGCAAGGTTACCTGTGCTCTGTTGCAGTGAAGAATCCTTCCCTGTTGATCTCATGGATTGAGAAATTCGGCTGTGAACGCTTGATCCTTGGCGCTGATGCAAAAGACGGAATGGTCCAGAGTGCTGGATGGACTGAAGGGAGTGACCAAGAGGTTGCAGCTTTTATTGACCTGTACCGTAGTCAGGGCCTATATCAAGTGATCTGCACTGATATCGCCAAGGATGGCATGCTCAGCGGTCCTTCAATCGATCTGTATCGGGTTCTCCTGAAAGATCGAGAAGACCTCCACCTTATAGCCTCAGGCGGTATTACCACCCTGCAGGATTTACGGGACTTACAGGAAGCCGGACTGTCGGGGGCGATCATCGGTAAGGCAATCTATGAGGCAGGATTACCATCGAAGAGCTTGCGGCCTTCGGGGAGGAATAAGTATGCTGGCAAAACGAATCATTCCATGTCTTGATGTCCGTGATGGACGTACGGTAAAAGGGGTCAACTTTGTGAACTTGCGTGATGCAGGGGATGCGGTGGAGCTAGCCCAGGCGTATAGTCGCTGTGGTGCGGATGAGCTGACGTTCCTTGACATCACAGCGACAGTTGAGAACCGTTCAACGTTCCGCTCCTTGGTAAGGAGTATTGCGGACCATATCGGGATTCCTTTTACCGTAGGTGGTGGCATCAGGAATGAGGCTGATGTGGCCTCTCTCCTTGACAGCGGGGCTGATAAGATCTCCATCAATAGTCAGGCGGTAGCAAAACCAGAGGTTATTGATGAGCTTGCTATGCGTTTTGGCAACCAATGTGTAGTCTGCGCCATCGATGCAAGAAGAAATCCTGCCTTTGACGATGGGACTGAAGAAGGTTGGGAGGTCTACGTCCATGGGGGGAGAAAAGGAACCGGACTGGATGTCATTTCCTGGGCGAAGGAAGCATATAGCAGAGGTGCAGGAGAAATTCTTCTTACCAGTATGGAACACGACGGGGTGAAAGGTGGTTTTGCTATTGATTTAACGCGTAGGGTGTCTGAGGCTGTTGGTATTCCTGTAGTTGCGAGTGGAGGGCAGGGAAGATGGAACATTTCAATGAAGTGTTCACCGACGGGAAAGCCGATGCAGCATTGGCAGCTTCCATCTTCATTTTCATGAATTGATATCCCAGAGTTGAAGATTTTTTTCTTGAACAACATGGTATAACTATGCGTAAGTAGTAGTAAGGAGATGGATTATATGGCTCTTGATTTCGAAAAAACAGGGCGGATTGGTTCCCGCAATTATCCAGGACGCTGTGACAAACAAGGTATTGATGCTCGGTTATATGAGCGATGAGTCACTCAAGATTACCCGAGACCGTGGGCTTGTCACCTTCTGGTCCAGAAGTCGTAACACACTTTGGACGAAAGGGGAGACGAGCGGTAATTACCTCGAGGTCAGGGATATCATTGAGGATTGTGACCATGACACACTCCTGATCAAAGCAATACCAACCGGACCGGTATGTCATACCGGAAGTGATACCTGTTTTGCAGAGGAAAACAACCCTGAAGAGATTCCTGCACCTGAATTCTTATTCTATCTTGAACAAGTCATACATGATCGCCGTGAATTCCCACAAGAGGGTTCGTATACCAACCATCTCTTTAGTAGAGGCATCAACAAGATTGCACAGAAAGTAGGGGAAGAAGCTGTTGAGCTTATCATTGAGAGCAAGGATGATAACAAGGACCTATTCCTCGGTGAATCTGCAGATCTGCTCTACCACTTCCTGGTACTGCTTACCCAAAAGGAAGTACGTTTGAGTGAGGTTGTTGAGGTACTTAAGGGAAGACATAGCCGATAAATTCATCTAGATATGCAAACAAGCCCCCCGCCTATTCATCATGAAGCGGGGGTTTGTTATACCTAATAAATGGAAACGTCAGTATTACAGATTTGACTTATGATTTCTGTATCCGTCTCTTGATGGCTCTCTCTCCCTGGATGATCACAAGAGGAAACAAGGCTCCTGCAAGCACAAACAGCCATTGTGTTGGGTTCAGTACAGTGGTGCCAAGCGCATTGCTTAACAGCGGCACATAGATGGCGACTAGCTGCAAGAGAACCGAGATAATGAGAGCGAAGATCAGGAACCGGATTTTCAGGATACCTCTATCCAAACCAAAGGACTCCTTCTCCCTTACATTGAAGATGTGTACCAGCTGACCAAAGGCCATTGTAGTGAAGGTGATGGTCTGAGCAACCTGTAATTCCCATCCCATAGCAAGGGAAGTCATAAAGACAACGAGTGCTCCCAAGCTGATCACGGCTCCGTTTCCAAGGACTCCCATTGCGAATGAACGGTTCATAATGCCTCTCTTCGGGTCCCTTGGTTTTCGTTTCATCACGCCCGGCTCTCCTGGTTCCCATGCAAGGGACATTGCCGGCAAGACATCAACCACCAGATTCAGCCACAGGATTTGCAGGGCAACAATCGGCATGGGCAGTCCCAGCATGATAGTGATGAATACCAAAAAAATCTCAATGAAGTTGCATGAGAACAGGAAGTAGATGAATTTTTCGATGTTGTCAAAGATGATTCGTCCTTCTCTTACCGCATCGACGATGGTTGAGAAGCGGTCATCGGTGAGGATCATGTCCGAGGCTTCCTTCGCAACCTCGGTTCCTCGTATTCCCATAGCCACTCCGATGTCAGCGCCATTGAGAGCCGGAGCATCATTTACACCATCTCCCGTCATTGCGGTTATCTCTTCATCGATCTTCAATGCTCTGACAATTTGTAATTTATTTTCGGGAGAGACACGAGCGAAGATGGAGGTGTTCTTGATCTTCTCTGCAAGTTCATCCTCACTCATCTGGTCCATCTCCTTGCCGGTGATGACCTCCCCTGAAACATCCATCCCGATACGTCCTGCGATGATGCCTGCAGTCTTTGGATGGTCACCGGTGATCATAATGACCCTGATGCCTGCTTCCCTTGCTTCCTGTATCGCTTGCTTTACATCCTCACGTGGTGGGTCGATGATACCTGCAAGGCCCAAGACGGTGAAGCCCTGTTTCAGGGCTTCCTGCATAGCCTGTTCTGATCCGTCTCCCTGATATTCAGACTGTTTGCCGACGGCCAGAACCCGTAGGCCTTTGCTGGCAAGTGCATCATTTGCTTCTTGAAGCAACTGTTTTTTCTTTCTGGCTCATCCCACTCATATCAATCAGGACATCGGGAGCACCCTTGATGAACAGGGTTTTTTCTCCGTTGTTCTGTTGGTATGCGGTTGCCATATACTTGGTTTTAGAGTCGAAAGGAATCTCCCCGATACGTTCCCACTCTTCTGCTTCCTTCTCTTTCCTGTCAATTGAAGCCTTTCTTCCGAGGACTACCAGTGCTCCTTCGGTGGGATCCCCCACGATGGAGTAGCTTCTTCCTTCACCAGCGTAGCGTTGCTGGAAAAGGCGCCTGCGAGCATAAACTGCTGTAAGGAAGCATGTTCTGATGGATCAATCTCCCCACCATCGTTTGAGAATGTTCCCTTTGGTTCATAGCCTTTACCCGTGACAGTATATGTAGATCCATCCTTCAAATGCATATGGGTGACCGTCATCTGGTTCTCAGTGAGGGTTCCTGTCTTGTCCGTGCAGATTACGGTAGTCGAGCCCAAGGTCTCGACTGCGGGAAGGCTTTTTACCAAGGCATTGTGGTTAGCCATGGTTCTCATTCCCAGTGCCAGGGTAATGGTGGATACCGCGGGAAGCGCTTCAGGAACTGCTGCGATGGCAAGGATGATGCCAATCTTGATCATCTCATAGATATCTCTGCCGGTGATAATCCCTGTAATGGTCACAATCGCTGCTACTGCAAAGGAGATGAACATCAAGGATTTTCCCAGTGTATTGAGCTGTTTCTCCAATGGGGTGGCAGACTGTTCTTCCCCCCCTCAAGCATGGAACTGATCCGTCCCAGCTCGCTGTTCATACCGGTACCGGTAACAATGGCATAGGCATTGCCTCGAGTAGCGGCAGTGCCTGCATGCACCATATTCTTTCTATCTCCGATTGGGACATCTTGCTCGTCTATGGTTATCGTATCCTTGTCTATTGCCTCTGATTCACCGGTCAACGCTGATTCGTTGGTTGCAAAGTTTTTTTTGTGCTGGTCAGGCGGCCATCTATGGTGATGGAATCTCCTTCCTCAATGTATATCAAGTCGCCAATTACAAGACCAGAAGATTCAATTTCCGTGAGAGATCCACCACGTATAACCTTTGCAGAATTTTTTACCATATTTTGCAAGGATTCCACTGATTTCTGGGCCTTGTACTCACTGATGAATCCAGAGAGGACAGCAATGAGAATTGCAATGATGATAGCGATTCCCTCTACCGTATCTCCCATGATAAAGGCGACAGCCCCTGCTACCATGAGCAGGTACACGATGATGTTGTTCAGGTTCGCAAGCAAGATTTTCCAAGCTGATACCTTTGATCCTGACTCAATCGTATTCGGACCAAACTCATCAAATCGCCTCTGGGCTTCCTCCGTGGAGAGACCCTCTTTTCCATCAGTAGAGAGTTTTTTCTATGAGCTCTTGTTCGCTGTATGCATAAGGTTTCTTTTCCAGGTTTTGCAATTGCTTCCCCCTTTGTTGTGGATGGGGAAAGTATACCATGAGAGCAATCACACAGTAAAATAATACGGGAAAAGCTCTGTCATTCGCATCCTATTCCATAGTTTTTTAGGACAGAGAGCGCTTTATAGGTGATGAATCGGCTCTTTTCATGCTTCTTTTCAAGGACTGTATGTACTGCACCTGGGTGCAAATATTCCAGATACCAGAAGCCATCCTTCTTTTTGCTGCTTAACCACTGAACGGCATGCTTTAGGCGTTCAGTGAAAGGATAGTTGAAACGAGAGACAGCAACGAGGAATCGGAGTATGTCATAGTGGTAGTAGGAGGGTAGGTGAATTTTTGATAGCGCTTATCATCATCCCAAAACAGGTCATGAGCAAGGATAAACTCTATGGCTTCTTGCACAGCTTCGTGAACAAGATGGTGTTGAACTTGTAATCCATGTTCAAGATAGGACAAGAACCCTTCAATTACACAGATGGTTGTGTGAGGGTCTCCTATGGGAGAATCATAGTTCCAGCTATAGCCGCCTTGTGGTTTTTTCTGGGTAAGAAGGTATGCCACGAGGGTTTCAATTCGCTCTTCTTCCCGGCAGAAGTAGACCGCATAGTCCAAGAACATGCCATCGATGCAATATCACTTGGCATCGTACTCTTCGCCATGTTCATGCCACCACAAGAGAGCATACACTCATCAAACGTTCTCTTTACCATCTGCCTGCAGGCTTCTACCTCTGGGTGAATCCCGAGCTGTCTCAATGCATAGAGCGTATAATGAGTGCTGGTCCATTTTGGTTGATAGAACCAGAGGCCCCAATGCCCTGTTTCAGTCTGGCAGGAGAGGAGTTTTTTTTCCGTATCCTTCTCTCTCAATCCTTTTCTGGAGCGATTCGACCACTGAGGCTTCACTGGCGAGGAGTGTAGTATGGGTGAGGTATTGAATGGAAACATCTCCGTCCAGTAACCATTCAATCACTTCATTATGCATGAAACCCCCAGAAAGAATGCCGGTTAAGAGAAGTGTAACGCTGTAGTGTTCTTTATACAAATGCTTTTTTTTGCAAATAGTGTTGTTCACACTAGTTAATATGCTTCATCTAAGATGCCATTCGTGCAATTTTTTCATTTGACAGATATGAAAAGGTGTGAAACAATATATGTATGGAAACGCTTCCACGATATGGAGTGTCTTGTTTCCCCAATGTTCTACTCTCTCATATCGTTGGTAAGTGTGTGATGCGTTTAACGCAATATGTAATCATACCTGCTTGGGAAAACCAAGCAAAAGGAGAGGAGTATGAAGAAAGCAGTAGTAGTGTTACTCATTGCATTGGTGGTTCTTCCATCAGCATTTGCTGCAGGGCAAGCGGACACAAAGCAGGCTGATAAAAAGGTCGTGCAGGTGTTCGGAGCTTTCGTAGATGAGGAACTGAGACGTTTTGAAGAGGCCATTGTGCCATTCGAAGAGCGTACCGGAATCGATGTAATCTACGAAGGATCGAAGGATTTTGAGACGCTAATCAGTGTTCGCGTTGAGGGTGGTAATCCTCCCGATATAGCAGCACTTCCACAGCCTGGTCTCATGTATAACTTTGCTTCCCAGGGGTACTTAGTCCCGATGTGGGACTCTCTGCTTAAAACCGTAGATGCAAATTATGCTCCGGTTTGGAAGGACCTAGGTTCTTATGAGGGTACTCCCTACGGTGTATTCCATCGGGTAAACGCAAAGAGTTTTGTATGGTATCCCAAGAAAGCTTGGGCAAGAGAAGGGTATGAAGTCCCCACCACATGGGATGAAATGATCGCCCTGATGGACAAGATGGTTGCCAATGGACATACCCCTTGGTCGATCGGTATTGAAGCCGGTGGAGCAACGGGTTGGGTTGGAACCGACTGGGTGGAAGATGTCATGCTCAGGACCGCTGGTCCCGAAGTATATGACAAATGGGTAAACCATGAGATCGCATTCAATGCACCAGAAGTGCGCGAAGCATTCGAGGTGATTGGCGACATCTGGTTGAATCCAAAATATGTCTATGGTGGAACCAACACTATTCTTACCCAGAGTTATACTGATTCCCCACGCACCATGTTTGAGAATCCTCCACGCTCTTGGATGCATCGACAGGGTAACTTTGTCACCTCGTTCCTCCAGGATGACATTCAGGCAAATCTTGAGGAAGAAGTAGGAGTATTCCCACTTCCTGGTATCAATGATGAGTTTGGAATTCCTATTCTTGGTGGTGGTGACCAGTTTGTTGTCTTCAACGATCGCCCTGAAGTTCGTGAGTTCATGGAATTCCTGGCAACTTGGGAGTCTGGTGAGATTTGGGCAAAGAGAGGCGGAGCTCTCTTCCCCTATTTGAACCAGGATCTGGATGCCTACCCGAACGAGATTGAACGCTCACTTGCTGAGTCCCTGGTGAATGCCAAGGTCTTCAGATTTGATGCTTCCGATCTCATGCCGGGCCAAGTCGGTGCAGGTTCCTTCTGGACTGGCATTGTTGACTGGGTCAATGGCAAGAGCCTTGATGCCATGTTGAGCGATGTACAGAAATCCTGGCCGAAATAAGTAAACGATGTGTTGCACCGGCAGAGAAGTAGCACTTCCTGCCGGTGCTCTTGTATCGTACTCTCAAAGGGGAACGTACATGACAACAATTGAAAGACAAGGGAAACCTACATCACCCCTCGCAAAATTTGGTCGTATAGCATTTTCTGTTCTTGTGCTTGTTGGGGTGTTCTTCGTATTGTGGGTTGGTTTCATCTTCTTACGGGATAGCAATGCTCCACAAGGAATTATTGCAATCATCGCAATTGTGTGGGGTGTTGGTGGAATTGCTCTACTGTTCTGGGTTGCAGATTGGGTTATAAACAGAACCAGTGTTACGACAGCCAAGAAGTTGCAGCCGATCATATTTGTAGGACCAGCGTTGCTCATCCTTGCTTGGTATCTTTTTTTTATCCCCACAGTAAGATCTCTTTATTTGAGCTTTTTTTTGATGCACAGTCGAAGAACTTCGTAGGATTGGCAAACTACGTATTTGCTTTCACTGATTCCAAGATGCGTGAATCGTTCATGAACAATCTCTTATGGTTGATCATTGGTACCGGCGGGGCTGTTGGCTTTGGGCTTATCATTGCACTGCTCGCTGACCGAGTGAAAATGGAAAAAGTCTTCAAGAGCATCATTTTCATGCCGATGGCCATTTCATTCGTAGGTGCTGGTGTCATCTGGCGTTTTTATTTATTCGTATAAACCCGCAGGAGAGGACCAAATTGGCCTGCTCAATGCGATTGTTACCTTTTTCGGAGGTGAACCACAAGCCTGGTTTACTATGCCGGTCTGGAATAACATTTTCCTGATCGCAATTTTAGTATGGCTGCAAACTGGTTATGCAATGGTGATTATCAGCTCAGCACTGAAAGGTGTTCCCTCGGCAATTATTGAAGCTGGCCGTATAGACGGAGCAGGGGAATTCAGGATTATAAGAAGTATCATCATACCCTTCATAGCACCCACTCTTATTACGGTATCAACCACCATTATCATTATTACCTTGAAGATATTCGATATTGTATTCACCATGACCAACGGTAACTATGGGACCGAGGTTATTGCAAGCATGCAGTACAAGCAGATGTTCCGTTTCTACCACTATGGACGAGGCTCTGCAATCGCCATTGTTCTGGTTCTGGCTGTCATTCCTGTCATGTGGTACAACCTGCATCAGTTCAGTAAAAGGGAGGGCTTCTAATATGATATCCCTTGCAAGAAAAAAAAGACAAAATAAATGGACTATGGTGGTCAATATTGTTCTGATCGTACTGGTCATCATCTGGAGTATTCCGATTGTTGGCTTGCTTATCTCATCATTGAGACCTCAGGACGATGTCCTGAATACTGGATGGTGGACGATTTTTTTTAAGGGTGATGGAGATTTCACATTTAACAACTATCGGCGTGTCTTGGGAGGCAGACAAGCAACCTTTACTGATGCACAAGGGAATGTCCTTCGTGCAAGTGGAGATAATCTCTCCCAGGCTTTTATCAATAGTTTTACGGTCACCATTCCCTCGGTTATCATTCCAATCCTCATTGCAACAGCGGCAGCCTTTGGCTTCGCTTGGATGGTTTTTTCCTGGTAGGAAATTGTTCTTTACCATTGTTGTTGCATTGTTGGTGGTTCCTTTGCAGATTTCCTTGATCCCAATTCTTCGGGATTACATGAAAATAGGACTTACCGGGTCCTATCTGGGAATATGGCTTGCCCATACAGGGTTTGGTCTGCCTCTAGGAATCTATCTTCTCTATAACTATGTTTCAACCATTCCACGGGATGTGTTCGAATCGGCATTCCTTGACGGAGCTAGGCCGATGGTGATTTTTGTACGGCTGGTGCTTCCTCTCTCTGTTCCTGCAATTGCATCGTTGGGCATCTTCCAGTTTCTTTGGGTTTGGAATGACCTGCTGGTAGCCTTGGTATTCCTCGGTGGTACCAGTGATGTAGCTGTATTGACCCAGCGTTTGGCAAACATGGTAGGATCACGTGGACAGGATTGGCATCTGCTCACTGCAGGGGCCTTCATAGTCATGATTGTCCCTATTCTCGTATTTTTTTTCTTCCTGCAACGTTACTTTGTACAGGGACTTATGGCAGGATCAGTCAAGGGGTAATACATGGCTTTGGATACATGGAGTCTCGAAGAAACCGGGTTTGATGGAGAGCACATCGCCCAGGGTGAGAGTTTATTCTCAATTGGAAACGGATATATCGGTTACCGTGGGTTTCCCTGTGAACGGGAACCTGCGCACCATAGTGGATGTTTCATCAACGGATTCTACGAGATTTCCCCGATTCTCTACGGGGAGGATGCCTACGGGTTTGCGCGTCTCAACCAGACTATGCTTGACCTTCCTGACATCCGGTACTTGGTGATCACCATTGATGGTCGTCAGATCAATGCATCTGATGAGCGGGTGAAGTTCTACCGTAGGCGCCTCGATTTCCGTACAGGAATCCTTGAACAGCATATGCAATGGCTTACCGATGAGGGACAGCTGGTGCATATAACCTGGGAGACCTTGCTCAGCATGAAACTGCACCATATTGGCGCTGTTCGGGTTCGTATTCACTGTGAAACTGAGGTACATGCCTCATTGCGTTCAACCATTGGGATGCCTGTTCAGCGTGCAAATACTGAGCTTGATCCCCGTATGGGAAGTACGCTCTCTGGTTCTTCCTTGGTTTGTGAGGATTGTGGATATTATGCTGAGGGAAATGAAGGTCGTCCTGGTTTCCAGGCATCATTCAAGACAAAAGAGAGCGCCCTCGATCTCTCCTGTGGAGCCGTCCATGAGAGTTCAGAGCCACTTCAGGTTGAACGAGGAGACCTGGAAGAGGAGAGTCTTCCGGTTCTTGTTTTCTCATGGAGTGGTGCAGATCTCAGCCTCACGAAATACTTCTACTATCATACTTCTGGACGCCCGGGGGAGACCCTCCCTCTAAATTTGGCCCAGCAGTATCGAGAGGAGGTAGCCAGAGCCAGTTGGCAGACCTTACTAGAGATGCAAAGATCTTGGTATGAGTTCTTTTGGGACCATGCCGATATTGAGATTACCGGGGAAGAAAAACTCCAGCAGGCCCTTCGATTCAACTTCTTCCAGCTCCAGCAGAGTACCGCCCGTGATGGTATGGCAGCCCTTGCAGCAAAAGGGCTGACAGGAAGCGGGTATGAGGGACATTATTTCTGGGACACCGAAATCTATGGCATGTCTCTCTTCAACCATACCCTTCCTGATACCGCTCGTGCCCTGATCAGCTATAGGATCTCAACACTCGACCGGGCCCGCGCGAGAGGCAGGGAGATGAACCAGAGGGGTGCGCTCTATCCTTGGAGAACCATCAATGGGTTGGAAGCTTCTGCATACTTTCCTGCCGGTACGGCGCAGTACCACATCAATGCTGATATAGCCTATGCAATCTTCCAATACCTGGAAGTCACCGGTGATGATACCATTCTGGAAGAGGGAGCTGCTGAGGTGTTGGTAGAGACAGCGCGTCTGTTCCTCGACCTTGGGTTTTTCAATCCAGAAAAGGGTGGGAAGTTTTGTATCAATGAGGTCACAGGTCCTGATGAATATTCAGCACTCTCAGATAACAACTGCTATACCAATGTTATGGTCCAACACCACTTTGAGGGGGTGGTGCAGCTTGCATCTCGTCTGCAAAACGAGAATCCAGAGCTGTGGAACCGCTTGGTAGGAAAAATTTCCATAACCGATGAAGAGCTACGGCTTTTTTTTAACCGGGCCTCACAGCAGATGTATGTTCCCTATGACAGAAAACGGGGGATACACATACAGGATGACTACTTCCTTAACAAGGAGCCTTGGGATACCCAAAAGCGTGGAGAGATACGTCATCCCATGCTTCTTCACTACCATCCACTGGTAATCTACAGACATCAGGTCATCAAGCAAGCCGATACTGTACTTGGTATGTTATTACAGCATCATCGCTTCCCTTGGTATCAGAGAAAGAGAAATTTCGCGTTCTATGAACCGCTGACCACTGGGGACAGCTCTCTCTCAGCATGTATTCAAGGAATTGTTGCATACGATTGTGGTTTCTTGGATCTTGGTAGTTCCTATATTCGTCAGACTGCTCTTATGGATATTGATGACTTGCATCACAATACCAAGGATGGTCTGCACACCGCTGCCATGGCTGGTTCGTGGATGGCTATGGTGTATGGCTTGGGAGGCTTTCGCATGCGGGACAGAGTTCCTTCCTTCAGGCCTCAACTACCAGAGGAACTCCAGCGGCTGAGGTTTCATCTGACCTTCAGGGGGGTGGTGCTTACCGTCACAATCGAGCCTGAGATCACAACCTATGAAGCCAAGGGTGGAACGCTCACCGTTCTCCATCGCTCGGATGAACTGACTGTCGGTAAAGAAGCTGTGCAGTGTTCTACGAGACCTGCATGCAAGGCTGTCATCTTCGATCTTGATGGGGTAATAACCTCTACTGATGGATATCACTATCGGGCATGGAAACGTCTTTCTGATGCCCACCGATGGGAGTTTGATGAGGAAATAAACCAAAAAACTGAGGGGTATTTCCAGAAGGCAATCACTGCAGGTAATTCTTGACCATAATCATGTGATCGTACCAGAAGAGGAGATACAAGCGTTCACTGATCAGAAGAATACCTGGTACCGCGAATCGTTGGAGGAGTTGACCCCAGCGGATATTCTTCCCGGTATTCCTGAGTTGCTGGAACGGTTGAATCAGCGCAAAATACGTACCGCCATTGCATCTGCGAGCAGGAATGCCCCGTTCATCCTTGATAGACTGGGTCTTTCAGATTCGTTTGATGTAGTAGTTCCAGCAGGAGAGGTAGTGCTAGGAAAACCCAGTCCAGAGGTATTTGCACGCGCTGCTGATATGCTGGGTTTGTATCCAGAGGAGTGTACTGGCGTTGAGGATGCTCCAGCAGGCATTACAGCCATCAAGGAAGCTCTGATGCGCTCAGTTGGGGTTGGTAGTGCTGTCGATCCAGAGCTATGTGATGCTCATGTTCTCAACACTGTTGATCTAACGGTTGATATGCTGCTTTGGTAATCAGCTGTTACGGTCAATGAGGACAGGAATGATTCGATGATGTATGGGATGCCGCTCTTGGTGTGCTTCCATGAGATTTACAATGAAGGAAGCGGCTTGTGTTCCAATGGATCCCGGCTCCTGACTTACCGTTGAGATACCTAGGTGTTCTGTGGCACGAACGCCGTCGAATCCAACGATGCGAATGGAACTTCCTCTCTCACGTGCTGCTCTGTATACTCCTACTGCTATGTCGTCACAGTAGCAGAAGACCCCGTCACAGGTTTGTTCATCGATGATTTGCATACCAATGTGATACCCCATCTCCTCTGATATCTCGGAGTTGTACAGTGCACACTCCTTATAGCCATAGAGCGCGAGCTCACTGGTAAATCCCGTATGTCGGTCGGTATTGGTTTGCCCTGGAGGGTCCATTGCGATGTATCCAGGATGTTTCACCCCTTTAGAGAGAAGATACCGAGCGGCTAGACGCCCTCCCTGTTCATTGTCTGTATACATACAGTGTTCATCATCACGAGAGTAGTCAATATACAGATAGGGAACATTGCGCCTTCTCAGCAACTCCCGTTCAGTTTCATCAAGTTGGAAGGCGAAGATGAGTAGGCAGAGAGCTGGGCATCCAGAACTTTCTGGATGAACTGTGGGTTGTGCTTTTCATAGTTGAAAATGAGGAGGTCTACACCCAAGCCACGGAACTTTCTGTAGACGGTTTCAAAGATTTCAAAAAAGTAGTGGTTTCCAATATCAGGCAGGAGTAATCCTACTGTTGACTCAATGGCGTCATTACGCGCAAGTCGGCTTGCTGCGCCACTTGGGGAGTATTGTCGAGCCTTTACCACATCAAGAACCCGCTTACGGGTGTCTTCTGCAACATGGGAGCTGTTGTTAAGAACACGTGAAACAGTGCCGATTCCTACATTAGCTTCACGGGCAATATCTTCGATCGTAATTTTTTTTCCTGCCCATGGGGAAAATGTAGAGCTTTTTGCTCCATCAGTCAATAAAGGATTTGAAGCACATACCTGGAACTAAAGCAAATCTAACAATCTTGAGCAGTTATAGCATAATTGGAAGGGTAACGTGATATTAGTGCTGTCCCCAGCCCATCTCCTGGGAAGCTCTTAAAGATACATCCAGTAGATACTTAGCAACCTGATCAATTTGTTCTTTTTCAAGACGATTCTTTGAAGCAGATAGACTTATGGCAGCGATAACCTTGCCAGTGTAATCCTTGACAGGAATCGCTATACATCGAACACCCAGTTCGCACTCTTCATCGTCGAATGCATATCCTTGGTTTCTGATTTTCTCAATTTCTATCTTTAAATCTTCCAGATTGGTAATGGTCTTATTGGTGATTTTTGCAAGCCCTCGCTTTTCTACCAACTCCAATAGATTTGTTTCTGAGTAATTCAATAAATGAACCTTTCCCACTCCTGTTGCATGCATTGGGGCAATATGTCCAATTCTTTGAAGATTTCTCAACATCTGTCCTGGCCCATCTTCAGTTGCAATATAAACCATCTGCATGTTGTTTTCCACGCATAAGCTTGAGGATTCATTGAAGTGGTTTGAAATCTCTCTGGCATATTTCAAGAGAGTTTGCTGAAAGGGAAATTTTGTTCGAACTCGTTCACCTATTGCAGCAAACTTAAGGGTAAGGTAATAGAAGGATGTACTGGGATCACGATTGACGTAACCATAATCGATAAATGTGTTAAGAAATCTCGATACAGTACTTGGGGACATTTCAAGGTGTGTGGAAAGATCTTGGAGCCTGAATGGTGAATCCATTCGGGTCATTCCTTCCAGAATTTCTAAAGCTTTTCTCAGAGATTGATTTTTCTTTATACCTTCATTTTGCATGACATACCTCAACTTAGATTCTACATGTTAAAAAGAATTTTTCAATATCAATAAGAAAAAAAATTATCCAACTATTAGCGATAATCTTCAAAAATTCGTTATAAGTCTATGAATTGCTTAAGAATAATTGATTTTCTGAACGAAGCATAAAAAAGGTTGACAACACAATTTGCCAATTATAGAATAATGAAAGAGGATATTAAAAAATTAAAATCCAAAAAACAACAATTGGTATTTAATCTGAATGAAATTGACATAATCTTTGATTGCTTTTCTTTTGGATTAGTAATTCTCGAGTTTTAGAAGAAAAAAAAGAGGGAATCAAGTTGAGCAGAAAAATGTACAGTATCATGCAAAAGGAGCTTCCTGTTGCCTTTAGTGCAGATGTAGTTGTTGCAGGAGGAGGCTCTGCAGGATTTGCTGCAGCTCTAGCGGCAGCGAGAAACAATGCAAAAACTATCATTATTGAACGGGAATTTGCATTGGGCGGAATCATGACAAGTGGTTTAATGGCAAAAGTAGCGATTGAAAAATATATGACAGGTATTCCTACAGAAGTTATGCTGAATCTAGGAAAGGAAGGTATGGCCTCCCCTCCTGGGTATATCCCTGAAATACATCCTGTCTCATATATGACCGAAGTTCCTGTCGATCCTGAGGCTTCCAAACGTATACTAGAAGAGATGCTTCTTGAAGCAGGTGTCACTATTCTATATGGAACTCTTGTTGCTGATGTGATTCTTGAAGACGATATTGTTCAAGGTGTAGTGATTGAAAACAAGAATGGCAGACAGATAATTGAAGGAAGAATATTTATCGACGCAACCGGGGACGGAGATCTGTGTTACCAAGCTGGGGCTTCTTATGAAATAGGTAATAAGGAAGATGGTCTTTGCTCTGCACCGACTTTGATGTTCCGCATCGGAGATGTGGACATGGAAGTACTGATGGATCATCTTGATAAGAATCCGGAAGACTTGCATAAGATTACTTCAAAGGAGATTCGAGAGAGTGTCTTTGGGAATCCAAAGACCTATGCACATATTGGTCGATTCAATATGACCATTAAGAACGCGATGAGAGAGAATGCATTCAGCGAGTGGGAAAAGCAAGTACTTACCGTGCGAAATGGTATCTTGATGATGAATTTGCCCCATGACAACCAGGTATTGGTTAATGCAACAAGAATTCTCAACAAGAATGCAATCGATGCCACTGTCATTACAGAATCGATGATTGAAGGCCGTAGACAAAGTTGGTTCATTTATCACTTCTTGAAAGAACGTGTTCCAGGATTTGAGAAATCATTTTTGATGGATACAGCCTCTATTCTTGGCATTCGTGAAACAAGAAGAATCATAGGTGATCATGTACATACGGTAGAAGATTTCAAGGCAAGAAGAAAATATGATGATGCAATTCTTAGAAATACCGATAGTATTGAGTATCACAATCCGAAGGGATTGGGAACCGCGATGGAACGGTATGACGTTGGGGAGTATGAAGAGATTTCTTTCAGATCAATACTTGTAAAAGGATTAAAGAATGTTATGGTGATTGGCCGATGTTTTTTCTGCCGACCAACTAGCTCTTTCCTGTAATAGAAGTATTGGTTTCTGTTTTTCGATGGGACAGGCTGCGGGAACAGCTGCTGCAATGGCAAGTGATGGTCATAAACAAATTCGAGATATTGATGTACAAAGGCTCCAACAACTTGTCTATCCTGAGAAGTTCAAGGAGATATAGGTTTTCTAGTTTTCATTATGTGAGTTTTCCATCCTTAGTGGTGGATACAATAAAGAGGAGGAACGTATGAAAAAAAAGATCATTAGTTTGGTTCTTGTACTGGTAATTATCATGCATTACCAATTTTTGCTCAAGCAGAAAAAAAAGAAGAAGCCAAAAAAGGAAGTTGTGATCAATGTTTGGGCAAACGATGCTCACAACAAACCCGAGTATGATGCCACAGTGAAGAAATTCAATGAGACCATTGGAAAAGAGAAAGGCATCCGTATCGATCATAAGGTATATGGTGGCGATTACTACAGTGCAATAGACGTTGCTATTGCTGCTGGGGAAGAACCTCATATTTTCAAGAGTAGAAAATCAGGGCAATATGCTGAAACCAACAAGATTGTCCCCATCAAGGACCTTCCAGGTGGAGATGTTCTGATTGAAGAGACCAAAGGTTTTCATCGTGAGGACGTTGGAGTGTTTGGCGGAGAAATCTACGCCATTCCCATCAGAGTAACCACTCAGAACTTGATTTATAACAAAGAGATGTTTGCAGAGTTGGGTCTAGATGTTCCAGAAAGCTATGAAGAATTCAGAGAGACTGCGAAGATCATTACTGAGAAGGGTGGTTCAAATGTGTACGGATATGGTATCCCCCTTCGATATGAGAACTACAAGCTGTATCATATCGCATTCCCTGCTGCTCCATCGGTTGGTCACCAGATGTTCAACCATAAGACAGGGCGATGGGACTTTATGTCTCTCAAGCTTTCTTTGATTGATGCTCGGTCTGGTTGAAGATGGTTCTATGTTCCCAGGAATGGAAGGACTGGACTTCGATACGCTGCGCGCACACTTCTCAGCAGGCAATATTGGAATGTTAATCGGAAACTCCTTCGATGTCGGTGTCTTGTATGATCAGTTCCCGGCAAAGTTCGATTGGGGTGTAGCTCCAATTCCAGTTGAAGATCCCAATAATCGCTACAAGCAGATTGGCAATCCAGGTGCATTCTATGTAATCAGCTCCAAGGTCATAGAGGAAGGAGTTGAGGAAGAGGTAATGGAAGTCTATAAGGCATTGTTGAGCGTTGAGCACCTTGCTTCAACCTATGAGAATGCAAAGGATATTCCTATCCGTGGTGCTGCTGTGACCAAATTTGCCGGCGAGCCGGAGAGACCGCAGTGGGCAGCATTTGCAGATCTTACCAACTTCTACATGAAGCCCGCGTATCCAGAATCGAAGATGCGTGTTGAAGGCGAGAGCTACTATGATGTCTTCTCCAAGATTCTCACCAATCGTATAGGTGTTGTTGAAGGGTTGTCTGACCTAGACAGAAGATACAATGCAGCACTCGATACTGCGATTGCAAGTGGAGAATTGGATGTCAGCAAGTATATGGATCCAGATTATGATGAGAACGTGAAATGGGTCTCAAGATAACCTAAACAAGAGGAGTCATGCCCCAGATCAGGAAATCTATACTTCTACTGAATCTGGGGTATTCTTATTTATATGAAAATAAAGCTTGATAGAAAAAAAATTATGTTTGGTTGCTTCGGACAACAGGACCCAAGAGCTTCTTTTGATTCTTCCGATGTTTATTGGATTCATTCTTTTCGTGGTGTATCCGATAATATGGGTTTTGCGATGGGCTCCGTTCCGCTATGATGGGTATTCAACACCTGAATTTATCGGTTTGGCAAACTTTATCAGGGCCTTTACACGGGATAAGGTCTTTTGGTTTTCGCTCGGGAACACCTTTTTGCTTGCTTTTTTCCAAGTTGATAATAGAAATGCCTTTAGCCTTAGTCCTTGCGGTTTTGGTAAATAACAAAGTTAAGGGAAGTTCCTTCTTTAGGATTGTATTCTTCCTGCCCACAGTATTCAGCGTGGCAGTGGTTGGTCTTGTATTCAATATCATTTTTAGTGCCTATAACGGAATTATCAACGGGCTGTTGGTGCATTTCGAGATGGTTGCCAAACATGTCAATTGGTTTGGTGACAGATGGTTGGCTATGTTGGTAATACTGTTGGTTTCTGTGTGGACGACCTTTGGACTGATCATGATCTATTTTCTCATGGGGCTACAGAACATCCCAAAGGAACTCTATGAAAGTGCAGACATTGATGGAGCAAGTAGTTTCAAGCAATTCATTTTCATCACTATCCCGATGTTAGCACCGGTCATGCAGGTGGTGATTATGCTCAGTGTACTGGGAACTATGAAGATAACTGATTTGATTTTGGTCATGACAAATGGTCAGCCAGGAGGAGGTACTGAGGTGGTGATGACCTATATCTTCAAGTACTTCTTTAGTTATGGGGATACTGATGCGGGTACAGTAAGCCAATTCGGGTATGCATCATCATTAGCTGTCCTGACGGCAATATTCTTGTCTATATTGACAATTGGATATTTGAAAATGTCGAAAAAAAATGAAATCAATCTATTGATAGGGGTGTAAAACGTGATAAGCAATCGAAGGAAATTAGCAAAGTTTGGCTCTCGCATCCCGGTCTATCTGTTTCTACTGGCAGTCACTGTGATTGCTCTGTTTCCGATAGTCTACATATTTCTCGCTTCCTTTAAAACTAACTTTGAGATTATGATTGGAGGCCCGCATATTCTTCCTCAGGAAGGTTGGCAGTTCCATAACTATAAACGGGCTTGGGAGCTAGCGAACTTCTCCCAATATACCTATAACAGTTTGTATTTGGCTTTCTTCATCGTTATTGGATGTATATATACCGCGACAACTGCAGGTTATGTTTTTTTTCCAGAGGACGTACTGTCATTACAAAGATTATTTACTACATGGTTCTTTCCTCGCTCTTTATTTCTATCGGGACATTGAGTCTGTATCCTCAGTTGAGTCTTGCTAGAAAGATAGGGCTCAGTGGCTCTCTTTGGGGGGGGTAATTATCATACGTGTGTTCGGGATGAATGTGACGCAGATATTCTTATCTACCAGTTTTATAGATCAGATTCCCAAGGAACTTGATGATTCAGCGAAGATTGATGGATGCACATTTCTATCCACATTCTTTTGCATCATCATGCCGCTGTTGAAACCATTGATCGCTACCATTGGTTTAATTTCCTTTAGAGTTGCATGGAATGACTATTTACTTCCATTTGTCTTTACGATTAGCAAACCGATGAGAATGCCGTTGACCGTAGGGGTTGTGAACTTGAAACAGAGTGGGGCGGCTGCCTCTTCCTGGGATCTGGCTCTGGCAGGAATTAGTATCTCATTGATACCTATGCTAATTGTGTATCTCATACTCAACAGGTTCTTTATTTCTGGACTCACAGAAGGTGCAATTAAAGGCTGATTTATTGGAGAAGAAAATGGAATTTCTCAATGTTGAAAATGGTTTAATAGTTACGGAAAGAGGAGAAAATGTATTTCTCAGGGGTACTTGTATCGGTGGTTGGATGAATATGGAAGATTTCATTGATGGCTATCCAGGAACCGAGAGCGGTATTCGTAAGCACATTATCCAAACGTTGGGGAATTCAAAGGGTGAATATTTCTTTGAAAAACTGCTTGATGCTTTTCTTTCTGAAGATGATATAGCCTTCATCAAATCAGTAGGAGCAACTTGTTTACGGGTACCGCTGAACTATCGTCACTTTGAGGATGATTCGACCCCTTTTGTGTACAAGGAGTCAGGATTTGTACGTTTGAATTGGTTGTTGGATATCTGCGAGAAGCATGGCTTGTATGTTATTTTGGATATGCATGCGGTACAGGGTTGGCAGAACTGTCATTGGCATAGTGACAACGAACGTGGCGCTTGTACCTTCTGGACACATCCACACTTTCAGGAACGGTTGGCTAGACTCTGGGTTGAGATTGCAGAGAGATGTAAGCACAGGGCAGTTGTTGCTGGATACGAGCTGATGAATGAACCAGCAAGTGGTACACCGAACGGAGACCATCCATTTGATTTCTTTGAGAATTATCAGTCAGATTGGAAGAAGGTCAACTCAGTCTATCAATACCTGATTCGCATGATTCGTTCAGTTGATGCAAAGCATATCATTTTTTTTAGAAGGGGATCGTTATGGACGCTATTTCAGTGGTATGGATATCCCTATCGATCCCAACTGTGTGTATAGCAACCATCACTATGCATTACCTGGATTTGGTCCCGGAGAATATCCCGGGTGGTATGGGGGGTGAAGATGCCCATTCTTATTGGGACCGTGACCGATATATCAAGGAAATAAGCATTAGTGACGGATTCACATATGCAAAGGCTCATAACGTGCCCCTACTGGTGGGAGAGTTTGGTGCTCAGTACCATGGTCCAGAAAATCAAGTGTCTGATCGTCTACGTTCCATGGATGATCAACTCTCTGTGTATACACAACTTGATTTGCACTGGACAACCTGGACATACAAGGACGCAGGGGTGATGGGGTGGGTAACTCTTGACCCTGAATCTGAGTATATGCAGTTGATTCAGCCGATCCAGAATATGAAGAAGGTGTTGGGCTCAGAGAATTTTACTGCCTTGTATCAGGAAAGCAAGGGGCGTGTCCTGGCCAAGCAACTTGCAGATCTTATTGCTGAGGTCTCTCAAGAGCCGCATGACAGACGAGCAAATGCGTTCTGTTTTAATTATGCTGCTCTTACTGGATTTGCCGCAGCAATGTTGCAACCTTCTTACGCCAAACGGTTTGCCCATCTTAGTGAAGATGGTATCGATCGAGTAATGCAGGCGTTTGAGTTCAAGAACTGTATTATGAATAGTCGCTATATTGCATTGTTGAAAAAATATCTGCAGGGCTAACCTGCAGATATATAAAAAGTCTTTATGTTCTACAGTGAGGCTTTCAGTGCCGAGACCACCTTTACTACGTTCTCCTCTCTTGCAGTGTGACCCATTAGGCCAATACGAAAGATCTTGCCGGCCAAGTCACCGAGCCCAGCACCAATTTCTATGTTATACTTGGTTCGCAGGTCACTACGGACCCTGGCTTCGTCGACTCCATCCGGCACTACTACAGCATTAAGCATGGGAAGTCTGTACTCTTTTTTCAACAAGCATGTTCATTCCAATACCTTCAAGTTCTTTGACCAGCAGGTTGTGATACTTCATATGCCTTGCGTACACAGCATCCATGCCTTCATCCAGAATAAGGTACAGTGATTGGTATAATCCATAGAGCATGTTTATGGGTGCAGTATGATGATATACTCTCTTTGCTCCATTCCAGTACTGGATGATCATATTCATATCGAGGTACCAGTTGGGCACTTTGTTTTTCCGATTGGATATTGCCTTGACTGCTTTCTCTGAGAAAGAGACAGGAGAAAGTCCTGGTGGGCAAGACAAGCACTTCTGCGTTCCACTATACAATGCATCAATGCCAAGCTCATCAGTGGGAACAGGAATGCCTCCCAGACTGGTTACGGCATCTACCAGATACAGTGCTTCTGTCTGGTGAACCAGCTTTGCCACCTCATCAATTGGATTTCGTACACCGGTAGAGGTTTCAGCGTGGACTATTGCAACAATCTTATATGCTTTCTTAGCAAGTTGCTCTCTGACCTTATCTGGGTCGATAGGGGTCCCCCATGGGGCATCAATTGCATCAACTTCTGCGCCAAGACGACTTGCCACATCAAACATGCGATTCCCAAAAAACTCCATTTTTTAAAATGAGAACTTTATCGTGTGGTTCAATGAGATTAACAAAGCATGTTTCCATACCGGCTGATCCAGTTCCTGAAATCGGTACCGTCAATCTGTTCTGGGTAGCATGATTTGCTGTTGCATCTCCTTGATGCCATCCATGATCTTAATGAACTCACTGTCCATGTGTCCTAAAGTCGGAACTGATAAGGCTTTGTAGATTTCATCGGGTACACAGGATGGCCCAGGACCCATCAACGTAATTTTTTCAACACTATCAAGCAAATTCTTCATCAAGCTTCCTCCTTCAAAATTGTGACGTTATAAAACAATCCCTTTTAAAAAAATGTACAAAAAATGGTGTTTGCAAATTATCCAAGAAATACCCCTTGGCTAATCAGCTGTTCCTGCAACTGTTTCACAGAGAGTTTTCTTGGTGTCTCCCCCTGCTTACAGCACATGGCGGCTGCGGTGCCGACAGCCTCCCCCCTGCGCCATACAAGAAACGGTGTTTCTTGTAGACATGTGGGCCTCCCAATTGGATGTTATCAATCTTCCAGCAACCAAGAGGTTCTCGACGTTTTTTAGGAAGTAAGGCACGATAGGGTATACCGTAATACTTTCCATCTTTGATGATGACCTTTGGAGCCATGTCATGGAATCCATATACAGCAATCTCATCATCAAACGTTGACCATTAATAATTTCCTCAAGACTGATATCATATTCACAGGTAACAATCCTTGTTCTCCTCACTCCAAAATGTACAGGCGTCCAGCTCACATAGGCGTGTTCGAATCCGGGGATGTTCTCCTTCAATAATGAAGCCATCTTCATTACTTGCGATCTCAGTTCCACTTCTGCACGGGTGATTTCCTCAACATTCACTGCATCGAGAGGCTTTATATTCGTAGTATTGATGAAGGAAAAATCCCCTTCATGTCGAGAAAGTGTAAGCGGTCCCCAAAGTCCACTTGATTGCATGAACTCCTTGAAAGCGGGAAGCTTGTTCAAGTGAAATCCTATTCTCGCGATATTGTCATAATCACTATCTTTATCGGCATGAATCATCGAATAGACGATGTTTTGCTCTGTTATATATTTGTATGCTTTTGGAATATCGACATTGCTCATTCCGAAGGGCATTCCTACATGACCGTCAGGAAACATATTTGTACATTCCGCCCCCGAGAGATATGCAACATCAGCATCTCCAGTAGCGTCAATCACAATTTTCGCAAGTATTGCCTCACGTCCTGATTTACTTTCTACAATAAGGCCTTGTAATTCGTTATCTTCTTTGACCACATCACTAATCCATGTATGGAGTCTCATGTGGACATTAGCTTCCGTCATCATTTCAAAGATTACTTGTTTGTAGATTTCCCAGTCGATTATCGTAGCAACTGAATCGTAATTGAAACCAATTTCCTGCTCTAGATGCCCCATGCAGCCACCAGCTTCTGTAAGTCGTTGTATCAATTCATCTGCAATCCCTCTAACTACCTGTATTTTGCCCGTTTCTGGAAATGCCTTGTACAGGTTGAAGAAACTGTGGAGGGGTCCGGCCCCATTGACCATGGATCCTCCTAGATGTCCATGCCGTTCAATTAAGACTGTTCTTGCACCGTTTCTGGCGGCTGCAATGGCTGCAATGGTTCCTGCTGTACCACCGCCAGCGACTAGTACGTCACATTCCATGACTACAGGTGTTGTTTTGGTTTCAGATATGTAAGATTGCATAGGTCTTCTCCCCTTAATTAAGTGTACTCCAGATTGGCTGGTGTATGAAAATATGAAGCAAGGAATTAAAATTAAACTATAAATTTTAATATATAAAAATCTTTTTTTATATCATAATATGTTGCAAGAAGGCCTGTCAAGAGAAAATAGTTACAGCATGTGAAAGGTAGGATCTACGCACTAAACCCATCTCATACATTCCCAGCATACGCTTTCAGGTTATCGAGAACTTCAGAGGCTTGTATGCAACCAATTTTTGAGGTGTTTTGGAGATTTACGGGTGCATAAAGGATAACCCAGGACATACCAGGAGGTCCACTGTCCTGGTGGATCCCCATCTGTCCATGGCCTTGGCGCACTTTCGGTTAAGTAGTCTTTCTCGGTATAATCTCCACAGATTTGGCGAAGGTGGGTGGGTCCATCAGTGTCAAAGCCTGGGACATGGCATCGTTGAAGTTCCAGCCGAAGATTTTCCTCAGCCTTTTCTTGCTGATTTTCTGTGTTCCCCCCCCATGAGGTCGCTCATCTTCTTGTACAGCGAGAGACATGCCTTGTTCAATATGCTCTGGTTGAGGGCTGCATTCCTGTCACTCAGGGCCATGTCATCCTCGCGAAAGGTTGTATCAAGGTTCCAGTGCAGGCTGTTTTCAATCATCCAATGGGAACGTATGCAATGAGCTGCATCACCGATGTCCTTCAGGCTGGTAAGGTAGTAGCGGATCTCCTCCGTCTCCTTGCCGGTGATGTTGTGTCTCATCGTCTTGACCATGCACACCACGGAGAAGACCTTCTTCCACTCCGAAAACAGCCCTTTCTTCTCGCTTTGGGTCAGTGGGTAGAGATAAAAGGATCTCTGCTCGAGCTGGTTGTGGCTGATCTCACTCGTCATGTGGTAGCAGCCATCAATACCCTTGAGCTTCTGCTTGTTCTCTTCGGTAAACAGTGTCCTGGCAAATTCAGCGGCTTTGCCCTGGTTGCCCTTCAGGCCCCCTATATATCACCTTTTGACTCGGCAATGATGCCGATGGTCTTGGTCTGCATATGCATGGCATCGAAGGTGACCACCGTGTCCTTGAGGTTCATCCTCGCGAGGATCTCCTGGGCGTGGGGGGGGATTTCATTGGTCTTGGATTCTATCGCCTCGGAGAAGAGACAGGTTTCCGTATCCTGCTCATATATATTGAGGATCTGCAGGTCCTTGATCTCTTGCCCTGTGTCTGCCTTGCGCCCTGTGCCCCTGAGTTGCTTGCCATCCACCGACACTATCCTCTTGGGAGGGGTCGGTAGTTTCAGCGCCTTCCTGATTGCCGTATCCGAATTGTGCAATACGCTTACCAGCAATGCATTGAGCTCCTCGGCCCTGATGATGGAGAGGACTCTCCTGAATGTATCGTGGCTGGGGATGGTCTCCTTGCCGAACAGGCGCCTGTAGAGCTTGGCGTTGCTCATCCAGAAATACTGTGTGGACAGGCAGCTCTCGGATCCGGCCAGCGTGGCGAGAAACAGCATGAGGATGACCTCACCAAGCGGGTAGACAGTCCGTCCCTGGACCCTGCAGTCGGGTACATCCCCAAACAGTTTCAGTATCTTCTTCAGGATGCGGATCCTCGTCTCATTGCCTGCATCCTTTACCTTGATGGTGCTGGAAGACTGGAAATCCTCGATCTGCATCTTCAGTGTCTCAAACTTCATGATGGGAGCCTCCAAGTTCAAACGGTATCGAATGCTTTGTGCCAAGATGCCTCAGCCGCTCGCATATATCCGAAAGATGCCACCCGCCGTTCACATGCACGGCATACAGGCTTGAGGAAAGTGCAAGCATCTCATCAGAATCAGGGCCGAGGCGGTCCCTCAGCTTCGACTCGACCTGCCGTCTCATGATGGGCAGGTATCGCCCCTCTGCCTCCGTCAGGACCCTGCCCAGGTCCATTCCCGGAAACAGGATGGAAAACCAGCTGCCTTCATATCCAAGCTGGTTCTCTTTGCCCTCAATGCCGAGGGCAGCCTTCACGAAAAGGACATCCGCATCGAGGCCGAGCCTCTTGGGATGCATTCGTAATACCTTGCACGAAGCTTCGACAACCTGGCAGACCCCATAACGCAGGACCCTGATTGCAGGCTTGACCGGCGGTCTCGATGGCACAAGGCCTTCCTGTTCGGTGACAATCCCCAGGTATTCGTCACAACGGAATACCGGGTAGCTCTTTCCCGGCACCCGCTCTGAATGGCCCCGGTACAGGGCGTACCCATGCTTGGTCTTTTTCGTATAGATTCCCTTGGTCTTGTACTTGAGAACCCAATCAGGCAATGGGGGCATGGTGTGAATCTCCTGTATTAAGTTCAGTTTAATACCCTGTAAAAAAGAAAAGCAAGAGAAAAAAAAGTGGATCCACCCTCAAAAATGAGGTTCCCCTCAACTTTTTCATCTTGCTTGTATGCTTGCATTACAACAAGTTGTCATTCATTTCCAACTATTTGGTGCGTAACTCCTAGTGAAAGGATGAAATGAAAATCTTTTATTTTGTAAGCAGCTAAAAAAAATTTATGTAGAATTGAAGGCGATAGGAGCGAGGGTGAGCTGAATTGATAGAGGCCGTAAACCATGTAAGGATCCAGCTTTGTTTGACAAAGCAAGAAACAAGCTTTTTCCTGAGCAGGTAACCAAAATTGAAGGATTTGATTTGTAAACTATGCATCACTTACTTAAAAAAAATACAGGGGATGCGCAAATCAATAGATGGAAAGAGGTTAGAAGGAAGAACCTATTGACGCTCCAACATGGAGAGGAACGCTGTTGCAAGCTTAGGATCAAACTGAGTTCCAGCACCATCCCGTATTTCTTCGATTGCTTTTTTCTGTTGATTGATTCCTTTCAACTATTCGCTCGTACGCTTCTATGATGGATAGGATTCGAGAGATGTAGGGAATCTGATCATGCTTTAATCCACGTGGGTAGCCAGAACCGTCCCAACGTTCATGATGCCCGTAGACATATTCTGCCAAGTCGAGCGTATCATCGAAAAGATTCAAGATTCGATAACCGATAGCAGGGTGTTGGCGCATTTGTTCTCGTTCGTCGTCACTCAATTCTTTGGCATTCAAGATATGTGGATCGAGCACAATCTTTCCAATGTCATGCAGATATGCTGTACGTTCCAAAGAACTGATCTCAGCCTCAGAAAGATGCAGTGATGAGCCAAAGGAGCTCGCAATATTCTTGACTTTCTCTGCATGGGCTCTCTCTCGAGGACTTCTGGTATGCAAGGTTTCCTGTAAGGCTTCGATAATTGCCTTGTTTACGGTACCTCTGTTCCTTGTCTTGTCCTGATACATATGATTCTCAGCATTCACGATGATGTCACTCAGTGATTGATCAGTGTGTTCCTTGGTGCAGCTTCCCAAGGAAATGCTGCATCGCATGGCTTCAACTCTGGTTTGAGAGAACTCCATTCGAATCTGTGCAATGATACTGCTTGTTTCATCGGAAGTGGTGTTTGGTAATACTATGATGAACTCATCACCCCCCCCGAGGCGGGCGACCATATTGGTTTCCTTACAGCTTCGCTTCAGTATTTCTGCTGACTTCTTGATCAATTCATCGCCAGCGGAGTGACCAAATATATCGTTGGTCAGCTTAAGGCCGTTAATGTCTGCGAAGATAATTGAAAGGGGCAGGTTCTCAGGTAGGTCTATCTCTGCATGTCTTTCTTCAAAACAGTTACGGTTATACAGCCCAGTAAGGGAGTCATGACAACGCATATACTCTAATTGTTGCTCATGCTGCCTGCGTTCGGTTATATCAGTGAATGTGATAACTGCTCCAATGACCTGTTCATTACGTATTTGTGGAAAAGCATGATAGGAGACAGGGAAATAAGAACCATCTTTTCTCCAGAACACTTCTCCATTTTCGGTGTATCCTATGCCGGTCTGGATTGATCTGAATACCTTGCAGGCATCTAAGGGGAACTGGGTGCCATTCTCATAGCTATGATGGATTTGAGCATGCATGTTTTTTCCCTAGTAAATCTTGCTCTTTCTCATATCCCAGTAGAAGCAGTGAGCTACGATTGCAGAACGTACAATTTCCCTCACTGTCAATTCCATAGATTCCCTCTGCTGCAGAGTTCAGAATTAAACTGAGTTGGTCCCTGTTGGTCTCCAACTCGAAATTGGTTTCATGTAGCTCTCGAGTACGCCGTTCAACACTGTCCTCAAGGTTCCCGAAAAGATGTTGCAGACTGTCAGCCACATTGTTGAGGCTGCCAGAAATGCTACCAATTTCATCTTCTCTCACAATGGAGACCCGTCTGGAAAGATCGCCTTCAGCAGGGCACTTGAGACATCCAACAGTTCATGTATCGGCCTAAAGAGTCGAGAAGTAATAACATGGTAAATGACAACCATTAAAATGATGGTGAGTATGAGCAGTAGTATGGTCAGGGAGATACTCTCACGGACCTCATCAAGTAGAAAGTCCCCGGTTACCGCAGAAATAATAACCCAATCAACTCCCTCAGCACCGAAGCTCTGCACATCTGCATACATTCGCTCAATTCCTTCAGTATAGGAGAACTGAGATTTTCCAGAGGTTTTGAATTGGTCAAAGGCGTTGCTTAATGCTTCATTTCCCACTTGTTCTACACTAAGTCTTTCCAACGAACGGTCGGGACGTATGGTAAAATTCTGTATTCCTAGTGAGTTTGCGATCAGGTATCCGTTCTTACGCTCTACAATGAGCGCCATGCCCTCATAAGGAGCAACCGTTTTTTCGAGGAACGTTCCAATTTTTGTCAGAAGCATGTGAGTCCCTAAGACTCCTTTTAAAACCCCTTCGCTGCCGTAGATGGGTGTTGCAACGGATACAGTAAGATCATCCATGACAAAATGCTTGTAAAGAGGGGAGAATGCCAAGTCTCCTGCTTCCACTGCTGTTTGGTACCATGGACGGGTACGCGGATCGAACTGCCCGAGTTTCACAGCAATATCCCCCGCACTGAAGTTGTCATTCACTGAAAAGTACCAGGAGTTCCCCCCAGTGGAATGATCATTTCTCATAATTTCCAAAGCTCCCGATTCATTGCGACGAGCACCATAGTAGGCACCATCTACTGTTCCATAACTATAGCTGTAAATTTCTTCATCGAAGGAGTCCAGTGCTCCGACAAAATACCGCTCCCGCATTGTTTCATCTTCGATGTCAAGAACACCATCGCGTATGAGTTTGTGGTTCTCTTCGTTGATGGACATGGGTTTATCCATGAAGGAGGTTACTTGCTCGTAGATATGGTTGTTAATACTGTGTGAAATCTGCATTACCGTGGCTTCAGCAGAACTGTACCAGCGAGAAAAGATGAGGTACGCGATTGCGACCGCTGCAACGATGATGACGAGGACAAAGATAGTGATGATAGTGGTTTTAATCGATAGATCATGGGAATCACGTGTCATAAGTCCTCCTTTTTTTTCTGATGTTGTATCTTCAAGCAATGGAACAATATATGGAACCGGCCTTTTGGGAATCTCAGTATGACGGAAAAATGTATTAAAATATATGGTGTATTATGACGTAAGTTACAGAAATTTTAAAGAGATTCTGACACGTAGGAGTGAGATTGTCGAAAAAAAAGTTCAAACAAAGATAGAATGATTATTTTAAGTTTGGCTTTTTTTGGGATCCAGGAGAGTGTAACAAGCGAAAGCATGCAACCTGAATTACGTATGCAGTATCAGTCGTGGAGCATATTAAGCAGGTCAATCCGACTTTGGGCTCCGACTTTCTGAAAGAGGTTATATATGTGGGTGCGTACAGTTGCTTCTGAGATTCCTAGGTTACTGGCTATCTCTTTGTTGGACTGCCCTTGAGCGATAAGGGTAGCCATCTCCCGTTCCCTTGGAGTCAAAGAGAATCGTGACCATGTAGATTCCTGTATCGGTCCAAAAGCTGAAGTGGTAGTGGGATCCTTTGCTAAAGAACGGATGGAGGAGACGAGCACAACCACATTGATACCAAGATAGAACAAGTACTCGAGAGAGAGTGGGCGAAGAGTGTCTCCCAATGAGCGGCTCAAGAGCAACTCAAGTATACTTAGGGGAACGTATGCCAATGCACAGTATCCAATGCCATGGACCAGTAAGCGGTATGCGTTATGCTGTTGTTTCATTGGAGTTTTCACTAGGGTGAGCCCAAATAGAGAGAGCGTAATTGCTACTACGAGATACACGAAAGCTTGCCAGATGCTAGAGGTTGTTAGCGTGCTTGTAGAAAACAGGGACCCTGCCATCCCGATCACCATCAGTGCTGCAGAAACCAGACAGCTTATGCGGGCATACAGAAATAGATTTCCCGTTCCTTTTTGCAATTCTCTTATTCCCAGGATCCACCACATTCCAAGATATAACCCCATAGTGAGCAAAGAAGAGATTACTCCGAATACTGTTTCCACTGTTGCTTGCCTTGGCCCAACCAGTTCCAACACCTGCATGAGATAATAATAGATTGCAACCAATGCAAGACTGGCGATGAAAAGTCCCTGTACTACGGCCATGCGCTTGGTAAACGGTTGCTTGAGGCGCATAGAAAGCACCAGTAATGCCGCGAGGGCGCCAAACCCAGTTGAGAAAATGATGATGTAACTCAGTAATATTACGTGTTTCACTGGGAAGACTGTAACATCGTAAAGGTTGTCAGGCAAGATGACTATCGTGTTTTCATCAACATACGAATATATTCGTATGGTTTCCAGTTCCTCTCTCTGGTATCAATTGGCACAGAGGTAACATATGAAAAAGATTGGAAGTGGTGTTGAACTGTGTATGCTTATTGGATTAGTGATGCTGCTTGGAGTATCGTGTTCATTGATTTGTGACGGCAATTCGAAACGGTTCACAAGGGAGCTATGTGACGATCCATTGTGGATCACCCAGGTAGGTGATTCGTATTCCTATCGCGTTCGGAGTTCAGCCACTGATGACGATTCCATAACTATTGATTTCAAGGGATTCTATGGTCGTGATACGGTATGGGAGTTGCATACCACTCATACTGTACTTGTGAACTATGATCTAATTATCTCTGACATACAGGCAGAGGTCTTTAAGCTAGTAGTCGTGCAAGAGGAAACCGGTGGAATAACCTTGATTTCATGGAATGAATCGAATAGTTTGGGACACCTTGTCCTTACCCCCCCCGGTACCTATACCATCAAACTCATTGGTTATGATGCGCAAGGGAGCTTACACATGTACCTGGACGCTCCCACAGAAGTGTTGGTTATCGATCGTTTCTCTGAGCGATGGTGAGCATTGTGTTGAGACTGATTTGCAATGCTATTTGCCAGAAAACAAGTCGTTCAAGCTTGTGATGGTACAACCTTTGCTCTCATAGTAACGTAGCATCTCATCAATTTTCCTTGTATCGTAACTAGTAATGCAATCAGATAAGACATTGACGCCATACTGTGCCTTGCATAGGTTGTAGCATGTTGACTTTACACAAGCTACAGCATCTGCTCCTGCTATGTAGAAATCAGTTATTTCATTTTTTTTGCGAATGAAGTCAGTAAATGCTTCACTGGTTAATGCGTTTCCCTTGTATTTTGTAAATACATTTTCTGATACTATTTTCATGTCAGAAGCTAATGCCGCCCCATGTGTTTCCGGTTTAAAAGTTCTTGTTCCGGCGGATATGTTTTCATGTCTTATATAAACTACATGAGTATCAGAATTAACTGCCCAATCAATAGCTCTATTGATATTGCCAATAACATTCTTGTAATTCTTTGTTATGTCATTCTGGATATCGATCACGACCAAGGCTCTTTTCTGCATAGCGCATCCTCCCGATAGATTGCTTTATTTGTTTTTTTCAGTATAGTTTGCAATTGTTGACAACAGTATGGCAACAATTAAAATTATTTAAAAAAAATTACTGAAAGACGGCTATCAGATGAAAGTGGACAGACTTGTTAGCATAGTAATGATACTCCTTGATAAAAAATCGTATTGGTGCGCAGGAGTTAGCAGATACTTTTGAAGTTTCAAACCGTACAATCTATCGTGATATAGACGCGATCAATAGGGCTGGTATTCCTGTTCGATCAACATCGGGAGTGGGTGGCGGCTTTGAGATCATGAGGGAATACAAGCTTGATAGAAAGGTTTTTTCAGCTGACGATCTTTCCGCTATCTTGATGGGGCTTTCCAGTCTATCAGGAATGATTAGAGGTGATGAGCTGGAACATGTCCTTGCGAAAGTCAAGAGCTTTATCCCCGCTGATAGGGCAAAAGACATTGCAGTAAAAGCGAACCAAATATTCATAGATTTGAGTCCGTGGATGGGAAACAAGAACATACAACCAAATTTGAAAGCAATCAAAACGGCTTTACAGAAAAACAAGCTGCTTTCGTTTGAATATGCAGACCGCTATGGAAATAAAACCACACGAACAGCTGAGCCTTATCAGCTTGTATTGAAAAGCAGTCATTGGTATTGGCAAGGGTATTGCCATAAAAGAAATGATTTTCGCTTATTTAAACTATCTCGTACATCAAACCTACAAGTACTCGAGGAATGTTTTACTCCACGGGATTATCAAAAACCACAGTTGGATTTCTCAGATACTTTGAAAACTATGCAAATACAAATCAAAATTCGTATTCATAGATCAGTAATGGATAGGGTACTTGATTATTGCACCTATGACCACTTTTCTCCTGACGGTGATGAGTACTACATTGTAAGTTTTCCCTTCATAGAGAATGAATACTATTACAATATTCTTCTTAGTTTTGGGGATAAGTGCGAGTGCTTGGAACCCGTGCATATCCGCAAAGAAATGAAGCGTCGAATACGTGGTATTGCTACCCTATACGAAGAATAGAACAGGAATTCAATTCTCATACGTGAATACCTTAAAGAGAAATGAAGAACAAATTTTTTGCTGGGTCTCTTACACTCCCATAAAAGCCCCATACGATGTTGGTGCTCACGCTTTTCTCTTCATCGAGCATGATTGTTCCGGTATGGCACGGATCGCAGGGATTGAATATCTTAAATCTAGAACATGAAAGTGATGGCGCCAGGTGGAGATACTTCCTGGCGCCATCGATTTATGAAAAAATGTAACTACCCGTTATTCAGTATCAACGAGATTAGTTCAACAATTTAGAGAACAGGTACGAACATTGGATCAATTACCGTATTTGCGATAAGCGTGACATTACTCTTACCCAATAACTTACCCGTGATGGTAGCACCATCAGTAAGAGCAATTACGCCCTCACCTAAGACAATTCCTTGCATCTTGGAATTAGCCAATAAACTGATCGCTCCTGTGACCTGCCAAAATACATTTTCAGCCTTTGCTCCATTGGTCAATATAATCTCTACATTTGCAGCCACATCCAAGGCCCCTGTAATCTGGAAAACCCAAATAGCGCCTTCATCGCCTTCTCCATCTAGAGTTAGATTTAAAGCGAGGCTTACTGCAGGAATAGATTTATAGAGTCCAGGGGTAAGCGTCACACCGCCTGCAATTGCTTCAGGTCTAGGGTTCGCTAATGCGACAATATTGTTGTAAGCGGTTTCCATATCAACAATTGCTGCGATTAGCATCTCTGGGGTAGGTATATCAAAATCTGAAGCATAGATTTTCCCTCCACCCAATACAAGAGCGGATGTAGCATACGTTCCGTCTGTAGAGAGTGTCTCCGCGAAACCTGTGACAGTTGATAGTGCAGCAGGACTTATTCCCAGATCTCCGGTAATCTCTGTTGCTCCGGTGGTAGTAATCCCCGTCTTAGCAAGTATTACAAAATTATCCGCAGATCCCAAATCTATTCTGGTCAGGGGTATTATTGTAGTTGCAGGGAATGTCGCAGTTACCACTCCGAGGTCGCTGTCGTTGGTTGCTGTAGTAGCTCCTTCAACAGTGAAGAAATTCTCTGTAACACCGGTAAGGGTATATCCAGTTGCTGGTACCAGCGTGATAGTTGCTATGTACACTGTATCCACTTCGTACGTGCCTTCAGGGGGCAATACTGTGAGATCAGCCTTGGTCCAAGTCACACTACTACTGGTATACTCTTCAGTATTCATTATAGCAGTGACAGGGCTCTCTCCAGTTACAGGTGCAGTCATCCCAAGGATTGCCTTCTCGCTGATAACCTTATCAGTGACTGTAATTCCTAAAGTGCCCACAATACCTGAGCTATCATTAGCCGTTGCATTGACGGTGACTGTCCCAATACCTGTTGCTGTAAGCAGGCCTGTCTCGCTGATAGTAGCAGTTCCCGTTCCGGCCACAACTGACCAAGTAACACTCATGTCGGTTGCATCGGCTGGGAGTACTGCTGCACTCATCTGCAATGGTGAACCATTAGGGACAACAATTGCAGCCTCCGCTCCTGTGACGGTAATTCCGGTCACTTCAATAGGTGTTGCAACAACAGCGTTCACGGTAATCTCTAATGATCCTACAAAGGCAGAATCATCGTTAGCGGTTGCTTTCACTGTTACTATTCCAGCACTTGTTGCTGTAAGTAAACCTGCCTCACTAATTGTTGCAGTTCCCGTCCCGGCTTCAACTGACCAAGTAACACTCATGTCGGTTGCATCGGCTGGGAGTACTGCGGCACTCATCTGTAATGTTGAACCATCATCTACCGTGGTTGCATTGCCTGCTCCTGTGATGGTAATTCCGGTCACATCAATAGGTGTTGTAAGAATAGCGTTCACGGTAACGTCTAATGAACCTACAAAGGCAGAATCATCGTTAGCGGTTGCTTTCACAGTTACTATTCCAGCACCTGTTGCTGTAAGCAAACCTGTTTCGCTGATAGTAGCAGTTCCCGTTCCGGCTTCAACTGACCAAGTAACACTCATGTCGGTTGCATCGGCTGGGAGTACTGCAGCACTCATCTGTAATGTTGAACCATTATCTACCGTGGTTGCATTACCTGCTCCTGTGACGGTAATTCCGGTCACATCCACTGGCGGTTGGTCGATGTCCGCCGTACATCCCCACATGAATGTGAGCATTGTGATTAGCGCAATAGCCATCACATATTTCGTTATTTTACTTTTTTTTGATCATACTATTTCTCCTGATTACTTGTTTGCCTGGGACACAACATGGCTTTGCAGTTTCATCCTGGCGGTCGTTGGAGAGTCATCAAGGGTTTTCACGCACCTCCTCCCATCTTTGGGTTGTGTGAAATTGATGCCTTGTGGGGCTCATCGATGAATCGAATGTAGGATTTTCGTCCATACAATGATGTGCAGTCACCCAATAGAAAACAGACATCACCAGATTTATAGTTTCTGATGGTTTCTATTGTCATTTGTGTCAGAATCGTAATTTCTCTCCGATTCCAACCAGGTAGCTGGTTTTCAGGTACTCCATGCCCAGAGTTGAAATGTCTTCGAAGAATTCTGTGACATTTGGAATCAAGAGCGTAATTCCCTGAACAACGTTGAACCAATTCGCTATGCTGATGTCCAATCCGGTTTGAAAGGTATATGCGAACTTACACGTACCGATTCATGTCATGTATGGATAGTCTTGTTCTACAGCAACATATTGAAGCATAGGAACAGATTTGGATAATCCTGAACTCTCAGACCGACATGGAAAGTTTCGAACAATGCATAGCTGTTGCAAGGAATTTCTGCTTTCTTTCAGCTCCCCGTAGTATTGAGGATATACTCGAAACAAAGACGGGTCTGTGCGCAAAAGCACATAAGGATTGTTTCATTGAAAAGAAAAAGATTGTATATGAGTAACAGATAGTATTTAAAAAACTTGTCTAAGTCATTGTAATATAACGTTTAATGTGAACAAAAAACTATCCATCTCAACCGCGAAAAAAATGCGATAATATATTTTATAAATAGAGGAGTTTAAGGGCTATAAAATCTAATTATTGGCACAGATTGAAAATTCCCTGAATTTCAGGAATGAAAAATATCTTTAAATTAAGGGGTAGTTCTAGTATTGGAACCAAGAAGAACTATTACATAATCTGCAGAAGGGTCCTGATTATTCATTGTTGGCAAGCATCGATGTTTGTAGGCTTTGGGTGATCGTGAACTACCAGTATTGCAGTGCCGTACAGCTTTCCCGAAGACTTTCAATTCAACATTTCCCTCATCTTACGGAGTGCAAAGATATATCTCGTAGTATGTTCATACCAGCTGACATAGGAGGTTGATTCATAGCTGTATGGTTCATATATGCTATAGTTCTCAACATCTTAACTCTATACTATTTATGTATAGTGTTTGGAGGTACAGATTCCATGAATAAAGTTATTAAGAAAATACGTATTTTCGGAGATTCAATATTGAAAGGGGTGGTATATAGTGAAGAAGATAATCGCTATGTGCCGCTTCAGCAGAATGGATTCGAACAACTAGGGACAGCCCTTGGTATCAAATTTCAAAATAGCGCTATGTTTGGTTGCACAATCACAAAAGGTATGCAGTTGCTCCAGAAGGCCATCGGTAAGGGCTTGGATTGCGACAGTGTGTTACTTGAATATGGTGGTAATGACTGTGATTTCCTCTGGGATGAAGTCTCAGCACAGCCGAATGTCGAACACCTACCAAAGACACCGTTAATAACATTTGCCCAGACGCTAAAAGCGATGATAGCTAAACTGAGGGCAATATCAGTAGAACCGATCCTTATGACACTTCCTCCCATCAATTCAGAAAGGTATCTCGAGCATATTTGTAGAGGCGGCTTAGATCGTAAGCATATTTTAGATTGGATCGGTGATCTGCAAAATATCGAGCGATACCAGGAACTCTACTCGTTACGAATAGCAACAGTTGCTCTGGAAACACAAACACAGCTTATTGATATTCGTAGTGGCTTTTTAGCGAATAAAACTGCAGTTCTCTCATTTGCACAGATGGTATACATCCTAGTGCTAAAGGCCATGAACTAATCATGGACATGCTGCGAGATTCCCGCTTGGTTGAGATTTCAGCGTAGATTGGTAGTATTGGTATCAGCTTGGATTTTCACGTTTTCCTAAGCGATTGCTGAATTGCATGTTCCTTCTGGGTTATAAGAGTCGTCAGGCTGATATCTGACCTGCTTCATTAGTGTGTCTCAAATATAAAGACCAGAAGCAACCCTAGACCAGTAGAGAAGATTTTGTTTTGTGGTAACAAACGGTGATTGTACATTGAACAATTCTTATTCATGATGGAACCTACTAATGCTTGAAGCATATTTTCAATACCGTACTATTTCAGGAACACTGCAGCACACTGAACCCCCAGTCGATAGCAAAAAACGTTAGTATCTCTGGGGGTTCTTATATAGATTAGTAGTTTGGAATGGATGGTACCATCAACGATCAATACCTTCCTTGGATACAATGGTATCCTGAGCTGGTAACGCATTTGCTTTCCTGTTGGGATTGGACTTTCTTAGTATCTGGCTCACCAACACGAGTGAGATCAAGAGCATAATGATATCCGTGATTGGTTGGGCATAGATGAATCCATTGAAACCAAAGAGAGTGTTCAGTAAGAAAAGCAGCGGGATAAAGATAATTCCTTGACGAGAGATGGACAGGAACAATGAGGGAATTGCTTTTCCCATGGCCTGGACTGTGACAGTGTTGAGCATCTGTCCTCCTACAAATGGTAGAGAGATGACCAAAGCTCGGAGAATTATCATACCAAAATCCCGAACCTCTTCAGTTGATGAGAAAACCCCAATAATCGGACGGGCAAATATCCAGATCAGCCCACCAAGCAGGAGTCCGATGATGGTCGTAATAGCCATGCCATTGAGGATGACACTTTTTACACGTTTTAGGTTTTTACTCCCAAAATTGAATCCTACCAAAGGTTGGCAACCAGCAGCTATCCCCATGAAGATGAAAGTCCCGATAGTGATAATTCGTAGAGATACCCCAAGACTCGCTACTATCGTATCGCCATACCCGGCGGCCATATTATTAAGGACTGTCATCGAAATCGCCATGAAAGCTTGGCTGAGCGATGCTGGAATACCTATGGTGAAAATCTCACGCATGATGTTATTTTCAAATGAAATCAGCTTTGGATTGATTTTAAGAAGTGTTTTTTTCCGCTGTTATAGCGGAAGAAGTAAAAGAGTAGCGACCCTGTATTTCCAAGAACCGTAGCGATGGCTGCTCCTCCCACTCCCATGTCGAACACAAATATGAATAGTGGATCCAGCACAATATTCAGAACTGTTCCCAAGAACATTCCAAACATAGACCCCATAGCATCACCTTCTGCTCTTAGAAGTTGTCCGATAGCATAGTTGCCCATAATCGGTATCGTACCGATGACAAGAACCAATACATAGGTATATGCATGCGGGAACGTATCGGCACTAGCCCCGAGAAGAGTGACCAATGGTTTGAGGAATATCACACCGAGGATGGTAACCACCAGTCCAATAATGACACTGAGGACAACCCCGGTTGCAAGGGTTTTTGCAGCTTGCTCGTTCCTGCTCTCTCCAAGACAGCGGGAGATATAGGAAGCAGCCCCGGTTCCGATGATTCCTGCGATGGCCATCATAAGGACTAATACAGGCATCGCCAGATTAGCAGCTGCCAATTGGTTGGGGTCGCCCAACCGCCCAATAAAAAAAAGGTATCTACCAGGTTATAAAGAACCTGGACCATCATTCCTGCAACAACCGGTGTCGCCATTACAAAGATTGCTTTGCGGACCGGTGCTTCACCTAGAAGCTTGGTTCGATCAGTATTCATATATCCTAATATCCTTCATTGTATGTGTAAGATTTTTTGCATTTTTTCGTAATCTTACTCAGTATTGTAATAAACATTTCCTGTTGAGCAGGGTCTACACCCTGCATCACCTGTGTGTCCCAATTTTCCGATACTTGCATGACGGCATCCACTTCATATTGACCATATGGGGTGAGCGAGACTAGATTCTCCCTGCGGTTATTGTTATTCACTACCCTGGTAACCAGGTTCTTTTCCTCAAGTTTCCTCAATGTCCTTGCAATCGTTCCTTTATCCAAAGCAAGATGTTCCGAAATAGCATCTTGATTCACGCTTTCCTGTTGCGAAAGATACATGATGACAGAATGTTCAGAACCTGCAAGATGAATTTCCTTAAGGCTCTGATGTGTGTAGGCATACCAGTAACGCGTCATTGCAGAGATGTCTTTCATAAACATCGGGTTTTCTCCTAGTTTTATAGTTGTATATACAACTATTGCATACGCAACAGTTCTAGGTAAGTTACATGTGTCCGACGGCTTGTGTCAAGTCTCTTATCATAAAAGGTTGCACTATTTGAACTGTGGCTAATACTCTCTCTCTTCTGATCGGTAACAGTACGAGTGGGAGGTATTCTATTGCATAATACGTACACTTCAGGTGGGTTCATCACACTGGTTGTGGACATTCTTCTTCATACCCTGATTGAGCGTATATAAACCAAATACAATCTCTTGAGTTGTAATGCGAATGAAAAGGATGCTCTTACAGCCATTGAGAATGTACCTGGTCCGTAAAACGTAGTTACTAGAACACATTCCCCTCCAGCATGGATAAATACCCCTCCTCACTGAAGATCAGGTGGTCCAGTACCTTGATACCCAGAATATCCCCTGCTTGCTTCAGCCTCCTTGTAACATCCTTGTCCTCCATACTTGGTTCAAGATTGCCACTAGGGTGGTTGTGGGCTACCAGGATGGCTGTGGCACGCTGACGTACGGCTTCCCCAAATACCTCACGCGGATGGACAAGCGTCCTGTTGACCAAGCCGATGGAGCACACATTCACCGAGAGTACCTCATGGGCTCCGTTCAAACAGATACTGAGAAAGTGTTCCTGCATCCGCCCCGCATAGTGCCTGATCAGGGGATAGATGTCCGCCGGAGTGGAAATCTGCCTTCGTTTGGCAGGCAGCCTTCTCCTTCCAAGCTCAAGGGAAGCTCCGATGAGTGTGGCCTTCGCCATACCAAGACCTCCAATAGCCATCAGGTCTTCGTTGGTGGCCATTGGCTTTCGGTCCAGAAGCTCCAGAAGATCCTTCGCAATTGCGTTTACTGGGCGGTCTCGATTTCCGCTCCCGATGAGGATGGAGAGAAGTTCCTGGTCACTGAGTGCCTCAGCCCCGCGTAAGATCAGCCGCTCTCTTGGACGGTCGCAGACCGCCATCTCTTTGATTCGTCGTTCTGTTGGTTGGTTTATTTGATATTTCATACCCAGCTAAGATACAAAGGCTGGTTGTTTGCTTGAGCTCTGTAGTAGAGCTGTGGTACAACTAAGACATGCAGGAAAATACATATCGCATCGGAGAATTGGCTAGGAAATGCAATGTCACGGCCCGGACCATCAGATACTATGAGTCCCTGGGTTTGCTGAAAACCAATTCCCGTTCTGAAGGTGGTCAGCGCTACTATACCGATGCTGATGTTGTCTATCTCAATCGTATTGCAGAGTTGAAGGAATTGGACTTTACCCTGAGTGAGATACGTACCATCATCCTGATGGGCAGTGATGACGTGACTGGAGAGAAACGTCGCAATGAGTTGCTCAAACAATACCGCAGCAAACTAAGTGAAGCCCTGGAGAGGCAAGCTGCCCTGGAAAAAACGTGTCTCTGATCTAACCTGGCATGTACAGCAGCTGGAAACCAATGATGACTTCCAACAGTGCCCCGGCTTGATGTGCAAGAATTGCACCTTCCGTGAGCGGTGCCGGTTCAAGGAATTATCGTAAATAAGAAAAGGCTGCTTCCCATAACAGGAAACAGCCTACTTTTTTGTTATTCTCCCTGCATCCTCAGATACTCTTCAAAATACCCATTGATCTCTTTTGCGAGAGCCTTGCTGGTCTCCCCGGGAGAGCGGTCCTCTTCCAACATCCTGAGTATTCCACTCTGGAATGCATAGTATATCTGGTAGGCACTGGGACCCAGATGCCCTGCATCTTGGGATTGCTCTCCATCAGTTGTTCGATGGCAACCCTGTAGTGAGGGTTCTCCTCAATATGCTTCTGGAATGCTTCCATGGAGAACGTGTCATGGTGAACCGGGAAGTAGCCGGTTGCAATGTGCCAATTGAACTGTTGATCGGGACTGGTGGCAAACTTAACGAATTCCCACGCAGCATCTCCGTTGCCTGACTGATTGTCAAAAGCATAGATGGCACCACCTCCTACATTCACTCCTCCTGTTGCCTTCTCATCAACGGCCGGGAAATGAGCCACACCAACCTCAAACCGGTCAGCAACCATGGAATGGATGGTGGTAAGCTTGCTGGTGGATGCGACGATCATGGCAACACGACCACTAGCGAAGGCACCGTTCACATCGCTGGTAAGATTCTCTACTGCTCCTGTGGCATAGAGCTCTTTCCATCGGGTGAGGAAGTTCACCATGGTCCCATTCTCATCAAAGAGAACCTTTGTAGGATTGCCAAGGTGTCCATTTTCATTGTCGGTGATATAACTTAATCCATTCTGTTGTCCGAGCCACACGATCAACTCATAGGTGGTTGGGACATTTGCAAACCCATAGCGGGTGATGTTTCCTTTTGCGTCTTTCTGTACCAGTGCCTTGGCAACATTTCCAAGCTCAGCGAGTGTACTGGGAGGGGTAGTAATACCGGCTTCCTCGAAGGCGGTCTTGTTGTAGTAGAGCAGGATGGTTGAGCTGTTGAACGGCATGGCGATCATCTTATTCTTATAGGTTACCGATAAACGTGCAGCCTCGAGAAGTTGAGAGAGATCATACCCGTCCTGCTTTGCCAGATCCTCCATGGGAATTAGAGAAGGAACATCACGGATATCCAGCACCGCAGACCCATCAAACTGCGCAAGGTCGGGCAGGTCCTTTGTGCTTCCTGACTGTAGGATGGCCTTGGTCTTCGTCAGAACATCGTTGGCCTTCCCTGGAAGACTGCATTGACCTGGATTTGTTTCTCTTTTCCAACAGTTTCATTGAATTCCTGGACAATGGAATCAACGGCTTTTCCAGCAAGTCCGCTTCCATAATGCCACCAGGTAATGGTGGTCACTCCGGCCTCTGGGGCCTCTTCCTGCCCAAGAGCGAAAAGCCCCTGGGTAGCCAACATAACAAGCAGCAACAAAGCAAGTAATCGTTTCATGGTTTTATCTCCCTGCAAAGCGTGAACTCACGCTGTTTTGTATTGGTGTATGCATTACGATGAATGCAATAACAATCGGAATCATAAGAAGGGCAATGGCTGCAAATTGAGGGCCATAGTCGAGGTTCTCACTGAAACCAAGCATTGTAAGGCCAACTTGCACAGTCCTCATTCCTTCCTTGTTTGTAACCAGGAGAGGCCAGAGGTAGTCGTTGAAGATGTTGCTGAAGCTGTGGATTCCCAGCGTTATAACCACGGCCTTGCTGATCGGCAATAGAAGGGTAGAAATGAACCGAGCATCGCTGCATCCCTCGATAAGGGCTGCCTCACGGTACTCACGGCTCATAGTTTTGAAGTACTGGCGCAACATGAATATGTGCGTTGGGCTGAGTAATTTGGTGCTGATAATTCCCAAATACGTATCAGTCAAACCCAAGGTCCTGATGGTTGAGTAGTTGGCCAGGATCAAGGCATCAGAGGGGAGTAGCATGGTTGCAATAACGACAAAGAAGAGAAGATCTCTTCCTTTGAACGTGAAGAACGTGAATGCATATGCAGCCCCTATGCTGATCCCCATCCTAAGCAACATACCCCCTGTTGCTGTTACAAAGGAGTTTGCCAAAAAAAAGCGTGCCAAGCTGGTCTCAGCAAATGCACGGACATAGTTCTCCAAGTAAAAGCTGGAAGGCAGCAGTTTTGCTGGAATGGAGGTGAAGTCAGCGTAGGTGAAGAATGATGCACTGATGGTGTAAATAATGGGGAATACCACTACCAGTGAGAATAAGGTTGCTATGCTTGCTTTGAAGAATCTCATTGGTAGTAGACCCTCCTTCGCTGCAATCGCATCAGGATAAGCAAGATACTGAAAGTTAGTAGGAATACCACCGTAGCTATAGTGGACCCAACTGCATAGTTGCCACTCTTGAAGCCCTCAAGATACATCTGGTAGACCAGCGTCTGTGTGGAACGGAAGGGCCCCCCCCTCGGTGAGGATGAGAACAGGGGAAGAGATCAGCATGGCGTCCTTGATATTGGTGATCAAAACGAATACCACGGTTGGGCCGATCAGAGGGAAAATAAGATAGCGGAAGGTTTGAAAGGGTGAAGCACCTTCAATCTGTGCTACCTCGATCAAATCCTTGGGGACATTGCGAAGAGCAGCATGGAACAACAAGAAGTTGAATCCAAAATCAAGATACACCCCTGCGATGACCAAGAGAGCCATTGCAGCTTTGGGGTTATTGAACCATTGGATACCGGCTCCAAGCAAATGATTCACGATACCGAGGGATGGATTGAAGATCATCTTGAAAATCATCATGGAGGAGGAGAGTCCCACTGCAAGGGGAAGGAAGAAAAAGACTTGGTTCAAGGTAGCAAGTCTGCCCTTTCTGTTTGCAAGCAGGGCAGCTGAGAGACAGAGGAACATATTTGCTGGAACAAAAAAAAGAGTGAAACGTAATGTATTGGACAAGCTGTCTTGAAAGGATTGACTGGCAAAGAGTCTGGAATAGTTTTCAAACCCAACAAAGTTGAGTCTCTCGCCCATGATTGAAACGGTATGAAAGCTGTTGATGATGGTTACAAGAAAAGGACGATAGCTGAAAACCATCGCCAAGATCAAAGCTGGGAGTATGAGAAAGTAAGGCCGAGCCTTTTGTGTCCATCGTCTGTTCATGAGTGTACGTTCCTCTGACGATACTACCTCCTTTTTGTAGGGCGGGGCAAGGTTGAGGAAGGCGTAAATACTGTATTTAGAAAGAAATAGTTTACGTTGAGGATCGGTGCGTCAAGTTTTTGCATGCAATACTTAACGCACAAATTCACTCGGTTAAGTTTCTTCAGTGGTAAGACAGCAATGAATTAGGATGAGAGAAAGAGAGGAGAAAAGGAATCTGCTAGAATCGTTTGGTGATGCCAAAGATTATTTGGAAGTCATCAGCATACCCACTTGCACTCTCACTTGGGCGGTCGTACGCTCTTATCCCAATCCAATTGACCTGACCAAACAACTCCAGGTTGGGAATACCTGTGTAGTAGGTGCCGCCAAGGCCAATGATCAAGCGCTCGGTGATGGTATCCCCTGAGGGCGAGGGACCTGAAATATTCGGTTCGTCATCATTATTATTGGTATCATCACCATCAGTATCTTCACGGTGGGCAGCAAGATAGTCCAGCTCCCCCTGACGGTGAATGGTTACTGAGGTTGCAATGTTCACATTCCCAGGGAGAAGGTAGTTCAATCTTGCTTGGTAGACCTTGCTGTCTGAACCCCAGCTGTAACCCAAGTAGTCTATGATGACTGGACGCAGGTGTGCCTGGTTCTTTATCAGATCCCGTGCAACCAAGAAGTCGACGGATTGTCTTCGATACATCGCTGGGTCGGTAGATGCTGCTTCAAAACCGAATGTTAAATATCCCTTTTTCACACCCCATGAATATGACCCAGAAACCAGGTATGCTATAGCGTTTGCAGTATTAGCTCCCTCGCTGGATAGTTGAAGCTGGTCCAATGCAAACTGGCCATGGAAGGTGATACCTGGAAGGGGAGTGATGTCAGCTTCGAGACTGGCAATTGAGTTCACCTGGTCAACGTCAAAGAGGTTATGGTAGATATAGGTTGGGTCGACATATTGCAGGCTGAGTCCATCCTGGTTTGCCATTACATTCTCACTGATGGAGATTCTTGCCCACGGTGCTGGATTGAATTCAAAGCGATGGGCGAGGAAGATGCGAGGGCTTTTTTTTCCCGTCTGGCTCACATCAGGAAAGAAGAGGTAGAGTAGCTGTGCCTTGAATTTCTGGTTGAAGAAGGACGCGGTGAGTCCGGTATGGTTGGATATATGGTCTCCCACAATCAGGTTGCCGCTCTCTCCTGCTCCCCAGGAGTAGGCCCCGCGACCCAAGCTGATAGCCCACCAAGGACCTGCGTAGGTCATCTGGGAGTGACGGGGGAAGTCTGGCTCAAGAGGGGACCCAAAGAATGGAAGGTTGCTGGTGAGTGTTCTTCTGTAGAGGGTTGCATCGAGAACAAGAAAAGCATCACCTTTATCGAGGATGGCACCAATTCCCCAGTCAGGTAGATTATTGTTAACAGGGTCTACACCCTCAATATATGCTCCAACTCCTGCCTGTAGGGAGGTCTCAAAGAGGAAGGAGGAGGAGAACTGCATGGAGAAGGTAAGGTCGAGGAAGGGTTTCCTTTCATCATAGTTGTAGATCCAGTCATCATAGGAAGTGAAATCCTGGTCATTGGTATGAACGTACGATTCAAGGGTGATGGTAGGGGAAATGCGGTAAGAGAAGGTCTCATCTACCTGGTGGAATGGCTGCCCCTCAATTCTCTGGTACGCTGTGTCCCATAAGTCTTGATAGGGGGGTATCTTCCTCGATTGCATCTAGGATTGCTAGTGCCTCATAGGTGTTCCAGGGGCGGCTCGTAGAGGGGAGGGCACGGCCTGTAAGCTGGTAGAGTAAATCAATTTCCTCATAGATGGGGGGAGGAGAGAGGAATCTGGGCAGGGGATACAGCTGCCAGAGGAAATACTCCTATGCATACAAGAATCATCAGTACTGCAACACGACATTTCATGAATCACACCTTCCGTTCTGTTCTTCCTCTACTGTAGAACATGGGTGGTAAAAAGAAAAGCATAGATATGATTCTGGTGTACCTCTCTCTGAGAAATTGTGCAGAGCTAGAAAGAGAGGCCTGTACACGGTACAAGCCTCATCCTTCTTGAAATTAATTATCTCCCCGATTGGTTAATTCTCGGTGTAGAAATAGGTCTTTGGTTTGATGAACGCACGTTTCTTGGCAATGATTAGATAGGAGATGATCGAAGCGAGCAAGTAGACTCCACTGATCACAATTGCCCACCCAAATAGTGCAGGGTTGTTCTTGGTGACACTGAATGCCGGGAGATTGATACTCAATATGATGGGAATGGCCAGAATAAAGACTATTCCTACCGAATAGAGGTAATCAGTGGCAACCGGTGTCTCAAACTCCTTGTCGACCACACGTAGTAGTGCTAGGCCGGTGGGGAGTGTCCCTGTAGCCGAACCGTAGATGATCAACATCCTGAAGAACTGATGGTCATCATAGAGACGGGAACAATACCAGGTAGAATCACGATAGTAATAAAGAGACCTACCAGCGTGAGGATGAGGATGGGAATCCAATATCCTTGTATGGCTACAAGACTGATAGCACCAAGAGAGGATGCAACAGTCAGGTCTACTGATAGACCGCTTAGGCGGTTACAGGTTGCATTGTCGATAGTGGTCTCCACTTTGAACAGCTTCATGAGCATTTTAACGCCAAGGGCGCTGAAGGAGCTGAATACAAAGTTGATACCCCATAGGCTGTTTGCAAGTTCAGTGCCCAAGGGGCCGATAAGCCCAAGAAGGGCGGATAGCCCAGTAAGGAAAGACCAGCTGACTAGGTAGGTCATCATGATCAGTGCAATGTGGTAGGTCATGGAGTCCAGTGACTCTCCATCAGTGGAGAGGTAGGAACCCACAGGACGTTCATGCTCTGCTCTGCTGAAAAATCCGGTTCTTACACTATGGTCATTAATATTTTTTTGCCTGTTCTTTCCCAATCCAACCACGCTTGAGCCCTTGGTTGATTAAAATCACGCCGCCAAAACTTCCCATCAAGAATCCGATGGCTGCCATGGTGAGCCCTACTGAAGAGCCTCCCCTGAATCCCATCGACTCCCAACCAACTCCGATCGAATAGGCCTGCCCTGGTCCTAGCTCGAATCCGAGGGGTAGGGTAAATCCAAAGGCAGGAAATAGGTCTGGCTTGAATGTAGCGATGATCAAGGCAGTTGCAATGAGACCAAAGAAGCATTGAAGGCCATATTGCCCCAAGACTGCAGTCACATTGGCTGCAAGGGTTCGTTTTCCCCTTCCCTCCGTGTGAGCTTTCGGGGTGACCCTAAGCAACATGGAAATAAAGCTGATGTTCAGTAAGTGGTAAACAATTTCTCCGAGAAAATCATTCTTCAGACCCCACCTAGGTGCGATGAAGTTGTAGAAAATCAGGAGCATGATACCAGAGAGAATCGGTACTGGGATAAGGAACCGTTGAAAGAACCGTATCCGGGCACGAATGAGTGCAGCTAACAGGAGTGCGACTGAGATGATTCCGATGTGGAAGAAGAAGTTCCAGTTCATGAGGTTGCCCCCTTCTGGGTCAGTTTGTTGCGCTGGTACGCCTCCACATATTTGAGGATGCAACCTCGTTTGTGAATTCGTATCCTGTACAAAGTATGATGATGATAGAGCTCCACCGTGTTCTTTGCATTGATAATCATGGATTGGACATCAGAAAAGGCCATCAAGTATTCTTTGCCATTCCTTTCCTTGAGACGCATTCCGTCCAGTTCGAGTGAGAGGGTGAAATCCTTAGAGATCAGCTTAAGATGTCTCTCGTCAGCGGTCTGGAACAAGACGCCCTTGTCGGGAGGGAATACCAATTCATTTCCTTCAATCGAGGCACTGTACTCTCTCTCCCATGAGTGCCAGGCAGCGACATCCTCGAAGTTGGTTTTTCCCTGTACCGTATGGAGCTTGTCATGATTGTCCAGCTCCATGGTGAGCGAACAATGAGTACACGTTATCTGGTTTCCTTTGGAATAAATGGTGCTTGTTGCATGACAGTCCGGGCAGAGGTAGAGGATCTTCTCAACTCCCTCTGCAGATCTCTTGGAGATATATTCAAACTGCTCTTTATCCTGCCAAGTACGATAACTAAAGTACAGTTTCTCTTTGAGAAATTCGTAGAGTTCTTTCACCGAGAGTTGATCGATCACATCAGCATGGATAGGGGGGGGAAGAACCCTGAGAATAGCAGTTCCTTTTCTTTTCTTCTCCGCCCATCGGGGTTTCAATCCATATACCCCTTCCAAGTTGATGAGCACGATGGGGACCTTGAAAATTTTGACCAGTTTGGCAATGGCTTCATCAAATCCAGCCGGCTCTCCATCCCACGTACGTGTTCCTTCAGGAAAGACACCGACAATGTCTCCCTGTTTCAGAGATTCTGAGATTGCCCTAATGGTGAATAGGTCACTCCTGCCTTGCTGCTTCGAGATGGCGCCAATCCAACGTTCCATCATGCTTCTCATTCCCTTCATCTTGAAGAGATATGCACCAGCAACCCACCGTATATGAACAGGAGAGGCTGAAGAGATAAAAAAAATTGGATCGAAGGTATGAGCATGATTTGCCATGACCAAAAAAAAGGAGGTTTAAGCTCTGACAAATATTCCATTCCAACGACTTGGATATTATTACGTTTTAAGGCCATGGCCCCATATGTTGGTTGGGCCAAGCGGACAAAAAAAAGTGGTTTTTTCGACACTTGCTTCCTCTCTGTAAAAGAGTACCCTACCAGAGGTGCCCTTGTCCACCTAGAATGTATGAAGAAAATACGAAGTCCCTTAGGTCCCAAACAATTGAGGGATTATTTCATCGCTGCTTATGAAAAGTATATGATAAAGCAACGGTTTTTCTTGCAATGTATGCTTAATACTGTTTAATATTGAACTACCGGTAAGAGAGGCAGATACATGAGAAGAAAAACCGTGACATTGCAGGACATCGCTGAAAAAGTAGGACTATCGACAGCAAGTGTTTCCATGATCCTTGCTGGAAAAAGTCTCTCTCGCTTCCCAGATGAGACGATCGATGCTGTCTATAGTGTGAGCAAGGAGCTCGGATATGTAAGCAAGCGCTCAAAGAAGGATCGACGCATTCTTCTTATTGTATGTCCCTCGGTAATAAATCCTTATTTTGCTACACTCATCCAAGGAATGGAGCAAGAGGCTCACGTACAAGGCCTGGCGACCATGCTCTGTACCACGTACTGGGATACAGAGAAAGAAAAAAACGAGTATGTGAATTTGCCAAGGAACCTACCGTGGGAGGAGTTGTTTTTGCCATGATTCCCCAGCAACCGGAATTGGTACGGGAGTTAAGCACTACCGTCCCTGTGGTAGCAGTTGGAGATAAACAGAATGAGCTTGGTTTGGATACGGTTGATGTGAATAACTACAATGCAGGGGTTCTGGTTGCCCGCCATCTCCTGGATTTGGGGCATAAAAAAAATCGCCTATCTTTGTACCAGTCTTAACAGTGAGCACAGTGCTCGTGTTCGGCGCTATGAAGGGTTGAAAGCTCAGATCAAACAAGCAGGGGGGGGTGCAGAACTTACACTGTTCACACGTGAAATTCCGTCTCTCACAGAATTGAATACCATCGATATTGAGCATGAAACTGGGTATGTACTTGCCAAGCGTTGTATTGCTGAAGCTCCAGAGGTAACTGCGATGGTGGCAATCAACGACATGGTCGCCTATGGCGTCATGGATGCAGTGAAGGATGGAAGTTTCTCGATTCCAGGGGATTACAGCGTCTGTGGGTTTGACAACATCTATCCATCCTCCTTTGGCGGGGTGGGGTTGACCAGTGTCGAGCATTTTATCGTCCAAGGGGGGGGCGTAGTGCAGTACGATTGGTCTGTGAAAAGATGAGCAAGAAGCCCTCCAGAGTGTTTGAGGGCAGTGGAGTCACCAGAATAGAGTACCATAATCGATTGATCGTACGCTCATCCACCGGTGCCCCTAAATCTGAGTAGTATACTGGTTTGACAGGCATCACGTTCAGTGGTACATCTCTCCAGGGAGAGGAAGAAGATGGCAAAGACAGGGTTTGAACGAAACTTGCAGTATGCCAAGTTTAGTGCATATGGGTTTTTAAAGAATCTACGATTCTATGAACCATTCATGATGCTGGTTTTCTTGGACAAAGGCCTGTCCTACCTGGAGATCGGTACCCTATATGCAGTGAGAGAGGTGTTGATCAACATCACTGAGATTCCCTCTGGAGTGTTTGCTGATAGCTTGGGTAGACGACTTACGATGGTATTCTCTTTCCTGGCATATATCTTCAGTTTTATCGTCTTTTTTTGTGGCCGAAGAGTTTGGTATCCTGCTTCTAGCCATGGTCCTCTATGCCTTTGGTGATGCTTTTAGAACGGGCACCCATAAGGCGATGATCTTCGACTATCTTAGGATGAGAGGGTGGGAAGATCAGAAAACCCACTACTATGGCAGAACCAGGGCTTGGTCGCAACGTGGGGCAGCGCTTTCTGCATTGATTGCAGCTTTCCTGGTCTTTTACAATGGTTCCTACGCGCCAATTTTCCTTTTTACCATTATTCCCTATGTCTTTAACTTATTTTTAATCATGAGCTACCCGAAGGATTTGGATGGGCCAAGGCATACGAGTGATAAGCGGATCAGGGATGAGTTTGCTGTAGTTTTGCGCTCCTTGGCGAAGACCATGAAGAGTTGGTCCATGGTACGTACCATCTCCAGTCAAGCGCTTTTCAGTGGGTACTACAAGGCATTCAAGGATTATTTGCAGCCTATATTGCAGACTTTTGCACTAAGCCTTCCAATACTCTTGGCGTATGAAGATCAAGAGCGGACTGCCCTAATCGTGGGAGTCGTATACTCAATTCTATATGCGACCACCGCTATTGCCTCCAGTAATTCTGGTAAGTTCTCAGAGCGGTTCAACCAACTTGCATCTCCCTTGAATATCACCTTGGTGGTAGGTATTTCCCTTGGGTTGGTAAGTGGTCTGTTGTTGCATCTAACCTATGCCACCCTGGCCGTGGTTTTGTACTTGGGAATCTACATCCTTGAGAATTTGAGAAAACCCATGAGCATCCACTATGTCAGTGACCAGATGGATCAAGCTTCCCTGGCAAGTGCGCTGTCGGTAGAGTCCCAAGCTGAGTCTCTTTTTGCTGCAGGTATCGCTCTTCTGTTGGGTTGGATGAGCACCTTGCTCGGAGTAGGGCTTGGAATCCTAGTGGTTTCAGGGATCTGTCTGCTGTTAGGTCTGGTGTTGAGATTGCCTACTCAGGAGAAGCCCCGAAGGCAATAAACCGTTCTACATCGTTGCAGAATGCAATACCTGAGCCTGGTTCGCTTAGGAGCGGAAGGTTCTTGATTGTTTCCAACACCTCTCCAGTCAAACCCGATCCGACAAGAATGAGCAACATGTCTTTCTCTGGAACCAACGGGTGACCAAAGAACATTACATCTTCTTCCTTTCCGGTTCCCCGTGCGGGGAGAATGGTACCGCCTGTGGCTCCTGCTTTACGGGCGGCATCCATAACTGTTTCCGCCATACCTTTGTTCACAATACAGGTAATAAGGGTGTGGGGTGTTTCCATCGGGTGCCTCCTAGTGTTCCAAGTACCCATCATACAATGAAAAAAAAGAACGGGGGGGGAAAGAGCCAGCCTACTATAAAGAAATCCAAATTGTGTTCACTGTGACAGTATATGTCACTCGAGGGGTCTTATACTAAAGGTGTGAGGAGGCTCCTATGAAAACTTGGGGAGATGACCAGATAGCGCTTACAAGGGAAATCATCGAGAATGTGGACGTTATTGCTTTTACCTTTTCCCTTATCGGGACAAACAAGGGTTGTTATCTTGACCACCTGGATGGAAGGTTTGGATACATCACTATGAAAGATGCCCTGGCATATCGCTATAGAGTATTCAATTATGAGAGCGACGCTCTTGAAGGCGAGTATGATACCCTCGATGCATTGATTGAGGACGGATGGAAGGTAAGTACATGAAGAGAAAACAACCACCATATATTCCCTTTGTTTCTGAGAAGTACCCCCCCCTACGTATGTGGAACAGGCACACAAGGCTACTTTCGCCAATGAGAGTCAGATTCTGGAAAGTGATAGCTGTACATGTTTCTATTGCGGTCATACATTCAATCCACAGATAGAAGAGAAACTGCACTGGATTACCGAGAGTGCTCCGAGAGAGAAAACTTTGCAATGCCCGATGTGCGGCATTGATTGTTTGTTGGGGAGTGCTTCTGGGTTTCCAATCCACGACCCTGAGTTTGTCAAAATCTGTACTGAGTCTTGGTTTGGGGGTATCAGCAGAATCAGTGATGGGCTTACGATAGAGAGGCTTGCCTTGGCAGATATCCTCTTGGAAGACTAAAAAAAACCCCTGAGACCCAAACAGGCCACAGGGGTTTCCCAGAAACAGGAACGATGAATGATCAAGCCACCTTTGTGGACCTTGATTTCGAATACAAGTCGAAAGCGACAGCCGCAAGGAGGACAAAGCCCTTGATTGCTTGCTGCCAGTCCGTGCTGACACCAATAATTGACATACCGTTGTTCAGTACTCCGATGAAGAGCCCTCCAACTACAGCACCGATTACTGTTCCAACTCCACCTGAGACTGCCGATCCACCTACATAACAAGCGGCGATGGCATCCATCTCAAAGTTCTGTCCAGCCTTTGGGGTGGCTGAGTTGAGACGTGCTGTAAATACCATTGCGGCTACCGTAGCCAGAACTGCCATATTGGTATAGATCCAGAACATCACCCATTTAACTTTGATGCCTGATAGCTCCGCAGCTTTCCTGTTACCTCCGAGGGCGTAAATATGGCGCCCTTGAACGGTCTTGGATGCAACAAATTGGTATCCTATAACAAGGACCCCAAGCAGTATCAAGACGTTAGGGAATCCTTTGTAGATAGCGAATACGACGGTGAAAGCTATCAGTACAGCAGCAATGAAAATCACTTTTGCGAGCCAGATTCCCGGCGGTAGCAAATCAAAGGCATATTGCTTCTGCTTCTTCCGCTTTTGGATTTCCCCAAAAAAACAATCAGTACGACAATAAGGAACCCGATCAATAAGGTGAAAACATGGAAGTTTAGTGCTCCGATTGTTATCCCCCCGAATGGGTCAGGAATGTAACCGGATGAGATCAATTGGAATTCCTCTGGGAACGGGGCCTTGGTCTGTCCTTTCATGATGACTTGTCCCAAACCTCTGAAGACCAACATACCAGCCAGTGTGGCAATGAATGGAGGGACATTCACGAATGCTATCCAGAATCCTTGCCACATCCCAATCAATGCTCCACATGCCAACGCAATAATCATGGCTAGGTACGGGTTCCATTGAAGGTCAACCATCATGACTCCGCACAAGGCGCCGATGAAAGCGACCATGGATCCGACAGATAGATCGATGTTTCCTGTCAGCGTACACAGCAACATACCAACGGCAAGAATCAAAACATAACTGTTTTGAAGTACCAAATTCGTCAGATTCACTGGTCTGAAAAAGATGCCGTCCGTTAAGAGACCAAACGCAACCATCGCCACAGCCAAGGCGATGACCATCATGTACTGCCTCACATTCTTTTTCAAAATTTCAATCAAGACACTCATCCCATACTCCTTATCGTATGTACTCAGTAAAATGTATATCGGTTCCTAGGTTACGACATCGCCGGGTGAACAGCGTTGTCTTAATTGTTTAGGATATTGCGCATAATATCCTCTTGAGTTGCAGTCTCTCCCGATAGTTCTGCGGTAATCTTTCC